>Ga0306920_100000141_pt1 | contig 83714 bp, 72 predicted proteins | sample flu12Cox44000170_FD_204666 | JGI IMG/M metagenome (GOLD analysis project Ga0306920, IMG submission 204666) | Lab enrichment of tropical soil microbial communities from Luquillo Experimental Forest, Puerto Rico - flux4day.12C.oxic.44.000.170 (v2)... | ecosystem: Environmental > Terrestrial >...
TTCATGAGAGGACTTCATTGATGAAACGACTTCTCTGCGGCTTCGCGGCTTGGGTCTTGCTCATCGGCCTTACCGGGCCGGCGCAGGCCCAATACACGTACACCGCGTTCGATGTGCCCGGCGCGATCGAAACCGTACCTCAGGGGATCAACGATAGCGGCCAGATCGTGGGGTTGTGGGATAACTCTTTCAGCACATTCCACGGCTTCCTGTTGGACATTGATGGCAGCTACACGATCCTCGACCTACCCGGCGCGCCCCTTACCGGTGCCTCTGGGATCAACAACCCCGGCCAGATCGTGGGATTCTACGAGGACGCTAGCGGGTACCACGGTTTCCGGCTGGACATTGATGGCAGCTACACCACGCTCGACGTGCCCGGCGCGACCGTGACCCAAGCCTATGGGATCAACGACGCCGGCCAGATTGTGGGACAGTTCACTTACGATGGCGACACGTACCACGGCTTCCTGTTCGACATCGACGGCAGCTATACCACCTTTGACGTACCCGACGCGATCAATACCTGGCCCAATGGGATCAACAACTCCGGCCAGATCGTGGGAACGTACGGTGGCGCCGGCCTCAGACACGGCTTCCTGTTGGACGTGGATGGCAGCTACACCACGATCGACCCGCCCGGCTCAACCTTGACCTTTGCGACTGGGATCAACAATGCCGGCCAGATTGTGGGAACGTACGATTACGCTCGCGGACAGCACGGGTTCCTGCGGGATGTCGATGGCAGCTACACCACGATCGATGTGCCCGGCGCGACCAGTTCGTTTGCCTCTGGGATCAACAACGCCGGACAGATCGTGGGGGTGTACGGGGATGACGGCGGCTCATCCCACGGCTTCGTCGCGACGCCCAAATAAGTTGCCTCAGTTCCCCATCCGAGGCGCGGCACGTGTTTTTCCGTCTAATCGAGGATTTCATCCATGAAACGACTTCTCTGCGGTCTCGCGGCTTGGGGCCTTCTGATGGGCCTTACTGGGCCAGCGAAGGCCCAGTACATGTTTACTGAGATCGACTTCCCAGGCTCAACCTATACCGTTGCCTATGGCATCAACGACGCCGGCCAGATAGTGGGATATTCTTTTCTTGAAGGCGGCACAGAGGATGGCTTCCTCCTGGACGTAGATGGGACCTACACCACGCTCGACCCGCCCGGCGCGACCAGTTCCATTGCCTACGGGATCAACGACGCTGGCCAGATCGTGGGAACGTACAACGCTCACGGACAGCACGGCTTCCTGCGGGATGTCGATGGTAGTTACACCACGCTCGACCCGCCCGGCTCGACCAGTTCCTTTGCCTACGGGATCAACGACGCCGGCCAGATCGTGGGCTACTATCGCGACGGCGGCGTCACATACCACGGCTTCCTGCGGGATGTCGATGGTAGTTACACCACGCTCGACGTGCCCGGCGCGACCTATACCGAAGCCTACGGGATCAACGACGCCGGCCAGATCGTGGGAAGGTACACTGACATTGGCGGCACACGGCATGGCTTCCTGCTAGACATCGATGGCAGCTACACCACAATCGACCCGCCCGGCTCAACCTATACCGACGCCAACGGGATCAACGACGCCAGCCAGATCGTGGGAGAGTATGGTGACTTCGGCACCATCACCTTCCGCGGCTTCCTGCGGGATGTCGATGGCAGCTACACCATATTCGACGTGCCCGGCGCAAGAGATACCAAAGCCTATGGGATCAACGACGCCGGGCAGATCGTGGGATATTACACGGACGCGCCCGGCACAATCCACGGCTTCCTCGCCATTCCCGGGGGATAAGGCTTAGTTTGGTACGGTTTCGAGCAGCGCCAGGATCGCCCGGCGGATGGCCTCGGGGATCTCCGGCCAACGCGCCAGGGCATCGCGAAGGGGTTCCGGTAGCTTCGGCCAAAGGGCCATCATGAGCCTCAGTTTGGGGTCATTTTCGATTTCACGGGGCAAGGAATGGGCCAAGGGAATTTTCGCCGATTCGGGGTAGGGAAATCCCGTCATGCGTGCCGGTGGCCCGTAGAACGCCAACACTCGCATTTTTTCAATTCCTTAAGCCATTGGTCGTCCATGCTCTTCCCTTTTTGCTACTCCGGTGGGTTGGTGGAAATCCTCGCGGATCAGCTTTTTCGTTCAGCCAGCCAGGCGGCGGCATCTATAAACTGCATCGCCGGGACGGTGATGGTCAGCAACATTTTCCGCGGCGGTATCACGGGTTTTTCGTGCCTATCTATTGGGGGGAGCAAAGCTGTTCGCATCAGAAAGGAAGCCGAATCAGGAAAAAAGGCCGAAAAACTCGCGCGTCAGCGCTCCTTGACGATAGCGAAGAATTGTTCAGTGCGGCCGGGGAATAACCCAGCGCTGAGAAGCCACCGCACTGGATCCGGCGCTGGCCGGGTGTGCAAACTGGTGGTCTCCACGAAGCCATGTGGGGCAACCTCGATTGGGGTCTCATTCGGAAAGGAGGTGCATCTTAACAAGCACCATCGCGCGATGATCCGTCGGAGAGAAGAGTGGATGAAGCGGACAGCGCCGTCCTCGCCGAAACGGGACGGAGTTTTCCTGCGCCCTACTACTCCCGGTTCCGTATCCAACTTACTCCTTTACAAAGGACCTTACCATGTTTGGCAATTTAAGTGCGCGGCAAAAAAACTTATCCCGCCGTCAATTCCTGCGCGGCACCGCTGCGGTAGCGGGGGCCGCTCTCGGCGCCAATCTCCTGTGGCCTTCGCGGGCCTGGGCTGGGCACCATGTTCCGCCCCGGCCGATTCCGGGTGGTATCACCGTCGTGATCGGCGATGAGCAATTTCCCATTCACCATTTCCCCGTAACCGGCCCCGTCGAGCCTTCGGAGATCACCGATCTCAACGGCCACTGCGGCGATTGCCGTATCCTCGGAACGGGGACCGGCATCAACACCGACACAGGTGAAACGACGGACATGCTCTTCCAGGCCGACATGGGCTTCATGAAGGGCATCTACGTCGGCGAAGACGGCCGGCGGCATCACGGCACGTTTGCCTTCATCTGAATGGACCTCTATGAAGGTCAGGTTGACCTCGATCATCAGATTCACGACTACAATCCGGGGATTCCGGAGAGCGGCCTATTCTGGGTTTTGCCGGTCGACAACGACGCCGTCAGAGTCGATACGCAGCGGGGCCGGGCCTCGCTGCAAGTGACCGACCAGGATGTCGAAGACTACGGCAATCTGCTGCACGCGCTCCGAGACGACCCCTCGGTGCCCGCGACCGTTTCCTATAACATCCGCTGGCGCGACGTGATCCAACCTTTGGAACTGCACGACGATACCAATGGTTTCGAAGGCAGTTTCCTGCAAACCCACGCCTTGATCGAATGGACCGCTCGCCAGGATGGCTTCGAGTTTATCTCCGACCCGTTGGACACTTCGCAGACGGTGTTCGCCATGTTCGGGCGGGAGCGTAACGGAGTCTTCTTCCGCTAACGATCGGGCGATGTCGTTCGCGGCACGAGCGCGTATGGCCTTGCGGTCGCGCGGCTCGGTGCCGGAGTGATCCGATACGGCAGGCGCGGCGGCCGTCGCTCAGCGGCCGCCGCCCCGCCGCCGTGTCGTTCGCTCGCGCTTCAGGCTGGTGTGTTGCATTGCGAACCTCGTTCCCCTTTTCCGGAGTTACGTTCATGACTCGCACTCGTCAACGAAAACTTGGTTCGTTTCGTCCGCGCATCGAGACCCTCGAGGGCCGGCTCTGTCCTTCGTGGACCGGGAGACGCCGGGTTCACCTTGGCCCGGATAAAGCGCGTCAGTCCGATCGCCCGAGACACCCAGGAACAGATCGCGATTTTGGAGATCATCCCGCCGGAGCCAGTCTCGTTCGAGACGCCGATCCAGGGACCGCTGCCGGAGGATCTGGGCTACATCCCGTGAGGCAGGACCGGGCGAGCGGTGGCTCAACGTGGCATGGGTCTCGCTAAATGACCGTGCATGATTGTGACGGACCTTAGCCCGAAGCGCTAGCGAGGGCCTCGCTGGCGCTTCGCGCTAAGGTACAGTCGATTCACGCAAGCTCATATAGCAGGGCGCAGCCCGCTCGGTCCGCCATCGCCCCGCGCTCGGTCTACCCGCCGGGAGATGCGAACCCGAAATATTTTCCAGCGGCGGTATCACGGGTTTTTCGTGCCAATCTATTGGGCGGAGTGCCCGTGTTGCTGATGCCGCCGCCGAAGTAGGTGGCAGAATTGCCGGACAGGGTGCTGTTGCTAATGGCTCAGTTGATCCTGCAGCCGCCACTTTTTGCCGCCGAGATTTGCGAAAGGGAGGCGCACATGGCACTGACTTTGGTTCGCAGCGTAGTTCACGGCAACGACATGACGTTCCTCGGCGCCACCTTGCCATGCGAAGACGAGGAAGCAATCGTTCGTCCAGTTGTCGTCCCACCCCGGTGTCAACCAAACGCGGGTGTTGATCTGGTAAAGCGAAGGATAGCGAGGTGTGGTCATGGCATGTACCCATTGGTTAGGAAGGAGAGGCAAGCACGGTCGCCCTGGCAAGTTGTAGCTTTCTCAAGTTTTGTTCAGGGAGTGTGCCGGAATAAACCGATTAATCGTTACAGCCGACCAAATCAATGGGCTTTGGTAGCTTTTGGTCTCATCGTTCCGCCGGTTCATGAAATCGCGACTCCACTTTCTTGTGTTCCTGGGCCTTTCGTTCTGCGGTCCGATCGGTTGCCAGCATTACGGGCCGCGCTCGATCGCCGCCGACCGCATTCCGTACAACGAATCGATCGCGACCTCGTGGAAGGAGCAGACGCTTCTCAATATAGTGAAGCTGCGCTACATGGACACGCCGTTCTTCGTGGATGTCCCGCAGATCACGAGCGGCTACACGCTACAAGGCATTGGCACGGTCAACGGCGGCATTTTTCCGCCGGTCAGCAACCTGGCGTCCTTCGCCCAGCAACTCGGCCTCACTTTGAACATGCAAGCCGCTTATCAAGATCGGCCCACAATTTCGTATCAGCCGCAAACCGGCTCACAGTTCATCCGCAACCTGACGCAGCCGATCAATCCTGGTTCTGTACTGTTCCTTTTGCAATCGGGTTATCCGGCGGATGTCGTTTTTGACCTCACAGTGGAATCGATCAATGGCGTCCGAAACCGATCCGTGTCCGGCGGGCAACTGCGACCGGCCGACCCTGAATTCGCGATGATCGTCAAGACTCTGCGCAGGGCGCAAATCGCCGGTCATGTTGGAATTCGCGTCGAACGCGCCAAGGACAATAAGGACTCCGTCGCGTTTTTCTTTCGTGACAAGGACATCGATCCCGAACTGGCCAAGGAACTCGCGGAGGTTCGCAAGGCGTTACGTATCGATCCCAACGAGGCTGAATTCCGGGTCGTCTTTGGCGCCGCTGCATCGAGCCCGAAAGAAATCGCCATCCTGTCGCGTTCCATCATTCGCATCATGAGTGAGCTCTCCACCAACGTCGAGGTGCCCGTGGAGCATCTCGCCAGCGGAATCGCGCCGTCTTTTGGTGAATCGGACGCAAGTGAAGCCACTCAGTTCCGGGTTTTCAGTTCCTGCAAGAAACCCTGCGATGCCTTCGCGGCAGTCTGCTACGAAGGCCGCTGGTTCTGGATCGACAAGAGCGATTTCCGCTCCAAACGTACCGTGAGCTACCTTCTGGTGCTTCTGGCCCTTTCCGATACCGGGGCGAAGGAAAATCTCCCAGTAATCACGATTCAGGCAAACTGACCGTCCGTTACACCCCCTTTCACCCGTTCGCACGGACTGTCACAAGGCCGAGTCAATGCCCTCAGCATGATCTCGACTCCGATGCAAATCTGCCAATCCGAGCGCGCCAAATCAGTTTCCAAGGTTATTTCGGAACGGTTTCGAGCAGCACCGGGATAGCCCGGCGGATGGCCTCGGGGATCTCCGGCCACCGGGTCAGGGCATCTCGAAGGGGTTCCGGTAGCTTCGGCGAAAGGGCTAAGACAAGGCCCAGTTCGGGGTCCTTTTCGATTTCGCGGGCCAACAAGGGGCAAATCCGTAGGCTGGGCTGGCTATGGCGGACCTTACCAGTTGTTAAATACCGTAACTGATTCGCAGCTAAGACTTTTTGGAGGATCATTCGATGGCACCTGCTTGGGCACGCCGGCACTTTTTTGCATATTTTTTTCCGCTTAGCGCGTCCGGTTATTCGGAAAAAGTTGCCTAGTGGTCTAGAGGGAGCTTTGGCGCCTCGTTCTCGCCTGCCGAGGAGGGCCACCGTCGCCCGGAGTGAGATCCGGCACTGGAACGACACAAGTTGAAGGTCCGTTTGGTGCCCGGTCTCGGAGAAATGGTCTGCCGGGAGTACAGCAGGTGCTTCCTCCATCAAGTGTGAGGACTTTCATCCATGAAACGAATTGTTTGCGGCGTGTTTGTTTGGGGCCTCCTCGTTGGCATTACAGGTGCGGCGAAGGCCCAGTACCAGTACACGTTGCTTGACGTGCCCGGCGCGCGCTTGACCTCAGCCTTTGGGATCAACGACGCGGGCCAGATCGTGGGATCGTACAGTGACTTTGTCGGCCCATCGCACGGCTTCGTGCGGGACGTTGATGGCAGCTACACCACGTTCGACGTGCCGGGCGCGATCTTTACCGCGGCTTACGGGATCAGCGCCTCCGCCCAAATCGTGGGAGGGTACGCAGCCGACATTGTCGGCCCATTCCACGGCTTCGTGCGGGACGTTGATGGCAGCTACACCACGCTCGACGTGCCCGGCGCGGGCGCGACGACTGCTCTTGGGATCAACGCCTCCGGCCAGATCGTGGGAACGTACACTGACATTGGCGGCACACGGCATGGCTTCCTGCTGGACGTTGATGGCAGCATCACTACGCTCGACGTGCCCGGCGCGACCGGTACCGTTGCCTATGGGATCAACTTCTCTGGCCAATTTGTGGGAATTTACACGGACGCGGGCGCCATGGACCACGGCTTCCTGCTGGACGTTGACGGCAGTTACAGCACGCTCGACGTGACTGGCGCGAGCCTTACCGCGGCCAGTGGGATCACCGACGCGGGCCAGATCGTGGGACAATATTGGAACGCTACCGGCACGGTGCAGCACGGCTTCCTGTGGGATGTTGATGGGAGCATCACTACGCTCGACGTGCCGGGCGCGAGGCTTACCGCTGGGACTGGGATCAACGACGCGGGCCAGATCGTGGGAACGTACCTCGACGTTGCCGAAATGCAGCATGGCTTCCTCGCAACCCCGGGGGGCTAAGCCTAGTTTGGGACGGTTTCGAGCAGCGCTACGATCGCGCGACGGATGGGCTCGGGGATCTCCGGCCATCGGGCCAGGGCATTGCGAAGGGGTTCGGGTAGCTTCGGCCAAAGGGCCAAAGCGAGGCTTAGCTCGGGGTCTTTTTCGATTTCACAGGCCAAAGAATGGGCCAAGGGTTTCGGGCCGCTTGCCGTAAGTGTTTTGCTCGGGGAAAAAGGGGGACGGTTTAAGGAACACATTCTCCGAGGTGGCGTTGCGAATAAAGCCGGTCCATGTAGGTAGGTGAAAAAGTGGGACGGGCTTCCCGGCCTGCGGAACTGGACGGCCTCGGTCGGCCGGCCTACGGGAGCTGAACGCGAGCCGCGCAATCGGCGGCGCTCGCCTTGGCCCCGCTCACTCGCCGAGAGCCACAGGAGCACAAGATCCTGTGTGGGCGAGTCCGTTGGACTTTTTTCGCCAAACTTGCTTCGTTTCCTGATTTTCCATAGTAGGAGCTCATACGCTCTGTCTTCTCCAGGTCAAAAGGGGCACTCCCATGTCAGGTCAGGTCAGGTTCCGATCCGCGTCGAAGGTGCTTGCTCGTTCCGGTTTCCGCCCCTGCGTCCAAATCCTTGAAGATCGGTTACCTCCGGGTGACCTGTTGGCCGGCCTGATCTTCGGACCCGCCGGGTTGGTTCCGTACCTTTCGGGCCTGGACTACGAGGCTTCGGCGGCGGACGCGGCTGTCACAGCAGGCCCATCGGCCAACTCGGAACCGGAATACTGGGCGCACTGGGTGGAGCAGGAACCGGCCCCTCGGCCTGCGGCGACTGTTTCGCTTCTCGTCCCCTTGGCCATACAAGGCGGCGAAAGCCAGCGTGACCATGCTGAAAGCTGGCCGGCATCGGTGCCGTTCGCGGCCGACGCCGGTAATTCGGCAGTTTTTCTTCCGCTAGGCAATGCCTTCCTGGCGACGGGAGTCTCCGGACTGCCTGCGCCTGCCGGCGTCCCTTCTGACGCTGCAGGAGCAAGCTCCTCGAGCGCTGGGGCGGCAAGCCGGCTGCCAGGGTCTTCCTCAGTTGAGTCCACAACCACTATATCTGCAGGCACGTCCGCCTTCGCCCAAGGAGGCGCGATCCCGTCCCTAGGCAGGTTGCTAGCCGCGGGCGACACCCACCAACTCAGCGTGGATTCGGCGGCGGCCCTGGTCCGTCCGGTCTATAGCCCGGCGTCCTTGTCCTTTGATTCCGCGACCGGCCAACTCACGATCCAGGCGGACATGCGCGATCACGGCGTTGCCGAGATTGTTGCGCCCAACGGCTTTGTTGAAGTAACCTTGGGCACCCGGCGCCACAACAGCGATCCGGCTTCTGGCTTTTTCGATCCCAGCCTGGCCGGGGCCAGCGCGACCAGCCTCCGCATGGTCCGCGAGGAGGGCGGCGGCGGCCATTCCACGCTGACGCTGGGCGGCCAGGCGCTGTCCGGTGCTTTCACCGTCGAGGCGGAAGGCCCGGTGACGGTCACGGGCGATGTGGCCGCCGGAGGGTCGCTGGCGATCACGGCACCTGCGATTACCGTCAGCGGCACGCTCCGAGCTCCGACAGTGGGCCTGACTGTGGCCGGCACGGTGCGCGTGGACCCAGGGGCCGCCATCCAGGCGGACGGAGGCCGAGTCCACCTCGCCGGCAACACCATCGACAATAGTGGGCAGATCCGGGCCGATGGCTCCGCAGGCGGACAAGTATCGGTCAGCGCGGCCACCGTCCGGAACACCGGCCGCATCGACGCCGACGGCCTGGTCGGGGACGGCGGCACGGTCTGGATTGGCTATATGAAGTCGTATACCGATACCCCCCAGGCCGAGGTCTCCGCCAATGGCGGGCCGGGCGGCCGGGGAGGCAACGTCACGATTGTCGGGGCCAGCTCGAGCTGGCTTGCCGGTCGCGCCATTCCCGAGGCTGTTGCCGCGCCGGGTAGCGACGTAGTCGCTGCGGGCGCCCTTCAAGCAACCGGATTGCAGGGGGGTACAATCACGGTCACGGGCGACACGGTGAGCCTGGCACGGACCGCAACTGCGGACGTCTCCGGCGCCTCCGGCGGCGGATCAGTCCGCATCGGCGGCGATTTCCACGGCCAAGGCTCGACCCCAACCGCGAGCCAGACCTACCTCGCCAGGGGAACCACCATTAAGGCGGACGCTGTGAGCCAAGGAAGCGGAGGCGCAGTTGCAGTTTGGTCCAATGACCAAACCTGGTATTACGGCACGATCTCGGCTCGCGGTGGCTCATCGTCGGGTGACGGCGGCGCCCTGGAAGTTTCTGGGAAGCAAAACCTGATTTTTGCCGGCCTCGCAGATACCAGCGCCGTCCATGGCGCCAATGGTACGCTGCTCTTAGACCCTTATGACATTAACGTTGTCGAAAACGGGGAGACTTCTGACCTTAATGATGTAAATGACTTCAGCATACCCAATCGGCATGGCGATCCGGACCCCCACAACCCGGGAGGCACCGACATCAGCGTGGCGGCCATCAATAACTTCCTTGGTTCCTACGTGAGTTTAGCCGCGTATCATGACATAAACATCAATACAGCGATCAATATGACAAATTTCGGTAGCGGGCTACGATTATACGCTGGACACGACATCAATATAAATAACCCTATTACGGTCAGAGGCGCATCAATATTCCTCCAGGCCGATTTTTTCCAGGTTGGCAATGGTGGTGCCATTCGCCAGGCCCAAGGCGGCGACCTTACAATTAACAATCCCCAGGGCGGCAGTACCATCTACTTCAGCGCTGATCGGTATGATCTACATGGCCGGCTCAACGCGAGTTCGTTCGGAACTATCACCTTCCGAAGGGTCTTGGATGAATCGATCTACTTGGCCTCATCCATAACGGACGACGGCACGAATACCATCTACGTGAGTCAGGATGTACTGACCAATTTAACCGCGCGCGATTTAAACGTCGGCGGCGATGGCCATGCCGGACCAATCACGGTCCTCTCGAATTTAGATGTGTCCGCATCTGGTATGGGCCTTTACTTTACCGTCGACCTCGGTATCATCACGACGTTTGATGGTGCTGTCTACCACAGTTTAAGTGTGGGGACGGGAGAAATAGACTTTAATGCCACAGGAGACATTACTACCGGCAACATTACAGGCAGTCCTGCTGATGGTGTGACGCTTAATAGCCTTAACGGCGTTATTGGCATTAATGGGGATGTCGTTCTTCCCGATACCATCCTAACGCTATATGGCCTTCGCTATTATGCGACGGGTGTTATCAACCTTGGGTCGTACCCTTACTCATTGTTCTTTTTTGTTCCGAGTGCTTCCGGCATGCTTGTTACGGTTGGAGGACCCGGCGGTACGGGTTCGCTGGAATTCACTGATGCCGAGTTGGCTAATATTACTGCGGAAGCGGTAGGCATTGGTGACGGTTCTCGTCCCTTGGCAATGGTGCTAGGCAACAACATTGATCTGACAGGCCGATGGGACTTGGTACTTTTTGCCGAGCTGGGTTCGGGCGGATCGTTCGATCCCATGGGCTATACGGTTACTGAAGGCGATCATTCTTTCTTGGTTATTTAGGTGCAACCATAATCCCTAGCGCGAGGGATTGGTGCGCAGACCGGGCCGTTGGCGATTCTCTTTCGCAGCGCGGTATGTGTCGAACGGATTCAAGCCATTGACGTGCAATTCACGCCGGTTTCATGGTGAGAAACACAAGGAAACCTTCGGTCCGCGACGGTGGCACGGTCGGGCGACCGCGCCAGAACGTGGGATCGGGAGACCGTGCGACAACCAAGGTATCGGCCACTCGCGGAGCGGCAGCCCTTGCCTTGGTCTGCTTTCCTTCGTCGGCAGCCGCCCGCCACGAAAGCAGGGTCTTATCGAGTCTTTCGCCGGCTTCGGGCGCATCGCGAACCAGTCGCGGAGAGCTCAATAACAATGGCCAGAAAGTTTATGGCATTTGGATTCGTCCCGATGATGACCAGCCCGATGAGCCCGTTGTAGGCGAGGTAGGACAATAATCCGATTACTTAAAGTTTTGATGATCCCAAGGGTTTTGGGCGGGTAGCCGTAAGTGTTTTATTTGTTCGGGTATTGGCGTAGCCAGTTCCGGGTGACCGTGGTGCTAATTCCGTTGTCGCGAGATTTCGGTCCCGCCCGCATTCGAAAAATTCGCTGGCCACCCATTTTCTTGGCCAAATTTGCTTCATTTCCTGATTTTCCAGGGTAGAGGAGTCATTTTCCTTGACTCCAATCTGGGGGATCAACACCTCCGCGCAGATCGTGGGATACTACTTCGACGCTGGCAGCATAGTTCACTGCTTCCTGGTCGATGTTGATGGCATGTACACCACGCTCGACGTGCCCAGCGCGGTGTCCACTTCCGCTTATGGGATAAACGCCTTGGGCCAAATCGTGGGAGAATACTCCGATTCCGCCGGAGGACACGACTTCCTCGCCACCCCCGGGGGCTAAGGCCTAGTTTGGTAGGGTTTCGAGCAGCGCCAGGATTATCCGGCGAATGGCCTCGGGGATCTCCGGCCAGCGGGGGGACTATTTTTCGGCCCCCTGTAGTCCAGCCAGCCGGTATACCACGGGCTCTTCCGGGGGTTGTGTCACCGGGGACTATTTTTACCCATCTTAACCGAAGCGGCCGGCCGCCTAGCCCGCTACTAACTCGGAAAATTGCAGCCTCTCAATACCGTTCTCGGCTAATTAAGTACAGCAACCCCCAGCAACGGGCTGGGAATTGTCGGATTGCGCTTTGGCGCCTCTCGGTTGGCTGGAATGTCCGCGCTGCGAGACAGAATTCCCGCTATGTAGACCCCCGACGACGAAAGCTGGTAAACGGAGATATTCACCATGGAACCACTCAGGCGAAGAATCAGGCCACCCCCCATTCCACCGCATATCCGTATCCGGGCTGTCTGTCCAAAATGCGGACAATCTTTTGGTTCGCAGTACGGGTGGGTAACATGTCCGGAATGTAAGACGGAATTTGCTCATTTCCGAGAAGTGCAGGAAGAGTGGCAACCAGCGGCTCGGCCTTCCCTGTTATGGCCGGCGGGACTCGCGGTTTTACTGCTCTTTTTGCTAGCCGGCTTTTGGGCAACGGGACCGCTCTTTGTCCCCCATTTACTGATCCTGCTCGTCGTCGGTCCGCTGTCTGTTTTCTGGATTTGGAATCTCGTGGACTGCCTGAAGAACCCGAGGGTGCAGGGCACCGATAAGATCGTCTGGGTTCTGGAAATTATCTTCTTGGGTTTGATCGGCGCGCTGGTGTACTACTCCGTGGGTCGAACTAAACAGACGTAGGTGCCGCTGGCACCTATCCCACTGGTGTCTTGCCGACTACCAGCGGGCACCCGCAGGCCAGTACCGTTAGTGCCGCCCTTGACTGAGGATTCCGACCAAGATGAGGGTCGTGTCGTCCGCGGCGTCAACGACTTCTACTTCGTCGCCATCCTGTAGCGTGGGCACGGTGTCGCCGTCGCGCGTGTTCAGATCCAGTTCGCCATCTCCACGGTCATCGAGTACGATCGTCCCGACGAAGTCGCCGTTGACGAACACATCCACAGCATCGGTCACCGATACGTTGTCCACTTGGACTCTGAACTCGGCGCGGTCTTGTCGCGACTCAAACCGGGCCCGTCCGGAGGCACCCGGGTCAACGTCAGTGGCGCTGAGATCGGCTTCGCGTCTCACCTCGTCAGCGAACACCGTTGCGGGCATAAGCATTAGCACGGCAATCATAGTCAAGGCGGCCAAGATAGTCAGCGTTGCGCGAGTCATCGCTCTCCTCCTTTGGTAATTTGGTGCATATTCTTCGGGTCCCAAATCCCGATTTGTCGTCCTCCGCATGAACCAACCGAAGGCTTCCGAGCCGGGGCCGGTTCGCAGGGCCACGCGAGTTAACTCCTTAACATACTGCCGACGGAAACTCAAAGAAATGGAAAAAAATGGAATTCTTCCGGGGCTTCCGTGTTCCCCTTTCTGAGCATCCAGTGCCAATGAACTAGTCGGCGCCCTTTGACCGAATTGACACGGCCCCGATGCTAACCTTCGCTGGCGGTGTCCACGAGCGCTAGGATTGCCCGGCGGATGGCGTCGGGGATCTCCGGCCAGCGCGCCAGGGCGTGTCGAAGGGCCTCGGGCAGCTCGGGCCAAAAATCTAGCACGGGACTGCAGGAAACGGCAGCAGTTTGGTCAAGGCGCGGTCCGGGCGCGGGGGTGGACTTGTTGGAAGTTCCTGCCGACTTAGGGGATAGCGATAAGGTACAAGCAGACTCTGGATCTGCTTGTCTCGTTTCGAAGCCTAGTTCCCCGAGTTTTTAGTTGCTACCAATGAACAGCTGCGCCTACACCCGTTCACGGACGAGGGAGAGATGTTGCGCGCGGCGGCTCCGATACACCGAAGCACTTTCGGGCGGAGCGTGCGCTCGTTGCGGCAGCATGTGTCCAAGTTCTAGTCATTCGACATTGGTCATTGGTTCAATCGAAGGAGATGGGGGTCCAGAGAGCTTCGTTCCAGATGGAGAGCCATTTGCGTTTGGGCGGAGAAGGAGAAGAGGGATAAGGGTTGAGGGACGAAGGATGAGAAGCAGGAGGAGAAGGATGAGGGATGAAGGATGAGGGATGAGGGATGAAGGGAAGAAGAAGATTTGCGGATCTTGGCCATGCGGCGGAAGTCGATCTTGCTGATGAGATAGCGGAGGGCGTCGAGGGCATGGTCGAATTCTTTGATCGGGTTTTCGGAGGTCTTGCCGGACTCGGAGTCGTAGCGGTAAAGGCCGGCTTCGGCTATGAGGTTCGGGGTGGTGCCGGTGAGGACCTTCAAGGTGCCATCTTCGAGACGGGCGCGGACGGCGGCAATGCCGGGCCTGATGTCGTTGTCGCCCTTGCGGATGCTGAGGCCGGCGGAGCGGAGTTCGAGAATCTCGCGGGAGCCGTGCGGGTCGGCGTACCAGGTGACGCCGCGAAGCGGTGGTTAGTCATTGGTCATTGGTCATTTGTGGTCAGTCGAGAGGCGGGGTTCGAGGTCAAGGGGGGCCGGAGCTGAAAGTGTCAAGCAAATGCAAAATGAAAAATGCAAAGTGAAAAGTGCAAAATTCGAAGAGAAGAATACGTTCATCGCGGGTGGAATACGTCGCAGCGGAGAGGCGGTTTTTGAGGAGTCATAAGTAGAGGTCTGGTTGAGGGTTGGGGAATACGTCGCAAAGGAGGTCGATACGTCCAGGGTTTGCAATTACGTCCACGGGGGCCGGGGGGGTGGTGGACGAAACGTATTTTTTCAGGAAGCGATTGTAACAGGGTGGCGTGAGTTATGGGAAGAGTCAGTTATTGGCTAACCGGCTATTGGTGCAGGCCGGTTGGGAAAGTATGATGAAAGTCCTGGAGTTGCATCGGGGGGGAAGTGCGGACGTCGGTGGGCAAGTTCCCGCCTGGTCATTGCATGCGAACGGCTCAGAGTGACAACATGGGATAAGGAGTAAGATGAAGAGTAGGATTAAGAAGAGGATTGAGAGAAAGATCAGGAGTAAGAGTAGGACTCATGGGATGTGCGTGAGAGAACGCTGAGTCATGACGAAAAAGCTCTATATCGAAACGGTCGGTTGCCAGATGAATGTACTGGACAGCGAGCTGGTCGTGGGGAGTTTGCGCCGCGAAGGCTATGAGCTGGTCCATGAGGCGACGCGGGCCGATGTCATCCTGTTCAACACGTGTAGCGTGCGGCAGCATGCGGAGGACAAGATTTACAGTTCCCTGGGCCGATTGCGGCACCACAAACAAAACCATCCAAGCCGGATCATCGGCGTGCTCGGCTGCATGGCGCAGAAGGACCAGGAGCTAATTCGGCGGCGGGCGCCATTTGTCGATATTATTTGCGGCACCGGCCAACTGGCCCGCTTGCCGGAACTGATTCGCGAGGTGCAAGAGACCGGCAAGCCGCAATCGGCCCTGAGCCTGGATCGCAAGGAGGCATCGCGGCCGGAGGTGGAAGCCAGTTTCGCAAGCTATGATCCGCTCCGCGTTCCAACCATGAGGCCCACGCCGTTTCAAGCCTATGTCCGCATCATGATCGGCTGCGACAAATTTTGTACGTATTGCATCGTGCCGAGCGTACGCGGTCCGGAGCAGAGCCGGCATCCGGAGCTCATCGCGGCCGAAGTCCGGCAACTGGCCGGCGAAGGCTGCAAGGAAGTAACTCTGCTGGGCCAGACCGTCAACAGCTACCAATATGATCTGGGAGGCGGCCGGGTTTGCCGGCTGTCGGGTTTGCTGGAACGCATCCATGATACGACGGGCATCGAGCGCATCAAATTCATCACCAATTTCCCGCGCGACATGAGCGACGATCTGCTCGATGCCGTCCGGAGTTTGCCCAAGGTCAATCGTTACTTGCACGTGCCGGCGCAATCCGGCTGCAACGAAGTACTCAAGCGGATGAAACGGCTGTACACGGTGGAATACTACCGCGACATGCTGGCCCGTTGCCGGGAGAAAGTGCCGGGCATCTCGATCAGCAGCGACTTCATCGTCGGCTTCTGCGGGGAAACCGAGGAATCGTTCCAAAAATCGTGCGACCTGGTCCGCACGGGCGGCTTCAAGAACAGTTATATCTTCAAGTACAGCGAGCGCCCCGGCACCAAGGGGGCGCAGTTGTATGCCGACGATGTTCCTGAAGAAGTGAAAAAACGTCGCAACAACGACCTCTTGGCCATTCAAAACGGCGTCAGCCTGGCCGAGCATCAGAAACGCATCGGCGAAACCGTTGAAGTGCTGGTGGAGGGGCCGAGCAAAACGGCTCTCAAACACGATGAGAGCATCGGGCCCCTGTTGCAGTTGACCGGACGGACACGAGCGGATCACATTGTCGTTTTTGCCGGCAACCCGCGGCTGATCGGCCAAACCGTAGACGTGGTAATCGATGAAGCGACGGCATTTACTCTGTTCGGGATGGTGGTGACCGGCGAACGCATCGGCATTGAGGTGGAAACGGATCTGCTGACAGCGCCGGCCATTTCGTCCCCACCCAATGGTCCCAAACGCATCGGCTTACCCCTCGTGAGCGTGAATATGCAACAGGAGTTGGAGTCCCGGCTTTAGCCGGCTGAAGGCGGGACTCCAACTCCTGCTGTCGAATTGCGCGCGCTGATTTTAGCAAGACGGGCCTATCCGTCACCTCAATTTCGCGGGCCTTTTCTTGCAATCTCGCAAATGGCGGGTTATGCTGGATTGAAAATCCCTTTTGTCAGAATTTCCTTGCCAAATGTCGAAGTCGTTACGATCCTTGCTCTTACGCTACGGTTGTGCGATCCTGAGCATCGGCCTGGGGATCGGCTTGACCCTGGTGCGGCGCCTGGTTGAGATGCACCGGGGCGCAGTCGCCGCTCACAGCGACGGTCCCGGCAAGGGGAGCGAGTTTGTCGTGCGTTTGCCCGTCCATGTCCAAAAGGAACGCGTCGACAGAACCAAGAGGACCGATGGCAGCGCGCCGGTAATCTCAAAACCGCCGCGCCGAGTTTTGGTAGTGGACGACAACGTGGACGCCGCGGAAAGCCTGGCGTTTTTGCTGCGGCTGGACGGGCACGACGTCTCTGTGGCAAACGACGGCACCGAAGCACTGACCGCTGTGGATGCCAACACACCCGATATCGTGCTCATGGACATTGGCATGCCGGTGATCAACGGCTATGAAGTCGCGAAAGAGCTGCGGCGGCGCCCCGGCCTAAAGAAAAAGCCGCTGCTGGTGGCGCTGACCGGTTGGGGACAGCAAGAAGATCGGCAGCGCTCGCAGGAGGCCGGGTTTGACCACCACTTAACCAAACCCGTTGAACCCGACGCGCTGCGGAGTTTGCTGAATCACACGGTACTGTAGCCCAACCGGGCAGCCGTGCCATCGCGCTTGATTTGCGGGGCAGCTCATGTCAAGATGACGGTTGATAATCCGGTTTTCACCCATAAATCGGGCGATAATATCTCATGCAGTTAGACCAAATCCGCAGTTCGCTCGAATCGATCCACCAGGCCCGGCCGCTACTCGAGACCTGGAACCTGCGCGAGCCGGAACAAGGCTGGCATAACCTCAACGGTTTGGCCGAGGCGATCGGATTGGAGGGATTGCGCGAACTGAGCCAACCGTTGACGCGACTGTTGCCGCGCTGCCCGGAACCGGATATGGCGCTGAACAACCTGGAACGCTTTCTTGCCAATCCGGCCGGAGCGCAGCATTTATCGTCGCTAGTCGAAGGCCGGGCGCGGACGCTGGAGAAACTGCTGTGGCTGTTGAGCACGAGCCAATACTTCAGCGACCTGCTCGTGGCGCATCCGGATTATCTGGACATGTTGAAGGTTCCATTGCGGCGGAGTCCGAGCCTGAAAGAAATGAGAGACGAATTGCAGGCGGAGATCGATGCCGCCTTCGAGGAATCCGCCGTGCTGCGTGCTTTTCCGCGATTTCGGCAAAAACAAATCCTGCGCATCGGCACAAACGACATCATTCGCGATCGGCCTCTCGAAGAAATCACCCGGGACATTTCCCGCGTTGCCGATGCCGCTGCCGAGGTGGCCCTGGCAACCGCGTGGCGCAATGTGAGCAACCGCTTCGGCCTGCCGTTCACCAACTTCGGCAAATCGGCCCGCTGCGTCGTCCTGGGCTTCGGCAAATACGGCGGCGAGGAACTGAACTACAGCAGCGACATCGACATCATGTTTCTCTACGATGAGGAAGGCGCTACCCGCGGCAAGCGCGTCACCACCATCGGCAACGACGAATTCTTCGGCCGCGTGGCCACCGAAGTCGTCCGGCTTCTCTCCTCCCACACGGATCACGGGCAAGCCTATCGCGTAGATTTACGGTTGCGCCCGGAAGGCGACCGCGGACCATTGGCGCGGTCGCTGAACAGCACCTTGCGCTATTACGATACGTTGGGCCGGACGTGGGAACGCCAGGCGCTGATCAAAATTCGGCCCGTCGCCGGCGATGCGCAGCTTGGAGAAACGTTTTTGCAGATGATCGAACCGTTCATCTATCGCAAATACCTGAGTTTTTCGGAAATCAACGATATCAAGGCGCTCAAGCGCCGGATTGAACAAAAGACAGGCAAGGCGGGAGTGACCGACCGGGACGTGAAAACAGGCCACGGCGGCATCCGCGACATCGAATTCACGATTCAGTTTCTGCAATTACTCAACGGCGGCGATTTGCCGATCCTGCGCCAGCGCAACACCCTGCTGGCCATGCATGCGCTGGAACAAGTCGGTTGTCTCACCGACCAGGAATACCACATCCTCGACGATGCGTATCGGTATTTGCGCAAGACCGAACATCGCTTACAGCTTCTATTCGACTTGCAAACGCACCGGCTTCCGGAGGGCGAAGAGGAGCTGCGCAAGCTCGCCTTGCGGATGGGCTACCCCGAATCGGGAGTCATGCGGCCCAAAGCCAACGGCGAGACTGCATTAGCGGAAATCGGCGTTTTGGATCCGCAGCCGAAACCGGTGAAGACAATGCTGGATCCGCTGAATGCCTTCCTGCACGATCTTCGAGAAAAAACCGACCTGGACCGCATGATTCTCAATCACTTGTTGCACCAGGCATTTCAAGGGGAAGATGGTCAGGCGGAACCGGAAACGGACTTGATTTTGGATCCCGAGCCGGACGCGGACGCCATTCGGAAGATTCTGGGCCGATATCACTTCCGCGATCCACAGGGAGCCTATCAAAACCTGATTCTGCTGGCGCATGAATCGGTCCCATTTCTCTCAGGGCGGCGCTGCCGGCATTTCCTGGCTAGTATCGCTCCGCAGTTATTGCGGGCATTGGCGGAAACTCCCGATCCGGACATGGCTTTGATGAACCTGGAAAAAGTGACCGCGTCCCTCGGAGCCAAGGCGGTGTTATGGGAACTGTTCAGCTTCAACCCGCCGAGTCTGAAACTGCTGGTCGACCTGTGCGCGTGGAGCCAATTCCTGTCGGAAATCCTCATTACCAACCCCGGCATGATCGATGAACTGCTGGACAACCTGGTCCTGAATCAGCCCCGGACCGCCGAGGAATTGCGAACGGAACTGGCAGCCCTGACGCGCGGGGCGGCAGACCCGGAACCGATCCTCCATAGCTTTCAATACAAGGAATTGCTGCGGATTGGTGTCCGCGACATTCTAGGCAAAGATACTCTGGAAGAAACGACGAAGGCATTGAGCGATTTGGCAGAAACCTTGCTCGTGCAGATAGCCGTCTTGCAGGAAGCGCCGCTGCAAAAGCGCTTCGGCCTGCCGTATTTGGCCGAGGGTCCGCGGGCGGGACAACCGAGCCGTTACGTCGTTCTCGGCCTCGGCAAGCTGGGCGGGCGCGAGTTGAGTTATCACAGTGATCTGGATTTGATACTGGTATACGAAGGCGATGGCCGGACCGGGCCTCCGCACGGGGCTTCCCGCTTCGATCGCTTTGATTTGAGCGACAATTTCCATTATTTCACCGAACTGGCGCGGCGCATCATCAAGACGACGGCATACATGGGACCGATGGGCCGGCTTTACCAGGTCGACATGCGGCTGCGTCCGACGGGGAAGTCCGGCAGTCTGGTGATTCCGCTGCAGGAATTCCGACGCTACTACGATGACGGCGGCGCCCAACTTTGGGAACGCCAGGCCTTGACGCGCGCCCGCGTCGTCTTTGGCGATGAAGCGTTCGGGCGAGAAGTCATGGCAGTAGTGGAGCTGGGGGCTTTCGGCATCGCCTGGATACCTGATTTTGCCGATGAAATTCGCAGCATGCGCGAACGCCTCGAAGCCAGCCACAGCGAACGTGATCTCAAACGGGGCTTCGGGGGAATCGTCGATGTCGAGTTCCTCGTTCAGTTATTCAAGTTGAAATACGGGCGGACGCAGCCGGCCTTGCGCACCACCAACACCTGGGAATCGCTCGTGGCCCTACGAACCACCGGACTGCTCGACGAAACGGACTACCGGTCTCTGCGGGAGAGTTACGACTTTTTGCGACTGGTGGAAGGGCGATTGCGCATCGTCCACAACCGCTCCCTGGATGAGTTGCCGGAAGTACCGGAAGATCTGGAAAAGCTTGCTCGCCGGCTCGGATTTGAAGGGACTGCCGAAGCCAGCGCGGGCAGCCAGTTTCTGACCGCCCTGGAGGAAACCACGAGGCGAACGCGCGATCACTTTTTGCAGTTGGTGGCGCGCGAACGGTTGCCGTCCGGGAAGGTCAGGCAACCATGACCGTGTGGGAAGGAATCTGATATGAAATCCGATACCGCGCCCCGAGTATTAGTCTGCGCCGGCGAGCCGGCGGCCATTGACGACGTGCGCCAAACGTTGCAGGAAGCCGGCTACGCCGTGGATTGGTTTCTTCCGGCCGATCCAGCCAACTGTGAATGGCGTTCCTATCAGGCCATCGTTGTCGATGCAAGTTTGTCCCATCCAGACACATTGCAAGTTTGTCGGCGCATCCGTGCGCAATTGCATGAAACGTTTGTTCCCATCCTGTGCCTGACCGCGGATACATCGGCCGGCAAGCGCCAGGCGAGTTTCGAAGCGGGAGCCGATGCATTCCTCGCCCGGCCCTTCAGTCCCCAGGAGTTGCAGGCGCAAATGCAAGCCTTACTGCGGATCAAAGAGCGCCATGATCGGCTCGCGGACAAAACCGCCGAGATGATACACACGAACAAGCGGCTGCAACAGGCACACCAACACCTAAACCACGAACTGGAATTGGCGCGGCGCATTCAAATGAGTTTTCTGCCGCAGTCGATGCCGGACGTCCCGCGGGCAGCTTTCGCGGTCCACTATCAACCCTGCGGCCGGGTCGGAGGCGATTTTTACGACATCTTCCGCCTGGATGAAAATCATACCGGATTTTACGTGGCCGATGCCATGGGTCACGGCATCCCGGCGAGTTTGCTGACGATGTTTCTCAAAAAAGGCGTCCGGGCCAAGGAGATTTTTCACAATGACTATCGCCTCGTTCCTCCGGAGGAAGTGCTGCAACGCCTCAATCGTGATCTCATTGGGCAGAGCCTGGCAGAAAACTCATTCATTACGATGGTCTACGCGTTATTGAACACGCAGACGGGTACGCTGCAGTTCTCGCGGGCAGGCCATCCCCATCCTATTTTTCTTCCCCGGGATAAAGAACCCCAGATTTGGAAAATCACCGGCAGTTTGCTGGGTGTGTTCGACACGAAATTTTCGAAACACGTTTGCCAGCTCCAGCCCGGCGACAAGGTATTGTTCTACACCGACGGCACCGAATTGTTTACTTATGACGGCCAACCTCCCGGGACGGATAGTTTCCTCGCTTGCGTTGTCAAACATCGCGACCGTACTATCGGCGAATTGGTCGAGCGTGTGGCCGAGGATTTCACTCGCAATGCGCAAAAAGCGGATGATTTCACGTTGCTTGGGTTGGAAGTGAGAGAATAATTACCTGTTCGATGCGGGCGCATTCCCGATGATCCTCTCTTTCCCAAAAACTACCCATTAACTACAATGATTTGTATACGAGTCGTGAGAAAGTCGTTCCGGAGACAGTGCATGAAAGCCGGCATTCATCCAGAATACAAGGAAACCACGGTGACCTGCGGTTGCGGCAACAAATTTGTCACGCGCAGCACACGGAAAAATATCAACATTGAAATCTGCTCCGTATGCCATCCGTTTTTCACCGGCAAGATGAAATATGTCGACACCACCGGCCGTGTCGAGAAGTTCCAGAAAAAATACAACTGGGACAAACGCAAGAAAGGCACCGAGACCGAAGCTGCCAAGTAGCCCGGAAACAACTCTAAGAGGCAAAAAGCGAAGAGAGCCCTTCTTCCTTTTTTGCCTTTTTTGTTTTTTGCCTTTTTGTCGTACACACAGGAACCATGTGGCCCATTTTTGAACAATCCCTGGCGCGCTACCGAGAGTTGGAAAGCCAAATGAGCGATCCGGCCGTGATCGGGGACCGTATCCGTTTCACGCAGGTTGCCAAGGAACATGGTAGCCTGGCAAAGACCGTGAAGCCCTATTTGGAATATCTGCACGTTGGCGACGTGATCCGAGAGGCCGAGGTCCTGGCGAAGGAAGCCGACCAGGAACTGCGCCGCCTCGCCGAGGAAGAACTGGCTTCTCTCCGCAAAAAGCAGGGAGCTCTGCAAAGCCGTTTGGAAGATGCCTTGCTGCTCGATCCGAGCGAAGATGTGGCCAGCGTCATCATGGAAATCCGGGCGGGAACCGGCGGCGATGAAGCAGCGCTGTTCGCCGGCGATCTGTACGAGATGTATACCCACTATGCCCGCGACCAGGGCTGGAAAATCGAGCCGATTTCGTTCAGTCCCGGCGAACAGGGCGGTTACAAGGAAGTGATTTTCAGCATCATCGGCGACGAGGTTTTTCCGCACCTGCGTTATGAAAGCGGCGGCCATCGTGTGCAGCGCGTTCCCAAAACCGAGCAGCAGGGCCGCATTCATACTTCCGCAGCTACCGTGGCAGTGCTGCCGGAACCGGACGAAGTCCAGGTCGAAATTCGTGAACAGGACCTGGAATGGGAGCGGATGCGCGCCGGCGGCGCCGGCGGCCAGCATGTAAACAAAACCGAAAGCGCTGTTCGTATTCGCCATATTCCGACCGGGATCGATGTGAAATGCCAGGACGAGCGCAGCCAGCACAAAAATCGAGAACGGGCCATGCGTATTCTGCGCAGCCGGCTCTATGAGATGCAGCAGCAAAAAATCCACAAGGAACGTGCCGAGCAACGCCGGACGCTGATCGGTTCCGGCGATCGCAGCGAACGCATTCGCACCTACAACTTCCCGCAAAACCGCCTGACGGACCACCGCATTAATCTGACTTTGTATAAACTTGATGCCATCATCGCCGGAGACCTAGGAGAGCTCATCACCGCCCTGAAAGAATACGACAAAAAACAACGGCTCGGGCAAACTCCGCCGTCTGCTGCCGGCTGATCTCACGGAGTCTCGTCATGGATGAAAAGATGAATCCCGCGGTCCACGTCCGCAATTTGCCGCCGGTTCCGCAAAGCTGGACGGTTGGCTCCCTGTTGAATTGGACAGCAAAATACTTGAATGAAAAAGGCTCGGAATACCCGCGGCTTGACGCGGAGGTCTTGCTGGCTCATTCCCTGGATTGCCGGCGTATTGATCTCTACACGCGTTTTGACGAGGTGGCTTCCGCGGAAAGTCGGGCTCGCTTCCGGCAATTGATCCAGAGGAGGATTGAAGGTTGTCCGGTGGCCTATCTGGTGGACCGCAAGGAATTCTTCGCCCTTGAACTGGAGGTGAGCCCGGCGGTTTTGATCCCCCGGCCGGAGAGTGAACTGGTCGTGATGGAATGCCTGCGCCGGACCAAAGAAACGGCTCGACCCTGGCTCCTGGATATCGGCACGGGATCCGGCAACCTCGCCGTAGCCGTCGCCCATCAACATAAAGGGGCCCGTGTAACTGCGGTGGACATTAGCCCGGAAGCCCTAGAAATAGCGAAACGCAATGCCTCGCGCCATGGTGTTTCGGATCGGATTCGGTTTTTGCAAGGCGATCTTTTCGCGCCGCTCCTGGCGGGAGAGCGCTTTGACTTTATTCTTTGCAACCCGCCTTACATTCCGCATTCGGAAATTCCCCATTTGCCGGTGGGCGTTCGGGATTACGAACCGCACCTCGCCCTGGACGGTGGCGCGGATGGCTACGCCCTGTTCGATCGGCTAATTGCGCAAGCCGGCAAATGGTTGGAGCCCGGCGGTTATTTGATTGTGGAAATCGGCGCTCCCCAGGAAGAGCAGGTCCGGCAACGCATTGGCGCGATTCCGGGCTTCCAATTGGAGCCGACGATTCACGATTATTCCGGACACCCGCGGGTGGTGCAAGCCCGATTCACTGTACCGGGAAGCTAAAGTCGTACCTGCACTCCCGTCTGTTCCCAAAAGCAGCGCCGCAACACATCAATTCGATCTCTTCTCAATAACCCCAAGCACGCGGGTTTGCTCCCCGTTATCTGAGGTCCTGCGCGCAGCCATGTGCCGTAACGACAAAGCCGGCGTAGGGCGGCCCAGGCCATATAGTAGCTCAATTTGCCATCGTCGAGAGGAAGCAATCGGCGATATGCCCTGAGGTAACGCCGATACAGCAACCAACGTCCGGGCCAGGTGGCCAGCCGTTGCCGGAAAGAAGCTACGGCCACCGGCGCCGTGCGGATTAAAGTCAGGGTCACCGCCACATCCGCGTGGCGATCGCCGACGTCGGCATCGCACCAATCCAAAACACCTCGGCACTGATCGTGCTCAAACATTAAATTAATCGGATGAAAATCGAGATGCACTATGCTCGGTCTTTCTGAAAGTACCGGCCGGTGCCGCCATAACCAGTCATATCCCGCCAACAGCCCATACAGATCATGTGCCTCCATCTGATCCTGTATGGTTTGCAATTGGCGCTCCAGAAATGGCTCGGAGGAGCCTGAGAACTCGGCCGTCGGCAAGCGATGGAGCCGGGCTTGCATCTGCGCCATCCATCCCGGCCCCCGCACGATCTTCCAGGGGTATTGCAGCAGCAAATGCAGCAGATTCTTGCCCGGAATCACCTCCATGATCATGAACGGTCCACGGAACCAATCGCTTTGGCATTCGTAGAGGATCGGTTCGGGTGTGGGATAACCCAAACTATGCATCCGTCGCTGCACGGCAAATTCATGGTGCAGGCGCTTTTCGCCGTTATGGTTGCTATACAGTTTGAGGATCAGCGGCCTCGAAAATGCCCGCGGGAAACCCTCTGAAGGTTGCAGTTGAAACTGGTAGATATAACTCTCATAGCCTTCCAAAATCGGCGTAGGTTGCTGCAAATACCGGACGACCCTTACCCCGTAATGCCATTGCAGAAATTCCAAAAGGGGAAAGGTGACCGCAGGCCCGGTTTGGAGGCTGACGATCATGAGTGCCGCTCTTCTCGTTCGCGCTAGCGGATTCCGAAAAAGGATTCAAACTAGTCCTCTATTCCTTGAACGGATTCCGAGTTCCGATTTGCACTTCCCGGGCACGTTCTTCCTGACATGCTCTATTTTCATGATGAAAGAAACCGGAAAAATCCACAAGATCAGACCGTCGCGAAGTGCAAGAATCATCCGCAATGCATGGCAGAGTTTAATATGAGCGAAAGATTTACCGCGAACGCAAGACGGGGAGTCTACGAATCAATCCGGGAGCTATTGCGCAAGTTTATTTGGTAGAAGCATTGCCGCCGGGTACTGCAAATGGCGGATCACCGCGTTGGCGAAAGCGGCTCCTACCACTCCGTCGAGGACCCGGTGATCGAAGGAAAAGGATAGATAAACTATCTCGGCGGGTTTAACGATGCCCGCTGCATCGAATATCGGCCGCCTCACAAATTTGCCGATTCCCAAAATCGCAACCTCCGGATGATTGATGATCGGCGTGGAGATCATGCACCCGGCACTGCCAATAGAAGTAATGGTAAAGACTCCGCCGCGCAAGTCCTCCAGGCGCACCTTTCCCCGCCGGGCGTCGGCACTCAGGCGTTCCACTTCCTCGGCAATTTGCAGCAGATTTTTCTTGTCGGCGTCATGAACGACTGGAACCAGGAGTCCATTCGGAGTTGCGACGGCGATGCCGATGTGGTAATGGTCGTGCAGAATGATTTCGCCGGTCTCCGTATCGAGGGAAGAATTGACAATGGGCATTTCCTTGAGCGCCTCAACAACCGCTTTAACAAAGAATGGAACGTACGTGAGTTTCACGCCCAGCCGGTTGCAGGGCTCCCGCAAACTCTCGCGCAGTGCCACCAATGCAGTCACATCGTATTCATCAATGTAGGAATAATGCGGAATGGTGCGCTTGGCATGGGCCATGTGCTCGGCGATTTTCCGGCGCACGCCTTGCAGTTTAATGCGCGTCCCTGGCTTTCCGTAATCGGGCCGTGGTTCGGCTGGCTCGGAATCCCGGCTAGAAGTTTCGGGCGCCGCCAGAACGTGCGAAAGGTCGTCGAGCAGAATTCTGCCTTGGGGCCCGCTGCCCTGAATCCGGTTCAGGTCGATTCCCATCTTTCGGGCCAGGTAGCGCACCGAAGGAGCCGCTTTCACCACCAGCCCGGGTTTTTCGGTTGGAACCGAGGCGCCATTTCGTTTACTCTGGGCGGAATGTCCATCCGACACGGTCGCTTCCGAAGTTATCGATTTGGTTTTGGCGGACTCCATCTTTGGCTCGTACCTGGCCGCGGCGACCGGAGTCTCTTTTTCCGCGGACTGGCCAGTGCCGTCATAGGTGAGCACCACATCGCCCACCTTGATCTGTTGGCCCGGTTCGGCCCGGAGACCGGTAATCGTCCCCGCAAACGGCGAAGGCACTTCCATGGCCGCCTTGTCGGTCATCACCTCCATGAGGTTCTGGCCGCGTTTCACCTTGTCACCGACTTTCACCATCCAGGCCACGAATTCTGCCTCATAAACGCCTTCACCTATTTCCGGAACCCGAAAGTCCATGATTCATTTCCTGGTTTCTTTCGACAGTATTTAGACCTCTTCTAGGGCGATGGCGCGCATGGATTCCCTGATCTGGGGCAATTGTGGTACGGAGTTCTGTTCGTAGACGCTGTTCAGTCCGATTCCGGGCAGGTGCTTGCCGAGGAGCACCCGTGGGCGCACCAATAGATCATAAAAATGGTGGTCGATGACCCGGCGCAGCAAATGTTCCCCGAAGTTGGTGACTTCAGTGTCTTCATTGACGATCAAAACCCGGCCGGTACGCATGACGCTCTGGCTGATTGCCTTCCAGTCGTACGGGAAAATGCTCCGCAGGTCCAGAACGTCGAAGGTAAGATTTTCTTCGTTTTTCAATTGATCGGCGGCCTGAACGCACAAAGGCAGCGTGCGGCCGTAGCTCACGACCATTGCGTCCGTACCTTCGCGGACCAGTTTGGCAGTGCCCAGGGGCACAAAGTACTCCATGAGATCCGGCCACCGCGGTTGCCAGTTACTGCGGTCGCCGAGCGGGGCATCGATCATTTCCTTGAGCCGATTTTCATCAGCCGGCTCGCCGGGGATCAATTCCGCGCCCCGGACGCGCAAGAGAGCCTTCGGCAACAGCACTATGACGGGATTGGGATCAGCGATAGCCGACAGCATCAGGCCGTAGGCATCGAGCGGGTTGGACGGCATAACGATCTTCCACCCCGCCAGCCGGCTTGCCCAGCCCTCGAAAGAATGAGAATGATACAGGCTGCCGCGTATTCCCGAGCCGCTCGGCATCATCACGACGATGGGCATGTCGTAATTACCAGCGCCGGCCCAGCGCTGGTTGCCTGCGACCTTCAACAGGTCGATGGTATTAAACCCGTAGTCGCAAAACTGAATTTCCGCCACCGGACGGCCGCCGGCGTACGCAATCCCCATCGCGGTGCCGACAATGCCGCGCTCATCCAGCGGCGAGTTCCAGGCTGTCTTTAACCCCTGAGTGGCAGTGAATACACCGCCCAGTGGCGGGCCAACATCTTCCCCAAAAATATCGGTCACACCCATGTGGGTTTCACCGTAATGCAACGCCATCCGGACGGCCTGGACCAAGGTCGCCATCCCGCCTCCACTATCTATTGAGGTAACCCGGTGTAGTCTCCCGGATAGACCTGGTCGACCGGGCTGTCCGCGTAGGTGTGTTTGTAAACATCTTCCGGTCCCGGATTTGGCTCGTGCAATATCTGTTCCAGTGCTTCCTCGGCTTCATTGACGGCGGCCTCATGCGTCCTGTCAATCGTCTCTTGATCGATGGCTCCATCCGCCCGTAGCTGGGTTTCAAAGGCCGTAAGGCAATCCAGTTCGTTTTTGACGCGGATCGCTCCACTGGAAGAGGAATGCCCGTGCAAGCGGGAGACCATCGCCTCAATCATGAACGGTTTTCTCTTCGAGCGGCAATAACTCATGGCACGCTCGATGCAATGCCAGCTTGCAATCGGATCGTTCCCGTCGACGATTTCACCGGGAATGCCAAACGCTTTGCCGCGGTCGATGATGTGTTTTTCGCCGTGCTGGGAGGCCGCCGTCGTGGAAATGCCCCAACGGTTGTTCATGATAATGATCAGTACCGGCACCTCCATTCCCGGCCGGGTGCTCCAGACCAGGCACGATGCGAAATCGCCCTCGGCCGTGCCCGCATCTCCGCCGACGACGATGGTAATGCCGTCGCTGCCCTTGCGCTTTTGCACCATAGCGGTGCCGGCCGCCATGGCAAACTGGATTTCAATGACGGATGACACCGGCAGGACATTCCACTTCCGGTACGCGAAATGGCTCGGGAAATTGCGGCCCATCGAATGCGGATCGGTGGCCTTCATAGCCATTTGCCGGATATCGTCAATGAGGGGCATGCCCATGGCTACCAGCGTCGCACTGTTGCGATAGTGCAAATGCAAATAATCGTAATCAGGACCGCAGCCTTTTTTGACTTGCAACCCGAGAGCGGTGTTGAATGCCTCTTCGCCGGGACCCCCGATCCAGAAATATCCCTCTCCGGATTTGCTCATCTTGATCATCCGCTCTTCCATGACCCGGCTGCGGACCATGATCCGGTAGATCTCCAGGCACCGTTCCACCGGCAGTTTTTCCTGACTACTGCTAACTTCTGCAGGCAAAACGGCCAACCCGTTGGGCTGTGCCGCTTGTTTTGGATTCCGCACGCCTCTTTCTCCTAATCGGGAATGGGGTGAGAGGCCGAATACTCTTTTATTCTACCGCGCTGATTCGACGGATTCACTTGGATTCTCTTTCCCAGGCAAACCGGGGAAGCGCGGGCGTGGTCATTATCTTGCGCACGAACCGGTAAACGTTGGGCATCGCAGATAGCGCATAGTAGGCAATCGCCAATCCGAGCAGAGACTGAAAACCCCAGATCATCGAAATATTCTCAGTCAATCCCCCCAAAATGGCACCCGCGATATTGGCGCCGAAATCGCGGTCAGGCTCCGCGCTCCTGGCAAAGGCTTTCGCAAACACCATCCCCGCAAACAGGATCGGCGCAAAAACCAATAGACACGATCCCGCCACTTGCACTGTTCGGCCCTGGCCCAGGAATAGATCCAGAGGAATTAAGCTATTGAGGGCCAGGGTCCCCAGCAAGCCGAAATAGAACGGCCACACAAACCTCGGGCGCGCTGCCAGCACCACCAAATTGGCGCCGAGGATCATCACCAGCACCGCCAAAAAGACCACCGAATTCACCAGCCAGGTGCCGCCGAAGAGCAAGGCCATTTGCACTACCGCCTTGGTCTCGATCAGCATGAACCCAGCGCCCAAGAAAAACATTTGCATGCGATTCAAAAAACCACTCCGCGGCGCCTGCCATTTATAAAAAGATGGGGCCACAATCGCGGGCCTTCGAGCCGCGACCTCTGTCCTAACCGATGGCAATGGTTGGCGAGCTTCGGCGCTCAGGCTCGCGCAATCGACCGGGTTCGCCGAAAGAGTTTTTTCCGTCAACAGTGCCGCACGCCGTGCAGCAACGGCTGCCGGGCATATTCGCGTCGGTGTCGCCAACAACACGAGAGCCAGCGCAACCGCTCCCATGACAATCATGCCCCGTAGCGTCAACTCGGGAAGCACGGGTTGCCGCAAATAGAGAAACGGCCAGTTATCATCGGTCGTGTCCAGGTATTCTTGCGTCTTGACCCGCGTTAGTCCGAACGATTCCCACTGCTTCGGATCGGCGGGCGCAGGATTTGTCTCGAAGCCGTTCGGGGATTTGGGCGAAAGGACCCGGTCGTTTCGCAAGAAATAACAAGGGTGCGCTTTGAACGCTCTTTGCAAATGCTCAATGTTGCCGGCGAAAAACATTGTGAAGCCTTCTTTGGCATCCGAATCGACCAGTGAACGGTACGGGAGCGTCAAAACCAGCGGCTTTTCCGGAAACACTTCTTCGAGGCTTTTCTGCAGCCGGGCCACAATCCACCCCTGCCGAAAGTAATTGCACATCACGAAAAGCCCGTCCCGATTCAAGCAGCGGTGGACATCCGCAAACGCTTGCCTCGTGAATAGATAACTTTCCAGCCGAATGCTGCTGTAACTGCTGTGCAGCACCAGCGAGTCCACCAGGGCATACAGGATCAGATCATACTTTTCACTGCAAGAGCGGAGAAAATTGCGGCCGTCGTTCAGATACGTTGTCACCCGTTCCCGATCCTGATAGGGATGATCGGTATGGTCCCGCTTGCCGATTCGGAGAATTACCGGATCGATTTCGACGGCATCGATGTGTTCGGCTCCCCACTCTAGCGCCCGGCTGACATCGTTGCCGGAACCCGCACCGATGATCAACACCCGCTTGAAAGGTTTCCCCCCAGCGTCACGGTTGAGAATGTGCGGCAACGAATAGGCAAAAGCCGGCGGGTTCGTGTCGGCCGGCACCATCTGCTGGTGCCCGATCAGGTTTACCGCGATCAACCGGTTGACAGGATTGTAATCAACACGATAGTAAGGCGACCAGTAATGCCCGGACAACTCCCGATCTCTGTTCCATAGCGGGCCGGAAGTCCAGGAAACCAACCACAGGCATCCCCCTAACAAGACCATGCCGATTATGCGTCCGGCCAGAGCCATCAGCCGGTGATTCGGGGTGCCTGCCACCAAGAAATAGGCCATGCCCAGCGCCACCAGGCCGAACCACCAGAGCGTTGCCAGTTCCCACCGCGAACAACACACAAACAGCAGAATGCCCGCAATACTGCCGAGAATATTCAGCGTATAGCCCTGCACTCGGTTGGGAATCCGTTTCAGTGCTCGGCCCAGCTCCTGTCCCGGACCGATCAGGGCCAAAGCAATAATCAGGAAGAAATAGCCGCCAAGCACTTCGACCGGAACAAAAAAGTCCGCGAGGTCCTGGCTATCGTATTCCGTTCCGAAATACACTACCTGCGGCGCTGCCTGGTGCCCCACATCGACCTTGAGTCGTTTGCCGGGAATGCCGAGCCAGTCCGGCAAGTCATGCGCGTGTAGGTATTCCACGGCATGCCCGGAAACCAGAGCCAGCCCAAGAAATAGCGGCGTCCAGAAAAGCCAGTTGCGGCGGCTGCCGGCCAGCAGGCAGCCGACGGACATGCCGAGGAAACACGCCAGCAGCACCGTGTTCGTGAAAAACGTCAAAAAGACCACATGCGCTGGAAACCAACGGATGCAGGCAAGTTCTAGAAATAGAATGAGCAGGCTGATCAAGAAGAGATCGCATCCGGATCGAATCGTGGCGTTTCCTTTGACCATTGCGCTGTTCCGAACCACTCGAATACCCCCACTACACACCGTCATTATCCTTCACCTTATATCATGGTCCCAAATGACGGACACTCCCAGTGGGACCTTTTCCAAAAAAGTCGGACCTTTTGGGCTTTTTCCAATGACTAACGACCAATGACTAATGACCAAATACGTTGCGCCCACCACCCCCCCGGCCCCCGTGGACATATCGCAGAACCGTGGACGTATCGCCATGGCTGCGACGTATTCCCAAACACCATGGCAAATAGGCACTTAACGGTTGCAATGAGAGTCATTCTTCGTGAGACGTATTTTGGAAGCGCGAACGTATCCAGGCACAACCAGAAACTTCGGCAAACCGGAGGTCCGGTGAGCGTCCACATGGACCGCGTTTGTCCTTTGCACTTTGCATTTTCCATTTTGCATTGGCCTGCTTGTTTTTCAGTCGTTTCGTTGACACATGCATCCCAAGGATATCGCCGTCAAGCCGATACCCATGGCACGGCCGGCTGAAGCCGATTCCAAAGCCATTCCTCGGTACTCGGTACTGTGTACTCGACTCCCCTGAACGCCATTCCGCGACCGGATTTTTGTCATCCCCAAATCGTCGTTGCATCCTCGCGTGCAACGACAATCAATGACCAACGACGACTCAGCCATCACCCATGATGACGGTCCAGTGACAATTGTTGACGTCATTGCAGTCGTTGCACACACCCCGACACGACTGCAACGACGAAGGGGATTCGATGCGCCCTGGATTCACCACCTTTCTATTGCCAATGACGAAGGACCAATGACCAATGAATGACTAAATGTCGCCTCTTGACAAGCGTGGAGTGTGTAGTATATACTACACATATGAGCTTCGGCGATTTCATTCGCCAGCGCCGCGAAGACAAGCGGATTAAAGATCCCGGCTACTCTTTGCGTCGCGTGGCCGCTAATGTCGGCATCGAGCCCTCGTATCTCAGCAAAATCGAGCGCGGCGACCAGCCCCCGCCCTCGGAAGAGACGATCCTTGCCCTGGCGCGCGTGCTGGACGAGGATCCGGACGTGCTGCTCGCTCTTGCCGGCAAAGTTTCCAAGGAGCTCCAGGCCATTATTCGCAAAAGGCCAAAGCTATTCGCCCAGCTCATCCGCCAACTCAAAAACATGCCCGACCACGCGGTGCTCCGTTTGGTGCGTGAGGTCCGCGACGGGAATTGGTAGAAAGGACGTATCATGATCGAGCTCAAGCACAACCGCCTGTTATTCTCGTTCCCGGACATCCACCCGGACGCCAGGCTGGAGATCGGCTTCCAGCGAACCTTCCGCATTCCCGACGATGGCAAGACCTACCCCTTGCCGCCGGGCTTCGGCTTTTTCCCCCTTTGCCATGTCGATGACTATACCCGCGGTCTGCCGCCGGTCTGGCTCGAGCGCGGCGGCGTAATGCTCCCGATGTACCAGTCGGAGGCGCTCTGGCTACTGTTCACGGCGCCGCTCGTCGAACGCCGCTGGACCGGCTACCCCTTCGCCATCAAGGTCGCCGCCGGCAAAATCAACGCCGTCACCGGCAAGAGCTGGTCGGACCGCCTGAACACCGGGCCGCAAGATTATGTGGTCGCTCCCCGCCAGCCCTGGCTCGATGGCTTCTGCATCCAGAAAGGCCTCATCCGCCAGTTCGTCGCCATGCCCTTGGGCGCGGGATACACCGCCGAGGAACAGTTGACCAGCCAGGCAGAGTACGGCGGCTTGCAGATCGTCGCCTATCCCATGAAGCGTGACGTTTTTGAGCGGCGCTTCCCGGAGCGGGAACCCGTAGATTACTTGCTTCGTTCCTGCGAGGCTGCCGCAGCCCCGAGGCTCAGGGCCAAAGGCGCCAGAGCAGATATGGGTCTGGCTCCCGGCGGTCGCATGAAACAAGAGATCTACGCGGACCCCTTCGATTTCGATGACTGGGAACTGGCGGAAAAAGGCCGCTGCTTCATCCATATCGCCAATTCGCTGGTCTGGCGGGAGATCACCGGCCGGCAGCCGCCGACCACGCCCCCGACCGCGAAAGAGTACGCCAAGGCAGGCCTCCCCTGGTTCGACTACTACGATGACCAGGCCCAGGCGCTTGATGGAGCCCCGGTCCTCGCCGGTTTGAAAAGCGTGGCCGAGCTGGGCCTGGAGAAAGGCGCGGCACCTCTCCCCGAGAACGAGTCCGTCACGCCGGAAACGGTAGTGGAGCTACGGCGCCATCTGAAGAAAGATCAAGTTCGCGAGGGCAAGTTTTGACAGTGCGTTTGTACCGGCTCTCCATTATTATTTATTGGGGGGGATTTGCCGATGCACCGGTGCCGCGCCTTTACCCTGATCGAACTCTTGGTGGTCATTGCCATCATTGGCGTCCTCGTCAGCTTGTTGCTCCCGGCCGTACAGAAGGTACGCGAGGCGGCCGGCCGCATCCAGTGTGCCAATAACCTCAAGCAACTGGGCGTGGCCCTCGCCCATTACGAAAGCACCTACAAGCAATTCCCGCCGGCAGGCAAGGGCTATGGCTGGTGCATCATCTCGGGCTCCTATCAGGGCGACCGCAATATCTACAACCTCAATGGCCTGTCGCTCCTGTTGCCGTATATCGAGCAAACCGCCCTGGACGGCCGGCTCAACCGCTCCGAGGCCATGAGCACGCAAAATACCGGCTACTGCTGCGAGTACCAGGGCAACACCATGGGAGCTCTCGTCGGCGACCCGCTGACCAACGGCAACGGCGCTCTCATGGCCACCCAGCTTCGCCTCCTCTACTGCCCATCCGATCCCGGCCGCCGGCTCCAGGGACTCAGCCAGGCGTACAGCATCGGCGGACGCCTGGACGGCGCCAAGAGCAACTACGACTTCATCACCACGACCAACGATTTTTATTGCAACTACTGGAAGGTCGCCAATCCCGCCGCCCGCGCCATGTTCGGCGAAAACAGCACCACCCGGTATAACCAGATCACCGACGGCGCCAGCAACACCATCGCCATCGGCGAGACAACCCTCGAGGTCTACAACGGCCGGACTTCCTGCTGGGGATACCGCGGCTGGGTCATGACCGGCATCGACCTCCGTTACGGTATCAACGACTGGTCGTTCATCCCCGGCGTGGATCCGATCCCGGGTCGTCTGGGCAGCTGGGGCCGCGCCGGCAGCCTGCACCCCAATGGCGCCCAATTCTGCTTTGCGGATGGCCATGTCCGCTTCATCAACCAAAACACCAACGTGACCACCCTGACGTATCTCGGCTACATGGCCGATGGCCGAACGGTCGACCTGGATTGAAAATGACTCGGGACTTGCCGGTCTATATCATCATGCAGCACCTTAGCCCGACGCCCTAGGGAGGGAGGGCTTTCCCTCGCTAGCGCGTCGGGCTAACGTGTTGGACATTGACGCATGGTCATTTAGAAACGCGTGATTTCCGATGATGACTGTTCTGCGATTCCTGGCGCTTGCGGCATTGACCTGCCTAGCGGGCTGCAGCTCCGCCACCGATATCACGGTAACCGGTACCGTCACCCTGGACGGCCGGCCGCTGCCCGATGCGCTCGTTTTCTTTTACCCCGAAGGAGATACTCCGGGCCTGGGGGGCAGCGGCCGTACCGGCTCCGATGGCAAATACACCCTGCAGCCGGCGCAAGGCAAAAAGGGCATCTCGCCCGGCAGTTACAAAGTGGTGATCTCCCGTCCCCTCCGCCGCGACGGTTCACCCGCCGATCCCAACGTCCCTCCCATCGAATCCGATGCCCGCGAGACCTTGCCGCCAAAGTATAGCGACCGTTCCGCGAGTAAGTTAACCGCACAGATATCGAAGGACAAGACGGTGCACGACATCGACCTGGACAGCGGCAAGAAACGCTAAAGATTCTACCACCGCATTCCTTGCGTGCCGGGTCCGATCCTAATCTTAATCGTAATCTTGCTCCTAATCATCGTCCTAATCTTTCTCTTCATCTTGCTCTTACTCTTCTTGTTGGCTGCTGAATTGCGCATCCCGGAAACAAGTGAACCGCATGCCGAGAATTTTCCAGATCCGACGAATTTTTGCTGGAAATCTGGTTTCCGGTCGGGTAGATTAGTGCCTGAATTTCCTCGAATTAATCTTCCCGCGGAGCGCCTCATGAAATTACCGCTATGGCGTAGTGCTTCGTCGTGTCGGCCTTCTGCCGTCAGGCGACGAAGTCGCCAATCGTTGTCCTTTTTCTTTCATCCCACCATCGAAGCACTGGAACAACGACAATTGTTGGCGATTTTTGCCGTCATCAACGCCGAAGATTCCGGCCCGGGCTCGTTGCGCCAGGCGATATTGGATGCGAATGCCACGCCGGAAATGAATTCCATTGAGTTCAATATCTCGCCCGGCGGACACCAAACGATTCGAACCTTTTCACGTCTACCGACCATTACCCGACCCGTAGTTATTGATGGCACCTCGCAGCCGGGTTACACGTCTGCACCCTTGATTGAATTAACAGGAGATGCCGGTGGATTGAGCATTACCGCGGGCAACAGCACGGTTAGAGGTATGATCATTAACAATGTCTCTCGGGGAATCGACTTGGAGGTAAATGGAGGAAATGTAATCGTCGGCAACTATCTCGGAACCGATTTCACCGGGAGGTTGGCTTTGGGCGACTTCGAAGGGGTGACCATTATCGGTTCGGCCAACAACAGGATAGGCGGAACCACTGCGGGCGAACGAAATCTCATCTCAGGCAACACAGATTATGGAATCCGAATTCAGAATGCGAACAACAATATCGTGGAAGGTAATCTCATCGGAACGGATATCACCGGGACATCGGCAATACCGAATCAATTCCAAGCAGTCCTGATATCCGGAGGGTCGAACAATGTAATAGGCGGTCCCAATCAAGGCGCTCGTAACATCATCTCCGGAAACTTCCGTAACGCGATAGACATTACCGGAAACAACAATCGAGTGGAAGGCAACTTCATTGGAACGGATATTTCCGGTCAGTCTGTTCTCGCTAATGCCTGGGGCGTCACCTTCTCCGGCACGGGCAATATCATTGGCGGTCCGGATCCAGGTTCCAAAAACCTCATCTCGGGCAACCTCTATGCCGCCATTTCCTCCACCTCTTCGCAGAGTACGTTAATCCAGGGGAATTGGATAGGCGTCGATAGTTCGGGTTCGGTTGCTCTCAGAAATGGCAACGGAATCGATCTGAACGGTTCCAACAACACGATCGGTGGAACAACACCTAACGCGCGCAACCTCATTTCCGGGAATTCCAACTATGGAATAGTTGTTAGTGGTGGAACCGGGGAGCTGATCCAAGGGAATTTCATTGGGTCCGACATCACAGGATCAGTTCCCCTGGGAAATACTAGCGCCGGCATCGTCATTGCCAGCCCTACCACAAACATTACCATCGGTGGCCCATCTCCCGGCGCCGGCAATTTAATTTCGGCCAACGGCGGGACAGGTACATTTGATGGCGGGGTCCGTCTCGGCGGCAGCAATTGCCTGCTTCAAGGAAACCTGGTTGGCACCGATATTAGCGGGTCCAAACCAATGGGTAACAATGGTTTTGGGATATCCATTGGATGCGATAACGCAACCATCGGCGGAACATTGACCGGGCAACGCAATGTTATTTCCGGAAACCGAGGTGACGGCGTTTCATATATCGGAAACCACGGTTTGATTCAAGGCAACATTATCGGGACCGATATCTCGGGAACAATTCCCATCGGAAATGAAGGTTATGGGATATATGGTGTCGCTACGATAGGAGGGACCACTTCGGGCGCCGGCAATTTAATATCGGCAAATGGCCTTGATGGCATAGTAGGCGGCAGAATGATTCAGGGAAACTTGATCGGCACGGATATCACAGGATCTTATTCGTTGGGTAATTCCGGCAATGGCATACGTACGGGCGGCATCACTACGGTTGGCGGCACCGAACAGGCGGCGCGGAACCTTATTTCCGGCAACCACGCCGCAGGAATTCTCCTGGATGGAATGCATTGTACAGTACTGGGTAATTACATCGGCGTCGACATGAAAGGAACCAAATCCCTGGGAAACCGTGATGGTGTTGTCATTGGTAGCTATCTGGGCAGCGCAGACAACAATACCATTGGCGGAGCCATTCCGGGATCCGGCAACCTGATATCGGGCAATTTCAATTACGGCATTTCCATCAGGGGGAGCTCCAATCAAATCAAGGGAAACTTGATCGGCACCGATTTCACCGGCAACGTTTCTTTGGGAGACTCAATCGGTATTTTCATATTTGGAACTCAAAATACGATTGGCGGCAGTGAGCAAGGTGCCCGCAACGTAATTTCAGGTAACCGCAGCGACGGCGTCTTGTACTCCGGCAGCTCCGGGAATCAACTATTGGGAAACTTTATTGGAACCAACATTTCAGGAACAAACGCGTTGCCCAACAATGGCAACGGCGTCAGTCTATCGCACACCGGCAGCTTGACTATAGGTGGGACTAGTGCCGGCGCTGGCAACGTTATCTCCGGCAACAGCGGCTCAGGTATTTTCAGTTATTTAACGGGGGGCAGCGTTATACGGGGCAATAGGATCGGCACCGATATCACCGGAACAATTCCATTGGGAAATCTGAATGGAATTTTTCTTGTCGATGGCACTAATACGATTGGTGGCACCGCGTCCCAGGCACGGAACATTATCTCAGGCAATCGCAACAACGGCATCACAATCTCTCAAGGCTCGACTAACATAATCCAGGGAAACTACATCGGCACCGATGCCATGGGAACTGCCGCGCTTGCGAACATGGGATCCGGCATCGAGGTCGATGGGGGCAGGGTTGTCCTCATCGGTGGAACCGCATCAGGCGCCGGCAACCTCATTTCCGGAAATTCATCCGACGGCGTAATCCTCTTCACCGACACCAACTCGGTTCAGGGCAATAAGATCGGTACAACCGTTTCCGGGACCGAACCTCTTGGCAATCAGGGCCACGGCTTGCACCTAGTTGGCCCCGCTGCGTTTAATAATCAGATTGGCGGTACGGTCAGCGGATCGGGCAATTCCATTGGCTTCAACGGCGCTGACGGCATCCTGGTCGACCATGGAACCAGTAACAATATTCGTCGCAACGCAATTTTCCGCCATGACAACGGCCTTGGAATCGACCTTTTCAACGGCGGCAACCACGATCAAGAATTCCCATCCATCGTCTCCGCTATTTCCGATGGAGAAATGATTACCATTGAAGGAACTCTGTCCAGCGCCGCCACCACGACCTTTGCCATCGAGTTCTTTCTCAATTCCGTGTGCAGCCCGTCCGGGTTTGGGGAAGGCGAGACTTACCTCGGAACCGCAAGCGTTACCACCGATGCCGAGGGAAATGCTGATTTTTCGCTTACGTTGAACGTGAGCGTCGGCCCCGGTCAATTCATAACTGCGACGGCCACGAATCCGATTGCGGACACATCATCTTTTTCACAGTGCCAGGAAGTATTCGAGCCATACTTGCCGCGCGGGCAAATCCCCCTACTGATTCAAGCTCTTACCAATGAAAACGAATGCCAGAGCACACAGAAAAGTGATGCCGCCGACGCCAAGCCCCAGCTGGCACGGATTTTACATCCCGCTACCGCTCTGTCGACATCGTTCTGCCCGCTTCCTAAGGTTAATTCCGGCCCTGTTCTCCGAGCAATGGACTTATTTTTTCGATCGTTACCGAACGATCTTGACGACCCTCTCCAATTACCATTGACCACGCGCGACTGCACGCCGGTCTAACGGAGGTGCCCCTTGAGTTTATCCAAGTGGACAGCAGTCTTATTTCGGCCAACGCAATTCTTGCGCAAATTCGCTAGAAAAAGGCACCCATTTTCGAATCTCAATCTCACTGTTGAGAAACTGGAAGAACGCCGGCTCTTGGCAGTTTTTTCAGTCACCAATATCGATGACAGCGGACCCGGATCTCTGCGGCAGGCGATTCTCGATTCCAATGCCACCCCGGAATTGAATACGATCGCATTTGATATCAGCCCCGGGGGACTCCAAACCATTCGCCCCCTTTCGACTCTTCCAACAATAACCCGCTCAGTGATTATCGATGGCACTACCCAACCAGGCTATGATGGGTCTCCATTGATCGAGCTTCGGGGGAACACCGCACGAGGAAATGGGTTACAGGTTACTGCAGGAAACAGCACAGTCAAGGGATTGATCATCAACAGCTTTCCCGGGACGGGAATTGAACTCGAAGGCAATGGTGGAAATGTGATTGTAGGAAATTTTGTCGGAACCGACCCCAGCGGAACCCTGTCTTTAGCAAACACGGTTGGATTGCAAATAGCCAGCTGCTCGAACAACACAATTGGCGGAACAGCCAAGGGGGAACGCAACCTGATTTCAGGAAATGGATTTGCCGGTGTGAGAATTCTTCGTGGCACGGCTGCCGCCGACGGTAACGTCGTGGAAGGAAATCTGATCGGAACAGATATCAATGGAACGTCCGCACTACCAAATATCGGTGACGGGTTATATTTTCTCGATTCATCGAATAACCGAATTGGGGGCACTACTGAGGGAGCTCGCAATATAATTTCCGGCAACTATGACACTGGTCTAGAAATATCAGGAAACAGCAATTTAATCCAAGGTAACTTTATTGGAACGGATATTACTGGAAAAGCCGCCGTTAGTAACCGGAATGGCGCGGGCGTCAACGGCAATCTCAACCAAGTTGGTGGCACCAGCGCCAATGCGCGCAACATTATCTCCGGCAATCAGCTGGATGGTATTGCAATTGGAGGTCAGAATTCACAATTTCAGGGGAATTGGGTAGGAGTCGACAGCTCGGGGTTGGTTACCCTGAGCAACGGCACTGGTGCTTTTGGCACTGCTGGACTTCACGTTTTCGGCCCTAACAACACGATAGGAGGGACAACACCCAGCGCTGCAAATGTTATTTCGGGAAATGCATATTACGGAGTCGAAATCGAAGGATCCGGAAGTCTGCTTCAGGGCAATTTCATTGGGACGGATGCCACGGGAAATGTTGCCATTGGGAATGCTTTTGGTGTGTCCATCTTGGATCGCGGCTCAAACATTACCATTGGTGGTCCGTCGCCCGGTGCCGGAAATCTGATTTCGGGTAACGGAGGCGGAATCGGAATTCAGGGGAGCAACTGTCTAGTTCAAGGAAATCTGATCGGTACCGACCGCACCGGAGTGAGGGCCCTTGGAAACCTTCATGGTGGTATTGGCGCTTCATTCTCGAATGGCGGTATTACGATCGGAGGAACCCAAAGCGGGGCAGGGAATCTCATTTCTGGAAACGGAGGCGATGCTGTAAATATCAGTGCAAACCGGACAGTCGTTCAAGGAAATTTGATAGGGACGGATCTCTCAGGAAAGGTTTCGTTAGGAAATGCAGGATATGGAATATTTTTGAGCGGGAATAATCTCACCGTTGGGGGCACCGTTCCAGGAGCCCGCAATCTGATATCGGCAAACGCCCAGGGAGGAGTTTCGCTTTCAAGCCAGGGAGGAAGCATCGTCCAGGGCAACCTGATTGGTACCGATATTACTGGAACTTCTTCCCTTGGCAATTCCGCCAATGGCCTTGTTGTGGCAGGCAGCGCCACCACCGTAGGTGGCACGCAAACAGCAGCCCGAAACCTTATTTCGGGCAATCAGGCCGCTGGTGTCGTCATGGGCGGTACTACCTTGTCGACCAACTACTTGTTAGGCAATTACATTGGTGTCGATATCACCGGCACTGCGCCTTTGGGTAACGGTGATGGCGTTGTCCTTATTACGGACAGCGTCGTTGGCGGAATTGCTCCCGGCGCAGGAAACCTTATTTCGGGGAACAGGAGTAGCGGAATTTTTTGCGGCCTGATCCAGACTGATCACCTTCTCATCCAGGGTAATCTGATAGGTACCGACTTCACCGGAACCGTTGCCTTGGGAAATTCGATCGGCGTTTATATCTATCATAATTCCGGCTTCAATATCATCGTTGGTGGAACTCAGACCGGAGCACGCAACATCATTTCCGGCAACCGAAATGATGGGGTCTATATTAACCAAAGTCAGAGCAATAACCAACTCTTAGGAAACTTCATCGGCACGGATATATCCGGTCGGAGAGCATTGCCCAATTTGGGAAACGGGGTGGCGTCAAGTCAAAGCACCGGCGTAACGATCGGCGGGACGAATTCGGGTGAAGGCAACCTTATTTCCGGAAATACGGCATCCGGAATCTTCGCGTCCGGCTCAATAGCTCAGATGAAGGGGAACTTAATTGGAACCGACGTCACCGGGACAATGCCCTTGGGCAACCTGAACGGCATCGTACTAACTGGTGCCCTTAACGCGATCGGAGGACCCACACCCCAGGCACGCAATATCATTTCCGGAAATCAAGAGAATGGGATCGACATCTTCGGGGGCTCCAATCTCGTTCAGGGCAACTTCATCGGCACCGATCAGTCAGGGACTACCGCTCTTGGAAACGGCCGATTCGGCATTGCCATTAACAGCGGCAGTCGAAATACCATCGGAGGTTCCGTTTCCGGATTCGGAAATCTTATTTCCGCAAACGGTTCTGATGGCGTCGTCCTGTATACCAACGCCAACCAGCTCCAGGGAAATCTCATCGGCACAACGATTTCCGGAGCAAATCCCCTGGGAAACAATGGCTCCGGCTTACATCTCGTCGGTGCCGGTGCGGCCAATAATTTGATCGGCGGCACGGCCGCCGCCATGGGAAATACCATTGCGTTCAACGCCGATGATGGTGTCCTTCTAGACCACGGGACTGGAAACACGATTCGTCGAAACTCCATTCGCAGCCATGATAACGGCCTCGGCATCGCACTCATCAACTACGGCAACCATTATCTGAAATTTCCGATACTTGCATCTGCCATTTCCAGCAGTGGCACCATCACCATCGCCGGAACCCACCACGGCGCTCCCACAACTACTTTTGCCATCGAATTCTTTGTCAATTCGGCGTGCAATCCGTCCGGGTTCGGCGAAGGCGAAACCTTCCTGGGTACCATCGATGTCACGACGGATGCAGCCGGCCGCGCCGACTTTTCGGCTCCCTTCAGCGTCGCTGTGGACCCCGGCCGGTTCGTCAGCGCCACGGCGACCGATCCGGCAGGAAACACATCACAATTCTCGCGGTGCGCGGTGGTGTCGGGCCCCGGCTCGCCTCATATGCCGTGGCTCGGAATCGTCGGATTCATTCCCCAAAAAACTGCATTGGTCGAAACGCAACAGAAAAGTAACATCTCTCAAAGCTCGTTAGGGATGGAAACAAAGTCCAACGAAGGAACTTCCTTTTTCATCGCCCCTCCGTCAATTGAATCGACCAGCAACGGCCCGAATCTCGACTTGAGTTCGGCTGAACGAGATTTATTCTTCTGCTCCCTTCCTAAAACTCCTTTGTACGAACCCTCTGATGCGCCATTTGTCGGCGATCTCAACAACTCGTAACCGATCCTTGGCGCAATATGTGGTCGAGTCGAATTACGCGTATTCGACCACTCGGAATGTCACCCCTTGCGGCGAAGTGATGCCGCAGAACCGGCAGATACCCGGGACTTCCTTGATCGTCATGCAGAGTTTGCCGCCGAGCCCGAGTGCATCGTCCGCGGTCGCAGCAACGTCCTTCACAGTAAAATATGTCACCCAATGTGGCCGCAGCTCTCCCATCTGCGGCGTGATTTGTATCATGCCCGCGACATCCGCGCTGCCGAGTTTAAAGGTCGAGTAGTTCGACCCTCGCATCGGCATGGCCCGCGGCGTCCAGCCGAAAAGCGCCGAGTAGAACTTCGTTGCCCGGTCAACGTCGGTTGTCATCGTCTCGAACCAGCTTGGAGCGCCGGGTAGGCTGCTGTCCACATCGGTGCCGTGTCCCTTCTTCGGCTCCCACACGTCGAACTCGGCGCCGTTGGGATCGAAGCAGACCGACATGCGCAAGTTTTCCATGATGTCGAACGCTGGCTTCGCCTTGCCGCCGAGCGACGTCACCTTCTCGACCATGGCATCGGCACTCTCCACCTTCACCATGACGCCGATGAGCGGCGGCGTCCTTTGCGGTACGTTCGGGCCGGCGAGATCGAACAGGCCGCCGATTTCGTGTCCCGCCACCTTCACCACGTGGCCTACTCCCGGCAGCTCGACGTAGCTCCAGCCGAGCAGCTGGCCAAAGAACGCTCGCGCCTCCTCCGGCTGCGGCGTCAGCATGTTTATCCAGCAAAACTCCCCCGTCTTGCGCGTACCGCCTGGCATCAGCCACCTCCGTTCTTTTCTTTTCTACGGCGATCCGCGTTCTCCGCGATCCGAGCGCTTACAAGTTTGCGCACAAGAGCAACCGGCAGGGGCCTGTCCGCCTGAAAACGGATCGTGCCCTTGCTGGTGTCATAGTCCTTGAGCTGGTCCTTGTGGGCTCCCACCGTAGAAGAACTCATCGGGTAGAAAGCGCAGTGGTTTGCCGCTGCTCCCAAAGCCACAAGCGAACTCCCGTGAAGCCGAAACGCAGGAAGCCCGTAACTGATGCACTCTTCTGCCTCCGGCGCGGCGGTCTTGATGATCTTGCGAAGTTTCTCAAGTGCTGTTCGCTTGTCAGCGCTCAAGGCCGCAAGGTACTCATCGATGTTCTTGGGTTTGGCTGCCATGGCGTATGCCTTTGAGAGACACAGGTTGAATTCATCGGCCTTCCGCAGGTTAGCCTCTGCGACTTGGTGTCGACGCCAGCAGCTCCGCTAGCCGATCGTAGCTTGCAGCCACGCCGCGTTCCATTCCAGAAGCCAGGGTCGCGTCGCGGGCTTCCTTCGACGGGTATTGCACCGTCAACGTAAGCGTTGTCGTCCCTCCCTGCTCGGTGAGGACGATCGTCGCCAGCGACTCACCGGGGTAGTCATCGAACGACTCCGTGCGAGAGATCCGCTCGGGCGGCACGATCTCGCGATACACGCCGCGCATCCCCATCTCGGTCCCATCTTCGCGCCGCCATACGTGCCGAAACGCGCCGCCCACCCTCAGATCAACCTCGCACACCACCATCGACCAGCCGGGCGGCCCGAGCAGCCAGCGCTTGAGCAGCTCGGGATCATTCATGGCGTCAAATACCAGCTTCCGCGGAGCATCGAAGACGCGGGTCATCATGATCTCCCGGTCGGTCGGCGTCGCGACTTTCAACGTTCTTGTATTGTCCATCGATTGTACCTTTCTCGAGTCTGAAGTAGTGTGACAAAGAATTCAGCCGGTTTATCGTTGCTCTCCGCCTCTCCCTGTTCCATGCTGTTCCCGCGTCTTCTCCTTGGTTTTCAGCTCATCGAGCAGTGCATCGAGCCGCTGGAAGTTCCCCTCCCAGATCCGGCGATATCGCTCCAGCCAGGCGCTGGCCTCGGCGAGCGGCTTGCCTTCGATCCGCCGCGGCCGCCTTTGCGCATCGCGGCCGCGCGAAATCAGTCCTGCCCTCTCCAGGACCTTGAGATGCTTGGAAATCGCCGGCTGACTGATCGCGAACGGCCTCGCCAGGTCGTTCACCGACGCTTCGCCCGATGCCAGTCGCGCCAGGATCGCCCGGCGTGTTCGATCGGCAAGTGCTGCGAACGTGGCATCCAGACGTTCCGCAAGTATCATCGAATAACTCCAAGGTTATAAAACCACTTGGTTATATATTAATCACCGGCGATCTGGCTGTCAAGCCTCTTAGGCAATATGGGTGAATAATTGGCAGCAATATTTGTCTAGACGGATCGGCTTGCGGTTTGCCGCTTCGTCACGCTTAGCAAAAATGTCGGATTCACCGCCTCGAAGCGCAGCGTCTCCAACTGCTCCACGCCGCGGGCCAGGTTCACCAGCAGGACTTCCACTCGCCCGGCCACGGCTTTCATTGCTGCATACGTCGCGCTCAGCGATTCCAGGGTCGCCACGTTGATCACCAGCCGGCCACCTGGTCGAAGGGCTGCAAACGCAGCTTGCAAGAGGCGCGCGATTTCGTGTCCGGTGCCGCCGACAAAAATCGCATCCGGCGCCGGCAAGCTCGCAAACACCTCGGGGGCCGAGCTGTGTACCGGCGCGACATTACTCACGCCGAAGGTTTGCGCATTGCCCACGATCAGGTGATAGTCGGCGGCGTCCTGCTCGATGGCGTAGACCATCCCGGGGTGGGCTAACTGGGCCGCTTCAATCGCCACGGCGCCGGACCCGGCGCCCACATCCCAGACGATGCTGCCCGCTTGGATGTCCAAAAGTGACAAACTAATCGCCCGGACCTCCGCCTGCGTGATGAGACCGCTCTTCGGCCGACTCTGGGTGAAGACATCGTCCGGGTTCCCGAACCGCCGTAAGCCGGCCGCCACGCGCCGTTGATCCGGGCGCCCCGGTTTCCGTTTGAGGATCATGACGTTGAGTGGAGCAAATTCCATCTGTGCAATGTCGGCCAGCTCGCCCTGCGTAACCCGTTCATCCGGGCCGCCCAGGTTTTCGCAGACAAAGGCGCGAAAATAATCGATGCCGGCCCCCAACAGAGCGCGGGCGATTGCCGGCGGATCCTCCGTCTCGCTGGTAAATAGGCCGGCGATTTCCGCAACCCGAATCCGATCGAGCACCGTGGTCAAGGAATGGCTGGCCAGGTTGGTCAAGTACGCCTCTTCCCAGCTTTCCTTGATCCGGGCAAAAGCCAGTTGCATGCTGCTGACGTGCGGCAAGACTTCGAAATGGTCTTGGCCCAGGCGCTCGCACAGGTACCGGGCTACTCCGTAAAAAAGCGGATCGCCGCTTGCCAATACCACCATCCGTTGCTTGCCGATGTTGTCCTGGAGAGTGCGCACAGCTTCCTGCAGATCCGTGCCGATGCGGATTCGCCGCGCGCTTCCTTCCGGTACCAGGGCCAATGTCGCCTCGGATCCAAACAGCAACTTGGCACCGGCGATCAATTCCCGCCCCCGGGCGGTCAAACCGCCCGGGCCGTCACTGCCGATACCGATGATGTGGATTTTGGATGCGCTGTCGTTCACTTTCCTTCTTTCTTGGTGGGCGGCAGCTCCTTGACTTCGATCTTGCGGAACTTGACTACCGTACCCGGGTCGTGCTGTTGCAGGGCGAAATGGCCCTTCGTGTACCGGTTCTGCGGATCCTTGAAGTCCACCACCGTCTTGTCATTCACTTTGATGATGATATGGTTGCCCATGGCAATCACTTCTTGGGTGAACCATTCATTCGGCTTGTGCAGTTGATCCATGATTTTGACAATGCCGTATAAACTTCCGGTCCGTTGCGGGTCGCGGTGGGTACTGTTGATCTGCGCTTCGTAGCCCTTGGGGAAGCTCTTGCCGAACTCGGTCCGGAAATATTGCCCGCTATTTCCCCCTTCATTGATCTGGGCTTCGATGCGATAGTGGAAGTTTTCATAATCGCCGCGCTCGCTGAACAGGTGGCCGACAGGACCGCTGCCGATCAGGATGCCGTCTTTGACTTCCCATTTGGCCTTGTCGTCCGGATGGGTCTTCCACCCCGTCAAGTCCTTGCCGTTGAAAAGCTGGACCCAGCCTTTCTCGTCGGCCGCCATCGCGGTTCCTCCCGTCAGCATCGCCAGGACGGCAAGCACCAATCCCAAGTAAACCAGTCGTCGCGCCATGGAAGTTTCTCCTTGCAAAAAGCGTTCACTTTTGGCGGTCAGCCCGAAGAATTCCGCCAACGGTGGTCTTTTACCGTTTTACGAAAAACACCCATATCTGGCTGACTGCGCGCTTGACACCTGAGAACAAGTCGTTAAAGAAGAACCATTACAAAATCGTAATAATTGAAACCGCTGCAGGGAAATCACTTTGAATGAACGAACCAAACGCGACACGGCGGGCTTTCACCTTGATCGAGCTATTTGTGGTAATTGCCATTATCGGCATCTTGATCGCACTGCTATTGCCGGCCGTGCAAAAGGTGCGCGAAGCAGCCAACCGCGCCAAGTGCTCGAATAATCTAAAACAACTCGGCATCGCCTTTCACCATTACCACGACGCGCAACGGTCCTTCCCACCGGCTTACGAGAAAAAAGGGCTCTCCCCAGTATCCCAGCGTTCCTACTTTCCTATTTCGCTGGTCGGCCCTCGCCAAAGTAACACCCTATGTCGAACAAGACAACCTGTATCATTCCCTCGACCTGAATATCCCCCTCTATATCGATACCAATCTCACCGTCTCCCCACCGAACGTCGCCGGCGTACGGCAAACAGTCAGACTTTTCCTGTGTCCCAGTGATCCGCAGGAGCCGACCAATCCCGCCTTTGGCGCGAACAACTACTTGCCTTGCAATGGCAGCGGCCTTTTCAACGGCGGCTCCCACGACCCGGGCGATGGGATTTTCTACACCGCGTCGAAGACCCGCTTCGGCGATATCGTGGATGGAACCACCAACACCGCCCTCGTGTCGGAATCGCTGCTGGGGCCGGGCAACGATACTCCCACCGGTCCTCTGTCCACCGGTTCCCCACTCCGGTAGGTGCTCTACGCCTCGATCTCCCCATCCACCCCCATGAGTGAAACGGTCTGCCAGTCGACGAATTGGAAAACCGACCGCAACTCCAAGTGGGCGGATGGCGATGTATACTGCGGACTTTACGACCACTACCGGCTGCCCAATGCGCCGGAACCGGATTGCATCTCGGGCACCTATAGCTGGAGAGCCGCACGCGGCAAGCACTCCGGCGGCGTCAACCTGCTCACGGCCGATGGCTCGGTTCGCTTCATCTCCAACGGCATCGATCCCGATACCTGGCACGGCCTGGAATCGCGCGCCGGCTCCGAAGTCTTGCAAGATTTCTGACGCGATCGAATCACGAGAGTCTAAAGGCTCTTACCAACGCTGCTCCCCAATCCCAAAACCCATCTTGACCCAATCCCCCCAGTCGTTATCCTTTCTCGACTCGCCCGGATCCCGAAGGGCATAACACCATGCATTTAAATCACCGATATCGGTCCCGAATCTGGCCCGGCGTTGTGCTTGGCTTGCTGGCATTGACCGCACCGGGTTGTTCGTACGGGATTTCGGTGCGCAAGGCGGCCGGGCCGGAGCTACTTTCCGACTGGCACGCCAGCATCACTGCAAAAAATGAACTCTCTCAGCGGACGATGCAAACCCTTCGCCGCTGGGATCTTGACCTCGCCTACCAGCGCCGGCCCGAGGAGGCCTATGTCCAGCTCCAGGCCCACGCGATTCAAGAGCCGCAGCCGGAAATCCTCTTTGCTCTTGCCGAGATCAGCTATCAGCTTGGCCGCAAGGCCGAGCAATGGTACTGCCAGGATGCGTGCGTTTATTACTACTTCTGTGCCGGCTATGCCTACCACTATTTATTCGGGAACTCGGAAACGTCGAACTGCGATATTCCGTCGTCGATTTGCGAAGCTCGATCGGAAGTCCCTTCCGCCATGGTTTTCGACCCTCGGTTCCGGCTTGCCTGCGATCTCTACAACGCCGGACTTGCCAAGTGCATTCGCGCGGCCCAGAAAATCGGCCGGCTTGATCCGCGGCAGGAATTGCATCTCGGCAAGGGGGGTGATTTCACCTTATCGGTGGTGCACCACGGCTTTCCCTGGAAGCCGGCCGAATTCGGATCCTTACTATTCTGTTCCGATTACGAAGTGGTCGGACTCGCCAATCAATATCGGAGTTACGGCCTCGGAGTTTCCCTGATAGGCACGCGCCTCCCCGACGCCGAAGGAGTTAGCTCCGGCCATGCCTATTATCCCCGCGAGGTCAGCTTTCCGGTAACCGCTTTTTTCCGGTTCGAAGGTTCCATCGCCGACATGGGCAAACAGCGGTCCGGAAAACTGGAACTATATAACCCCCTGGAGATTCAGACCGTGGCCGTTCAGGGCCGAAAAGTCCCGCTGGAAACCGACATGACCACGCCGCTTGCTTATTTCCTCTCCCGGACCGATCTCGAGGGCATCGAGTTCACGGGTTTCTTGAATGCGGATAAGGTAGCCAAACGGGCCGGCATTTACATGTTCGAGCCCTATCAACCCGGCAAGATTCCCGTGCTCATGGTTCATGGGCTCCTCGGATCGCCGTTGACCTGGACGACGATGTTCAACGACCTGCGTGCGGACCCATTCCTGCGCCGGCATTTTCAATTCTGGTTCTACCTGTATCCCTCGGGCAATCCCTATCTGGCCACCGCGGCGGATTTGCGCCGGGAACTGGATCAGGTGCGCTGTGAACTGGATCCCCGCGGCGCGGATCCGGCTCTGAATCATTTGGTTCTTGTCGGCCACAGCATGGGGGGCCTGGTATCAAAGCTGCTCACCGTGAACAGTGGGACTGATTTTTGGGCACTGGTCAGCCCGGAACCCCTGGATCATTTGCAGCTCCAACCCGAAACGCGCACCGAACTCCACCAGGTCTTCTATTTCGAAACGCAACCGGCGATTGGCCGCGTGGTTTTCCTTGCCACGCCGCACCACGGCTCCAAGTTAAGCCCGTCTTTTCCGGCCCAACTGGTTTCCCGGCTGATTCACTTACCGAAAAACCTGATGCACGCAGCCAGAGACGTAGCCCGCGAAAACCCGAATGTCATGACCGAATGGAAAAGCGGCAGCCTGCCGACGAGCGTCGACCTGCTGGCGCCCGGTTCCCCGGCCCTCGAACTCCTGGCCGCGCGGCCGAAACCCCGCGGCGTCCATTTCCACTCGATTGTCGGCGACCTCGGCGACGGTAGCGATGGCGTCGTGCCGGTCGCCAGCGCTCACCTCGACGGCGTCGATTCCGAAATCATCGTCCCCGCTTACCATACCGAAGTCCACCACCATCCCCGCGCCGTCATGGAAGTCTGGCGCATTCTCCAGGATCATTGGCGCGAGGTAGGTTCATCGATCTCGTGCCCACCTTCCCCCACCCCTTGATCCATCTGATGGCTGTTTTGCGTTTTGCATTTTGCATTTTTTTCCTTGACAAAGAGATTGGCCCCCACCCTATGCCTTGGCATTTTTGAGCTGTATTCTTTATGCTAACTTTTTGTCAACTTCGAGTCTGAGAATTAGCCTGAGAATCTCCTATGAAACGAGTCCGTTCTTCGCGCCTGCGTTATGAAGTATTCCGCCAAGCTTTTCGGGAGGGCCGCACTGACGAGCTTTCGACAGCCGGCGACGCCGACAAGCCGCCGCCGGTTCCGAAGGAGGAGCGGCGGCGGTATCTGGCCAAGTATGCGACCTGGCTTCGGCCATACGCATTCGGCATAGCGATCCTCCTCCTGCTTGCCCTGGTGGAGTCGGGCCTCGACATGCTTCCCCCACTCTTCCTGCGCCATGTCGTCGACCGGGTTCTGCTGGTGCCGGGCCTCGCGGTCGAGCAGCGCTTGCAAATGCTGCATCTCGTCGGGGCTCTATTCCTGTCGGTCATCGTAATCGCCCGGCTCGTGGACGCCCTGCGCAGTTACCGGCAGCGGCAGCTCAACGCCCGGACCGTACTGTCCTTGCGCCGAAGCCTCTACGAACGCCTGCTTTATCTCCCGCTGCAAAAACTCGCAGACCTGAAGATCGGCGGCATCATCTCTCGGCTCAGCGGCGATGTCGACACCACCTCGGGCTTGTTGCAACTGGCCGTCGTCTCGCCCGCCTTATCGCTGCTGCGGCTTCTCGTCGCGGTCACCATTCTTGTTTTCCTGAACTGGCGGCTAGCGCTCACCGCCCTCGCCGTCGTTCCCGGTGCCATTCTGATCAGCTTCGCAGTATCCCGGCGCGTCCGCCCCATCTACCGCGCGATCCGGGAAGACAAATCGGATGTCGAAGGCCGGGTCGGGGAGACCTTCGGCGGCATCCGCGTGGTGCGCGCCTTTCGCCGCGAGACCTGGGAGGAACGCGACTACGCCGTCGGCCACCATACCGCCTTGCGCAAGGAACTATTTGCCCACCGGCGCGAGCTCCTGCTGTGGGGCTCCTGGGGCGCCTTGATTGCCCTCGTCGATCTCGTCATCGTCTGGTTCGGCGGTTATCTGCACATCCAGGGCCGCGCGACCGTCGGCGACATCATGGCCTTCCAGTGGTATACCTTCCTCTTGCTCAACCCGATTTGGCAAATTGTAAACTCCTTTTCCGAACTGCAGCGCTCGCTCGCCGCAATGGATCGCGTTTTCGAAATTCTCGGATTGCCGGCAGACAAGCCCGATCGGCCAGATGCCGTCGATGCCCCCGTTCATGTCCACGAGATCCGTTTCGAAAACGTCTCCTTCGAATACCGCCCGGGCGAGCCCGTCGTGAGCGACTTCAATTTGGTCGTGCCGGGTGGCTCCATGGTCGCGCTGGTCGGCCGCAGCGGTGTCGGCAAAACGACCGTGACCGACCTGGTAGCGCGCTTCCACGACCCCACGCACGGGCGCATCCTGGTCAACAATACCGACATCCGGCAATTCCGCCTCCACAGCTACCGCGAGCTGCTCGGCGTGGTGCACCAGGAAGTGTTCCTGTTCGATGGCACGATCCGGGAAAACATCGCCTACGGCCGGCGCGGTGTCACCGATGCGGAAGTCATCGACGCCGCCCGGCGCGCCAATGCCCACGAATTCATCGCTCCTCTGCTGGAAGGGTACGGCTCGCTCATCGGCGAGCGCGGCGTGAAACTATCCGGGGGACAACGCCAGCGGCTGGCAATCGCCCGCGCCATCCTCGCCGCCCCGCAGATCCTGATCCTGGACGAGGCGACCAGCAACCTCGACACCGAAAGCGAGCAGCTTATCCAGGAGTCGTTGCAGGATCTGCTCCGCGGGCGAACCAGCTTCGTCATTGCTCACCGGCTATCCACCATCACCCATGCAGATATCATCATCGTCATGGAAGGCGGACGGATTATCGAGCAGGGCGGGCACGAAGAACTGATGCGCGCCGGAGGGACCTACTTTGCAATGGTCACCCGACAGCGCGAAGCCATGGCAACCGACAGCGATGGCGAGGTATAGAGCCTCATAACTGATTTAGCCGAGCAATTTCTTGTGGAGTCACTGCAACAAGCTGTTCCCAAGATAGCTAAGCGATTTATCTGCCGGATCCTTTCGGTTTATCTCCCTTGGGATCGGCAGAAGGATGGAGAAGTCGATTCCAATCCCCGTCGGCGGGACTGGCCGGTTTGCCGCCGCTAACACCGGAATTGAATACATTGGTCGGTTCCGTCTCAACTTGGCCCCCTGAATTGGGAGCAATGGGCGGCGTCGGGAACAACTTCGGATCCGCAGCGGTGCCCCCAGTAGGAGGGTTTTTCCCCTTCGCGGCGGGCTCGTCTTTGCCCTCTACCGGATTCGCCGGGCCGTTCGTTCCTGGATCGTGACCAAGCATCTGCCTTGCCCGCAGCGAAATCCAGCCACTGGGAAGAGTTTGGTTGGCCGTGGCACCGGTCCGAGATTCACCTGAACCTGCATCTCCTTCCAACCAGGAGGCCGCCTGGCTCACGGAAATCGCCGGCGCAGTCGGATCGTTTTCGTTCGCCGGCTTCATGGAAAATGTCGGAACCGGGATCGGTTCGCCGGCAAATTCGAGGCCTTTCCGGATCGAGCCTTGCTGGAACGGTCCCGCTCCAAACACCCAGGTATCCTTGGAAGTGCTTATGGATTGTACGACGCCCGATTGCCACACCGGTTGGCCGTTGAGCCGGTTATAGCAGAACACTGCAATCTTGGCGACACCCTCCTGATCGGTTTTCTTGGCAAACGGAATCTCGGGGATCGACGACGGCTGCCCGGGCACAAACGTCGGCACATTCATTTGCGGAATCCCTACCAGCAAGGCGCTGCGATTGGTCCCGACGCCCCCGGAGCGCACTTCCACCACATACTTCGCCTTGGCTCGGTCCTCCTGCAAGTAACAACCGCTGGCCACCAAATGTTGCCGGACGGAACTGATCAAATATCCCCGATCAATGACTCCCTCCAGAAATTGGCTGTCAAGAAATACGGTTTTTCCCGCCAGATGCCGAAAATCAAGTTGCGACACCGCCTGGTCGATGGCATTGGAAACCAACAACTGCTCCGTCCCTGTCCGCAGCGTATCGGTCAACCGGGTCGTACCGCATCCCGTCAAAAATAGACAGAACATTCCGAACTTCCGAAGCCATCTGTAAAAGCGAGTTCGGCTCATGATATTTCACTCCTTCATAGCGCCGGCATTTCTCCGGCCCTGTCACCAATATTTCTGGATTTCGGATTCCGGACTCCATGCCAAATCCGGCAACAGCCGTCAAGAGGAATGACGCTCGTTTCGGCAAAAAGAGAAGACCGGCCAAACAGCCCCGATTCCCGGAATAATCCCTACGCTCCCTTTTGCTGTAAAATTTCTTAGCTTCCCTACCCAATCGCGGTCTTTCGGGCAACTTCCCATGCATTTCTCATTCTTAATCTGTCGAAAATTCCAGCGTTGGCGGAAATTCCGCAAAGGTGTGAAAATCGTCCCGCGAAGGAAAACCGGATAAGACAGGCAAGGAGGCCCCGCGACATGACTTGCCGGCGGACTGGGAAGCGCGCACTCGAATTCTGGATGCTGGCCGCCGCTTTGGGGGGAGCATCAGGTTGTTTTTGCTATCTCCACCCCGTTCACCAACCGCCGCCCGAAATGATTCAGCCCTGCCGCGATCTTCCGAAATGCAGCCGGGACCACCTGCACATCTTCCTGGTGAACGGGTTTGATCCCTTCAACTACGGCAACCTGACCGGTGTCCGCGACTATCTACAATCGCTCGGTTTTCACCAGACTTATTACGGCCAATTTTTTCATACCGCCTGGTACAAAAAAGAAATACGCCGGATTCAATTAGAGGATGCAGAGGCCCATTTTGTGCTGATCGGCTTCAGCGTCGGCGTCAACGTCGTTGATTCGCTCGCCAAATGCCTGAAGGAAGACGACATCTTTATCGATTTAATGATCTGGTTGAGCGGCAATCATCCGGTCCAGCCCATGCCCCACGAACGCCCCGAAAACGTCGGCCGGGTGCTGAATATCCTCGCCTCTGGAATCATGCAAACCCGCGGCGAGCGCGACTGGGCCGAGAATTACCGGCCGCCCAAGACCTGGCATTTTGATTTGCCCATACACGCCGAAACCGTCGAAAGAATCACCGAGGCGCTCATGCAAGTAGCCGCTTCCATTCCCGTTACGGAAAAGGAAACTCCGCCGCCGGCCCTGGAAGATAGACCTCCCACCCCCCGGCCGGTGATGCCGAAAGTCTCCTCCAAAACGGATGAGTGGGATTTTCTCAAACCCGTTTCGCGCCGGAAATAGCACCGCGAGCAACGATTATTTGCTTTTTCCCTGTCCCACTTTCATGATTACAGGTGCGCCTCCATGCTTCAGTTGCGATCGTAACTCAAAGCCTCCTTCCACGGCCTGGTATTCAAAAGGACCCGAGCCCCCTGGATCCGGAATGGTTTTCACGGCATCGGCCCCGTTCTGCACAATGGCCAGGGCGGCCTTGAACATGCCGCGCTTAATGAGCGTCCGGAAATCGGCTTCATAAGCCTTATCAAAAGCCGGAATGATCAGCTTGGCGAAGGGATTGCTCGCCCACTTCTTGTTCAGTACAGCCGTCTTTTCGAGAAACTCCGTCCGCGGCAATGCCGCCAGCAGGTATAGCTCATCATAATAAGCAGCAAATTCTTCCATTTGCTTGATCGGCCCCTTGGGACCGCCCGCCGCCCGCACCACCGCTTCCAGCGGATCGCCCACGCCGAATGTGCCTTCCTTGATTTGTTTGAGCGCCCCGCCCAGCAAATACTCTTTTTCGATGAGAACCGTTTTCCGGAACGTGCCTCCAACCGGCAACGACTCCCACCGGGCGGCCAGGATCTTGCTCCCTTCCGGGCCCAGGGTGGGTAAATAGCGGGCCGCCAGCTCTAGACTCACTTGCTCGATCGCATTTTGCACCAGGAGCGCTATGATCGCGCTATCGACCCCGGTTTGCCGGCCGAGCGTCACCGTGGCCGCCACATCCTCCACGCCTTCCCGCAGCTTGCCGCGCTCGAAATGCGCTCGCGCACGCAGCAAACAAAGCTGCGCCAGTTCCCGTGCTTTTGACAAATGCGGCATCAACAGGTCGGCTCGGTCTTCCAGGTTCAAGCCCCAGTCACATCGCGGCAGCCTGGCGCCGCAATGCAACAAATACAGGCAATCCTTGCTATCCTCAATCACCTTGCGGGCGGCCGCGTCGATCGGCACCGTGCGCCAGTCATCCATGACTTTTTTCCAGGCGTCGTCGTGGCGGGGCATGACGATAAAGGCCTGGAAATACTTCAAAGCCGCGTTATCCGTCTTCCCGGCCTTCGACGTTGGGGTTTGCGCTGGAACAAGTCCAGCTCCCAACATCATCGCCGCCGACACCAATCCAAGCAATGGTTTCACGAACATCACGGAATTCCTATCCATTCGGGAATTGTTTGCGCCAACGAAAATATGTCCACAGGTTTGGTGCTCGGACCCGCCCCGGCCAACAGCCCGGCATGCTTGTCGAGCAGAGCCTCAAGCGCTTCGGGCGACTCCGCGAGCGCACGGTTGTAGGCCTGCATGGTAGGCCGGCTTTCTTCCACAACTCCTCGAGATTGCGGGGGGATGCTCACCACCGGCGGGTCCATTGTTGTTTTCCTGTTCTCCAGCCACAGCACCAAAGCCAACAGGATACCGGCTGCGGTCGCCAGTCCCCCAACTACGGCCGCGCGCCACGCGGGCCGGTACCGCCATGCACGTTGGTGAAGCCGCTCCGCGACGCGGCCCTGTAACTCCCGCGAAACATCGCGCGGTCTTAATGCTAACAGTTCCATCTCCAGAGGATCCAAAGATTCGGTCATGAGATCGTTTCCTCCGCAAGTTGCGCGCGTAATTTTGTCAGCGCATAGCGATACCGCGATGCCGCCGTATTGGCCGAGAGATGCAGAGCTTCCCCAATTCGAGGAAAAGATAATCCGCCCCATATCTTCATCACCAGCACCTCGCGTTGTGACTCGGGCAATTGCCATAGCGCTGACTCGATGGCAGTCCGGCGTTCCTCCTGTTCCACAGAACCAACGAACAAACTGTCCGCAGCAAGGCATTCGGGCCGCGCCACGGTTTTCTCGCGGCGGCGCCGCCGTTGCCGGCTGCGCAGCCATTCCAGCGCGTAGCGTTTTACGCAGGCATAGAGATATGCGGTCGGGTCCTGCGCCCGGTGCCGTGACCGCCAAAACCGGACAAACGCTTCCTGAACGATGTCCTCGGCCGCAGCGCGATCCGATACCCACTGGCGCGCCAACAGCACCAGGGCAGCTCCGTGTTCGCCCAGCCAATCGGCCCAGTCCCCCGAAGAATCCGCCATGCACTCACCTCGGCCTGAATCGCTTTCCACTATAATAAATGATGCCAGGAGAACGGGTTTCTGTCTAAAAATAAATTACTTGGTAAAATTCTCCCCGCCTTGTGAAGGAAATAACCCATGACCGAGTCGCAACTGACACTGACTACCGAGGAACACGCGTTCCTGAAAGGTCTCTTGGACGAGGCGCTGAAAGATACGCGCGTCGAAGAGCACCGGACGCGCACCCCGAGCTACCGCGAACACATACTCCACCGCGAAGATCTGATTACCAGCCTGTTGACCAAACTGGGGCAACCAACCAAGTAAATGCGATCACCAGGCGCGCGCGTCGAACGAAGCAACCGATGGTCTCTGAAGCCCGTCTTACGCCCGAGGCATTCCGTCTCCGACTCGCCCTCATTGCCGTTCTCGGCCTCATCGCCTTGGGCGCGTTGCTCTTTGTACGCCCAATCCCACAGGATCCTGCCTACCACAACTTCGCCGATCAGCGCACACTGCTCGGCATCCCCCACGCGCTCAACGTCCTTTCCAACCTGCCGTATCTCATTTTCGGCGTGCTCGGCATTGCCTGGCTTCTGAGCCCGGCCGCTCGCCGCTACGGCGCATCCTTCCTCTACGCGTGGGAGTGGTGGGCGTTTCTGATTCTCTTCACCTTTGTTGCCGTGACCGGCGTCGGCTCATCCTATTACCACTGGAATCCGAACAACGGCACACTCTACTGGGATCGGCTCCCTCTCACGGTCGTGTTCATGACGTTTTTTGTCCTTGTCTTCGCCGAGCGCGTTGCACCGCGCGCCGGCTTCCGGCTGCTGGTCCCCGCACTGGTTCTTGGCATATTCGGCGTGACGTATTGGTACTGGACCGAAATGCGCGGCCGCGGCGATATGCGCATCTACGCCCTCGTCCAGTTCTTTCCACTATTCGTGCTGCCGATCATTTTGCTTGCGTTTCCGCCGCGCTACACCGGCAAGGCGGCTATTTGGGGTGTCCTGGCCTTGTACGCCCTCGCCAAGCTGATGGAACTGCTAGACCGCCCGATTTGCGCCGCCGGCGGCTTTGTCAGCGGCCACACGCTCAAACACTTGCTGTCGTCCCTGGGCGCGCTGTGGATCCTACAGATGTTGCAACACCGCCGGCCGCTCCCCGATGGGACGAACGCTCCAAACCAAGCCAAAACCGAATCGAAACTGTCTGGATGGATGTCGAGAAAATCACTGACCCGCGTATTCATCTCGCTGAACTTGGCGATCATTCTCTACCTGTTGACTGCACTCTGGGTCGATCGCGCGGGCATTACAAGGGGATATTTTACGGATTACTTTTGCGGCATTATCCCGGCATGGCTCGTGCCGATAAACCTGCTCCTTTTTTTCGTCGGATTGTCGGGCCTAAAAATACTTCGGTTTTGCGTCCTGTTGCCGCTGATCGCCCTCGCCTTGGCTCTGTGCTTCCGCGACAGCTTGTTGTTCTGGCTCTTTGGCCGTTGGGTTCCGGGAAAATAATGTCACCTCGTGGGGCAGGTTTCCAAACCTGCCAGTTCGCTCACGCCGCCCGTCTCTCCTTCCCCCCCATCCACCAGCGATTGAAACCGCGCAGATGGAATTCCTTTTCTCGGGAATGCCATTCATACGCATCGATCAGGCTCGCCGTCACGGAGCGCGCCCGAAAACCGAGCTCCTGCTCCGCGCGATCGGACCCATAGAACCAGTGGTAGTGGTTTAGTCGAGCGTGTTGCAAGGAAGGATACGGTTCCTTGTGGAGAAGCCATCCCCGGCACTCGGCCACACACGCCAGGCTCCACAATGCCCAGCCCGGCAGCGTCCAGATCGCGCGCGGCCGGTTGCCCATGGCGCCGGCCAGCCGAATCATGAATTCCGGAAACGTTCGATTCTCCCCGCCCAGAATATATCGGCGGCCCGCTTTTCCGCGCTCCGCCGCCAACAGATGGCCGCGCGCCACATCGCGCACATCTACCAAGTTGAAGCCACCGGGCGGTGCCAGCGGCACCCGGCCTTGCCAATATCGCTTGCAAAATCGCCCCATCACCGATGGCTCATAGTCCTCCGGCCCGATCAGGTACCCCGGATTGACCACCACCACATCCTTCTCCCCCGATGCTTCCAGGGCAATGCGCTCGGCCGCCCGTTTGGCATGAACATAATCGACCTTGAGATCCGCTAAATTGAAATCACTTTCTTCCCGGAGCGGCACTGTCGTGAGCGATGCGCCGATTGTGACCACGCTCGAGGTGTGAATAACCCTCGCCTTCGCGGACGCTTCGTCAAGAACATTCCGCGTTCCCTCAACGTGAACCGCGTACATCCGCTCCAGCCTCGCTCCCCAAACCGCCACGATCGCCGCCGTATGAAAAATCACCTCACAACCCGCAAGCGCCGCGCGCACCACGGCCCGATCGCGCACATCCCCGAAAACCATGTCTACATTCGGTGTTTCCAGGACAGGATGCGGCATCGCCGGTCGCATGGTCAGCACGCGCACCTCCGCTCCCAGCCCAAGAAGTTGCCGCACCAGCTGGTAACCGAGAAATCCCGTTCCCCCGGTAACACACACGCGCTTCCCGCTCCAGAACCCATGTCGGGCTTCCATTCCCACCCTTTCCCAGAGGTCAGCAGTCAGAGATCAGAGGACACAGTGCTTCTGATCTCTGTCTTCTGACCTCTCGCTCCTGACTTTCTAGGCACTCTTCGAACCGGCCATCCAAAACGCGTGCGCATCCCTGATCGATCCTGCAAGCGGTCTGGGTTGATACCCCAATTCCCGCCGGGCCTTCTCCGAACTGAAATAAAAAAACAACTCCGCCAACTTTGCCTGGCCGCGCGTGAAATACGACCGCCGTCCAGCCCGGCCCGGCCATCGCTGATTGCAGTAGGCCACCACAGTTCCGAATGCGTTCGGCAGCCGAACGCGCATAATCGGCTTGTCTGCCGCCCGCGCTAGATCGGCGAAAAACGCCGTCATCGACCGGTTGGTCCCGCCCAGGATATAGCGTTCGCCCGCTCTCCCGCGCATGGCGGCCAGCAGCATGCCCTCGGCCACATCCCGCACATCGACAAAACTGTTGCCCCCTCCGAAATGAAGCAGGATGCGTCGTCGCCAAAAACGCCGGCACAGCGTGCCGAATTCACTTGCCGAAAAATCGTCCGGCCCGACGACCGCGGCGGGATTGACCACCACCACTTCCAGCTTGCGCGCGGAAACTGCCAGCGCCAGTTCCTCCGCGCGCCGCTTGCTGGTGACATAGGGAATGCGCAACGATCCCAGGTTCCAGATCGCCTTCTCATTCAATACCTCCGGCTCATCCGCCGCTCCGACCGCGACGATCGAACTGGTATGAATCAATCGCCGGACGCCCGCATCCTGGGCGGCGGCAACCACCTGCCGCGTGCCGGCCACATTGACCCGCAGAAATCGCTCCCAGTCGTTTTCGAAATCGACCGCGCCCGCCAGGTGAAAAACAAATTCGCGCCCTGCAAAGGCCCGCACCAGCCCGTCGGAGTCTTCCAGCGACACGGTCGTACAGGGAATGCCGGCCGCCGCCAACCGGCTGCGATTCGAGCTAGGCCGGACCAGTGCCGTCACCCTTCCGCCGAGGCGCGTCAACTGCATCGCCAGGCGATGGCCGATAAAGCCGGTCGCACCCGTCAGCGCCACCCGCCGGCCCGGCCAGTAATCTTCCAGACTCGTGTAATACATGCCTTCAAGCCGCTCGCCGGCGCATCACTCGCAATTCCATCAGAATTTCCGTATTCAGGATCCGTTCCACATCCGCCAGACACCGCGCCACGGTACGCCCATCCATGACCCGATGATCGTAGACTATTTTGATAACCACGTCGCCCGCCGCTCGAATCGGCCCGAAGGTGAGCAGCGCTGTGTGAAAGGACAACGGGTGCATCTGTTCCGCCCCGAGGCTGCCGTAGCTCGACACCATGAAGGTGCCCATCCGCTTGGCGCGCTTGGCGCCCGAAAGATAGAGCGAGTGCCAAAAAGTAAAACGCCGCAAGAACGCCGGCAACCGGCCGATCCGCAATGCTTGCCGAAAATCACTGACTTGCCACACCGGCGTCTCTTTGAATCGGCGAATATGACTATCGATCGTTGCCAGCGTCATGTCCTCGGGCGCTCGAATCTTCGCCCCCAGAAGCACCGTTTCCCCTTCCCAGACGCGCTCGATCACCAGCGCGCAGATGCTGTGCGGATGCTCGTACAAATGCGGATAAGGCCAGCGGATCAACGCCCGGCGTAGCTCCGGCCGTTCGCGCGCCACCAGTCCGAAAGCCCGCGTAAACACCGCCGTCCACGAAGGAACATTTTGTGCCTGCTGCCGGGCTTCCGCGATCACGGCCACATGGATCGGCCGCGCCACCGGCACCGACGGCACCTGGCGCGCGTGGTGCAGCATCTCGATCACCATCTTCCGCGCCGGCGACAGCTTCCGCTTGATCCCCCTGGCGGACTCGGACATGGCGCCTCATCCTTGATTCGATTCACAGCCCATCCTGGCAGGGCCAATGATAAAGTTTTTCCCGCTTCCCGGTCAAGCTCAGACGTCCACCCTCGCCCCGCTCCATTTCACTTCCATCCTGTCCTTCTGCGTACACAACGTGTCACTCAGCCTCTTTGCGCTCGGCAAAACACGATGTTTTTTGAGTTTCATTCGAGCTTGCTGTAACACCCCCTTGACCGGGCGTGCGTACTACGGACACTTTTCCTGCAAAGAACAGCCGTTTCTTGATTTTCTATTTCATGCTGATCGGCCGGCCCGGTGCACACCAATGATTCTCATACATCACTATTCCGCCGATACGTGCTGCGCGCTGGCGGCAATCGCGAAAGCGTCGCTGAGTGAATTGACATTACATCATCCCACCGGCCCGACACACCCAGTGGGACCTTCTCATTCGTGTCCTTTGGGATCATCTTTCTCTCTTTGGACTGCGGCGCTTTCACGCCGCTTTCTTTTCTATCTCCGCCGACCACCAACTCGGCCTCTGGGACCAAAAACCAAAGCGGCGTCAAACCGCCACACTCCAACGGCCGTCAGCGCAAGGCTTTCTTCGCCCCTATGTGTCTTCGCTTGCTCTCAAATTCCGTTTCTGTTTGGGAACGAGGAAAATGACCAATGACAAATGACGACTGGCAATGCCAAATCAAATCGATTCAGTGATGACATATCCATGTCACGAACTTTTCGTCTTCAACAGATGCGCCGTGAAGGTACAACTGTCCTGATCGTTACGGGTTCCGACATTTTCCCTTGGAGACCTTAATGGCGGCTTGCGGTTGCGGTCGTACACGACCATGCCGTCCCCGCCCAGCACACACACCTGCATCGACCTGGCGTGCAGGTCAATTCCTGCATAAGATTGACGCGGACTTGTGTAGAATCTCATCAGGGTTTCCTTATGGGTTGGCGGCCTGATCCCGGATCGTGGCGGGAGGTACACTCTCTCTGCAACTTCCACGTTGGGACAACGCACTGCCTTGATCCCTCATTCTAATTGGGACAGGCTCCCGCCCATCCCAACGAGGCCACGATGATTATCCGTCTGCGGCACTAGACCCGGGCTGCTTGCTCGTGGCGATAGGAGCAACAATCATGGTAACCTCTTCGAAGCGGGCAGGGCTGGTGGCAGCCTGCGCCTGGTGGTGTGCTGCGGCCAGCGCTACCGCGGCCGGTGAACCGTTCCTGGAGAAAACCGATCTATTCGTTGCCGGCCACGGTGGGTACGCCCGCTACCACATTCCTGGTGTGGTGGTGACCGCCAAGGGGACCGTGCTCGCATGGTGCGAGGCCCGCAAGAACGGCGGCGACTGGGACGCGATCGACCTCCTGCTGCGCCGCTCGACCGACGACGGCAAGACCTGGAGCGAACCGAGGAAGATCGCCGACGTGCCCGGGCCCAAGGCGAAGAACCCCGTCGCTCTGCGCCTCAAGGACGTCCGGCCCGACGATGTGACGTACAACAACCCGGTGCTTATCGCCGATCGCGGCGGGGCGGTCCACTTCGTCTTCTGCCTCGAATACATGCGCTGCTTCTCCGCGCGCAGCGACGACGACGGCAAGACGTGGAGCAAGCCCACGGAGATCACGGCCACGTTCGAGAAGTTCCGCCCCGCCTACGACTGGAAGGTGCTAGGCACGGGCCCGAATCACGGCATCCAACTCCGCACCGGCCGGCTCGTTGTTCCGGTCTGGCTCTCGACCGGTACCGGGGGCAACGCGCATCGCCCTTCGGTCACGGCCACAATCAGCAGCGACGACGGCGGCAAGACCTGGAAGACCGGCGACATCGCCGTGTCGGACACGGCTGAGATCATCAACCCGAACGAAACCGTCGCGGTCGAGCTTGCCAACGGGAGCGTCATGCTCAACGTCCGCAACGAGTCGAAAGCGAATCGCCGCCTCGTCGTGGTCGGCAAGGACGGGGCGACCGGGTGGGGCAAACCGCGCTTCGACGAGGCGCTGAAGGAACCGACTTGCATGGCCGGCATGGTGCGGTTCCCGGCGAAGACGGCAACGGACAAGAACCGCCTGTTGTTCTCCAACCCGGACAACCTCGCCCGTGCCGATGGCAAGGAGGAGCCGGGCAAGAACCGCGATCGCAAGAACCTGTCCGTGAAACTCAGCTACGACGAGGGCAAGACCTGGATGGTGAACAAGGTGGTGGAGCCCGGCTGGAGCGCCTACAGCGATCTGGCCGTGACGCCGCAGGGGACCGTTCTGTGCTTCTTCGGCCGGGGCGAGAAGGCCCACTTCGCCGGCGACCGCCTGACCATGGCCCGGTTCAACCTCGAATGGCTGACCGACGGCAGGGACACGCCGCCCGTAATCCGGCCCGAGCAAGCCGGCAAGTCAAGCTCCCTGGTTCAAGGGGCTACTTCCCTTCGTTGTGAGGTCCTCTTTCGCTCTCGCCGGCCGGAGTCCCGAAGCCGTCGATGATCTTGAGCAACTGCTCCGGTGGCGGGCGATTCGAGCCATTCCGGCCGTCGGCCGTGGTGATGATGGAGCGGATGACGCCTTGCCGATCAATGACGATCGTCGCCGTTTGGTTGCCAAATGCGCCCCACGCTTGCAGCGCGCGGCCGTAATCGGCGCTCATGGTGAAGGATGGGTCGGCCAGGACGGGGCACTCGGATTCTTCCGGACCGCTTCCCAGAGATTTGAGCCACGGGTGTTTGTCTAGCGAAGTTCCAAACATCTCGGGGAAATCGGCGCCCCATTTCTCACGCCCGCGCAGCCAATGGCGATTGAGGGAGGCTTCACGCGCGAAAACCAACAGCACCTGGGTTTGGCGCTTTTTGAACTCCTTGATCTCGTCGCGCAACTGCGCAAAATGGTCCTTTCAGACGGGTCAGCCTTCTCCCATGGGGAACACGAGGACGACCGAGTTTTTGCCACGAGAATCCCTCAGGCGCCAGGTCTTGCCTTGGGTATCGACGAGCGCGAATTCGGGTGCCGCATTCCCTTCGCGGGCGCTGCCCATCCGCTTCAGATCGTAATCGATCAGAGCCTGACGAATCGGTTTCGGGTCGGGCTTATCGTCCCTTGTCAGGACATAAGACATAAGGAACTGAACACCGCCATGCGGTTCCTGTTCGGAGGCCATACGTCGAAACTCGGGCGTGGCTTCCTGGCGGCCGAATCTCCCAAGGGCCATGAGGGCGTGGATCCGCACAAATTCATTCTTTTCCTTGAGTGCATCTACGAGGGCCGGCCGGGTACTGGGATCAACGATGAAGCCAAGCGCCTGCGCGGCGAATGCTCGGTGATGATGATTTGAGCCCGTCTTCAAGGCCTCGACGAGGACCGGGACGGCGCCGTCGCCCGCCTTGACCAACGCCTGTAGACTTTCCATCCGCACTTTCCACGTCCCTGGCCGGTCGGCGACTTTCCACTCCTTGTCGAACTTGGCGAGGGCGTTGCGTGCTTGTTTCAGAGCCGCCGCATTGGCATCGGCAGCTTTGGGAGGATCTGGGGGTTTCTTCTTGGCCTCGTCCTCCGCCCGAATCGGATTGGCGAGTAGCCAGAAACCGACGAAGAGAACCGGAAGCCTCATCATCTTGCCAAACTTCATGGTCGCCTCCGACCGGCGTACTCTACTTTTCTTGCTTGCATCAACCACGCTTCCAGGTAGTGCCGTTGGACCAAGAAACAGTCTTGCCTTTCTTGTCGAGCTTGCCGACCAGGCCTTCCTCCCCCCAGCCACCATATCCCCTGAGCACAACGAACTTCCTTGCCTCGGTCAGGCGGGCGGTCGCCAGTTCGCCCTCCTCGTTGACGAGCAACAAGATGCGACCGTGTTGGAAAATGGCGCAGGGCTGGTCCTCCTCGCCATTGTAGAGCCACTCACCGGGCAACTTGCTAGTCTTGTCCGGCTCGGCTGCGGACGCGACATTGCCCAGCACGAGCAGTCCTCCCGCCGCGGCCACCCTCTTCACCAGGTCGCGGCGTAGCAGTTTCTCAGTCATCGTTCACCTCATTTCAGGTAAATCGAAAGCCCCGGCCATTACGATTGGCCGAGATAGCGCTGTTCTTTGAGCCGTGCCAGCTTATTAACTAACGGCAAGGCGTTACAGTAGGTGCTTGGTCTATAGCTCCCTACCCCATGGTATCACCGCTTTTTGTCTGCGTTGCTCCTCTCGAATTGTGAGGAAAGCGGCGCCACCACTTCCACCGAGAGCCCATCTTCGGCTGCCGCTACTTTTTCGGCGCACTCTTCTCGGAATTAAGCTTCTTCAGGGTTTCGCTGAGGCCGTCCGGATTTACCATGAAGGTGCGGTCTTTGCCGATGACTCTCAATGCGTTCATCTCCCAGGTATCAGCTTCTTTCCAGCGATGATCCGTTCCTGTCGCTTGGGATCGGCTGCCGGCGTTCTCCAGGACCGTACTCTCGGTGAAGACCGCCCACCACTTGCCATTGCGCCGGGCCCAGGCCGTCGTCGCGTGATCGGCCCTGGTTTCGACCAACTTCCCGTCGGCCGAGCGAACTTTGAAGCGGATTTCATAAGTCACAATGGCACTGGTTGCATTCAGCAGAATTACTTTGGCATTGCTCATCGCGCCGTCCTCGACGCGATACTTGGAAACATATTCCAAGGCGCCCCCCTTCGTGTAGGGATCGCCGTGAATATCGAGGCCGAGATAATCATCGGCGAGGAGGTTCTTGAAAGCGCCGACATCCTGCTGGGCGTGGGCATCCCAGATGCGCTTCTCGAGGACCAGTACCGTTTCCTTGAGGTTGCCTTCGTCCTGGCCGGGCAGGGCGGATTTCGAGGCAGCGGGCCGCGAGTCCGCCGCCAGAGTCTGGCGTGACTGCACGCTCATACCGATCCCGAGAGTTCCGATCACCAGGAAAGAGACCACAGCGGTTTTGAGTTTGCTCAGGAACATGGTCTTCAACACTCCTTCGGTTAAAGCGGCAGCCTTGGCTGAGATGAGGCCAGCAGCCGCCGTCTGCCCCGCCGCAAACAGACTTGCGGCTTTGATCGCATTCGACACCACCGCAGTCGGCACGCCCGCCGACGCCGCGCTCTGCGCCAGCGTGGCCGCCAAGGCCCCGCCCGACAGTGCCAGCCCGTGTCGAGCAAGCCGCTTCGCCAGCATCACACGGGCCCTGGCCACCCGAGCGGCGAGAGTTCCCTCCGGCACACCGAGCTGCCGAGCCGCTTCTTTGCGGGTCTTCCCCACCAGGTCGCAGAGGACTATGGCGACGCGATACTCGTCGGGCAGGCGGCTCAACTCCTGGTCGAGCAGGGGTTGGACGTCGTTCCAAATGTCTGGTTCAGTCGCGGCTGGTTCGGGCATCTCGGTCACCTGCCTTTCTCTCGCCCTCCTTTTCGCGGCCATCGCCCGCGCTTTGAGCGCGGTCTGGTGGGCCACGCCGTAAAGCCAGTTGGCAAGCAACTTGGGTGAAGCAATCGACGCCGCCTTGCGGACAAGGATGAGGAAGGTGGCTTGAAACGCATCTTCGGCGTCGTGGTAGTTGCCAAGGACACGAAGACACACGCCCCAGACCATCGGAGCATGCCGCCGCACAAGGGCTTCCAGAGCCGCTTCTGCACGGCGGCTGAGGTAGTCCTCCAACAGTTGCCCATCGGAAAGCCCCGCCCAATCCCGCAGAAGCGCCGTCCTGCGGAGGTGCGAGATGACCTCGCTCATCTGCTTTGTCGCCATATCGTTTCCCTTGTAGGGGCGACGCCCGCCCTCTATCTTAGTACTACCCGGTAACGGCCGATTGATGCATTTTTTTCGCTGCAGGCTTAGGCGGTCCGGCTAACTGCATTGTTGGCCGTGGCAGGAGTGTCGGATGGCGGTCTCTACGGAGTTCGGGCCCAAAACTCCTACGGTCCGTGCTTTCCTGGAATCGGCCAAGGATGTCCCATGGTTCTCCCAAGTTGGGCAACCCACAGAACGTGACAGCGAATTGACGCGCGTAGGGTTCGATTTCCTCGCACAGCACCATGGGGCTCCTTATGCTCCCTGGGGCGCTGCCCTTGTCGGGGCCGAGAGCCGTATCGAGCGCCTAGTGGTCGACTCCCGCCATTTGGGTGAGTGGGATGCGATCCGGAACTCCTTGCGTACCTGATTGGGATGATTCTTACCCTGGTGTTCTGGAAGGCGCAGACGCTGAATGTTTGCGTGGCCAAGCCGAAGAGATAGACCGTTTCCGAAATAAGCGTCATTACCTCAACGTCCTGCGGAAAGGACACGGGAGTTCTACCATGCGATGGAATTGGTTGCGACGAACCGCCGAACTTTTCGCCGATCCCCGGACCAGCCGGCGCGCGCCAACCCGCAAAGCTCGGCTCGGCGTGTTGCAACTCGAACCGCGCCTGGCGCCTTCGACGGCACCCCTGTTGCACATCAGCGACAGTGGTCGTTATTTCGTCAATCCCGACAATCAGCCGTTTTTCCTGGTGGGCGATGCGCCCCAAGCGTTACCCATGAAGCTCACCGACGACCAGGCCAGCACCTATTTTCAGATGCGCGCCGCCCAAGGCTACAATATTGTGTGGATGGATGCCAACTGGCAATTCGGCAGTTCCATTGGTCCGAACGATGCCTATGGGAACCCGCCCTTCGATGCCTACCTCCCGGCGACGAACATCTTCGATGTCAGCACGCCGGGCGAGGCCTACTGGCAGAACATCGACACGCTGATCAACATGGCCTCGCAATACGGCATCGAGGTCCTGCTCAATGTGTACGACAATTACAGTCCCTGGTTCACGACCGGCACTTCCCCCAATCCACCGGACAAGCTCACTGCCTACGGCCAGTTCCTGGGCAAGCGTTATGCCGACTTCGACAACATTGTCTGGATGATTGCCAATGACTACAGCGAAAACGCCGGTGGAGACGCCAGCATGACCGCGGTCATCCGGGGGATCCGGCAGTACGACACCAGACACCTTGGCTTTGGCATGGATGAATATGGCGCCACTTTTGACAACCGCGGCTTGAGGTCCGACTTGATGCTCAACAGTATCTATTACTACAGCAGCGGGCCCTGGCATTCCCGGTATCTGTCACAATACAACCGCTCCGACTTTGGGCCAACGTTCAACATCGAATCCGGCTATGAGTTCAATGGCGGTCTCGGCATGACGGAAGCGCTCTTCCGCAACGAACATTACAGCTTCTTGCTGGACGGCGCCAGCGGGGACATGTCCGGTGTTGAGGGCATTTGGGATTTCAGAAGTAACTGGCAGACCCTGATGACCTCCGAAGGCGCCCGGGAGATGACTTATTACGCCGACCTAATAAATTCCATTCCCTGGTACAATCTGACTCCGGACCAGGACGGCACCGTTTTCCAAGGCGTGGGCATCCTCGCGGATTATTCCGGGGCTTACACCGCGGATGGCACGCTGGGGCTCGCCTACAAGCCGTCCACGGGCACCGGCTCCCAGGCCTTCACGGTCAACCTGGGCGCCTTCAGCGCCCCCGTGACCGCCCAGTGGTACGATCCGACCGACGGCACCTACATCGACATTGGCACCTTCGACAACTCCGGGACATATACTTTCAATTCTCCAAGCACCAACAGCGCCGGCCAGAACGACTTCGTACTGCTGCTTACAGCCACTGCCGCACCGGGACCGAGCGCTCCCGCCAGCCTGACCGCCACGCCCGACAGCGTCCAAGTGTTGTTGTCCCGGGCGGCTTCCAGCCGGGCGACCAATGATGACATCCATTATTTGACCAACAGCAGCACCCAAGTTCACACGCCGATCAAGACCGGGATCACCAGCACCGCCTTCACCGACGCCGGCCTGAGCAACACGACGAAGGATTCCTACCAGGTCACCGCTATCAACAGCGCCCGCCAGAGCGGCAAGTCCAGCGAAATGTCGGCCGAGATCAGCATAGATGAGATCAGCATCTTGCCCGACGATAACTCGGGCAACTACAACTCACCTGACTGGATGCTATAGTTCAATTCGCCACGAAATTGGAAGGCCGAAGTGGAAGGCTGAAGAAGGCTGAAATGACGGTTTACGCATCCTCACCCATCTTATAGAATTGCGGAAAATAGCTTTCCTGGCGAGCGGGGATTTGAGCAGGCGCTCTGTCTTGTTTGGAGCGGCTCCGGGAGCCTGACGCCGGATCGTGGTTGGAAGGCTACGTCCTTCCTGAAAATCCACGCTGGGCAGAAGCTTCGCCGCTTCGAGCCCGTATATCATTGGGACTGAGCCCGGCCCATCCCAATCCAGGCCATGAAAAGTATCAAATCATTCCCGCAGACCGCCGCCGTATCGTTTGCTTCTTGGGTGAACACCGTCGGGGCGGCGGCCGCTGAACTGATCGTTCAGCCGGCTTAGAGGAGATGCGTCGGGATGCAAGGTGATCTGCATGAGGAAGTGAATGCTCGCCTGCCCAGTGCCGGCGTCCGCAAGAGGCGGGTCATTCTCGCTGGAGTAACGTTGGTGTTGGTCACTGTCGCCGGAAGCGCTCTGCCCTTCCTTCGGCCTTCCGTTCCCCCTCCTCCTCGCTTTACCAAGCAGATGGCTGAGGGAATCCGGAAAGGTATGGCCGAGGCGGAAGTTGTGGCGGTGCTAGGAAGACCGCCCGGTTGGTACGCGAGCCCAAATACTTCGTACATCGGTAGCGGCCCCATGGGCTATTGGGTATGCCCCGAACGTTGGCAATTACCCGACGGCGACATCCACAAAGGGTGGATCAGTGACGCGGGGGCCGTGTGTGTGCAATTCGGTAAGGACAGCAGGGTGGTCTGGTCGGGTTGGGCGGGCGTTTACGCCTCGGAGGCCGAATCACGCGGACATTTCCTACGCCGGATGATGCGCTGGCTGTTGGGGTAGCCGGGAGACTCCCTGGCGATGGCTAGCGGATTTGAGGACGAGGCGAGGGCCTACAAACTTCCTGAAAATCCTATGCTGGGCAGGCGGCCCCGGCAGCGCAGTGTTCGTGCTGGCCCACAAAGAACACTTCGATGGCAGAGGCCGATTACCACTGCGTGATGTCCACCGCCGAGTTTGAGGGGATCCCGACAGATGAGGACTACCCGATTGACGGTTACTATGAAGCCCTCATTGATCGGAACGAACGCCTTGGTCATCGCTTTTTCGAGGACCCCGAGCAGCTGAAGAAGGCTGAAATGACGGTTTACGCATCCTCACGGATCTTATAGAATTGCGGAAAATAGCTTTTCTGGCGGGCGGGGATTTGAGCGGGCGCCTCCGTCTTGTTTGGAACGGGTTCGGGAGACTGAGCCCGCGTCGTGGTCGGAAGGCTACGTCCTTCCTGAAAATCCACGCTGGGCAGAAGCTTCGCCGCTTCGAGCACGTATATAATTGGGACAGACCCCGGCCCATCCCAATCGGGACCATGATAAGTATCAATCCGTTGCAGCAGACGGGGCCGGCATTTCGGCGTTTCCAGAGGTGAAGTCTCTCCTGCCGGCCCCGCAGGTGAACTGGGGCGTTCGGCATCGGAGTATCTGTCACCTAATGGAGGCTGCCATGTCACGGTTACTCGCCTGCCTCGTCATCGTTCTCGCCCCGATGATCGCCTGCGCGGTGCCGGTGTTCCCCCCAATGGACACGCCTACCTTCGTGGCGAAATCTACCGACATCCTCATCGTCCGGTGTCTCAACCGCGACGTGCTGGGCGGAGGGAAAAATGACGGATTGACGCTGGTCGAAGTTGAGGTGATCGCCGTCATCAAGGGTGAGCGAAAACCCGGAAAGACGCGACTAGGCACCATCGGCCAGCCCATGAAGGCTGGTAATCGGTATTTGATGGCCAGTTTCGGCGGAAACGTTTTCGACACCGGGTTCCTGGCGCAAAGCGACCAGGCTGTCGTGGAACTGCCGGCCGACTTTGATTTGAAGTCGCTGACGGGCAAGACGGCAGCAGAGCAAGCGCAAGCTGTCTTCGACGCCCGGCGAGCACAGGTTGAGAGGTTGCTCCAGCAATTGCAGCACGAGAAGAAGACTCTGGATCATACTGTGTCGAAACCCCAGGTGGACAAGTAACCGCACAGCTTGGCTTCGTTCGGCGGCGGCTTGCGAACCAATTTGGCGCTTATCCTGACACGAAAACCGCTCCTTCCTTGGAGAACGCGATGGCCGACCGGACCCGCCGGTTGACCTGGCTCCCGATTTCGGTCAAACCCTTACCCGCCAATTGGCGGCCCCGGATCTATCCGCAACCCTCCCGCGATCAGCGGCAACGGCTTCGAGCCGGCGTTGGTGTCGGCCAGCAGGCGATTCCTGGCCGCTTCCAGGCCCGCGGGCGGGGGCCGCCGCTCCGTATACGTGACTACCACGGTTAAGCCGTCCAGTGAATCGGGCGCCAGGCGGAAATCGAATCCGGTGTCGGGCCGCTCCAAGGACAGATTGTTGACCGCGAGCGGCGTTTGGCCAGTGCTCTTGAGCACATCCAACAACGCTTTCGTTGCATTGAGCTGCACATTGGCAAAATCCAGACCGGGAATCTGCCAAGCGCCGTCCGGATGAGACGCGTGAGCGACCCCAAAGGCGCGAACCGTCGCTGTCGGCTGGAAGGGGCTATTGGTGCGAAAAGTGAGCGTCCCCTGATCGGGCGGAATCGGCGGATTCGCCGTAGGATCGCCGGCGACGGCATTGGGCAAATAACGCCCACCGACCCAAAGCACATCTCCGGGATTGAGCTGAAGCGGAAGGAGAGCCAACAACCCATTGACGTCGTGCAGATTGTTCTGCCACATGAAGCGGAATTCGAACCGGCCTTGCGCGGTGTCCGTGACCAAGTCGCTCAGCAGGACGACGTGATCGCCGATGTTGCGAATTGCTCCGATTCCATTGTCTCCGAATTCGGAGACCAAACCGACGACGCCATCGAAAAAGAGATTCTGAATGGCCAGGTCTCCTCTCTGGAAGCGGGCCCTACGCACCAACGTGGCGACGGCGGGCACGGCAAAGGTACCGCCGTCGTTGCCGGTCATGCCGCTGCCCATGCCCCAGAGCAAGGTTGAGCCGTCATGGGACGCAGCGCGAATCTCGATATCGAGCTGTTGAGTTTCGTCGCGCACGTCCATGAAAAAGGCTTCCGCGCCGAATACCACCATGTCCGGGCCAGTTGGGCCGTCGCCGACCGCAAATGGCGCTCTGAAGAAGAAATCATTCGGATCGGGGCGCGGCCCGCGAGGTTGTTCCCCAGCGTTTGCCATGCCACTGTAGTCAGGGATTCCCAGGCTTCCTCCCCCAAGGATGGTCCCCGCGACTTCACGCGTGTGCTCATCGCGGTCGCCTCCGTGCAGCCGAGAACAAATGTCCCATTCGATTTGAATGACTCCTTGGGACCCAGCGGAGGGCATCGAGGCGAGGCCGGGGGAACCGTAGTCGATTACCAGGAGATTGTCATCGTTGCCGAATATCCCGCCCAGGGTGGTCGGAGGCTCCTTGGTCAAGTCCAAATGGCACGGGCCGCTCCCAAAACGGCCGACGGCGAGCCAGAGTTGATTCAGCCTCTGGTGGTGGGGGAAATCAAACGCAAATCCTTGCAGGGCGCCAAATAATCGCAACGGCGGATTCATAGCGCGCGAGAACCCGACTCCGCTATGAAGATCGCCTTGCGACGATTGCTCCACACTGTTGACCGGACGCGCGAACAGGTCGATTTGCTGGCTGTCCCAAGCGAGCACAGTGTAATCCGCCGTCACCCGCCGACGAAAGGGCTCATTGGCATCGACCGGGTCGCCACGCACAACGAATTGAATTTGCCCTCCGATTCCCGCGTCGTAAACGGGCGCATTACCGTCGGGTGTTTCGAGGAAGGCGGTGACTGAACGAAAGTCGTGCGTCCGGCCATCGAGGAATTCGAGCTTAAAACCACGCATGAGGACGAGGGCCTGGTCGCATCGGTAGGGCAAGGTCACGGACTTGATCTCCGGATCACCTACCTCCGGACCATATTCTCTCGATATCCGGTCTTGCAGTATGACCGCTGGAGGCAAGCTCTCGTGCCAGACTCGATAGACCACTTGCTCCTCGACCACGCGGACGCCGTTGGGGTCGTGCGCATGCACGCTTTCGAACCGCAGCTCGACGGAACGAATGTTGCTGTTCGCATCACGGACGCCGACGCGCTGCTGGACAAAGTTGGGCTGAAGGAGCGGTTCGTCGCCCTGACGAATCGGTTTACCCACTCGGCCGGCGTCGCTGCTGGTGATCAACTGGCCCTTCTCGTTGTAAGCGTACAAGATGACGCCAACAGCGCTCAGCTGGCGCTCGCCTTCCGCCAACGGCAGATAGCCGAACTCCAGGCCAACCGCCCGTTGAGGAACATGGAACTCAAAGACGAGCGAAGAACGAAATTTCCCCTCCGGGAATTGATCGGGCGGCACATTGGGAACGCCGCCATTGCGAATTACGCGACGGGGCAGCAGTTGGCCGTCGCGTGCCGTCTTGGCATCGACCGTGGCGATTTCCAGGATGGTTTGCTCTTCGGGCAGAAAGTGCTGCACGCGCACCGTGAATTGGAGGCCGGGAACTTCGTTGGGTGTGCGAAACCCATCCCAGGCGAGCACGTCGAATCCATCGGGCAGGGGATCTGCGGACGGATTGCCGCCCACGATGGTTACCAGCGGGCGGTTGAATTCGCACTCGAATTGCTTCTCGATTTCGCCCGTTGGAGGCGGGACGACGTTTGCCCCGGCGGTCGTGCCATCCTGCGTCCACCAGAAAATGCGATCGTAAAGTGGGTTGCCTTTGTCGTCCAGCGACACAAGGTAAGGAAAATCGCCGCCGCAGCCTGCCAGGGGAGGTTCCAGCGCTCGTTCGGAGGTTGCCGTCGGCAGCGCGCGGAGCATGCGCCCCAGGACGGAATTGTCTCCCTGCCGGAGCCGCTCGGCAAGCGACACCAACTCATTCTGAAGTCGCTCCTCCCAACCCTTATCATGGCCTGGACCGATCACCGGCGGGGGACCGGCGTCGCAGCGATGGGGATGATGCTTGTGGTGGTGCTTGTGTTTGGTTTCGTGTTCTTGGTTCATGGCGGCACCCCCTGCGCAGAAACAGAGACATGGTTTGGGCCAATGGTTTCACGCTTCAACCGGCCACATTTGATCGTCTACCTACATATAGTCGCGTTCTTTGGAGATGTGACGACAATATTTGGAGCAAGTCCCCCAGAGACGACCTGAATCGGGCGAATTGTGCCATTTTCGGCTTCGCGCGAAAACGGTAGGTACTGCGATAGTCAAAAGTGAGGTTATGGACCGCCGATGGGTAGTTCTATGGGGGTTTCCCAACTTCCCGGCCCTATTTGCCGTGGTACTACTTGCGCAGTCCGAATAGGCCCTTTTTGGAAAAGTTCGGCCATTTTCACCCCGTCCGGGCAGTATAAGTGTAGAGAAACCAAGAAGTGTTTGTGAGAACAAGCGTCATGGCCAAGCGAGAGTCAAGTGCGTTGCTTCGTTACCTCTGTAAACTGATGGCGCCGCCCGGCCCGAGTAGCCTCTCGAATAGAGAGCTAATGCAGCGTTTCACATTGGGGCACGACGAAGCCGCCGTTGCAGCTCTCCTGCGCCGGCATGGCCCGATGGTGTTGCGTGTTTGCAAGCGCTTGCTACGTCACGAACAGGATGCCGAGGATGTCTTCCAGGCCACCTTCTTAATTCTTGCTCGCAAAGCTAGTTCGCTATGCCGGCAGGAAGCGGTGGGCCCTTGGCTCTACGGCGTGGCGTATCGTTTGGCCTTGAAAGCCAGAAGCGAGACCAGGCGGCGACGCATGAAAGAGAATCGGCCCAGAGAAAAACCCTTGGTCGATCGCCTTTCCGATCTCAGTGTGCGTGAGGCGGAAGCGATCCACATCTCCCAAGGCCCATGTCAAGCAATTTCTCCCCAGAGGCAGGAGCGCATGATGGCCAAGCACCTGGCCAGCCGCTACCGGCCGGGGCGCCGTCGGCGGCTTGGGGGAAAATCAAGTCCTGCCATCCGCACACAGTGATCCCCTCGCCGTCGTCGCCGCCGGATCCGGGTCAGGTTGGTGACGGCTGACGGGTCGAAGTCGATCGGGGCCGGCGCTAGGCCGGTCAAGTGGCGCGCCCGCCCAATCGCTTTCCGTCTTTGTTACGGACAGGAACGGCCGCCTGCTGGCGGCACTCCAAGCCGAGCTCTTATTGGTCCGTGCCGATCCCGAGTTGCGCGGCGGTACACTTCCGGGTGCAGCGCTTGCCGGTGAGCAGGTGACCGTGCCGCTCCCGTCCAGAAGACACACCTGCATGGACCTGGCATCCAGGTCAATGCCCGCATAAAATTGCTGCGGACTTGCGGCTTCGTTGGCCGAGACCGGTGAGCCAGACCGAAGCTGTAACGATCAAGGAGATAGACAAAACGCCGAACGAGCCGTTGCGGCCGACCGGGGCCGCAAGACACCCTTTCGTGGTTTCAGGGTCGCTGACCGGCCCCGGCAGGTGAGCTTTAGCGTTCGGGGCCAAGATCCCGATGGAGGTTGCGTCATGTGGCGCTCTTGTTTCACACGGCTGTCGCCCTTCGTGGCGTTGCTCACCCTGTTCGCGGGGCGAGTTTCGGCCCATCCCAGCTCTGGTATCGTCGTAGACGAGAAAGGTAACGTCTTCGTCGCCGACATCAACACGGGCCTGTGGAAGATCGACACGGAAGGCAAGCTCACCCACATCCACAAGGAGGCCGGGCACTGGCTCGCTCTGGACGCCGAGGGGAGCTTCGCCGGCGTGGATTTCACCAAGTCGGACCACTGGCCCCGGTGGTTCAAAAGGCGGACGCCCGACGGCGCCAAGCCGGCCCTGATCACCGACGGCGGTTCCCCGCTCGTCGTTCACCGGGACGGCAACCTCTACTACGTCAGTACCGGGGGGGAGAATAGGAAACCAGGAGGGCTCGAACTCACTCGACTGTCACCCGACGGGAAGCTGAAGTCGTTCGCCCCTGAACTTGGCAAAATTTCGGAGAAACTCAGCGGGATCAAGGGCTTGGCCTCCGGGCCGGATGGCTCCATGTACGTCACCTTCCCCAAGGCAGTACACAAAATCACGGCGGATGGGAAAGTCACCGCCGTGGCCGAGTCGGTCCAGGTCGCAGATGGCGACAAGGACATCTTCGAGGGAACGCCGAAGGATGAACTGCCAAACCTGCGGGGGCTGGCGGTCGATGCACGGGGGACAGTATACGCTGCGGCCACTGGCTGTCGCCGTGTCGTGAAGATAACGGCCGCCGGTAAGGTTGAGACCGTCTTGAAGGCCGAACGGCCGTGGTCGCCGACCGGCATCGCGGTGCAGGGGGACGCGATCTACGTGTTGGAGTATCCCAACCAGATGGACGAGAAACGCGAGGAATGGGTGCCGCGGGTTCGGAAGCTCGGCCGCGACGGCAAGGTCACGACTCTGGTCACCTTCCCGAAGAAGGATCGCTAGCGCCGGCCCCAACGACCGTCGCCGAACCGGTATCTGGTCTCGAAAGTCAACAGGGCGCACCCCGGACAGGGACCGAATAATCCAGTTTTTGTCGAATCTCGTTGCGCTTGACGGTTTCGTGCGCCATAACGATTTCTCCCGCGTGAGCCGGCTCCCGAGCGGGGTCGTTGGGCAGCACGAGTCAGGGGGCGAACCGGGGATGAAAGACGCACCACAGCCAATATTACCCAAAGAGATCGCTCGCTACTATCAAGAGGTAGCGGAGGAACGACGGCTTGCAGAGGGGCCGTCGCAGCTCGAGTTTGCGCGCACGAAGGAGGTATTGCAACGATACCTGCCGCCCCCGCCTGCTACCATTCTCGATCTCGGCGGCGCGGCCGGTGCCTACGCCCTTTGGTTGGCCGACAGGGGATATCAAGTGCATCTCATCGACCCCGTGCCTCGACTCGTGGAAGAGGCTCAGCGCCAAAGCGATGCATCACCGAACCGGATCTGTACTTGTCAGGTCGGGGACGCTCGGGACTTGAGGTTCAACGATGGGGTCGCGACCGGGGTGCTGCTCTTGGGGCCGCTGTATCACCTCACAGAAACTGCAGAACGGCTGCGCGCCCTCCGGGAGGTCTACCGGGTGCTCCGACCCGGGGGCGTGATGTTTGCCGCAGCGATTTCGCGCTACGCTTCCGCGCTGGATGGTGTTGCGCGGGATCTGTTTGCCGACCCCTCTTTCGCGGCGATCGTACAGCAGGACCTGAACCAGGGACAACACCGAAACGCGACGGACAACTGGGATTACTTCACGACGGCGTATTTCCATCGTCCGGATGAACTGCGGGCTGAGGTAACGTCGGCGGGTTTCCACTGTCGTGTGGTGCTCGGGCTCGAAGGTCCCGGATGGATCCTGCCGGACTTCGACCACCGTTGGGCCGATGCCAGAAAACGGGACGACTTGCTCCGCGTCGCGCGCGCACTGGAGAGCGAAGTGTCCATTGTCGGGCTCAGCGCGCATTTGCTGGCAGTGGCCACCAAGGAGTAAAAGGCGTCTTGATTGCCATGCGCCGGCAGCTGAGATTGGTTGTTCGCAGCGGTCGGAGCAATGCTCGCCAAGTGATTTCCGACAGCTCGACCAGCGGTACGTCCATCGCTCAGCAACCATACCGCCACGTCAGGTTCATTCCTTGACGCCCCTCGCCTTGGCTGATACAGTCGGTAATTGCCCTCGCCGAATCTTCCTACTAGAGAAAATCTGAACATGAGTCGAGAACAATTCTCGCGGCGTGGCTTCTTGGGGCGGTCGCTTGCCGCCTTGACGGCCGGGGCAGGATTATCCGCTTTCGCCCGGGCGCAACCCGACGGCGTCCCGCCCCTCCGCGACCTGGCCGACAGCAAAGGCATCGGGATCGGCCCCGCCGTCGCCTATCCGCCGCTGGTGAACGAGCCGTACTACGCGCAACTCCTCGAACAGGAGTTCAACATCCTCACCCCGGAAAACGCCATGAAGTGGTCGGCCACGCACCCTCAGCAGGATCGCTACACCTTCGGCCAGGCCGACACCATCTTTAATTTTGCCCAGGCCAATAACATGTCGGTGCACGGCCATAACCTGGTCTGGCAATCCTCCAACCCGAGCTGGCTGGCCAACGGCAATTTCAACCGCGATCAAATGATTGCGATCCTTTCCGACCATATTTACACCGTGGCCGGCCGTTACAGCGGCGGCATTCTCGCCTGGGACGTGGTCAACGAAGCCGTGGCTGCCAACGGCACCCTCGCCTCCGGCATATGGCGCAACCGCCTGGGTACGGATTATCTGGACCTGGCCTTCCAGTTTGCCCGCGACGCCGACCCCTACGCACTGTTGCTCTACAACGACTATGGTGCCGAGATCGTCAATGCGAAATCCACCGGCGTCTATAACATAATTCGCGACATGCAAAGCCGCGGTATCCCGATCGATGGGGTCGGCTTCCAGATGCATATCGGGACTGCCGGCATCAATTATCAAAGCTTCGCGCAAAACTTGGCACGCTTCGCCGACTTGGGACTGGTCCTCTTCGTCACGGAAATGGATGTCCGCATTCAATTACCGGTAACACAGTCCAAACTCGACATGCAGGCGAATGTCTATTACAACGTGCTCGACGCCGTCCTCAATCAACCATCGTGCTATGCGCTGCAAATGTGGGGCTTCACCGACGCCCATTCCTGGATCCCCGGCGCCAACCCCGGCTACGGCGCCGCCTTGATCTTCGATGAAAATTATAACCCGAAGCCCGCTTATTACGCTCTGCAAGGCCGGCTGTTGCAGTAGCGTTTTCGATGAACAAATCAGCGACCCGAGTCTTTCAGTATCCAATCTTGCCGGCAAAAATATGGCCCAAGATGTTCGTGGTGTGTGAACGCCATAGTCCAGTTCACGTCCTCAGGCCACACGTGAACATCGCCCAATTCATTAGAAAAATCAGGCACCGCTCCGCCGAGAACCCGTAACGCCGGCAGCCCCTCTTCTTCGGGACAAACCAGGAAAACCGCCGGACTCTTCGCGCTGTACTCCGCCAAGGCCCGCGCTCCATGCAGAGCGCGAGCATAGCCATAACTAAATACATGCCAGTCGTAGCGGCCAAGCTTCCAGCGCCCTGTCGCGGCATACAAGCGCGCAGTGTACACTTTGCGCCAACATTGGAACAAGTCCCAGCGCTCCCGCGTCGCCAACGTCTGGAGCGAGCCCCCGCAACGATACAGTGCCTGCTCGTACTCGTCACGATCCATCACATCACCAGCGCAATCGCCGACAACAAAAAAATGGGTCATTGGTCATTGGCGGCTTTCTGCCCCAACAACCAATGACCATTGACGAATGACCAATGACCTTTTTTGACTTTAATCCCGGCTCGAAGTCGCCAGCGCAATCCGCAGGATATACCAGAATAGCAGTGCCACCGACGCGAATAATTCAAGCGCTGCGGCCACGTGCTGATCGGTCCGGTAGTGATGAATGACGTTTGAAGTGTCGTACAGAATGAAACCGCTCGCCAGCGCCACGCCCGCGAAACTATAGACCAACGGCATGTTGAAGCCAAAAAGCCAACCCGCAATGGCAAAGCCCAACATCAGAAATACTGCGAGCGACAGAACCGGTCCAAGGTACGAGAAATCCCGGCGCGTCGTCAATACCGCAATGGTTAGTCCGCCGAATATCGCCAAAGTCATGACCCCGCATTTCGGGATCAAGTTTGGATCGTTCGCAAAATGCTGAGCGATATAGAGCAGCGGCAGAAAAATGATCGCCTGGACGACGACGTACAATCCCAGGCCCATATATTGCATGACACGCGAAGTCTGCGAGCTCGCCCACCACCGCGCCACGTAACTGGCCCCCAAAAACGCGAAGAGGATTACCACCCACCCCATCCCTCCCCGGAACAGGGTTTCAAGGACTTTTTCGGATACCCCCTCAATTTTCAATAGCGCGGTTTCCAGGGCAATGAACGCAAGGATCGCCCCGGCCAGGTGGCCATACGTCCGTTGAATAAACGCCACCCGCGCACTCGCTGGCGCATGCTCCACAACCCGGTAGTCCATTGCATAACTCATAAAACTCTCCTGTATCTGCAAGTTAACTCGTCTTATATCGCTTCCAAGAACCAAAACCAGCCGTCATTGTAAATTATACGCCAATTCCTCGCCAGCCGGACTTAGTTTCTCAGCAAATTCAGCACCGCCGCGGTCATGGTCAAAACTCCCGTCTTGATGCTCGGTTCCGGAATCGGGTAATAAATGTCGGAATGCAGCGACGGCAGCATCGCTCCCCCTTCCCGGCGCGATTCCGCCACACGCTCCGGGCCCATCGTCCCCAGGAAATACAAAAAGATCGGTACCCCGGCGCGGCCAAATCGGCTGAAGTCTTCACCCCCCATGATCGGCGGCCGTTCATGGATTCGATCCGGCCCCAGTAATTCCTTAAATAATGCCACATTTTTCCGCGTCAGGGCGACATCGTTCATCAAGGCCGGCGTAAATTCCGCCGGATCGACAGTGACAATCGGCTCCGGCGCCCGCGCCCCCTCGGCCGCCGCTTTGGCGATCCGCTCGATCGCCTTCAACACGTGGTCGCGAACCGAGTCCTTGGTGGTGCGCACCGTGAGCTGCAGCTTGACCTCGTTCGGAATCACATTGTGTTTCGTGCCCCCGTGAATGGAACCGACCGTCACCACCGCCGGGTCCGTGGGATTGATTTCCCGGCTCACAATGGTTTGCAGATCGAGAATGATTCTGGCCGCCAGGACAATCGGGTCGACCGTGGACTGCGGTTGCGCGCCGTGACCCCCTTTGCCTTTCACAAGGATCTCCACGGAATCCACGTTAGCCAGCGCCAACCCCTCGGTGAAACTGATGTGCCCATGCGCCTCGCGAGAATCGCAATGCAGGGCCAGACAGAAATCCGGCTTCGGAAAGCGCTTGTAGAGCCCATTTTCCAACATTGCCTTCGCGCCCGCACCGATTTCTTCGGCCGGCTGGCCGATGAACACCAGCGTCCCCGCCCACCGGTCTTTCATCGAGGTCAACACGCGCGCTGTGCCGATAAAGCATGTCATGTGCATGTCATGGCCACAGGCGTGCATGACGCCGACCTCATTGCCGTACTTGTCCCGTGTCCGGACCTGGCTGGCATAGGGCAACCCGGTTCGCTCCGTGACCGGGAGAGCGTCCATGTCGGTGCGCACGAGAATCGTCGGTCCCTGGCCGTTTTTGAACACGCCGACAACGCCGTGCCCGCCGACTTTTTCGGTCACATCAAAGCCGATCTCCCGGAGTTCCTTGGCAATCCGTGCTGCCGTTTGTTCTTCCTTTAAGGAAAGTTCCGGATGAGTGTGGAAATGCTTGTACAGGGCTTCCAGCCGGCCGAAATCTGCCGCAATCTTCTTGTCGATCGCTGCTTTTTGCGACTGTAAGTCCGGTGCCGAGGAGCCTGGCGGGGCTGCCGGTACACGCGCTCCGCCAGAGCTGCATACCCACGTTGCCGCCGCCAGTACACCCATCATTCTTACCGATCGCGGTTTCATTGCGGTGCTCCTTTGCTGAAAAGCCGGCAAGCGGCGCGCATCACCCCTTCTGTTTCTCAATTTGGTCTGAATCGCGCGCACGCATGGTTTAATACTTACAACAAATGGACCGTGGGTGCCACCTTTTCAAGCGGTTACTTCTCGCCAAACTCTTCCTTTTAAAAAATATGAGAAATTTGGTTACAAGGTGGGATCGGCCGCGTATACTGAGGAAAGAGAGGTCGTTCTTCCAAAAACGGGCCCGGCCGGGACGGACCGGGACCAGAGTCGTATCCTCACTAAGGTGGAAGGAGTGTGCTGTGCGGACGAAACGGTTAACCTTGCAACAAAGGCGCGATATATTCCACGATCTGGTTCTCACCCAGGACATGGTCACCAACGTTCCCCGGTCGCGCAAAATCGTGACCGAAAAATTCGAGATCACCGAAACCCAGCTTCGCCAAATCGAGGAAGAAGGTCTCGAAAAGGAATGGCCTCCCCTCAGTGAAGCCGTTCAAGAACAAGAAGTCGGCTAGCCAAACGAACCCTTGCAAAACGGCAAACGTATGGTATTACAAATAAATACCAAACGATTTTGACGGATTGCAGAGGTATGGCAATGTCCGATCATTCGTGGGTGGCCATCTACAGCGCCTTGATTCTGCTGGCTGCCATGTTGGGCGGCTACGTTCCCTTTTTGAGCCGGGTTACCCACAGCCGTTTACAGCTTTATCTCAGTGCCTCGGCCGGTGTTATGCTCGGCGCGTCCTTCTTCCATGTCATGCCGCAGGCTCTGGATGCCCTTGATAACTCCGAAACGAAATTCGGTTGGTGGATGTCGCTGGGAGTGGTAGGTCTATTCTGCATTGAACGTTTCATCGCTCCCCACAGTCACGAACTGGATGGCGCCAAACATTCTCATGGCGAAAACGATCTCCACCACCATCATGACCATGCCGAAGTAGATCATCGAGCGGCAGCGCCGGCCGTCGCTGGCTGGATGGCGGTCCTGGGCTTGACCATTCATACCTTCATGAATGGTGTTGGGCTCGCAGGTTCCGTCAAGGAAGAAATGACTGCCGCTCATCAGAGTTTCTTGACTTGGCCGCCTCCCGGTCTGGCCATGTTCCTGGCGATTGTCCTTCACAAACCCGCCGATGCTCTGGCAATCTCCACCGTCTTGACCCGGAAAGGCATCAGCCGAAATCTCGTGGCAATCGTTCTTTTCGGTTTCGCGCTCATGGTCGCGGCAGGAGCTGCCGTGTTTTTCCTGACGAGCGGAGCCATTGCGGAAGATATGCAAAGCGAATTGACCGGCGCCGCTCTGGCATTCTCGGCTGGTACTTTTCTATTTATCGCCCTGTCCGACCTGTTGCCCGAGGTGCAATTTCACAGACACGACCGCATGGTGCTGTTTTTGGCTCTGCTCTTCGGAGTCGGCTTGATGGGGGGCATTTCTTATCTCGAGCACGCCGGTTCCCACGATACCCACGGCCATCAACATCATGGCCATTCTCACAACCACAAACATTGACAAGGCAATCCTTTAATATCCCCATTCCAAATCGACGAGACCTTCCATCCGCCGGCCCGCTCCCCAGGCGCGTAAGTTCCGGGCGAATCTCTCCGCGGGCGTTGCGGAGTTGTTGATGACTTCGCCGCTGTAATGCGGCGAAATAATGACTTGAGGATAGCTCCACAAGGGATGGTCGGGAGGAAGCGGTTCGGCGGCAAACACATCCAGACCGGCCGCCGCCACTTTCCCGCTGTCGAGCGCGGCCAACAAAGCCGCTTCCTGAGCCACTGCTCCGCGCGAAATATTAATATAGATGATACCGCGTTTCATGGCGGCGAACTCGGCCGGGCCGAGCATCCCTTCCGTCATTACGGTCAACG
>Ga0306920_100000142_pt1 | contig 83591 bp, 54 predicted proteins | sample flu12Cox44000170_FD_204666 | JGI IMG/M metagenome (GOLD analysis project Ga0306920, IMG submission 204666) | Lab enrichment of tropical soil microbial communities from Luquillo Experimental Forest, Puerto Rico - flux4day.12C.oxic.44.000.170 (v2)... | ecosystem: Environmental > Terrestrial >...
AATCGGAGAAAACTCCATTCCATGCCGTTCTTTGGTTTGCGGGCGAAAATACCGTCGTTGCAGGATTGAGTCTGGAAGATCTGGACGCCGTTCCTGCAATTCCCCGTTCTGGAATCAATCATTTACCTCCACCATTGCAAGAATTTTCGACTGATGAAATGACTCGGACAGCCCACCTGTGGATCCTTGGACATTCCGAACATTGGGACAAAACTGTTCTGGGATCGAATCTGGCTCAGACGCTTGGCCTGGACCAGCAATCTCTAAATGAAGTGCATACTTTTGGAGCCTGGGTGCGATGGGATCAGCGCATGATTGCCAATGCCGCGCTTCAGTGCACCGATGAAGCCAAAGCTCGGGATTTGGAAAGTCGGCTCCTACGAAAAGGCTTGGGAGACAAAGGCCGCCTTTACCTCGAGCAGAACAATTGGGTCAAGTTTGCTGCGCAGCCTTCACTTCCAACTTTTCTGCAATGGATGGCGGCGTTATGGTAAGTGCCTGCAATCGCTCCTTGCGCCACCCCTCTCACGCCTTTAACATCTCATCATGCCGCATCCCGCTCGGCGGCAAATCCGCCCGCTGGACGAATGCCAGTGCTGCCTTCGCCCCGGCGTGCTGTTCGGCATCGTTATCTTCCCATTCAATGCTGACCGCTCCATCGTAGCCGGCTCGATTCAACTCGATCATGATTTCCTCAACATTATTCGCATCGCGGGCGCTGCCGGCGGTGACAAAATTCCATCCGTTATGTTTGTGGCCCATCGAGCGGTGCCCGCCCAGCAACCCGGCGCGGGTATGTTCCCGAATTACTTGGACACCCTTGATGTGCGCGCAGTGAATGCGCTCGCCGAATTCCCGAATAAATTGCACCACCGACACCCCCTGCCATTCCAGGTGCGATCCGTCCAAGTTGAATCCAACCGCTTCTTTGTAACCGGCTTTGTCCATGGCGGCCAGGTAATCCCCGGCCGATTCGATGTCTCCCATTGCCCGTTCGCTGGGATGGCATTCCAAATCGAAAGTCACGCCATATTTCTTGCAAGCTTCGAAAACCGGACCGAAGCGCTCCGCCAATATTTCCAGGCTGACTTCGCGCACATCCGGAATTGGATGGCCGCCCAGGCTGGCGGGTAACGGCGGAAACAGAAAAAAATGACTCCAGCAATGCGCAGGGGACCCTACGAAACCCGGCACGCCTACCTTCCGATTTTGCAGCTTGCCCAGGTAATGCGCCAATCGAACAATGCTGATAAGATCCTTGGTCGCATTTTGATGAATCATCCGCCCGACATCATCCGGAACAAAATACGGATTGGTGCGGGGCAGCTTGTTGCCTTTGTCCCGCCACGCTTTATATGCGGCTACCGGTTCCCCACCGATGAACTGCAAGGTCTTGGCGCTCGGTTCATCACCCAGGGCCTGGCCTTGCAAATGGGCAGCCACCGTAAATATTTCCAGGCCGTTCTTCTTCGCCAACTCCACGCGTTCCTTGGCATACGCTTCCGCTCCGGAGTCCGTCGAGCATCGCGTCAAATCAAGCTCCCAGCTCGCCTCTTCCCACCCATCGAAGCCGCTTTCCTTGATGAACCCGACCCATTTGTCCATCGGCACATTCCCGAATTGGCCGCGGACCAGGCCGATTTGGTGGTACGAGTGCTTGCCGAAACGATGCGTGGCCGTCTGTTTGAAACCCATGATTTTCATCCTTTCACCTTCTTGTCTCGCTGCAATAATTTCAAAAACTCCCTCAGGAAAGCATGATTGTCGTGCCACGTGCGCGCGGTGACGATATTGCCAGACACGACTACTTCCTGATCAACATACTTGGCTCCTCCCGCCTCGGCGTCGTACCGGCATTTGCCTACGGTCGTGACGGTTTTGCCGCGAATGACGTTGGCAGCCGTCAGAATCTCAATGCCGTGACATACCGCCGCTACAGGGCATTGATTCTCTGCCAGATAGCGAACGATCTGGCACAAGTCGGCATCGTACCGCAAGTATTCCGGAGCTCTCCCGCCGCTGATAATAATCCCCAGGTATTCCGCCGGATTCACGTCCCGAAAAGCGATGTCGGCAGCCAGGTTGTAGCCCGGTGATTCCATCGTGATGTCCCAATCGGGATGTTTATCGTGCTGGACCAAATGATATACCCGCTTGTCCGGCCCGGCGACGACCGGCTGGTAGTTTTCTTCCTTTAACCGAAACAGGGGATACATCGTGTCCAGAACTTCCGCCGCATCGCCAATGACAACCAGGACTTTTCCCATGAGGCTTGTTCTCCGGTTTCGAGTCGATCTATTGCGATAGCGGTCGTTCCAAATAAGCGATATGATACATAGGAAACTTTCTCAATATACCGGAATAGCGTGTGGGTAGTCGAGAAACCATTATTGTGGAATTTTATGGAATTCCGCGTCACCGTGCCGGTCGGGCCGAGCTTCCGGTAGTCGCCGGAACCGTGCACGAAGCGCTTCTCGCCGTGCAGCGGGCCTGTCCGGCCTTGGGAAATCTTTTTGCCGCCGATGCCCGCCTTTCTCCCCATTATTTGCTCTCCCTCGGAGGGCAACCGTTTCTTCGAGACCTGAATGCGCCGCTACAGCAGGGCGATCGCTTAGTTCTTTTCTCCGCGGATGCCGGAGGATAGCTTTTCCATGTTTGGCTACCAGGGTCGTTACCTTCGTATCGATCTTTCAACAGGCACTGCTTCCTGGGTACCGCTGCCCGAGGATGTGCTGCGCCGATTCATTGGCGGCGTCGGCCTGGCGGCCTATCTCCTGTACCGCGAGAGCCCACCGCGAGTGGATCCTTTTGCGCCCGAAGCGCCTATCATCTTCTGCCTTAGTCCCCTGGTTGGTACGCCGTTAACCACTTCGGCCAAGTTCGCGGTCGTCGCCAAATCCCCCCTCACGAATCGCCTCAATGACGCGCTTTCTTCCTCCCACTTTGCGATCGCGGCAAAAAAGTCTGGATTCGATGCCCTGGTGATTGTGGGTGCACGGTCCGATCCTTCGCTTCTGGTGATCGACGATGGACAAACACGATTGGAACCGGCAACTGATTTGTGGGGATTGTCCGCCGAGGAAGCGAGTGCCCGGTTAACCCAACGATTGGGCCCCCGTTTTCATTCCGCGATTATTGGCCCCGCGGGAGAGAGCCGGGTCCGATTTGCCACGCTGAGCCATGAAAACCGCCATGCCGGCCGCGGTGGCCTGGGAGCCGTCATGGGTTCCAAGAACCTCAAAGCCTTGGCCGTTGCTGGTTCCCAACCGGTTGCGGTCGCCGACCCGCAGGCAGTTGTTGCTGCTTCCAAAGATCTGTCGCGACGATCCTTCGGTCCCGCCACTGCCAAATATCGGGAATTGGGAACGGTCTCCAATCTATTGATCTTTAATCGACTCGCCGCGCTTCCCACCCGCAACTTTCAACAAGGGACATTTGAAGATGCGCTGGCTCTTTCGGGTGAGGAACTGAACCGGACGAGGCGGCTTGCGCGTCATTCCTGCGCCGCCTGTACCATTGGTTGCGAACATGTGTATGCCGCTGGTGACGGCGGGGTCCGTCTGGAATATGAGACCTTATTTGCCCTTGGCCCCCTGTGCGGTATTGGCGATCCCGACGCAGTTTTGCAAGCAGCCCGTACGTGCGATCGTTTGGGCTTGGATACGATCTCCGCCGGGGCAACCATTGCCTTCGCCATGGAATGTGCCGAGAAAGGTTTGTTGCACGAGCCGGACCTTTGTTTCGGCAATACCGAAAAGGTCATCGCTCTCTTGCAACAAATTGCTCGCCGGGAGGGCCTGGGCAACCTGCTGGCCGAAGGAACCCGAAGAGCCGCCGCGTTTATCGGCGCGGGATCGAGCGATTTCGCGCCTCATGTCAAAGGCTTGGAAATTCCCGGCTACGAGCCGAGAGCCTTGCAAACCATGGCCCTGGGGTTTGCGGTGGGAAGTCGGGGTGCCGATCATAATCGCTCCGGCGCTTATGAAGTCGATTTCTCCACGCAATCAAACCGCTTGGCCGGTTCCCCCGAGGCTGCTCCGCATGCGGTTGAAACCGAGGACCGGGCGGCGTTAATCGACTCCTTGATTCTCTGCAAATTCCTCCGCGGTGTTTTTACTGACCTTTTTGCCGAAAGTGCCGAACTGCTTTCCAAGGTCACCGGCTGGGATGTCCGGGCGGAAGAAATGCACGCAACGGCGCAGCGAATTGTCACTGCCAAGAAACTTTTTAACCTTCGCGAAGGCTGGACGCCGGCTGAAGATACGTTACCCAGGCGCTTTCTTTCCGAGGGATTGCCCGGTGGCGTTTCCGCCGGAGCGATTCTCCCCCGCGAACGGTTGGAGCTAATGATCGAGGCTTATTACCGGGCGCGGGGTTGGGATCGTGACGGAAATGTTCCAAGGGATCTAATCGAAGCGCTTCAGTTAACCGACCTCGATCATTTCTATGCCTAATGCGCCGATGCCAAAAGTGGGTGGAATAGTCCTGTGCGGCGGCCAGAGCATGCGCATGGGGCGGCCCAAAGCCTGGCTCCCCTTTGGCAGTGAATTGATGCTGCCACGCGTCGTCAGGTTGCTTGGCGAAGTGATGGATCAAATCGTGGTGGTTGCGGCCCGAGACCAGGAGGTCCCTCCACTTCCCTCCGCGGTTCCGATTATTCGGGATGAAGAAAAAGGCCGCGGGCCCCTTCAGGGATTGGCCGGCGGCCTGACCGCACTTCGGGGCCGGGTTGATGCTGCCTATTTATCCTCTTGCGATGTGCCTTTCCTCCGACCCGCATTCGTTCGCCGGTTAATCACACTCTTGGGGAACCAATTGATCTGTGTCCCCAAGGTCGCCGATCATTTTCATCCTCTGGCAGCGATTTACCGCGTGGAGATCGTGGCAAGCGTGATGCGCTTGCTTGCCGAGAATCGACTTCGCCCTTTCTTCCTATTTGAAATGGTCCCGACTCGGGTGGTGGAGGCAATGGAGCTATTGGATGTGGATCCGTCTTTGCAGTCGTTGCAAAACTTGAATACTCCGGAGGATTATCAAGCCGCCCTCAAACTCGGCGAGCTCTAATCCACGTAGGGATCGGCACCAATATCTTTGAGAATCTCTTGCCGTTGTTTTTCGTAGGCCATCAAGTCGACGCGCTGGCGGTAATGGCGGCGTTCCATTTTCCTTTGGGCTTTCATGAAACGCCGAAAAAAGCGGTTCCAGCTGCCGTCGCCACCGCGCTTACCGATTTCTTTCAAGGCATCCTGTTTCTTCGGTCCCAGCGCCTCCAGCAGTTCATCATCTAGCGCAACGTAGAATTGAGCGCTGCCTGGGTCCCCTTGCCGCCCGGCCCGGCCGGCTAGTTGCCGGTCGATCCGCCGCGCTTCATGGCGTTCCGTTCCGAATACGTGTAACCCTCCTTTCTCGGCAATCCCGGGACCCAGTTTTATGTCCGTACCCCGTCCGGCCATGTTGGTGGCAATCGTCACCCGGCCGGGTTGCCCGGCCTGGGCCACGATCTGGGCTTCCATTTCATGGAACCGGGCGTTGAGCACGTCGTGGTCCACGCCGGCCTCTTTGAGTTTGGCACTCAGTTTCTCGGATTTCTCTACCGATCGCGTTCCGATCAAGACTGGTCTGCCCTTTGCTTGCAGTTTGACAATGTCTTCCACGATTTTGTCAAATTTGGCATCTTCCGTCGGAAATACCCGGTCGGCGGCTTGCGTCCGGATCACCGGCATGTTGGTGGGCACACAAACCACCCAGAGTTTGTACACCCGACGGAGCTCCCAGAAATTCTGGGCCGCCGTTCCGCTCATACCGGCCAGTTTCTTGTAGAGGCGGAAATAGCTTTGGAACGTGATCTGGGCCGCGTGATCCGAGGCCAGCGTGATTTGTACGCCTTCCTTGGCTTCGACGGCCTGGTGCAGTCCTTCCCGCCAATGCCGGTCCGGCATGCGCCGGCCGGTGAATTCATCAATGATAACTACTTTCTCCTTTTCCACCATGTAATGTTGATCGCGGCGGAAACGGTGATGGGAGTGGATGGCCCGTTCCACGTGCTCGTGTAATTTGTCCATGGCGTGCGAGTGCGGTCCCACCGGTGGATTGGACCAGCGCAGAATCTGTTTGCACTCTTCCGTGAGCTCCACTTTTTGTTTCTTCTCGTCGATCGTGAAGTGCTTCTCCCGCACCATGTCCTTGGCCAGGTTGTTCGCCCAGACATACACGACCTGTTCTTCCGGCGTGGCCGGCCGGCTGGGGGAACTGATAATGAGCGGCGTGCGCGCCTCATCGATAAAAATGTTATCGCCTTCGTCCACCAGGGCGAAATGGTGTTCGCGTTGAATGCGCGGATCGAGGGATTGTTGATACCGTCCCTGGCCCCACGGCGCCCAAAATGGCGTCGCCTGGCCCTTGGCACTGCTGAGTTTCAGCCGATCCCGGAGGAAATCGAAGCCGAACTCGGAGGCCATCCCGTAGGTGAGGTCGCAGCGGTAAGCCTTCGCCCGTTCCGCATCTTCCATTTGCATTTGTAAAACGCCGACCGATAGACCCAGCATCTCGTAAATCGGGCCGATCCACTCCGCATCGCGGCGCGCCAGGTAATCGTTCACCGTGGTGACATGAACGCCTTTGCCGGTCAGCGCGTTGAGATACACCGGTAAGGCTGCGACCAGCGTCTTGCCTTCCCCGGTTGCCACTTCGGCAAAAGCACCTCGATGGAGAATGGCTCCGGCTGCGAGCTGCACATCGAATGGCCGCAATTTCAAGGTTCGTTGCGCTGCCACGCATACCAGGCCGAATGCTTCGGGGAGGATTTTGTTCAGGGATTCTCCCCCCCGGGCCCGCCCCTTGAGGCGCAGTCCGGTCTGCTTCATTTCGGCATCGGATAGTTTGCTGAATTCTTTTTCCCAGTAGCGAATCGAACGAATCCTTAAGGCGGCTTGCGCTAATCGGCGTTGCGAAGGGGTGCCCAATAAGGCCTTGAGGTAATTGAACCATCTCAGACCGAAGCGGTTGGTCTGGTTTTGCCGCACGACTTCCGCTGTTTCGACAGGGTGGCGTCCCGCTTCCACCGACACCGCATTGCCCATGAAGCTACCTCTACCTTAAATCAATCCCAAATCAAACGTCGACGAGATTGCCCGCCACACACGCCAGCCACAGGAACGCCACCGGCAATGCACTTTGACTTTTGCCAGCGTGCCGGGGTGTATTGTGTTGTCTGGTTTTAGGAAATCGATCGAAACCAGGTAGTGTTGGCTTTGGGGAACGTAGCTATGTTGCTGGCTGGATGGTTTAACGGCCAGAGGTCCTCCGTACTTGGTGCTCAATTGCGGTGGAACCTCTTTGGCTTCCTGTTCTTGCAACTTCGCGATCCGCCCTTGCCAGGTTAATTCGGCCCGGCCCTGAACCCGAATCGTCACTGCCAAATTCGGATTTCGGATGGTTCCATCGGCATCAATACCCAGGTCCTCTTTGAGGAGTCGATAATCAGCCGGTACAACCGGCATTAATACCTGGAGATGGCGGGGATCGCCGATGCTGCAAAACGGCTGCGTTTGGTCTTTTTCCCAGAGCTTGCCGACCTCGTCAATCTTCGGCGAGCTCATGACCACGCCGGAGCGCGGCGCCCGCAGCTCCAACCGCGTTAATATTTCCCGGAATGCATCAATTTGTTTCCGATACAAATCCAGATCATTTTCGGCTTGCGCTTTTTGGGTAATAATCTTGGACTTCTCCTGCAGGTCATTCGTGCTTTCCGCCTGTTCGCGCAGGGTCCGGACAAGAACCTCATGCGTCTTGAATTGGCTTTGCGCTTCGCCCAGTTGTGTTTCCAATTCCTTGCTGAAGAATCTGGCCAAAATCTCGCCCTTTTCCACGTACTGCCCATCGCGCACTTTTAGTTCTTCAAGGATCACACCTGCCGCCACGCTCGCGGGCACGGGCGGAGCATACACCTTTTCAATGTACTCCGGTCGCAATTGGACCAGCGCCGTGTTCCGCACCCGGCTGACCGGCAACGGCAAAAATAAGAATGCCAGTACCAGGGCCACGATGATCCCCACGCAAACGGTCACGCGGCCGTTTTTCATGTCAGGTACCCTCCCTCTCTTATGCAGCGCCTTGCCCGTCCGATACAGGGGCCACCCCACCATGGAGCCGGCAGCCGCCAGCGCCAGCAACGTGCTGATTGCACCCAGCTTGTACGGTTCCAGGAATCGGTACAGAAAATACAGAATACTAAACGTCACTACCCACCGATAGATGTAGCTGGTGATCGCGTAAAGCACGAACAAAATGCGACGCCCCAATGTCATGTACGGCTCGGGCTGCACTTCCATCCCCAGGCAATGCTCCTGAACCACCTGTTTCAGGAAACGATTGGAACGGTCGCGCAGATTTGGAATTTCCAACCAGTCTGCCAGTACGTAATAACCATCGAACCGCATCAACGGATTGGCATTAAACATAAACGTGCTGATACTGCACACGACCATCAGGTTTAACGCCAGGTTGCTCCAGAACTCCCCCGGAGGTGCGAACCACCAATAGAAAGTGGAAAGGGCCGCAATGATCAATTCGACGTAAATCCCGGCGAAGCTGATGATGATCCGGTGCCACTTATTCGGTAGCGTCCAGGCGTCAGAAACGTTGCAATATAAACAAGGGGACAGGCACAAGAATAACGCTCCCATCTCATGAACTTCCCCGCGGAATGCCTTGCAACTCAGCCCGTGGCCGAATTCGTGAATGATCTTCACCATTCCCAGGGCGAACCACAAGTTGACCATCGTTCCGAACTGGAAAAATGTTCGTGAATCCGGCAAGCGGTTCCAAAATGTTTCGAAATGAGTTAGCACCAGCAAGACCGCTCCCGCCATCACCAGGCAACTCAGCGTAAAGAACCACGTTGTGAAAATCCACGACAGGTATCGGAGCATCCAGTTGAGAAGCTTGTCCGGATCATAAACGGGAATCTTGATATACAAAATGTTGGTGATATATTGCATCATCTCGCTGCGACGCCGCTTCTTGCGGCGCTCGAAGAGCTGTGGGCCCGCCTGGGGAGATTCGTTGTGAGCTAGGCCCGCGCGCAATAACTGTTGGGCGAAACCCTCCAAATCTTCCAGGGTCAGGCGTTTCGGACGAAAACGCTTCTCGAATTCCTTCTGCGTGATGTCCAGAGAGTTTTGCCCATTCATCATGTTGATGATGAAGTGTTCCTGCTCTTCGAAACGATAATATCGGAGGCTGACCGGGTCCTTGACAACGTAATAAGTCTTCCCCTCATATTTCTGGGGATTGATTGCAAGGTCGGTCCGGATGCGAATTTTTACTTGCTTGCGTCGTTCAACGTCAGTTACGGCCGGGGGCTGTTCCATTGCTATTCTCCCGGTTTGATAGCCAAGGTCACCGGCATACCGGGCATCCATTTGTTATCCCGGTTGGGAATTTCGAAGTCCGCCCAAACCCGGACCTGGCCACCGCCTCCTTCCATGGCCGGCTCAACTCGGGTTACCCGGGCGGTAATGCGTTGGTCAATTTCCTTGGCCGTGGGAATCGGCCAAATACGCAGGCGTTTGTCGCGCCCGGCGGCCACCAGGAAGGCGCCGTCCTGGGAGAATGCAGCACTCGTTATTACGGTTCGTTCACTGGGCACGAGTTGTCGTACTTCTGCGCCCCGGCGATCGAGCGCGTTCGGCGCACGCCACAATTGCAGCCGGCCTTCCGAACCTCCGGCGGTCACAATTAAATTCCCATCCGGCGAATATAAGGCAAAAGTGGAGAAATTGGCAGCTCCCATTTCATTTTGCAGTTCGCTTTCCGTTTGTCCTCCCGGCAGCGCAATGACTCGGATTTTTTTGCCTTCATCGAATAATACCCGGCTGCCGTCCGGATTCGCTCCTATGACCGTTACATCCCCGACGCGAGTGCCAAAGTTGTGGTCCATCCGGGCCGCCTTTTCGCCGACTGTCCAAACTTTCAACGTATTATCGCGGGCAGCGGAAACCAGTTGCGCCTTCGGAGTGAATTGCAGCGAGGTAACCGTTCCGCGATGAGCCCCCTCCAGCTTATAGCGCAATTCCCCGTTTTCCGCATTCCACAGGCATATCATGCGATCGTCCCCGCCGGTGGCGATAGTCTTGCCGTCCGGGCTGATGCCGATGCTGGTAACCGCGCCTCGGTGTTGGTCCTTGAGTACCTGCAACGGTTTTTGGGGATTATCCAGGTCCCAAACTCGGGTCACGCCGTCGTTGGAACCGCAAACGCAAAACTGTTTGCCGGATTTGGCCGGGCTGCACGCCACCGATCTCCCCCCCGAGCCCCGTGGCAAATCGATACTGCGAATTTCAGTTCCGCTGCGGTTCCACACGCGGACCGTATTTTCATCACACGACACAATGACCTGCTGGTTTTTTAATTGTCCGGTGGCCACGCCCGTGATTTCATGAAAATGACCGCCCAGGGTTTTGTCCGGAGGGACCGGTTCCGACGGTTCCACCGTGGCTTGCCAACCAACGGCCGCCCGCCGAACAAACTGGCAATCCAGCAAGCCTTCAGCCCGCAGCTTCTGCAGATTTAATACTTGAAACACAGCCTCGTATTTCTTGACCGATTCCCCCTTCTTTCTATAAATGGTCTTGATCACGCCGGATATTTTGGATCGAATTTCATGCATTGTCAGAATGGTTGCGGATTGGTTTTTTTCCAACATGGCCTGGAAATACGCCTCCCTTTTGCTTTGCGCTTCATACGTAGATTTGTCCCAAAGTAATTTGGACGCTCGATAGTCTTCCATCGATGTGGCCGTGGTCCCGGTTCCCAACAATCTTTCTTGAGTCCGGAACCGTTCATAGTACTCGTCACGCGCCTTCTCCGCTGCCCGGTAGTCCTTTTCCGCGACGGAAACTTTTCTGTCCTTGATGTCAAAATCATCTCGGGCCAGCCGGTCGTCCAGAATGGCCATCATCTGGCCGGCTACTACATAATCATCTTCTTTTAGCAGGCGGAACCGCCGAATGACTTCCTTCGGTTTGTCAGTCTCTCCAGTGATTTGGCTACCATCTTTCGAACCGTAAGTTTCCTTCTTGATCCCATTTGGTTTGGGATTTTCCGCTTTCTTTTCCACGAGAGTTCGCTTTATTTCCTTGATAATAAAAAGCCGGTCTGGGGACGGATCCGGTTCTTCCGGCGTAAGTTCTCTGCCGATGCAAAGGATCACCCCATCCTGTTCGGCTGGAACTTCTTGTCTTTCATAGACGGCTAATCGACAATCTGGAAGTACCAGCGGATCGGCCTTGGTACCCGGCGCCATTGGCGCGGGGGCGACATCTTTTGACGCTGGATACAACAGTGCGCCGGGATCGACCTGGCTGTAGTCGTTGACATCACCAAGTTCTCCGGAACCATCCTGCTTTGCATAGTTGGTACAGGCAGTTATACCCAGTGCTGTCACTCCCACGATCACGCTACCGAAAATTCGCCGAAACATTGGCGTTGCTCCTTATTTTACAACCTGCCCACGGCAGGCTTTGAATTATCGAAATTAAGACTCGTTGCCTTTAAAAGAAAAAGACAATCTTCTCGTAGAAGAATTCCCACATCCCGTAAAACAGAGAATATCCCATCGCCCGGTTCCCGCATCGGACTTTGGTATGGACCTCCGTACCAGTGACGAGCAAGTGCCGGGGCAATCGATCTTCGTCCTTAATGTCATTGCCGTCGATGCGAATGGTCGCCAGTACGACCGGTTCGGTTTCGCTGGGGTCATCCTTGGTGGGGCTGGCCTCGCCGGCGATCTTTCTGCGATGCAGTTTGCCCTTGAAGGTCTGGGTGGGCGCGCTGGCAAGCAGCAGATCCACATCGAGTTCTTCCTTTTTCTCCCAATCGAAAGCATACAGGATCTGGCCGATGTGTTTTTGCGGAATCTTGAGCTCGATTTCCCAGCGCTGGTCTTTGTCCCCCACGCGCAACAGCGGTTCCGACGGTTTCACGAATTTATTAACTAGGTTTTCCCGGAAGCCCCAGTTCAAAACGGTGCCAGTTAACGGCGACTTCAGCCAAAAATAGCCGGGCCGGAGCTCGTCCGAGTTGGTTCGCGATCGCAACGATTCCAGCTCTTTCTGTTTGAAATCGCGTTGTACTTGTTTTTGCGTTTTCTCGGCAATGGCCTTGACGCGGTCAGATTGTTCCTTGGCCTGATTGGCCTGAGCCGTTAACGATTCGATGCCGCTCTGCGCCTCCTGGATTTCTTTCATCAGTTGCACAATTTTCAATTCCAGTTGGGGGTCATACATCAAAATCAGGGGTTGCCCTTCGGAGACTGGGCTTGTCGGTTCCACCCCCTGGGTGAAATCTTTGACAACTCCCTCATTGGGAGTAAATATGTAATTCCGCACCACCGGAAGTAATTGTCCTTGAGCGCTCATCTTTAACGGATAAGGGACAAATATCATGACAAGAAGTAGAATGGCAACCGCCGCCCCAATTGAAATCCAGATGGCCTTGGCCTTGCCCCCCAGCCCTTCCTGCACCTTGGCAATTGGTTGCCAGATGAACCGCATTGGGATTCGGCGATGCTCCACCGCGTTGTACAAAGCGGGCGCTGCATGTTTCCCAACGACTTCCATACGCGCTATCAACTGATCGGCCGTCCCGGTGGGATCGAAACATTCCATTAGTAGAAGGGAACGCGACGGTTTCTTGCTTTCCTTTTCGCGCTCGTCCTTTAAAGGCATGGCCACCAAAAATTTGCTGTTGCTTTCCGCTAGGTAGCTGTCGAGAGCATCGATCACCCTCGGCGGAAGCGTGTCGTCCTTGGCGCCGCTGTAGACTAGCTTTTCGCCCCAGACCAGCACCTCATCCATCAGGGTGCGCATTAATTGCACCAGGTTGGACCGTTTTTCCACGACGTCGGCCCCGCTGATAGCCTCGACTCGCGTCTTCTTGCCTTGGCGGACGCCGACACTGACGCGATCGCATTCAATCAAGCGCCGGCCTTCGTTCACCACCATATATCCCACTTCCATGGGATTAAGGCTGTTGTGCACTTGCCGCGCAAATGCTTCCAGTTGCGTCCACAATTGCTGCTGGCCGACGATCGTTCGGAGCTGGCGATTCCGCATGTACAGCGACGCGAAATGGGCCAAACGCGCCAGGAATTGTTGGAACCCGGGTATGGCCTGCGGATTGCGACCGGGCGTTTGCCAAACCTCCACCAAACCCGCCACCGTCTGTTCAACGACAATGGGGACTAGGAGCACGTCGTAATCCGAAGGATTGCCGGGAGGCGGTGCCCCCCCTTCCGCCTGGCCGGTGCTGCTATGGGGCGGAATGTGCAACGGCCGCGCCTGCTGAAACGCTTGTCGTAGCAGTCCGTCATGGCTTTGACGATTGGTTTCCACTTCCAGACCCACTTGCCGGATGTTGATCTGGTGTTGCAACTGCAGATGGCCCTGCGGCGTGCGGATCCAGACCGCGCCGGCTGGGGCGGCCAAGCCTTGCAGGGCCCGCTTGAGGAACTCGCCGAAATAATCTTGAGGTGGTACGTCCATTTCCGATAGGTGCGCCACCTCGTCGAACAATCGATTGATTTGGCGCCGAGTCTCCTCGATTAGATTCACATTGGTTTGGGGATTGGGATCAATGCTCACGTGTGTTCCTCATTGAAATTGAGCCATGCGAGTCGAACGGCATGTAATTTTAAAATAAATTCCTTCTCCATGGCGGCTTGAAACCCGGAGCTTTCCTAAATTGGGTTATTCCGGAAAACTCAAATTCAGATTCTTAACGCCTTTTCCTTAGTCAGCCGGTGAATAGCACCCAAGAAGCCGCTGTTCCGTGGAATCTGATCATTTTGGCAGATCCCGCGCACTCCTTCAACCCAATTTAGACGTATCCGTAGTAAATTAATTTACACCATTCCCGTCGGTCCGAAAATCTCGCAACCTGGGTTAACTATTAACAACATTGTCGGCATTGGTTCGCTTACCTCCGCTAACAAAAAAACCGAGAACGAATTTCGTCGCTCTCGGTCTTGTTTTTGATTGCGGTATTGATGAAGCAGCACAAGATTATTTCTAAGTGCTTGTCGGCAGGCCCGGTAATCCCGCTGGTTAAATGCTTCAGAAATGATTCCACACCAAACCATGACTTCTCCCAAGTATTTGTCTACCTGGATACCGGAATCCACCAAAAGGTTCACAGATTTTTTTGCAGACGCTCAGTTCGCCATGCCATCCAACAACGCCGGTTTCAAAGTCCACGCCTGCCGTTTCGCCAATTCCATCATGGCGGGGGCGCTAAATCCTCGGGGAAAGATCACCCAGCCCCAGAGTTTCGGAGAGTCGTCCGCCACATGAGCGGCAACCGCCAGTTTCGCCGGTTTAATGGTGACGCTGTCCGGTAACGGTCTTCCGTCAATAATCGCAATAGCGAACCGAGCCAGCGCTGCAAAATACGCTTCTGGGGGAACCGCCACACTTCCTAGCCAAACAGTAGTTGGTATGCGTTTATGAGTTTGCAGATAGTTGCCCACGTCCATTATGGTGCGCCAAAACTGGTTCCGCTCGGTGCGGATTTCTTCCATCAATGGCGGCGTAGAATGGGCCGGCCCGAGTGGTGTCGTTTTTAACTCAATGGTTTCCACCTTCCGAGAAAGATTCATTTCGACCAAGTATTGATGGAGGAGAGCAAATGCCTCGCTGGCCGCCAGAGCAAAATCTTCGTGTTTCTGGAAAGTCACATCTTCGGAAACGTTGGCCGCGACCGCTCTAATCTCCGCTGCGGTAAACTTCCGGCCACGCGCCCGGTCCCGATATAGTTTGGCGGCTTCCGACGCGGTTATAAGTTGCACTTCCGGAAAGCGTTTGATGAACCGAAGGTATTGTTCAAAAACGTCGTATGCGAGTTTGCTTTCTTCTTCTGTCTTGGTTGCCGGCAGTTTCCATTCCTCCCGCGGCGGATTCGCGCCGTTTCGAAAATTGACTCCGTCCCAGAATTCCTTGTGGACAAATTCGCATGGATGATAATAAATACTGATGACACCGCCGCCTTCCGCCACCAGTTTGTTCCGGGCCTTCAAAAAGGCGTCTTCGGCCGGTTTCATGTCGCGGTTGCGCAAATCGGCTCGCAACGTGTGGGCGAGTTTGTACAGATTGAGAATGCTGCAATAATAGCAGGGCTTATCGGCCAGGTTCACATGGCTGCCGCTGTCCAGATACACCGGCATGTGCCATTGGCGCATCGCGCCGTAAGCCTGCGGCCCCCAGGAACTGCCGGGCTGGCCGTAACAGGTCGGATCGGTTCCGAAGATGCGCTGGATGTCCTTGCGACCGGGTCCCTCCCGCCGGTCGAACTCGGCCACTCCTTCATCCCAGTTGAGACTGGAAAGGTACATGGCTGGGCTGGGTTGAACGCTGTGGAAGTTGGCATGATAGCCGATTTCATGTTGCTTCAAAGCGGCGATGACATCCGTCCGATTGCGTTTCTCCAGGACGCGCGCTTTTTCGCCGACCACTTTGAAAGTTGCTCGGACTTTCTGTCGTGTCAAAAATTCCGCTACCTTCAACGCGGCGTCATCGCTCGCTGGCAAAATGTAATCTTCTGTATCAAACCATAAAATCACGTATACTTTCTTCTCGCGTAGCGGTGGGGCATCGGCCCCACGAACCGAAATAATCGGAGCCCCCAAAATGCCGATCCAGATCCCAAGAGCGAGGCCCATTCGTCGTCGATTCGTTTTTGTCCGCATGATTCACCACACACCTTTTCGCTATCGTCTCTTCTCGGCACGCGGCATGTGCTGATTACTTTATCGCAATCGGCCGGAGTGTGAATCCCGCTACCGTGCCGCGGATCTGGTTCGTCGTGCAAATGTAACAGAATTCATACACCTTGTCCTTGGCCAGCTCCTCCAGGAAATGAAATTCGCCGATATGGACGCCTTGTTCGATCAGCAAATAGTTGTGTACCGGAATGAAGGCAGGGGTGTCCTTTGGACCGGGGAGTTGTTCCAGCCCGCTGGTATCCGACCCGATCAGAATGGCGCCGTGTTGTTCGACAAGCCAGCGGGCGGCCGGTAGGTCGATCCCGGCGCTGTCATGTTCCCGAAGTTTCTCGTGATCGGACCCGTCCTTGCCCCAATAGCGAAGCGATCCGGTCCGAATCAGCACCGTGTCGCCGGGGTTCAGCACCGTATTCTGTTTCGCCAGCGCGCCTTTGAGATCCTCTCCCGTGATTTTGTAATGCGACGGCAACGCATCGACGCCGCGAAAGCCCGCCACGTCAATCAGAATTCCTCGGGTGATGATCGGCGGTATCGTCGTCACATCGCATTTGCGAATCCCAAAATTTCCACCCCAGTCGGCTTCTTTGAATCCGTTGTACCAGTGGTTGTCTTCTCCCACGGTGACATGACCGAGGCCGTCAATTTGCGTGCCGACATTGTCATTGATAAACAAGGCACAACTATGCCAACCCATTCGCCGGGGATTCAGTTGTGGATCGACGGCCGGTTTGAAGTCCCCTTGCCGTTTCACTCCCTCGGGTGACCGATACATCATGATCTCCCCGGGACTGTGCCCCGGCCATTTGAACGAGTTACGATCATAGGGCACACCCAGGTCATACACTTTGCCGGCTTTGACCAGGCGCAGTGCGGCCAATTGGGTTTCACCGGTCATGGCATTCAATGACCCGACTTCATCATCTTTACCCCAGATCCAACCCCAACCTTTCCCCGGGACCCATCCTTTGATGGTGGCTGGTGCGGCGGCCTCTTTGCCCTGCAGGGAAGAATAATTCGCGACAAACCAGCCCAAGCTGAATGTCGCCGTCAATCCCAATAAACCAATAATCCATTTGCACATCGTCATGTCAGGCTCCCGGATGAGGGTCCGTGAGGCGTACGGTGTGATGCGTGGGGCGAATCCAAATACGCCATACGCTCCCCGCCACACGGTCCACGCCCCACGCTCTGGTTATTTACCGGTTTCCTGTTTAATATCAACCTGCATCATCCCCTGCACATCCGCAAGCGCCCGCCACAACTCGCGCTTCGCCGTAGCTAGTTTCAACCGCGTGTCACTTATGGTTGCTTCTCCCAATAGCACGTCGGCAAAGGTGATTTGCGGTGCTCCCGCCTCATAGCCCGTGCGCACGAGCGCCAGGCTTTGCTGCTGTTTGGGTAAAACTTGATTCTGTAACCGCTCAACTTGGACCTTCAAGGACTGATAGGAAGCATACAAAGCGGCCGTTTCGCGCCGCAGCCGATTTTCCACGCTCGCTTTTATCGCCAGCGATTGTGCCAGGCGGGCCTGCGCCTCGTAAATTCGCCCCTGCTTGCGATCCCACACGGGCAGGGGTGTCTCCACACTAACAATCCCTCCTGGGGCCCGTTCCACGAAATTCCAGATGTAACCTCCTCCAACCTGGATATTGGGAATGGCCTCCGCCTTGGCGCGTCGGATTTCCATGCTCGCCTGTTGAACTAGAATCTCCGCCTGCCGTAACTCGGTGTGTACTTCCAGCAAGCGCTCGACGACCCGTTCTTCGGATTCCAGCCGAAGCGGTTCCTTGAGCATCTCCACGTTTGACGGAGGGGGCAGCTCCGTCACTCCGGTTTCGACTGCAAGTTGCCGCCAGGAATTGTCCAGGCTGATTCGGCTCCGCGCCTGGTTGATTTTGGCTTCTTCCAGCAACGCTTCCAGTCGCAGCAGGTCCGTCACGGGCCGGGTTTTGACTCTTTCCACCAGTTGCCGGGTTGTCTCCACGGACTTCTGCAATGACTCCACTGCCTGATTGCTGACGCCAACCGCTTCAATCCATCCTATGTATTCGTAAAAGCCTCGCCGAATCCGTGTTTGAATTTCAAAGCGCTTTCCGGCCAAACGGACAAACGCTTCCTCCAGGGACTGCCCGGCAATTGCCCGGTCCAGCTTTCTTTTTCCGCCGGTGACTATTTCCTGATTCACGTGCAGGCGAATGGTTCCTGCTGGCGCCACTGCAGCCCCTAATTCTTCCTGTTCATACAGAACGCGGGGATTCGGGTATCTCCCGGCTTGGATCACTTTCCCCCGGGCCGCTTCCACCTCGGCCTCGAGTTGTTGCAACTCAGGGTGATGGTGCAAGGCAAGATTCCAAAGGAAGGACAGGTCATACGATCCCGGCGAGTCAGGCCAGGAAGATTTGGAATGGTTGGTGGTTTCCGGATCAACCGGCGGTAATTTGGAACAATTGGGTGCCTCTGCGCTCGCTATTCCGGGCGGCCAGGCAATGGCGAGGACCGCCAGAAAAAATGCCATTGCGCGCATGCCGCATCCCTCGCGAAACGGACCATCTCCGCGAAATTTGGCATCGACCAACCGTCGAAGCGGCATGAGTCAAATAAACGGAAACATGCTTTAAGGATTGGCTGGCGCTGGGAATTGTTGGCACAACTCCCGTACTTTCCCGCGCACCCTTTTTTGCAAGCTTTCGTCGTTCGGACTGGCCAACACTTCGCCGATCAATCCGGCGATGGTTCGCATTTCGGGTTCCTTCATCCCGCGTGTTGTCAATGCCGGTGTCCCGATGCGGATTCCGGAAGGATCCATCGGTTGCCGCGTGTCGTAGGGAATCATGTTTTTGTTCACCGTGATGCCGGCTTTATCCAGAGAAGCCTCCGCCGCTTTTCCGGTCAAGCCTCGTGGCACCACGTCCACCAGGAGCAAATGGTTGTCGGTGCCGCCGGATACCAGTCGAAATCCGAGCCGTTCCAGCCCATGTCCCAGAGTTCGGGCATTGCTGATGATCTGGGCTGCGTACGCCTTGAATTCCGGCCGCAACGCCTCTTGAAACGCCACCGCCTTGGCGGCGATCACGTGCATGAGCGGTCCCCCCTGCATCCCGGGGAACACCGCCGAATTGATTTTTTGAATCCAATCCTTTTTGCAAAGAATGAAACCGGCACGCGGACCGCGCAGAGTTTTGTGAGTCGTGGAAGTGACAAAGTCGGCCACCGGCACCGGATCGGCATGCAGATCGGCCGCCACCAGCCCGGCGATATGGGCCATGTCCACCATCAGCAGGGCCCTATTGTCCCGGCATATCTGTGCGAACTGTGCGAAATCAAATTCGCGCGGATAGGCGCTCGCCCCGGCGATCACTAGCCTCGGCTTGTGTTCCCGCGCCATCTTCGCAAGATGATCGAAATCGATGCGCTCCGTATCCTTCCGCACGCCGTAGCTGACGACTTTGTACAACTTCCCGGAGAAATTTACCCGCATGCCGTGCGTCAGGTGCCCGCCGTGCGCCAGGTCGAGACCAAGAATCGTGTCCCCGGGTTCGAGGCAGGCGAAGTACACTCCCATGTTCGCCTGCGCCCCGGAGTGCGGCTGCACGTTGGCTTTCTCCGCTCCGAACAATTGCAAGGCCCGGTCGATGGCCAGTTGCTCCACGCCATCGACAAACTCGCATCCGCCATAATAGCGCCGTCCCGGATACCCTTCTGCATATTTGTTTGTTAATTCCGACCCTTGCGCCTTCAACACTGCCGCACTGGTATAGTTTTCCGACGCGATCATCTCCAGCCCATCTTGTTGCCGCCGCCGTTCGTCCTGAATCAACTGCCAAATCTTGGTGTCGGTCTTTTGCAAGATATCCATCCAATTCTCCCGAAAGTTCACCGTTGCAAATGAAAGACAGATGTCTTCCCGAAAGAATTATTGTACCTCCCAGCCGTAATTCTTGACCGGTGAGTTTCGGATGACATTCAAACTCGATTTGCGACGTGTCCCGGCATAGGCTGCGTGCCAGTTATATGTCTATATTTGTCCCAGAGATGAATGTCACTGCATAAGTTCAGTAGCAGCAACAGGTTCTAACAGATCGTTTTCGTACTACTCTAACACCCCGCCATTTTTTGTCACCCAGTAGCATTCTCAGACGTCTGAATCAACTCTTTTCCCTGCTTTATTGCTGCCAATAGTTGCTAAATTACCTTCCCCCGGCGATTTGCTAGCGAATTGCAGTGCCCCAGAAACGAACTACCGCCGGAATGACTGCGGGCAACTACAAGCGCAAACGAACGAACTCTGCCGACAAATCTCAACCGCAGCCGCAAGAGCTGCCTGCGACGTCGAGCATTTTACGGTATCTTCCCCACCACCTCGCCGCCGTTTCGGGTATACAGCGCATTCAAGGTCGCTGGATCGATTTTCTTGTTGATTGCGCGCACCGATCCATCCACAAACAAAACCATGACCACTCCTTCGGGCCGAAATCCCAAACCGGCTGCCGGCTTGGAAGCATCCAACGTCAAATCCTCCGGCTTGGTCCAGATCACTGCGCGGTCATCAGCGGCTTCCACCACAAAAATCGTGTTGGAGCTGCCGTCAATAACCTCCTTGATCGGCACCGCTTTCTTCCCGGGAAACATGGTATCGTTCCCCAAAATCCCCACATAAGTGGTTTTGCCTTCCGCCAACTTCGCGTGAGCCTGATAAATTTGCGGCATCTTGACGATTAGTTTCTTGTTGTGCTCGCTGTCCCAAGGTTCATCGAGATGAAATTCCTTGTATAGCTTGTCCTGTTCCAGCAGGGGCAGGATGTGAACCCGCCAGCTCAACAGCGGTTTGCCGTCCTTGCCGTAGCTGGCCGCGGCAGGAAACGTATTGTGAATATCATGGTAGCCGTGCATGGCAAGGCCGATCTGCTTCAGATTGTTCGTACTGACCATGCGTTGTTGCGCCGATCGCACCCGTTCGGCTGCGGGCTGTAACGCTTTGCCTAATTGCGTTTCGTCCAGGGCAAGGACCAATTGATCGCCTTTCACCTCCGGGGTTATCATCTTGGTCAGTTGTTCGAACATCGGCAGAGCTTCTCGGAGTTCCTTATCCTTGCCGATTAATTGATAAACACTCGCAATCCACTCATTGAGCCGTTTCGCGGAGTCCGTGTCCTTCGACTGAATCACCAGCCGCAGTTTCATTTTGGGCGAATAATCCATTCCCAGGGCAGCCCATTGAATGCCTTCGGTGATCGTCGCGACGGGTCCTCCGCCGAATTCTTTGGGCAACGTGGGCAGCGTCTCATTGATTGCTCGCCGGGAATCTGCCGACGGAACAATCAATATTTGAGTAGCCATGTCGCCGGTCGCAGCCATGGCTTTGCCGACTTCCAGCCTGGCGGATGGTTTGCGACCGGCCAGGCCCTGTCGAGCCTTCTTGCTGCCTGCAAAAATCACGTTGTCCACCTTTTCGCAGACCCCTCTTGGAAAGCATGCAGGTACACCCTCGATTTTTCCGGAAAGCAACTCAATGATGCTTTCAGAATTGACACTTGCATCCACGGGAATAATGATAAAGCCGGGAGTTTCGGCAAAATCTGCCAGGCTCATGAACCAATAGATATCCTTCACTCCCGCTTTGGATGCTATTGCGTCTATTTTTCGATAGATGTGCTTTTCATCATAATGGTAAAGTTCAACATTCAACAGCCGGTTGAATTGAGTTGCCGTGTCCGCGGCATTGAACCGGCTCCAATCGCAGTAAGCCACCGCGACGGTTTGATCGTCCAGGTACGATGCGATCACTTTGCCTCGCTCTTCGACTTTGCCTTTGGCAGGTTCATCGGCTATCGCCCATGGCAATCCGCAAGTAATAACTAACGCAATAGCCAGTATGTTTTGCATGAGAAATCTCCTCTTGAGGAATGGTTCTTTTACTTCTTGATGGTGATTTCGTATCGTAACGTGTTATGCATGCCCGGGACTTCGCCGAGGGGGGGCTGGGCATGCAAAATCGCCTTGTCGCCCTCCAAACGATAATCAAATTCCTTGCCCGTGACGGGATCGATCGGAACAGGCACTTCCGTAAGTTCTTTCAAGGTGACCGGCATTTGCCCGTCGTGCGCGGCCGCGTGTAGCCGCAGCGCCTCAATGCACCGCAAGGCCGCAATCCGCCGGTCCAACCGGGTCTGGGCGAATTGCACCTTTTGCAGGGCCGGCAAAAAGAACGAAGCGAATGGAATCCCTTCCTCCGTGCGTTTACTGGCCGCGATGTCGGCTTCGGCTTGGCGGATGCCTTTTTGCGCTTCCCAGTAAGGCACGTGATACCACTTGAACAGCCCATCCCGCAGCCGTTCGAATTCCATCACGGAGTAGAGCAGAACCACTTGCGGCGCCGGCATCGCTTCGATCATTTCGCGCTTGCGGCCGTTTTCGATCAAATACCGTTTGGCGTGCGAATACGTTTTTAGTACGAGCCAGGTGAACGCGACTTTGCTTTCTGCGGAGGGACCATGAAATGGCTCAAGCTCCACATCCCGAAACGACTCCAAAAGTTGGTCAATTTTCCTCTGCATTTGCTCCGTGGTAAACACCGCCGTTTCCAGTTCCTGGCGCGAAGGCACTATACTGCTGAGTGCAAGTTTTTCTCCTTCGAATGGCTTGCGCGTGTCCAACAAAGGCCGGGGCAGCGACGTTAATGCCCAGTACAGATTGGGACACTCCGGTTGTTGTATGAACGTTTCCACCTGCTCGGTCATGACGCTGGCGATGGCAATCCCGACGAGGCCTATGATTAGGATTGGCCCTTCTCCCAAGTGATGACCAAGCGAATAGCCCGTTTGCAGGGTATAAAAGGCTTGCTCGTGATTCCCTTCGGCAAACTCCAATCTGGCACGCGCGGCCAATAATTTGGCAAAATCTCGAAGCCCCTGGATGTCGGGTAGGAGCAAGCGATAGCTCTCCTTGCGGACTCGAGAAGTCAATTCCCAGTTGCAAAACTCCCGCCGGGCCGCCAGGTCCACCTCTTTCAGTATCGGCGAGCTCAAAAGCCACTTCATTTCCTCGCGCGGCAACTCCTTGATTGGGGTCGCAAGCCATTTGTCCAATTTTTCGTAATATTTCGGATCACGCTTTTGCGTTTGCCATTCGGGACTATACGCCCGGTAATACAACAAGGCCGCATTCCCCGGGCTCTGATCCTCCATTTCGGGCAACAACTTGTATTTCAGCGCCGGACTGGGCGCTGCCGCCGGTCTTAGGGCAAGCGGAATCGACTTTACTTCGTCGGCCCAAAGCGGAGGGGCTGCCAGGGCCATTGCCGCCATCACTGTAACAACGGAGCGACGATTCACGACTTGCCTCCTGATTTGAATGAGTCCTTCAGCAAAAATCTGCCGGGATTGTCCGGCTTGGCGGGGGCAGAATTCAGCAGGTTTTCCATCGTCAAAGGCGGGCGCGCATTGGCTGCGACCGGTGGAGAAGCCAAACCATCCAGCCCCCAGCGGATCAACTGATCCTGTAGTGCCGCATTCTTCGATTGCATTGGGCGGTGGGTCTCCCGGTCGCCCACAAAACTTGCCGCTAACTGCCCTTGGTCTTGGGGATTCGTTTTCATCGGACCCGGCCGTATTTCTTTGGGCACGGCAACGATGCGAATCACCGGTTCCGGTTTCGGCCTGAAAATCATCACCAATGCCAATGAAGCTGCCACCAAGCCCAAGATTCCCGAGGTCCAGGGCCAAAATAATCCCTTCTGGCGGGCCGATGCTTGGCCCGCGCGGAAAAATAATTGGTCCCGGTCGATCCGCGGCGGAGCGGGTACAAGCGATGCCAGCGCGATTTCGATCGGCTTCAAGTCTTGGTCGGATATCTCTTCGGACATGGAAGTTCCAGCCTTTCTCGCAAGGTAGCCAAACCGGCCAAATACCATCGATGAGCGGTGCTGGAAGAGCTGCCGGTCAGTTCCCCGATTTCCTCGAACGTGAGTCGACCCCATAGATACGCGACGATTGCTTCCCGCTGTTCCAGGGGGAGCGACTCCAGCGCTGCGGTGGCCGCTTCAGCGTCCAGGCCGGTCCCTTCCGTTGGCAGGAACCACGCCGGCCTTCGCGCAGCTGCCTTCGCTTCGTGCTGTCGCCGCCGCATCGCTGCGCGCGAAGCATTAATGGCTCCATTCCGGACCACCCGATACAACCAGGCCACCGGCTTTTCCGGAAGCGGCTTTTGGACTGCTAATTTCAGGAATGCTTCCTGCACGATGTCTTCGGGCGCACCACACCATTGCCGGGCGTAAAGTGCCAACGGCATCGAATTCTCATCTACCAACCGTCCGAACTCTTCCGGACTCATCATTGGATAGGACACTGCTGGCTAGCCGATTTCCCAAGAAATTCAACCAAATATCAGTCTAATGCAGCTGTAAGCCGACAGGCAGCATGGCAATTCCATTTAGAAAAAATCCAATGTTTTCCGATATTCAATAATGCCAGAGTCCGCCAGGCCCTCCACAGGTTCTCGCCTGAAAAAAGCACAGACTCCGAACCCCGTTTCGTTCGAAAAAAACGCCAATTTTCGAAAATGTTAAATTGGATAACATTAGTCAACTTTGAGGAATTTTATGGTTTTATCAATTATTCCCGATTTAGAACTTAGAACGATTGGGAAAAATATAGGTTGCCATCACGCGCGGCCATTCTTACAACTCACCCTTCATAAAGCCCAATCGGTTAATGGATTTTTGTATAGTTCGCCCTTTAATCCGGAGGATACAGGATGCATGCCACGGTGGTAGTTTTCGCCCTTTCCGGTTTTTTGGTGCCCGCCGCAGTCAACAAGGAACCGGGGTGGATTAGAGAGTATAGTAAGGCTTGGCAACTCGGACAAAATGATTCAAAGCCCTTGGCGGTTTTCATCGGTTCCGGTGAAAACGGCTGGAACCAGGTAGCAACGGACGGACGCTTGGCCGAAGAAGTTCAAAAACTCTTGGTCGACAATTACGTTTGCGTTTATGTCGATACCCGCGATGCTGCCGGAATGGAATTGGCCTCGGCCCTTGAAATGACGGAGAAACCGGGTATTGTCATTAGCTCCGTTTCGGGCCGGGAGCAAGCCTTTCGCCATGCCGGAAACCTCGATAACCGCTCATTAGCTCGGTATTTGCGTAAGTTTTCCGACCGGGAGTTGGTCGTTCGCTTCACGGAAGGCGAAAGTAGCATGGACGCCGGTCATTCCCGTTCGGGTCAAAGATCCTACTACGATTTCGAGCCGGCTGGCTACTATCCGCCTGGCAATTTTTCCACTGCCGTTTATATCAACGGAAGCCGGAGAAATTGCTGAAGATAAATTAATGTTGTGCCGGTACGGCACCTGAAATGCGCCAGGAGCGCCCCATGCAAATGGACGCTCCTGGTCGTTTTGTTTTTCCCGGATTCATGGTGGTTTCTTGACCCTGGGGCTACTTGTGAGCCATACTTTCTCAGGACGTCTTCTTGTTCTGGAATGAAAGACACCATGGCTCCATTTGCACCCTGGCGCGGATTAGCTACCTTTTCCGAGGACCAGAAAAGTCCCTCCGCACTTAGCATCGGTGCCCGCTTGGGAGTTTTGCTGCTGCCCGCGGCTCTTATCAGTGTGGGTACGTTGCGTCCGGGTGTTTCGCCCAAATCCCAGACTTTATTGCTGGTGGGAACTGCGTTTCAACTCGTGCTTTGCTTCATGAGTTACCGCAGCCCTCACGGCTGGCGGTTTTCCATTGGGCCTTCCTTACTCATCTTGTATCTGACAGGCCTTGGCTGGCTCGGATTGGGATTGGGGATCTCCAATCTCGATGACTGGTATTTGTACTTCTCCCAGGCCGTTCTTCTCGTCGTTTCCCTCGTTGTGTTCGCCTTGCAAATACTTGTGGACTCGGGAGCTCCGGAGCGCAGGCGGGCGCAAATGCTGGCTCTGCGCCTGGCCAATCGCAAGGATTGGCCCCAGGACTTGGCCAGTTGTTGCACTCTTCCCGAGGTCAAGGCTCTCCGGGAAACCTTGCACCAGGATGCCACACCGGCTCTGACCCTACTGGGACATCCCAGGCCGCAAGTGCGCCTCGCTGCCTTGGCGGCCCTCGAATTCCGCAATTTCTGGCGTTCCGGCCAGGCGCAAACGGTTTTGCAAATGGCTCAGCAATCCCCCGAACCGGTCATTCGAGCTGCCGCAGTTAGCGCCCTGGCCAATGTTGAAGACCGTTTGTTGGTGGAGCAAGTTGCGGAGTACTTCCAGGATTCCTCCTGGGAAGTTCGACGGGCTGCTCAAGAAGCGCTTTTGTGGGACATGGACAATCGCTGGACCTGGATTCGCCATGCAGTCCGGCGTTCCCTCGCGGATTCCTCCCAAATAGATGATGGTCCGCTCCTGCCCGGCGGCCAGACCCTGACGCCCGAGGCCATCAAAGACCTCACCGCTTGGGCTGCCGAAAAAGGCGTCCTGGCACTCCGCGCCGCGGCCACGCTCGGTGTTCATTTTAGCCGGGTACTCAACGAACAAGCGGGGCCCGAGCTCCGGGAGAATTTGCTGCGCCAACTTGCGGATGTTCATTCTCCTGTCCCGCTTCGTATTGAATTGGCCCATCTCCTCAAAAGCCACAATCTCCTGGAACCGGAACTCCAGGAACAATTAATCGATCCGCTTAACCCGGCTCCTCTGCGCTTGATTGCCGCCGAGGCTCTGCTGGAATACGGCGATCACCCCGGAGCCATTGCTGCGCTGCGCGATGTCGCCCGCTTGCCCAACCGTGAAATTGCTCTCGCTACCGCCAGCGTGGTCCAACGCCTTTTGGGAGTGGATCTGGGATTACCCGCCGGACAGACAATTCCCTCTTTGCAAAGCCGTTTGGCCGCCGAGGTCACGCGCCGGGTCATGATGTGGGCCGCCCAGGATCCCCAAACGGAAATCGCCGCCGTCGCCGAGCCTCTCCATCCATAACCTTTCCACCGAATTTCCTTTCCCCTAAAACGATAAGGCTGCCATTGCGTCTTTCGTCTCGCGCTGCGTGTGGACTACAATTTCACCGTGCGTGATTTTCCAGCACCCTAGCCGGCGGCGCCGGCAAGGGCCCTTGCCGGCGCCGCGGGCTGGTATTGCAGAATAGCGCACGGTCATTGAGTCAAACAGGGGATGTTCCATTATGAGCGACAAGTCTCTCTGCGATCTTTTGGAAGCAAAGCTAACCGATATTCGCAACCAGGGGCTATTCAAACGCGAGCGGCAAATCCAAAGTCCCCAGGGGGCCACCATTCAAGTCGGCGGAAAGGAAGTCATTAATTTTTGTGCCAACAATTACCTGGGCCTGGCCAATCATCCCGCCGTCGTCGAAGCCGCGCTGGATGGGCTGCGCCGCTATGGTTATGGTATGGCGTCGGTCCGTTTCATTTGCGGTACGCAGGATTTGCATGTGCAGCTTGAGAGCACTTTGGCGCGCTTCTTCGGCAAAGACGACGCCATTCTCTATACATCCTGTTTTGATGCCAACACCGGCCTCTTTGAAACCCTTCTTGCCCAGGAGGACACCATTCTCAGCGATGAACTTAACCACGCCAGCATTATCGACGGCATCAGGCTCTGCAAAGCCCAACGCTTTCGCTACCGCCATTCGGATATGGCCGATTTGGAACGCGGCTTGATCGAAGCTGCCAAGAGCCCGATCCGATTGATCGCCACGGATGGCGTATTTTCCATGGACGGGGACATGGCTCGCCTTCCTGAAATTTGCGACTTGGCCAGGCGCTATGACGCCGTCGTTATGGTGGATGACAGCCATGCCACCGGCATTTTGGGCGCGGGCGGTAGAGGCACCCCGGAAGAGCTGGGTGTTTTGGACCAGGTAGATATCATCACCGGCACGCTTGGCAAGGCCTTGGGTGGCGCGGCGGGCGGATTCACGGCGGGCCGCAAATCGGTCATCGACTTTCTCCGGCAACGCTCCCGCCCCTACCTGTTTTCCAACGCATTGCCGCCGGTCATCACTGCGGCCGCCCTGAAAACCCTGGAACTAGTGATGCGAGGTAATGAGCTCCGTCTCCGCCTTCACGCGAATGCTCGCCAACTGCGCCAGGCTCTGGAGGCCGCCGGCTTTGTACTCAAGCCCGGTCAGCATCCCATTCTCCCGGTCATGCTGGGCGATGCCGCTTTGGCTGCCAAGGTGGCTGACCGGCTGCTGGTGCGCGGCATTTACGCGATCGGCTTCAGTTTCCCTGTCGTCCCAAAAGGGCAAGCGCGCATTCGCATTCAGCTTTCCGCCGCCCACACGCCGGAGCAGTTGGAGAAAGCCGTACAGGCTTTCACCGAGGTCGGGAGGGAATTGGCTGTTATTAAATAACAAGAGTCGAGGAATTACAAATGTCCGACCCGCTCATCATTCGCTGTCGTGAAAACGGTCCCCTGGTTGTCCAGGGGCCCGTCAAAATCACGGATCACCTGGGCAATGAGTTCACCGTTCCACCGGGAAAAGAAACCATCGCCTTGTGCCGGTGCGGCAATTCCAACAACAAACCGTTTTGCGATGGCTCCCACCGCCAGTGTGGATTTCTCGCCGCTCAGTTAGCCACGCCCCAGGAGCCTTCCGGAACCTAAATGACCATGCATTATCCGCATCCTTTGCCACACCGGATTGAGATTGTATAATTCAAGAAGGGAACTGCAAACAAAACCATTTACTCGCAATTGACTGCGAGATTCTCATGCGTGAGTGGCTCAGAAACGTTTACCTCGCAATCAAAACGGTTGCCCAGGGAATGTATGTAACTCTGTGGTATTTCTTCCAAACCTACAAACGGAAAACCTTCACTCAGCAGTTCGAGTATCCGGAGTTGCCCGTTCCCGTCAAACCCCGCTATCGCGGCTTTCACCGTTTTGACCTCACCACCTGCATCGGCTGCGATAAATGCGCTCGCGCCTGCCCGGTCGATTGCATTTATATCGAAAAGATCAAGAATCCCGTGGGGAAAGGTTTCCGCGTAAACGGTTTCAAGATCGACTACACCAAGTGCATGTTCTGTGCCCTGTGTGTCGATCCCTGCCCCGTCGATTGCATTTACATGGGATCCACTCACGACCAGAGCTGTTACAGCCGCGATGGGTGTATCATTGATTTTGCAAAACTACCGTTGGAAGTGGCCTGGGGCCAGATGTCCCTGAATCCAACCGCCGTGGCTGCGTCCAAGCTGCAAGCCGAACCGGTGTGGACCAAGCCGCCCGATCCCGCCCCACCGGAAAAACCCGCGCCCAAGCCGAAATCGGAGCCGGCTCCCGGGCCCGCTTGATGTGTACATTGCCACGAATTTCCGGAACACGAGAGGTGTACGGTGGCCAATAAAGAATCGCAAAAGAACAAAAAATACTTCACGGTTGCCGGGGCCAATGCTACCCTCCCCTTGCTTCGCGCCATCGTTCAGGATATCGCGAATCTTGCCCGCGATCTTCACGAGCGGCACGACCGTTTGATGCGCGTAATGCCCACCAAGGGAGCGGCCATCGGCGAAGCCCACCAGGAAGAACTCCAACAGATTCAGGCCGACTTCGACCGCGATCGCGAACGCATGGAAGACTTCGAGCAGGAACTGCGAGACCTCGGCGTCGAGCTCAAGGACTACCGTACCGGCCTTATCGATTTTCCTTGCTGGATGGATAATCGCGAGGTCTATCTGTGCTGGAAACTCGGTGAGCCGGAAATCGGCCATTGGCATGAAGTGGATGCCGGATTCGCCGGCCGCCGCAAACTCATGGCGACTGCCGGCCTTTGAAAGTAAGCTCTCATGACCGAACTGGTATTCTACTTGGTGCTGTTTCTCGCGATCGGGTTCGGATTTATTTTTGTCCACCTCATTCTCGGTAAATTGCTTCGCCCCATTAAACCCGATCCGGAAAAATCAACCATTTACGAATGCGGCGAACCTACGATCGGCAGTGCCTGGATTCAATTCGATCTCCGTTTTTACGTAGTGGCCCTGCTATTCGTCATTTTCGACGTCGAAGTGGCCTTTTTCTTTCCTTGGGCCGTGGTTTTCGGCAAGGCCAATTCCCTGGCCAAGGAAGAACTTAACGAAAATGAACGGCAAGCCATTACCGCACAATTGCTCCCGCCCAGAAAAACCGATGCGCAATCCGAGGTAATCTCTAGGCCGGAAGTTCTTACCGAGCAACAAGGCAGTCAACTGGCCTGGATCGCCTTTTGGGACATTCTCGTGTTCTTTGGCGTGATCCTGGTTGGCTTTGCCTATCTGTGGAAACGCGGCGATCTCGATTGGGTCCGGAGTTTGTCGGCCGAACGAGTGGTGGTTGGCAAGGAGATTTAACGATGGGATGGCTGAGCGGAAGAATGGAAGAAAGCGTGGTCACTACCACGTTGGAACAGGCCATCAACTGGGCGCGCGAGTCCAGCATGTGGCCCATGACCTTTGGCCTCGCCTGTTGCGCGATTGAAATGATGGCTACCGGCGCTTCCCGCTACGATATCGACCGTTTCGGTGCCGGCGCTTTCCGCGCCACGCCGCGCCAGGCTGACCTGATGATTGTTGCCGGCACGGTCAATTTCAAAATGGCCAGCCGCGTTCGCCGTCTGTACAACCAGATGCCCGATCCCAAATTCGTGATCGCCATGGGCGCCTGTACCTGCGGTGGCGGGCCCTACTACAAATACGGCTACAACGTGGTCAAGGGCGTCGATCTTGTGGTTCCCGTCGATGTCTATGTCCCTGGTTGCCCGCCCCGTCCCGAGGCGCTCTTGGAAGGCCTCATGCGCATTCAGGACAAGGTCCGCGGCATGAAAGACTTTACCAGGGGCCAACCTTTGGAAATGCCGATTCCCTCGCGTACCGGCTATACCCTCCTTCCTCCGGAACTCTACGATCCCGATCCCATCAAGGCAGTCGAAAAGCAAAACGAATTTGCCCGTCGGAACAAAGAAAAGGCCACTCCCTCAAAGGCGTGAGAACAATGACTTCGGCAGAAATTATTGCCGCGTTCGAAGCAAAATTCGGCGACCGGATTAAAGCCAAGAAATTGGACGCCATCGATCCCTTTATTGTCGTTGAGCCGGCTGATTTGTTGGCAGTGTGCCGTTTTCTGCGCGACGATCCTCGCCTGCAATTTGAGTTTCTCAACTGTATCTCCGGCGTGGATTACCTCGAACCCGATCCCAAGAAAGCTCCCAAAGCCGGCTTTGATCCCCACCTGGAAGTTGTTTATCACTTTTCCAGTTTCACCCACAAGCATCGCCTCGTCCTTAAAGTGCTGTTGCCGCGCTGGAAAGACAATAAACCAGGTCAACTCCCCGAGGTTCCTTCCGTGACTTCCATATGGCGCACTGCCGACTGGCACGAACGCGAGGTCTATGATCTGAGCGGCGTGTGGTTTACCGGCCATCCAGAACTCACCCGCATTTTGCTCTCTGATGATTGGGAGGGCCACCCCCTGCGCAAAGACTACGAATTTCCGCTGGAGTACCACGGCATCCGCGGCCGTTAATTGGGAAATACCTCATGGCTACCGCCACCGTTCAAGACCCGACCATTATTGAATTCGACGTCCGTACGGATGAGATGCTGGTCAACATGGGACCGCAGCATCCCAGTACGCACGGCGTTTTGCGGCTTGTCCTGCGCACCGACGGCGAAGTCATTTCCGAAGTCACGCCGCACCTCGGATACCTCCACCGCTGTGCCGAAAAGATTGGCGAGAACGTCACGCCCATTCAGTTCATCCCCTACACAGACCGCATGGACTACCTCGCCGGCATGAACATGAACCTCGGCTATTCCATGGCGGTGGAAAAACTGTGCGGCATGAAAATTCCCGAAAAAGCCCAAGTCATCCGCGTCATCATTGCCGAACTCAACCGCATCGCCAGCCACCTCGTCGGCATGGGCGCGTACGGCCTCGACCTCGGGACCTTTAGCCCCTTCTTGTATGCCTTCCGCGAACGCGAAATGATCCTGGATCTGTTCGAAGATGTTTGTGGCGCCCGCCTCACCTACAGTTACATCACCATCGGCGGCGTCCACGACGATTTGCCCGATGGCTGGGTCGACCGCTGCCGGCAATTCCTCAATTACTTGAAACCCCGGATTGAGGAATATCATACCCTCCTGACGCGCAACCATATCTTTGTCAAACGCACCGCCAATATCGGCAACCTTTCCAAGGAATTGGCCCTCAGCCATGGCTGCACCGGTCCCATGCTGCGCGGTTCATTGAACCGCACCCAGGGCGATCCCGATTGGGACCTCCGCAAAATTGAACCGTATTGCGGCTATGAACAGTACGATTTCAAGGCCATTATCCCCCCGTTTCCCGAGGCTCCCGCGACCTCAGTGATCGGCGATTCCTGGCACCGGTTCTATGTCCGAATGCTCGAAATAATTGAGAGCATCAAGATCGCCGAACAGGCACTAATTCGCTATCCCACGGCTCAGGGCTCGCATCGCATCGAACCCGCGCGGACTCTCCCCGCAGGCGAAGCCTATCAGGAAACCGAATGCCCGCGCGGTCAAATGGGTTTCTATGTCGTCGGCCGCCCGGCCAAGGATGCCGTCCCCTTGCGCGTTCGCGCCCGCTCCTCCAGCTTTTGCAATCTGAGTGTCACCAACGAACTCTGCCGCCGCTGCCTCATCGCCGACGTCCCCGCCATCGTCGGCTCGATCGACATCGTCATGGGCGAAATCGACCGGTAATCTCACGTGCGTCGTTGCACCATCGCCTGCAACGACCAACCAATGACTGATGAGTACTTCGGGCCAACAACCAATGACTTTTGACCACCTGACCAGTGACACCTGTTGACGTCATTGCGTCGTTGCACTCTTCGCCGCCCCCCTGCATTGCGTGCAATGCACGCATTGCACGCATTGCATGCAACGACCGCAATAACTGCAACGACGTCAACGCCCGTCACGAATGACCAGCTCCTGTCACGAGTGACGGAAGACCATTGGCCCATGACGAACTACTGTCATTCCAAGGCACGGGCTGGACAGCGACCCTCCCCTGGACGCCGGTTCCTTACAGCGCGCACATGGCTTCAGTCGAGAATATCCTACAATGGCACACCGGCTCATATTGAATTACCCGAGAGCGAGCCGCCGAGAGTCCGGATTACCGGCCGAAAATTCTTGCATTGGCCTGGCCGCCATCGTATAATCGGCCTCACTTCTTTACTAATCGGATAGGTCGTTTAACGATCACACAGAAGAGGCTTGAGGCTGCAGGCGCTGCTTGGCGTTGACTTCGTGGCAAGGACCATTGCTGCGAATTCGACTTCCTGCGTACCTTGCGGTTGCGCGCGGCTAGTTTCCCCGACGTTTTTTAGGAGACGCTTCCATGATCTTCCCAGCAAAACGCCCAATGAAAAACTCTCGTGCCGGGATTTCGCTTCGAAGACCAGCCACTAATCGTCCCCGAATTGAAGTCCTCGAATGCCGTACTTTATTGACGACCATTCACTGGATCAATTCTAGCGGAGGTTCCTGGCATGTGCCGACAAATTGGGACCTTCACCGCGTGCCGGGAGCAGGCGATGACGTTGCGATTGATGCGCCAGGTAATTACACGGTTACCCATTCCACCGGCCAAAGCCAAATCAAAAGCCTTACTTCATTGCAAGCATTCACCCTGGCAGGGAGTGGCCTTGTAGTGCAGGACCAAATTCGAGTTGACAATACTTTTATTTTGACCGGCGTTTCCAGCATATTTGGAGGTACCGTTGCGCCAACTACAACAATGCGGGTCGAGGGAGCGAGCAGTTTCTTATCGGGCATGACCCTAAACGGTGTGGTCGAAGCAAGTGCAATTATCTTGACTCTGCACGGCCCTTTTCGCAATAACGGCGTCATCAACGTAAACGGAACTTTTCTTTATTTCGACGGTAATTATTCCACACCGGCATTGGGAGATATCCACAACAATGGAGGTCGAATCTCTTTGAGAGGCACACTGGAAAACCAGGGAAGTACGCTCACTCTGAATTCCCGAACGGGATCTTGGATATTAGACCAAGCAACTATTCGAGGCGGCGTCGTCGCTACAGCAGATGGTACGACCCTTTCGACAAGCTTTTTCAGTAATCAGCTAGTGGATGTTTCCATTCAGGGCAACCTTTCGATTCCATCGGACTCAGGACTTTTCCTCTCAGGTTCTTGGCAAAACCATGGTGTTATTACCTTGAATGGCGGCAGTGTTACTTTTGGCGGGACTTATCGCGTGACAGACTTGGGCGAAATCCATCGCAATGCTGGAGGAATCATTCTTGGTGGAACAGTACTAAATACCGGTACCATCTTGGCGTTGGATGATTCCACGGGTTCATATACCTTGGCAGGCACGTTGATAGGCGGCACGGTGACAACAACGGGCAGCGCGATTTTGTTCGTGGGTGTTCAAGATTTTCCCGGAACCTTGAATGCGGTGACTATTAACGGCGATGTCTCCACCTCGTCCGGGATGGAAATCAGAAACGGGCTCACTCTTAGCGGTACCATGAGCTTAAACACGGGTTCGCGTCCGGGTGTTTCCTTTGTAGGCGCGCAAACACTGAATGGAACTGGCACCATCCTCTTCAGCAACACCAGTGACCCGAGTAAGTTTAAAGGGGACTCCCGATTTCCGCTTATTGTAGGTCCGGGAATCACCTTTCGAGGAGGCCATGGCCAGCTTGAAAATGTCGTGAACCAAGGCACCATTCAAATCGACCAGTCCAATTCCAATATCGTCATTGTGGGTGATAATTGGCGGAACGAAGGCAGGATTCGTATGAGCGCAGGTACGCTGACTTTGGGAGGTAATTTTTCGAGTTTGCAACAACTGGGAGACTTTCAACGTACTGGCGGTCAACTGGTCCTGACTGGCGTCTTTCATAACCGCGGCCAAATACTGGCACTCAATGACTCCACTGGTTCCATGCGTTTAGATTGGGGACGCATCGAAGGAGGGAACATCACCAGCGCAAATGGCGCGACCATTATAACAGGCTTCCCGTTTAGCGAGCTGCAAGACGTAGTATTTCAGGCCAACATTACCGTTTCAAATGGCACCCAACTCTTCCTGTCCGGTACCTGGGCTAACCAAGGTATTCTGACAATCAATGGGGGCACTATAAGCATCAGCGACAGCTATAGCCGCGCCGCTCTGGGAGATTTTCACCATACGGGAGGAATTGTCCAAATTCGTGGAACGATAGACAACCAAGGTCGTACATTCGACGTCGACGACACGACCGGACCGATCTTTCTAAATGGAGGGACGATTGCCGGAGGAACCGTGACAACGTCAGGAAGCGCCAGGCTAATGGTAATCAATTTCGGCAACCTCCTGTCCGCCGTAACGATGAACGGCGAAATCGAGCTGGTTACCGATCCTGTCCAACGGGGCTCGCCTACTCTGGGGATAACCAATGGCCTGACGCTCAACGGCACGTTGACCATTAACACACCCATTAATTTTGCCGATGTCACCTTTACCGGAAATCAAAGGTTCATTGGAAATGGCATGGTCGTATTCCAGGTTTCACCCTCCGCCACTCTACAGGCGACTGGCGGCACGGTGACATTGGGACCAGGAATAACGGTTCGCGGTTTAATGGGAGGACACAACCGTTTGCTGAATTTCGCAAATCAAGGGCTAGTTGAAATGGATTCTGCGTCCACATTAGAACTGGGAGGTGCTGCTTGGCGCAACGAGGGCATAATTCGAGTTAGTAACAACACCACACTGAGCCTGGGAGGGACTTGGGTTAATCAGGGAACAATTCAAGTTAGTAGTAATAGCACGTTGAACCTTGGCGGAAATTTTTCCACAACAGGCATGGGGAATCTTACCAGCGCGGGGGCTCGGGTGAACTTTGCGGGAATTCTCGACAACCAGGGAGCCTCGTTGGTGCTGAACAATTCCACCGGTTCCTGGAACATCTCAGGCGGTACCATTGTTGGGGGAACAGTTACGACGATAGAGGGAGCTGCTTTGCTGCCCACCATTCAGGGCGGAACCTTGAATGGCGTCTGGTTGCAAACCGATCTCAGTATTCCAAATAATACAGTCCTTGGCTTCGCCGGCGCCTGGAGGAACCTTGGTTCCCTCACGCTCCTGCAAGGCGGAGTTTTGTATTTGGGTGGCGATTTCAATTTACCGGCGCTCGGCAATTTCCACCGAACTGGCGGAACTGTCCGAATCACCGGGATCCTTGAAAATCGTGGCTCCGAATTCTTGTTGGATTCAAACAGTGGCTTTTGGGAGTTATATGGAGGAGAAATTAACGGAGGCATCGTGGCCACCACCGGCGGTGCTTCCCTCCAAGCCACCGGCGGCCTTCTTAATGCCGTGACCATAAATGGCGATGTGTCCGGCTTCTTCACTGTGACCAATGGTTTAACTGTCAATGGTAATTTGACAGTCCGAGATGTCACTTTCAATGGCTCACAGACCTTGGACGGCACCGGATCTGTCATCCTCGGCTTCGCCGGGTCTGCACACCTCTCAGCTACAGAAGGATCTTCGCTGACAATTGGACCTGAGCTTACGATAAGAGGGGCTGGCCACATCATCAATCTTGTGAACCAGGGAACGATTCTCGCTGATGGAGGTTCGCAGTTCCTCTCCCTCGGCCTCGAGGGATCATGGCGCAACGAGGGAAAAATACGCTTGATCGGCGGATTCTTGGATCTGGCGGGTACGTTCACCACCAAAGATCTGGGGAATATTCAGCGTGATTCTGGCATCATCCGAGTGACCGGGACGCTTGACAATCGAGGCAACACACTGTCAGTGGATTCCACCACTGGTTCGTTAGGCTTGACCGGCATCATTCGCGGGGGCACTATTATGGCCACGGGTGGAGTCGGGCTTGTTGCCGCCGGTGGCACGCTCGATGGTGTCGTCCTTGAAGCCGATACCACCATCACCAATAACAGCTCTTTGACCTTCACCGGAGCCTGGGTCAATAAAGGTAACATTACCTTGAATATTGGCACCCTTAGTCTGGGCGGCGTCTTTTCCCTTGATGAGTTGGGCGCCTATCATCGCTCGAACGGAACCATCAATCTGACTGGGACTCTCGACAACAGGGGTCGCACTCTCGCCCTGGATGGCAACACCGGATCCTGGCAAGTGCTTGGGGGCACTATCGATGGCGGCATCGTCACAACTTCGGAAGGGGCCCGCCTGATCGTAGCTTCCAGCAATTCCGGCGCCAGCTGGCTACAGGGAGTTGCGCTTGACGGCAACCTGGATCTATTGGATGGAGCGAACCTGATGATCCTCGATGGGTTAGCACTCAATGGCAATGTCACCGTCGGCAGTAGCTTCATTGGTGCTACACTTACATTCAATGGCCCGCAGCCAGTGACCGGAACCGGTGTCATTACCTTGGGCAACTCCTCCAACAACCTGCTACAAGGATTCAACGGATTGGTAACTTTGGGACCAAACGTGATGGTCCAGGCCCAGGCCGGTCACGTATCTAATTTTGTTAATCAAGGAACGATTGTTGTAACGGATTCCACCAGCAGCGTTGCGCTCGACGGCAATTGGCGAAACGAAGGTCTCCTGCGCCAGTCAGGCGGCACTTTAAACTTTGGTGGCAACTTCACACTTTCTGCACTCGGAGATTTTCGTCGAACTGATGGGAACGTAAACCTAACTGGCACCTTCGACAACTCTGGACAAACCTTCACCCTCGACGCCAATCCCGGACCATGGAGCTTTGCGGGAGGCACGATTCTCGGCGGGACTTTGACGACCACCGGCGGAGCGCCTTTTACCCTCACCGGCTCCGGCACGCTTGATGGAGTGATACTCGCTTGCGACCTGAATATTGCCGGTCAGTTTACTCTTGCGGGCACCTGGGCCAACCACGCTTCGCTTACACTTTCCACCGGGAGGTTGGACTTGGGCGGCGTATTCTCGGTTTCCTCCCTGGGAGATTTCCATCGGGCCGGAGGGTCCGTTCGCCTCATCGGCACACTAGAAAATATTGGGCAAACTCTCACGTTAGATGTTAACACAGGTTCCTGGGAGTTGTTTCGAGGTACCATAAACGGAGGCACCCTGGCGACCGAGGGCAATGCCCATTTTGTGGTTCCCTTTGATGCCCGCGTTCAGCTTAACGGCGTTACCCTGAATGGTGTAGTCGATGCGCTGTATTCCGGTCTAACGATAACCAACGGCATGACGCTAAACGGTACCTTGTCGGTTAGTGGCGGCGTGGTCTTTGACGGCCCGCAAACTCTTTCCGGAACGGGCACGGTATTTGTTCAGAATTCTTCGGGATTTATCGGAAACTCCGGCTCAGTGACGATTGGAAGTGGTGTGACAATCCGCGCGGTAGATGCTGGTAGTGTTACCAATTTTATCAACCGCGGAACGATTGTTGTTGAAGACCGGAATTCGACGCTCACGCTGGCTGGGTCCCAGTGGCGAAACTCCGGTACGATTCAAGTGAGGGATGGGACTTTGCTTCTTTCAGGCAGTTTCACAACCGATGCAATCGGCGATCTGCGCAACAGCGGCGGAAGAATCATTATCAGTGGCACTCTCGGCAACCAAGGTAATAACCTCGTTTTGAGTGATAGCACGGGATCCTGGGACCTTAACGGCGGCGCCATCGTTGGTGGAACACTGATCACAACAGGAAACGCCCGACTTTTCGTCACAGGACAGGGAGGCACGTTGAGTGGAGTCACAATCAACACCAATCTGAATCTGATGTCAGGCGCGCCACTCACGCTTCTGGGTTCCTGGAGCAACCGCGGCACTCTTTCCCTTTCCAATGGGATTCTTAATCTTGGTGGAACCTTCACAGCAGCCACCTTGGGAAACTTCAATCAAACTGGCGGGACCGTCCGCCTGACCGGGACCCTTAATAACTATCGTAACTCCTTTCTTATCGGCGGTAACGGCGGCACCTGGGATTTGGCGGGTGGAACCATCAATGAGGGAACCGTGACCGTAACAAACGGTTCCCATTTTCTCTCGGATGTTGGAAACAGCCGTTTGCTCAACTTGACCTTGAACGGAGACCTGGATGTCAACGACTCCACAATCATCGTCATGGGGAATCTCACCATTAACGGAACATTAAGGCTGGGCCGCGGTAGATCCTATGGTGCCCTCCTGTTTTTCGGCCCCACTTACTTCAGCGGATTAGCAACTATCTTGTTCCAAGGACCGGATATTGCTCGTAACGCCTTGGCCATCACCGATTCCGACCGTGCCTTAACGCTTGGTCCGGACGTCACAGTGCGCGGTGGTGGCGGCATCATCGGCTTCAGTCCTGCTTGGAGCGGAACCAGCACGGTAAACGTCAGCGTCGTCAACGAGGGGACAGTCACCGCCGAGGCCGGTCAAACTCTGACTTTGGCCGGAGCCAGCTTGATCAACCATGGCGTATGGCGGGCCCGAGATGGCGGCATGCTGGTTCTGCAACGGCGCGAATCAACGGGTGGCATCGTTAACGCTGGCACAGTAATCATCGCCGACGGCAGCATTCTTTCCAGTAATTCCGAGTACGCCCAGTTCAATGGCCTAACAACGTTTCAAAACGGCACTCTGATCGCTCCCTCGCTGAGACTACAAGGCGGCGTACTGAACGGATCCGGCGTTATTGTTGGCAACGTCCTAAATGACGCTGCTATCGAAATCGGTTTTGAGGGGGTTCCCGGCTCACTGAACATCCAAGGCAATTACACCCAAACCGCCGACGGAGCCTTGACCATGAAGATCGGCGGCACGGACCCGAGAACCGGATATGACACGCTGTCAATCACCGGGACGGCCGCACTGGACGGCACACTGAACGTTTCCGTCCTGGATGGTTTCTTCGCTCATGAGGGAGATACTTTCACGCTGTTAGCCTTTGGCCAACACGACGGCAAATATGCAACCATCAATGGCCTATTCCCGCAGGGCCAAAAAGTTTACTTCGATCCACTTTATGGGAACACGAGTTTTATATTGAATGCCGTTCCTTATTAACTTGAACTTGCGATTAAGTCTCAAAGCGCTTTTGGCCTTCCACTCCCCCGCCCCCGTAACCTCGAGCCGTTTCCCTCGCGCCACCACCGCTTCCGCGACCTGTTGCTGATTTACTTCCGGCGCAATGGGACTCCTCTCCCGGCCCCCGCCTTCCAGGTAAATGACCGGCCCCCTGCCCGTTTCGAAGATAAAATCCTCTTCAGATTCCAGGCGCGCAATCCCGTGCCGGTAGTAGATTCGCCCATCGATCAGCCCGTCCATGGGAACTCGGCTAATGCCCTCTGGCCCAATTGTACTCTCCCAGGCGAACTCGCTGCCGAGATCGATGGTACGTTCCCCCGTCACCAACGAACTCTGCCGCCGCTGCCTCATCGCCGACGTCCCCGCCATCGTCGGCTCGATCGACATCGTCATGGGCGAAATCGATCGGTAATTCTCCGACTATAGTACTCCTTGAAATCTTGCAATTGCTCATCATCCTCGGAAGGGACTATGAGTGTGCCCTTCCCCCGCTCTGGCACAGGGAGAGGCTGTTCCCCCAGCGGGCGCGATTAGCTTGGCCATTGGCTGCTCATTTTCCATGATCACGACTTCCTGGCCGGGAGCCAGCTGATGAATGATTTTCTTCAAGTTGGCCTGAGCTTCCTCAACGCTCATGATTGCGGACATTGCACTTTCCTTCCCTTGAAGCGCGGATGCAGTCTCACTTGGGACTGTCGGTTCCTGGGCGGCCGGCCTTCGTTTGAGATCCGCGCCGCAGCGCGGGCACCAGGGCGGCATTCGCTTATCCGGGCCGGTGCTCACCAAATGAGAACATTGCGGTCAGTTTACGTTCATGTTCATCTCCAGGAAAAGAACTCCTTCCAAACATAGCATTTTCTCGACCTTGTGAGTCGAAGTTTGATGGATCACTGGCGTCCGGTGCGATATCGGCCCCTTTCGTCTTTCTGTGAGTTATACTTGCGCACCCCGAGATTTAGTGTTGCCCGAGAGAATCATCATTGCCGCCGGCGCCATCGCAACACCCTTAGACCGCACAGGAGACCTCGCAATGCAACCATCGCAATCACCGTTTCCGTGTCATTGGTGGGGAACCAGCCTGGAGAATGCCGGCCTGGGCGACGTCCGGCCCGATGTCGGCACCTACGGCAGGTACAAGTTCGATCAACTCCCTCCGCTGCCGTTTCCCATGCGCGGCGATTTCGCCTGGCTCGCCACGGCCCCGGCCTATGATTACAGCATCGGCAACAAGTACGCCGGCGAACTCCCCAGAGTGCTCGCCTTCTTACAGCAGTCCACGGCCGGCTTGGGATTGCAACTACCGGCGTCATTCGTGAAGTTCATGAACAACCCCGCCCTCCACCGGCGCATCCGCTCCAACACCGATTGCTACCTCGACCTGTCTTCGGACCTATTCCCCTCGCCCAAGGGCGATGGCTACTTGGTCCTGTTCCTTGCCGACTCGCAGGGATGTATTTTCTGGTACCTGTACCTCACTGCGGATGGATCGGACCACGCGGTCGTCTCCTCGCCCGACTTCTATGAAGTGGGCGCGGAGGGCTGGCCGGAGGAGCCCCCGGACCCATCCGCCATCGTTTTCTGTGCGGAGTCCTTTGAGGCCTTCATGTGCCGCTTCTGGTTGGAAAACGAGATTTGGTTCGCCGACGGCCAAAAATCCCCGATGCCCGCCGTCGCGCGGGAATACATCGAACGCTACCGCCGCAAGACATAGGTACGCTCGTTGGGTTCCTCTCCATGTGACTCGATCGACACCTGGTTCGTTTAACCCGGAGCCTCCGGCGACGGTGCCTCAATTCATGCGCGGGACCTGTAGCTGCGATGCGGAGGAGCAAACTCGGATCTTTCCCGCCAGACTCGTAGAGTCATGAATCTGTTCTCTCAAGCTCCCGATTTACCAACCAATCGTGGTCCCTTTTTCATTTCATTGTCGCGACTTCGAACGACGCTTGCCCGCCAAAAACAACGCCTTTCAAAAAATCCAGCAATGACCAATGAATAATGACCATGTATGCTTCCCCCGCCAATTACGTTACCATGTCAGGATAGCGATTTGCCTTACGAGACCTACTCGATGTCAAGGTTTTCCTGGACCTGCCGCCTGAACCTTTTCGGCCCCGTCCTCTTCTATGACATGATTCGCACCGCGCGCCGCCGCAGGCACGCCGTATTGCGGCTCGGCTACGCTTTTTTGCTGGTCTACGTTCTCGCCGTCCTGTACCTGATCACGGTGGAAGAGCGCATGCTGCGCGGCCGGGAAGATCTGTCCAATCAGCTCATCTCCGAGTCCGGTCTCCGCGAATTGAATATGCGCTTCTTCGGCGTATTCATGGCCGTGCAGATGTTGACCGTCTTGATTCTGACCCCGGCCTACACCGGCGGCGCGGTAGCCGCGGAAAAGGAAAGGCAAACCCTTTACGATTTGCTCGCCACCGATCTCCGTAACCGGGAAATTGTCCTGAGCCTGCTGGTATCCCGCTTGGCCAACCTCGGCCTGGTCATTATCACCGGCATCCCCATCCTCGGTTTTCTGGAGTTCTTGGGAGGTCTCGATCCGCAACTCGTGCTCACCGGCTTTGCCATGATCGGTCTGACCACGCTGAGCCTCGGAGCTTTGGGCATTCTCAACTCGGTGCTCTACGCGAGACCGCGCACCGCCATTCTGCGGACTTATTTCTGGATTCTGTTCTATCTGGCATTATCCGGCCTCAGTTGGTTGCTCCTCTTGCCGGACCTCAAATGCGCGGATTTTCCGTCCACCGAGTCCTGGCAAAGTACCGTGACCGTCGTTGATGCCGTGCACGCGTTCAATGTCGGCAATCCGGTCGCCGCCTTGATCCGCCTTGCCATCGATCTGAACAAAGGCATCCCCCTGGACGCGTTGGTTTGGGATGCCCTGATTCCCTACGCCTGGTTTCACGGCATTCTCGCATTGGTTTGCGTGCTCTGGTCAATCCGCCGCGTCCGAGTTCTCGCCCTGCAACAATTCGCTGGTTCCGATACGGGGTCCGAGCCGCAGCGACGATCGGCATTCCATTTTCTGCCGTTTCGCATGGGCATCGGCGCCTGGCCGATGCTTTGGAAGGAAACGGTCATTGCAGCCGCAGCGCGCCGACGCTGGTGGAGCACCGTCGGCTTCGGAATCGCGGCGGCCGTATGTGTTCTGCCGGTGATTCACCTGGCTTTCTGGATCGGCAATCTCTCCGCGTTGCCTCAATGGATCAAAGCAGTGAACGAGATTGTCACTTTTTGGATTCGGTGCATGACCGTTCCCATCGGCTCCCTCATGCTCCTTCTTGTTGGAATCCGCGCTGCCGGCTCGATAACCGGCGAGCGTGCCTTGCGAACTCTCGATGGCTTATTAACCACTCCTTTGGAACCGCGTGGCATCTTGTTCGCCAAGTGGTGGGCCGCCATCCTCAGCCCCCGCCGCACCGGGTTCTGGCTCGTATTGATCTGGGTCTTGGGAATGGTTACGGGGGCCCTGCATCCCGTTGCCTTCCTGGCCTTGGCGCTGGCGTGGACCGTTTATGCCGGGTTCATGGCCAGCCTCGGCCTCTATTTTTCGGTCGCCAGCAAATCCACCCAGCGGGCTGCCATGTGGACGTTGGTCTCCGCGATTCTTGTCTTTGGCGCTTTCATCTTGCTGGCGTTTGATTTTTCCTCCGGCCGGTTTGAGGCGTACGGCGTCGTCCCTGTGGTGGCCCTGGCGATCGTCCCGTCTTTGGGCCGGGAATATCCAGCGGGCACCGCAAACGGATTTGTCGATTTTTCCTCTGTTGTGGTTGGTCTTTTTCTCTGGGGCGGAATTGCCGTTGCCCTCGGATTGTTGGCCGGTCATCGTTTTCGCGTCGAAATCGGCCGGAGGCGCAAATCCATCGGCCCGGTAAACGAGGATGGGCAACCGATGGCATATTTTACGAGCGCTGTCCATCATCCTTTGGAGCCGGAAGCCACGCGGAATTCCAGGGTAAGGCTTACAGACTTGTTCCCGGTTTCTTTTCGATTCCGTGATTGGTTCTTCGGTTTGCACAGCGCCTGGCCCGCTGCGGTTCCCGGCTTGCTGATCATCGGCTGGTATGCGTATCAATCCAGCACAGCTGCCAAATTCCTGCAATCCACGATTGCCCAGACAGATCGTTTGGACCCCGGCTGGCGCCTCGAAGAACTGGCAGCACGGAGAGAGCAGATTCCGGACGAGAAAAATTCCGCTCTGCAATTGATAGAAGCCGATCGGTCCCTGCCGCCGTTTACCATCGAACCGAGCCAGTGGCCCATGAAACGCTTGGACGAGGCGATCCGCGGCAATTTGCTCCCGGAAGAGCAACTCCCAGAAAGCCGGACGCAGGTGTTGACTGTTGAACTGAGAAAATTGGCCGTCACGGTTCGGCAAGCCCGCCGCTTGGCCGGCATGCCTTACGGCCGCTTCCCCGACAATGAAGACGCCAACATGGCTCATTTTTGGTCCAACATGGAAAAAGTCCGCCGCATCGCCGGTCTCTTGCGCTATGACATTCTCTTATTGGCGCAGGAGCGCAAAGTAGACCAGGCAATCGATTCCTGCCGCGCTCTGATTAATGCCGGACGCTCTTTGCGCAGTGAGCCTTCCTTGATGGCGCAATATTACCATGTGAGCCTTTGGCGACAACCGGTCCGGAATATCGAGCGCGTTCTTGCCCAGGGAGAACCTTCGGAAGCCGTCTTGGTTAACTTGCAACATTTGCTCGAGACGGAAGCAGGAGAATCGTTGTTGGTCAAGGGATTGCGTGGCGAACGCGCCGCATTGTTTCAGCTCTTGCAGGATCTGCAAAACGGCAAAACTGGGGCGTTCAAAGAGATGGGCTTGTTGGGAGCCGTCCGGAAGGACCAACTTGTAAATCCGGAAGATTTGCAGCTATTGGTGTCCGCGTTGCTTCCCTACCAGCGCGCTGCTCTTTTGAACATCCAGAACCAACTAGTGGAAATCGCCAAATTGCCGCTCAATCAGCAACGCGCCGCCGCCAACCAGTTATCCGTCACGCTCAGAGACTCGCCCTTGCTCGTGCGCACTTCGTTTTCAGTAATTGGCCGAATGGACACTACTTTTCTGCAGGCGTCGGCCGAAATTCGGTGCGCCCTGGTGATGGTGGCAGTCGAGCGCTTTCGCCTGGCTCACGGGCATTGGCCCGGCGCGCTGCAAGAATTGCTGCCCCAATTCATCGACAAAATTCCGGACGATCCCTATACCGGTTCCCGCCTGTTGTATCGCCTCCTTCTCGATGGCGTGGTCATCTATTCCGTCGGGCCGGATGGCGTCGACAACGGCGGTCTGATTCGCGCAAAAGCCCGGAATGTTCCAGCCGCCGACATCGGCGTTCGCCTCTGGGATCCCTCCCACCGCCGCCAACCCGCATCAAACGCCGGCCTCGATGAAACCAACCCCTAACTCTTCGGCTTCACCAGCGTTACTGGTGCAATCTTCTCCAGATCCTTCTGAATTCGGCCCGCGTTCCCCACCACCACCACCACCATTTTTGCCGGATCCAGTGTTTCACGTACCAATTTCTGGCAGGCACTGTCGTCGGTCTTGCCGACTTTCTCGAGCGTCCGTTCGAAGTAGTCCTCCGGCAGGCCCTGCGATTCAATCAGCCACAATTCGCTGGCCACCTGGTTCGCCGTTTCCCGTTCCCGGGCAAAACTGCCCGTGAAATTAGCCTTCGTCATCTGCAATTCCTTGGCCGTCGGCGGTTCCTTCAATAGGCGATCCAATTCATCGAATACCGCCTTAACCGCCTCGGCGGTAGATTCGGTCTTGCTGAAAGTGTGGATGGTAAAACGGCCTGCGAACCGGGCCGGACTGTAACCCCCGCCCGCTCCGTAGGTCAGGCCCTTTTGCACCCGGATCACTTCATTCAGCCGGCTGCTGAAAGCGCCGCCGAAATAATCGCTCACGACCCGCGCTGTGGCAAACTCCGGATGATCCCGCTTGATCGCCAGTTGCCCGACGCGAATCTGGCTCTGCACGCCGCTCGGATGATCCACTAGATAAATGTGCGTCGCGGTGGGCTTGGGAATTTCCGGCAAATTAACTTCCGGTTTGGGACCCTCGGCTTTCCAATCGCCGAACGTCTCCTTTGCCAGCTGTACCGCTTTTTCTGCTTCGATGTCGCCGGCAAACAAGAGCACCGCTTCTTCCGGTCGCGCCATCGACTTCCACCACGCCTGCAAATCGCTCACCTGGAGTTTGTTCACATCGTCCATTTCCCCGGTTTCCGTCCGCGAATACGGATGTGGCTCGAACAACCGCCGCCGCAGCTCGCGATCCGCCTTGGCCATGGGATCAGCCGCGGAAACCGCCAGGGAAGTCCGCACCTGCATGCGGAGTTTTTCAAACTCTTTCTCCGGAAACGTGGGCGTGCGCACCACCTCGCCCAGCAATTTAACCGCCCTCTCCACGTGTTCCGTGAGACAGCCGGCATGAATCGAAGCGTTGTCCATGCCGCCGCTACCTGACATTTGGATCGCGTACGATTCCAGTTCCTCCGCCAGTTCTTTTTCCGGGTGAGCCTGCGTCCCCTTGGTCAGCATGCCGAGCGCCATGGCGGCCGTTCCCGGCTTTTCTTCGGTCCAGGCGCCGGCAAGCAAACCCAGCTGGATATTCACATACGGAATCCCGCGCTTGGGCACCACAATCACTTTCATCCCGTTCGGCAGTTGATGACGCGAATGTGCCAGCGTCGCGCGCGAATCCAAACCGGCTGCCGCTGGCGGCTTGGGGGGAAAATCCGACGGCCGGCGCAGACCGGGGCGTCCGGGCGGCGGCGGGTCTGTCTCGGGCTTTGCAGTGATCGGCGCATCTTCCTCGCTCTTCGCCGCTGCCGGGCGCGAACCCAAAAGACTGCTTAGCAGATTGTGCTCGACGGTGATCGTCAAGCTTTGCTCGGGTCCCAGGTACTTTTTGGCAACTCGTAATAGATCGTCCGGCGTAGCCTTGCGAATCGCATCAAAGCGGCGGTTTACCCGTCCCAGATCGCCTTCCACGACCGCCGCGCTTCCCAGTACCGTCGCCCGATTGGCCACGGTCATCGTTTGCGTGACTTGCCCGGCCAGGAACTGATTCCGCGCCTTGGTCAATTCCTTGTCGGTTATTCCTTCGGTGCGGGCTTTGTCGATTTGCTTTTGGATCGCCTCCAGCGCTTTCGCGGTCTTACCGCCGAACGGCGACAGGACCGCTCCCGCTCCCCAGAAGCCTTCCTGCTCCAGCGCGAAGGAACCGGCCAGGGCGTAAACCGCCAGTTGGTTTTCCGCCACCAGATCGCGGTAGAGCCGGCTGCTTTCGCCGCCGCCGACAATCGTCGCCAGCAGTTGCAGGGGGATCGCGTCCTCATGATTGGCAGGTACCGTGCGCCAGATGATTCCCGCTCCCGGCGCCGGGGCATTGTCTTCTCGAATCGTCACCGCCCGCGCCTTCGTAGGCATCGGTTCCCGAACTGTCACGCGCGGTGGATCGGCTTCGCGCGGCATCCAACCGAAATACTTTTTCGCCAACTGCTGCGCTTCGGCATGCTTGATGTCGCCGACGATCACCAGCGTGGCGTTGTTGGGCACATAATACCGGTTCCAGAAATCACGCAGTTCCGGCGCGGGGGAAGCTCTCAGGTGAGAAATCTTGCCGATCGGCGTCCAGGCATACGGGTGGACCTTGAATATCTCCGCCACGATTTTCTCCGCAAGCGTCCCGTACGGCTGGTTCAATCCCAGGCGCCGTTCCTCCTCGACCACCTTGCGCTCCGTGTCGAAGGCATCCTGGTTGATGCGCAGGAAACCCATCCGTTCCGCCTCCAACCAGAGAACCAGTTCCAATTGATTGCTCGGCAAGGTCTGGATGTAGACGGTTTGATCGAAAGCGGTATACGCGTTACAGGTCCCCCCGCAGTTGCGGATGAAATCGAAATGGTCTTTGGGGCCGAGCCGATCCGTGCCTCGAAACATCATGTGCTCGAACATGTGGGCAAATCCTTGGCGTTCCGGCCGTTCGTCCTTGGACCCGACGTGATACCACAAATGCACGGCTGCAATCGGACACGACGGATCTTCAAGTGTGATTACGCGCAGCCCGTTCTCGAGCGTGAGGTCCCGGTAATCAAACAGCGGTTTGTCCGCTCCCGGAACCGGTTTAACTGCAATCAGCAAGAAAAAAATAATTCCAAGAACCCGCCACCGGACTGAACGTTCCATGAAAGCCGCTCACTTAACAATAGTTACGGCAGTCAACGTAATTTCAAGACTCGATCATCTCTCGCAACCAAGTCAGCCGTCTGTTATATTTAAAACCTTTGGGCGCTGCGTAAGAATCAACCTTGTAGGACGGATTTCCAATCCGTCCCCCCACGGAGCAATGTCAACGATCGCTGACCAGAGGACCTTCCATGCGACGAACCGGTATCTCTTTCTCTTCACTTTATTTACTCGCAGTCGTTTCCAACTTCTTTATCGCAAGCGCTTATGCCGATTCCAAAGATTCCGTTACCAGCTCGATTGGCAATCCGATTGCTGATTTTTCGTTGAAGGATTCCGCCGGCAAGGCTTGGTCGCTTGCGGATTTTAAAAACAAAAAAGCCATCGTGGTTCTCTTCCTGGGCACCGAATGTCCGATCAACAATGCTTCCATGCCGAAATTGCTCGTGATCGACAGGGAATATTCGCCAAAGGGCGTGCAGTTTTTGGCTATCAATGCCAATCATCTGGATACTCACGAGCGGGTCGCCGCCCACGCCAAGAAAAACGACCTTTCGTTTCCGGTACTTAAAGACCCTGATCAAACGATCGCCGATCGGTTCGGAGCCAGTCGTACGCCGGAGGCCTTTGTTCTCGATGCTGAAAGAAGAATTCGCTACCAAGGGCGAATCGACGACCAGTTCGGCATCGGCTTTGCTCGTCCGAAGCCGACTCGCCGCGATTTGGCCCTGGCACTGGACGAAGTACTGGCCGGCAAACCCGTTTCGCAAGCTATTACTCCGGTGGCTGGCTGCCTGATTGCCCGAAAAGTGATACCGAAAGCCGAAGGCCAAGTCACATACACCAAAAACGTCTCCCGCATATTGCAAAACAAATGCCAGGAATGCCACCGGCCCGGGCAAATCGGCCCGATGCCCCTGTTGACGTACGAGGATGCCTCCAGTTGGTCGGCGACTATCCGCGAAGTCCTAGAGCAGAATCGCATGCCGCCCTGGCATGCCGATCCCCGGTTCGGCAAGTTCGAAAACAACCGCGGCCTTGCTGCCGAGGACCGGGCGGCTTTGCTCGCCTGGATCGACCAGGACTGTCCCAAGGGTGACGCGGCGGATTTGCCGCCGCCGCGCGAATTTGCCGACGGTTGGCGCATCGGTAAGCCCGACGCCGTTTTCACCATGAAAGAGGAATTCAAGGTCCCGGCGAAAGCGCCGGCCCGCGGCGTTCCCTATCAATATTTCATCATTCCCACTAATTTTCCGGAAGACCGTTGGGTGCAGGCGGCCGAGGCCAAAGCAGGCAATCGTTCCGTCGTGCACCACATCATTGTTTATGTGACCGAAGCAGGCAAACGCCCCGAAAATTTTGAGGATCGCATCGGCAACGGCTTTCTGGTCGGCGAAGCACCCGGCGACATGCCGGCGGTTTTTCGACCCGGCATGGCCAAAAGAATTCCCAAGGGCGGATTATTGGTTTTTCAAATGCACTATACGCCCAACGGCGTCGAGCAAACCGATCGGTCGTCCGTCGGCATGATCTTCGCCAAGGAGCCTCCCAAGTTGGAAGTGCGCACGCGTGCCATTTCTCAAAACCGCTTCGCCATTCCGCCCGGCGACGCCAACCATATGGTCGTTTCCACCTCCACATTTCGCGAGGAGGCATTGCTGTTAAGCTTCCTGCCGCACATGCACCTGCGCGGCAAGAGTTTCACGTACAAGCTGATCCTGCCCGATGGTAAGCAAGAAACCCTGATGGCGGTCCCGCGCTACGATTTCAATTGGCAAAGCAATTATCGCCTCGAGAAGCCGCTGGTTTTGCCGAAGGGGAGCCGCATTGAATGCACTGCCTTCTTTGATAACTCGCCCGGCAATCCCAACAACCCCGATCCCACCAAAGAGGTCCGCTGGGGCGATCAAACCTGGCAAGAAATGATGATCGGCTTTGTCGATTACGCGTACACGAAATCCGAGATCAAGTAATCCATTATGGCGACAGCCGGTGGTAACGTCCCAGCCAATAGGGTAACAAGATAAACGTGCCGTCATCACGATTGCGGCCGTCGGAACCCCCGTCCAATTGGTAGGGATCGCCGTTCCAGCGCATGAGTGGCCGTTCGGCCACATTGAGAACCCGGCTGCCCGTGGCGCGCCGATGGCGGTTTGTGGCCACTGGCCCGATGTCCTGCCGATTGCTGTTCTTCACGGTCCATTCAATCAAGTCCTGGGGAACATCCCGGAACCAGTCCCGGCAGACTTGGCCGTCGTACTCCCTTGCGTCCAGTTCGGCCGACTTCGGTCTTTTGCCCGGTTCCTTCCAGTTACTCGCCTGCCGGCAAGCGGCATAAATCAAGTTGAACAGCGGACTCATTTCCGGGCGCTCGATGCGCCAGGAGCGCTCGAGGCTTACCAGATAGATTTCCCGAAGCTTCGGATCGCGCTCGTAAATCATCAAGGGATAATACGATATGAATGCCAGCTGGTCGTCACTGTGATTGATCCGCGGCGGCCAAACGGCTTTTTGCCAGACCGTGTTTAGCGCATAGCCGTGTTGTTCGACTAATTGCTTCGCTGCTTCAGCGTAGCACGGTTTGCCGCTGATATGGTCTGCCACCTTTAAATGGGAAAGGATTTCCAGCGAATTCAGTCCACGGTCTTCGATCCAGGCCAGGTCGCGATTCAACTTCTCCGGGGCCCACACTCCCCAGCGCGCCCGTTTGCCCGATGGACCTACGTAGTAATAGCAGTGCTTGAGAATGTGGTCGGTGATCCGCTCCACCACCAGGCGGATTTGCTCCTTCTCCGCGGGAGTGGCTGCCAGGTCGTAGTAAACACTGTAAGCAATGTAATGCCCGTCGAGTTCGTCACTGGAGGTATCGCCTTTCCACCACCATTTCCCGTCGGCGGACCGGTGCCATTCACCATAGTGCGGCTTCGGTTCGGTACCAGGCCAAATCGTCCGCGCTGCGTACCCGGAAATCCCCGTGACTTTTTCCAGAAACATCAGGGCCTTTAGTGATTGCCAGGCATTTTCTTTAGCTCTGCCGTCGCCGGTAGCTCCGAAGCGAAACGCTTCTGCCGCCACGTAGAGACTCGTCCACAAGCCGTCGTTGTCGCTGTCCGGCTGGAACCATCCCGCTTCCAAACGACCTGGCTCTTTCAGGCTGATATGTCCGACAAGGCCTTCGCGAACGTGCCGCTGCCGCAATTCCGCGTGAATCTCCTCCATCTTTTGTTCTAACTTCTTTTGTTTTTGATACAGTTTCCCCATTCCGGCCGGAGTTTGCACGAACACGATTCCATCGGAAGTAACGGCCAGATCCAGTACCCGATTGTCGGGTAGCCAGCGCCGCGAGTGAAACAGGCGCCATTCGTCCTGGTTTCCGCCCAAAAGACATAACCCGTTTTGTGTTCCCACCCACAAAGAGCCGTCGGCCAAGCGGATGCCGGTCGTCACATCCCGAAACGGAATTTGCGGTTTGCTATCGCGGATACCGGTAAGTTCCGCGGCAGTCAGCCGCCTGCCTTCCGAGGCAGGGAGCGTTTTCGCCGCGATCGTTTCCGCATACCACATCGGTACCGGCACTTCGCTGTGGACGCTCAGAGCAAGCCAAAACAAGGAAAAAAACATAATTACCTCGCTTAATCCGGACACCTCGCTATTGTAGAAGTGCTTGGCGACTCGGTCCGGTTCCAAGAGATCCACGAGGAGGAACTCCGATGGCCCTATTGTCCGGCTCCGGTGAAAAACCTGCCGATGGCGGCGACAAGCCACCCAAGAAGTTTTGGGAAACCGTCCTTACAACCACTCCGGTGATGTTGACCGTTCTGGCCACCTTGTTGGCCGGACTTTCCTCCGGCGAAATGACCCGTGCCCAGTATTACCGGTCGCTCGCTGCTCAGTATCAATCCAAAGCCGGCGATCAATGGGGATTTTTTCAGGCCAAGCGCATCCGGAGCACCACCATCGAACAAGCGTTGGATGAGTTTTCCGGAAAACCGGTCCCGATCAGTGCCGAGAAAATGCTCCGAACCTTCCAACAACTCCAGGAACGCTGTGATGAAAGTGCCAAACTCGCCGATCGGCTTCAGTCGGCGGTTGCGAAGGAGTTTGCGGCTGTACGCAACGACGGTCGGCTTGGAGATGCCTGGCGCCAGGCATTGGTGGAGTTGGTGACGTTGGCCCGGGAAAAAGCTGCCTGGGCAAACCAGGCGCTGGATTCATGGCCTAACAAGTTAAAGCACGGTGATGTTCCACAAGCCCTGGCCTACTTGGGATCTTCTCGGTTGCCGTCGGATGAAAACCAGAATAGCCAATCCAGTTTGGATTCCGATTTCACGGCCGCGATTCAGGCCATTCAGGAACGCCGGCCGGAGTGGGAAATTGCTTCTTTGGCGGCGCCTCTCGGTGAAGCCAGAATCTCGGCCACAGTGGCAGCGGTGGAAAAGCAGGCCAAGCAAACGGATGAAACCAATCGCCGGATTGACAAGAACCTTCGCGATCTCGACCAGTTGGTCAAACAATTCATGTTGGCGCTGCATGGCTTAATTCGGGCGGTCGGCGAGTTGGGGACAACCTCGAGCGAATTATCCCCTCCGTTGGTAAGATCCGAAGAAATAGACCATGTTGCCGGACTCTTGAGACAATGGGCCGAGACAATTCCCACCTATCTCCAGACTTTGCGAGATTACCAGGCATGCCGAAAGGATTTTACCGTGCGCCGTGAAAACCGGGAGGCCCAGGATAATCAGAAAACGGCGTGGCTTTATGAGCTCCGGGTGCACCTCAATAGCGAAACGTCCGACCGCCATCGGCAGCGCAGCCAACACTTCTTTTTCGGCATGTTGGGTGCCCAGGCCGGCACGGCCATTGCCTCGCTGGCGCTCGCAGCGCGGCACAAGAGTTCGCTATGGGGTCTGGCAAGTTTGGCAGGCTTGGCGGCCCTGGCATTCAGCATTTATGTGTATCTGTTCGTCTAACGCTTTTTGCGTCGGTTTGCGAATATCCCACACCAGCCCCAAGCAATTCAGGAACTTGAGAAGGCAATAGCTGACGTCAATCTCCCACCAAAAAAACCCCTGCTTGGCCGAACTTTGATAGTGATGGTGATTGTTGTGCCATCCCTCCCCAAGGGTAATCAGGGCTACGAACAAATTATTCCGGCTTTGATCATTTGTTGCATAACGTCGCCGGCCGAATAAGTGGCACAGGGAATTGACCGTGAATACCCCGTGATAAAGGAGAACGGTGCTGACGCAAAACCCCCATAACAAGCCGCTCCAGCCGCCGATCCACCAACAAACGAACCCCAGCACCATTCCCGGCATCCAGTGAAAGACGTTGAGCCAGCGCAATTCCGGAAATCGCAACCAATCGCGAACCGCTGCGGCGTCCGTTTCTTCGTGGTCCTTGGCCAGGATCCAACCGATGTGGGACCACCAGATTGTGCGGACTACCGGCGAATGGGGATCATCTTCGGTATCGCTGAAACGATGGTGATGCCGGTGATGGGCCGACCACCAAAGCGGACCTTTTTGCATGGCGCAGCATCCCAGGCAGGCCATGAAAAACTGAAATGGGCGGCTGGTTTTGTAAGCACGATGGGAAAAATAGCGATGGTACCCGGCCGTGATGCCGAACATGCGCGCAAAATAACACATGGCGCACAACATCAGGTCGAGAGAATGAATCCCCGAAAAAAAGATCCCGATACAAATTAAGTGCAACGCCAAGAACGGCAAATTCACCAGCCAGGTCGGTAATCCGTGGGTCAGAGGCATGCGGTGGGCAGCGACGCGCGTTTTCGGAACAGCCCGCGTCAAGGTTGCGCTAGCGATTTTACAACTCCTTTCGTACAAGAGTTTGGCGACGACCGGCATGTATTATTAAAAACATAGAACATTCCTCGGGCAGACTTCATGCCCATCCCGCAGGGTCCGCTGCCCCTCGCGCTCATCGTAGCCCTCTCGCAACGCGAGAGGAAATCCACAGGAAACGCAAGCACCCTGATTCGCGCAGAGGGTTTTGTCCACTCCGTGAGCAAGATTACAATGCGCAACAGGGGAAGTGGTTAAGGCGCCCTTCGAGGTGTTTGCCGAATTTACGGGACAGGAGGTTTTATTTTCGCTTTCCGAATGGCGCTCAATTTGCGCAATTTGGCGCGGCGGCGGATTTCACAAGGTTTTTCGTAGTGCTTGCGCTTGCGCAATTCCTTTTGCAACCCACTTCGCTCCAAAAGCTTTTTGAAGCGTCGCAAAGCCGAACCGATTGGTTCTCGGTCCTGAACGCGCATCCGCAAAGGCATACTCGCTCCTTACTCTCCAAATTTACAAAAGATCCGCACGAAAAACTCCTGGGAACCAAAGCGTTTAATAGTCCCGGCCGCGTCCGCCGCGTCCGCCGCCATATCCGCCTCGACCACCCCGCCCGCCTCCCGAACCACCGCGTCCGCCTTCGGTTTTCGGTCGGGCTTCATTGACCACGAGAGCCCGGCCATCGCAATCCTTGCCGTTCATGGCGGCAATCGCCGCCTGGGCTTCCTGATCGCTGCCCATTTCCACAAATCCAAAACCCTTGGATCGGCCGGTATCCCGGTCCATGATTACCTGCGCGGACTGGACCGTGCCGTGAGGTTCAAACATGGTTTGTAAATCGCTGTCGCTCATCCGGTAGGGCAGGTTCCCTACATACAACTTAGTTCCCATTGCGGGTCTCCAATACATAACGCGCAAAGCCCTTCGCAGCCAGTCTGGAAAAATTGGCTTCGCGATGTCTCGTTTATTCCTAGCATGGGAAAAGGGAAGAGGCTAATGGGGATGAGAAACTAACGCCATCTCGACCACGGCCCGGTCCACGAAACCCAAGTAGCGAAATTATAGTAGAACTCTATCCCCGTGAATAGACCGATTCCGGAAATCCCGAGGGAAAAGCCCGCCGTAACTGGTAAAGTAGTATAGCATTTGTGGACTTGTTATAATTCAAACAAGTGCATTGGTGTTCGCCATTTCTGCCGGGAAAAAACATGGCCCGATATACTTTCTTCCCACTATACTCGTATCGTCAGCGCTTTTTTCTTCGAATAATTTTCGCGGTCGCCGCTGCGTTTTTACCCCTGACTGTCACAGGCCAAAATCCGCCCTCGAAACCACCGGTGGAGAACGAAGAGCCCAAGCAACTCCCGCGGCGCAAACCGATTCGCGTGGAAGATGATGAACCGGCTGGCAAAAACTCCCAAAAGCCGTCCGCCGCTCCAACTGAATTGGCCCTGGAGGCCGAGCGCCCCAACCTCGACCCGGCAACACGGGATCTTTTCCGCAAACTTGCCCATCCCCATGACCTGGTGACTCGGGAGGGCCATACCCATAAAGTTGTGCCCATCCCCTTCTATTTGGGCCGGGGCTCCACGTATCAGGGCACTTTTCAGTTGCGGCACTATGACGAAAAATGGAACCTCGGCGTCTCTTATCCCGTGGCCTCGCGGGAGATTGAAAAGGTCCAGTATTACGAAGAACTTGCTCGCATCCACGTCGATGATTATCTCAAACACGCAGTTCAACATGGAGGAACAGCAGCCGATCTCGATCAGGTGCGATTCGAGAAAGTGCAAACGGCGGAAAAGGTACTGGTCGCGGTTCTGCAAGTCGCGCGCAAAGATGCCGGCTGGAAAGAACTGACCAATCGTTTGAAGGATAAATTGCTGGCAGTTCGACTGGAACAACTCCGGCTTGTAACGAATCTCAAAAATAACGGGGAAGATAACTGGGCAGACGCATTCGCGCTGGCGGATAAAATTTCAAGCATTTACTCCGACGCGAAGGTGCACGACGAAGTATGTCGTCGGCTGATCCCCTTCGTTGAGCTGGCCTTGAAAAACAAGCAATTTGCTGAAGCCAATAAACGCCTGATGCTTTTGGAAAAGTTCCCCGGTAGCGCCGCCGCCGCCCCAATTCGCCAGAAGATGCAGACCGATGCTGCCGCCTTGTTCGCGAAGGCCCGCGCTGCCCTGCAAAACGGCAACCGGCTTGATGCAAGGATGTTTGCCGAAGAAGCTGACAAACTCTGGCCGCCACTACCGGGCTTGCGTCAATTTCATAGCCGGTTGACCGATCGGTATACGACTTTGGGGGTCGGCGTTCGGGACTTGCCCAAAATGATGTCGCCGGCCACCGCAGTCACCGAATCCGAACGGCAGGCCACGGAACTTCTCTTCGAGAGTCTGGTCAAGCCCCGGCTCGAGCCGGACGGCACGTGGTCTTACGAACCAGGTTTGGCCCTGAACCGGCCTCACCTCACCGAGCGCGGCCGCCAATTTCAACTCGACGCGGAAGCTTTCTGGTCCACGGGCGAAAAAGTTACCGAAGTGGATGTTCGCCTCACCGTGCAACTCCTTCGGAAACCCGGTTGGATCGGCTATTCCCCGGAGTGGGCGGAACTGGTGGAACAGCCCGTTCCGGAAAAAGATCTGTCCCGTATCACTCTTGCCATCAACCAGGGTTTTCTCAATCCCCTGTCGCTGATGACATTCAAGATTCTGCCGGCGGCCAGTCACGCGTTGACCAGACCCGACGATGAAGTATTTGGCCGCAATCCGATCGGCAGTGGCCCTTTCCAGCTTCCGGACAAGGCCGGCTCGAAGCGCGACCATGACGATGGATCCGTGGTATTCGTGGCCAACTCTGCATATCGGCGAGCAAGTAAATCCGGCTTGCCCCAGATTCAGGAAATTCGCTTCTTCCAATCGAAGGATCCGGCCGAAGATTTCGCCAAGGGCAAATTGCATTTGCTGCTCGATTTGCCTACCCGCAAGCTTCAAGAAATCCGCTCGCTCCCGAATGTAGAAATTCTCACTCTGCGGAATCGCCGTATTTACTTTTTGGCGGTGAATCACCGCAACACGAAACTTCAAAACCTGGCGCTCCGGAAAGCAATCGCGCACGGCATCAACCGCTATGAGATATTGGATGAAGTTTTTCGCGGCGATCTCAAAAGCGACAAGGATCCGCCCCACCGTCCGTTGAATGGTCCGTTCCCGCCGGATTCTTGGGCCTGCAAAAAGAACCTGCCGCTCGATCCATTCCAGCCCAACTTGGCCCGGCAAGAGGCCGCCGCCGCGAAAGGCACCCTGGTAAATCTCCGGCTCACTTTGAAATATCCGAAGGGTGATCCCGACGTGCAAGAAGCCTGCGAGAAAATCCAGAAACAACTTCGCGTCAATGCGGACGTGGAACTGGAACTGCAACCTTGCTCCCTACAGGAACTTCATCAGCAGGTAAAAGTCGATCACGATTTCGAGTTAGCCTATTGCTCCTACGATTATCCCTGCGAACAATATTGGTTGTGGCCCCTTTTCAATCCACATAAGGATGCCTTGGCGCGCGGGGGCCATAATTTCCTCGGCTACCAAAAGGATGGGGAATTGGCCCGGGACTTCCAACTGGCTATGATCCATCGTAAATTCGCCGACGTCCAACAACCGACGCAAAAAATCGACAATGTCCAGCAACTCACGCAAAAGATCCACGTTCAGTTGCACGACAAAATGCCCCTTATTCCCTTGTGGCAATTGGACACGCACATCGCCGTTCACAAGGATCTGACACCCGTTTATCTGGACCCTCTTCTTATTTTCACTCATGTCGAGAAATGGAAACTGAATAAGAAATAAATATGAATGCCCTTCGTATCGGAACGCGAGGCAGTCCGCTGGCACTGTGGCAAGCACGCTACGTCGCAGCTCGGCTTCAGCCCTGGGCGCCTTCCCATTCCGTGGAATTGGTGGAAATTCTAACTGCCGGAGACCAGGTTCGAGACCGGCCACTGTCGCAGTTCGGCGGTGAGGGCCTGTTCACCAAGGAAATCCAGCGGGCCCTGTTGGATGGCCGGGTCGATATTGCGGTCCATAGTTTGAAAGACTTGCCGACGATTCCCGTGCCGGGCTTGCTCTTGGCCGCGGTCCCGGAGCGAGGTCCGGTGGCCGATGTGCTTATTTCCCGCCTCTATCGGTCATTCGATCAACTACCCCGGCAAGCCGTCGTCGCTACCTGCAGCCTCCGGCGCCGGGCCCAGATTCTGCATCGCAGGCCGGATCTTAAACTGATTGATATGCGCGGCAACGTGGAAACTCGCCTGCGCAAGTTGCAGGAACCGAACATCGATGGGTTGATTCTGGCTCAAGCGGGTCTCGAACGTCTGGGGCGAGGCGACGCCATTAGTGAAATTCTTTATCCCGGCTGGATGTTGCCGGCGGTCGGCCAGGGCGCCCTGGGTCTGGAGTGCCGGGGCGAAGACGGCACCACACGCTGCCTGGTGCAGAATTTGGATCATTTTCCGACACGGCAAGCGGTCCTGGCGGAGCGTGCGTTGTTGCGCGAACTCGGAGGGGGTTGCCTGGTGCCCATCGGCGTGAGCACGGAAATGCACGACACGACGCTTACTCTCAGGGCAGCTGTGCTGTCACCCGACGGCCAAAATCGAGTCGAGGGACAAATTGCCGGCCTCCTGCCCGCTGCCGAAGATCTGGGCCGGCAATTGGCACAAGATCTTCTCGGACAAGGTGCCCGGGAATTACTCGTAGGCAGCACCTTGATCCCAAAATAATTAGTAATTCGTGCCATGCGTACCCCTTTCTGCGATTAGGAAAACGGCGCTCGCGCCAACGAAATGGGAACCAACGGGTTATATTCGTGAGAGGGATAGGGGTTGGTGGTGTCACGAGGTATATACCGGTTTTACCGCTCCAACCGGAATCCGCGGCCAACGAACTTACCGTGCGTTGACAGATCTGCCGGCCCCATGTTACGGTGAAACTATATACTTTCGGGAATTTTTCCTATCCGCGACATTTTTGCCAACCGGTGACCGTGTCACCGGATATAGTAAAAATGCAGTTGCCTATCTTGCGGTAAAATTTGGAGAGTACCACTTATGGCCGACCAGAATCCGGGTGTGTGGGGCATCGATATTGGGCAGTGCGCCTTGAAGGCCGTCCGGCTGGAAGTGCAAGAAGACCAGGTGACCGCCACGGCTTTCGATTACGTGGAACATCCGAAAATTCTCAGCCAACCGGACGCCGATCCGGATCAACTCACCCGCGAAGCCCTGGAAAAATTTCTGTCCCGTAACCAATTGCACGGCGATATGGTGGCGATCTGCGTCCCCGGCCAAAGCGGGTTGGCCCGCTTTGTGAAACTGCCGCCGGTGGAAGAGAAAAAAATACCCGATATCGTCCGCTTCGAAGCCAAACAACAGATTCCCTTCCCGCTGGATGAAGTGGTTTGGGACTACCAAAAAATCGGTTCCGGCAATGTCACCGACGGCTTCGCCATGGAGACCGAGATCGGCCTGTTTGCCATCAAGCGCGACATGGTCAACCGCGCCTTGCAACAATTCAAGGATGTCGATATCGAAGTGCATGTGGTGCAAATGGCGCCTCTGGCTTTGTGCAATTATCTGGCCTTCGACATTCTGAAAAAGGGCGGGCCGACGGGCGATGCGGGAGGCGGCGAAGCGGAGGAAACCACTAAGACGTCGGAGAAACACTGCGTGGTGGCCCTCGACATCGGTACCGATAACTCCAACCTGGTAATCACCGACGGCGAACGGATCATCTGGCAGCGGCCAATTCCGTTCGGCGGCAACCATTTTACCCGCGCCCTGACCAAGGACATGAAACTGACCTTCGCCAAGGCCGAACATCTCAAACGGAATGCCACCAAGTCGCCCGATTTGAAGAAAATCCTTTCCTCCTTGAAACCCGTGCTGAATGATTTCGTGGGCGAAGTCCAGCGCTCTCTGGGCTACTTCACGAATACCCATCGCAATGCCCATGTTGATTACATGGTTGGTTTGGGCAACGCCTTCCGCCTGCCCGGGCTGCAAAAATTCCTGAGCGAAAAGCTCCAGATCGACGTGCGGAAAGTTCAGAAATTCGACCGGCTCGGCGGAGAAAGCGTAATTGGCGGGCCGGCGTTCACGCAAAACATCTTGAGTTTCGCCCCTGCTTATGGCCTGGCATTGCAAGGGCTGAATCTGGCGAAGTTGACCACCAATCTTCTGCCGCAAAATATTCAATTCGAACGCATGATCCGGGCCAAAAAACCCTGGGCGGTCGCCGCGGCCGCGTGCCTGCTGGTGGGCATCATGGCCGGCGCGATTAATTACTCCCTTCAGTATCGAGCATTTGCGGCGAGTTCGGTTGTCCAGGCGATCCAGGATAGCCAGCCGGTTATTACTGGTGCCAGTAAGGACAAGACCGATTATTCCGCCAAGGAAGAAGCTCTCAAGAAAAAAGAAAACGATGTGCGCAATATTATTGCCGGCCAGGATGAGCGCCTGAACTGGGTCCTGCTGAATGAGTACATTAATGATTGCCTGCCGATTCCCGGAAAACGTCTCGAAGCTAAAATAAAGACCATTCGCGGTAACGAATACACCGTTACCGACCGGGAAGGTCGCGACCATCCCCCGGCGAACCAACCTCCCTTTCGATTTGATGCGACTTCCATTCTTGGGAAGAATGGGCAGCCGATCACCCGTGCGGATAGCCTCAAGCAAGGGGACGAAGTCACTATCATCTACAACGATTCGTTATCCGGCGCCGCCGCCAAATACTGGAACCGGAATGCCTCGGATGCGTACCGAAAAATCAGCGAGCGGCAGCCTCCCGTCAAGGGACAGGACGGCCGCACGGAAGAAGACAAGATCGATTCCTTAATTCAGGTGAATATTGAATCCATTTACCCAGTGTATTGCAACGACCTCAAAGCCTACTTCACTCAGTTGAAGGAGGACATGAAAAAGGGTGGCAAGCAATTGGACCTGATGCTCACCCAAAAGGAAAAGGAAAGCGATCCGGAGGGGAAAGGCTGGGTCGTGGAAATCCGGGGATACACGTATCACAAGGAGAGAAACGTATTCCTGCTCAATACGTTTCACCGCGATCTCCAAACTCGCGGCGCCAAGGCGGAGGAGAAGAAAGAAGGTACTCCGCCGCCAACGCCGCCTGTTACCCAACCGACGGACAAGCCCGTTGCTCCCAAGGAGCTTACCCCGGCACAAGAAAAGGCCTTTGCATGGGACAAGGTGATTGCGGGCCGAATCAGCTACGTCGTTCTCTATGACTTTGCAACTTCCCAGCCCATGGATGTCGCCGGCAATTTTGAGCTCATAAACGCTTCCGTGGTTGGCCGGCTGGCGGCCAGTCAACCGGGAACTCCCGGCGGCACGAGCAGCGAGAGTGGCGTTCCCGCGTCCGGCGGCGAAAAATTGACTGCTGCCGTGCCCAGTGGGGGTGGACCCACTTCGGCATTACCCGGCGGCCCCGGCGGCTCGGCGCCAGGCAAGACCGGGACTGCCGGCAGTTGGGCTCCGTTGACCGGCATTGATGCCGGCGGCGGCGGCGGCTCCATCTCCAGCGGCGGAGGATTTCCAGGAGCCGCCATGGATCGGCCAACTGCCTTCAGGCCCCCCGGCGGGACTGCCGCTCCTGCTACGGAAGGCCCTTCCAGACCCGCGCCTGCGGATTCGCAAGCGAAGGCGGGACCCAAACGAGTGGAATTTATCATACTGTTTGTTTGGAAAGAACCGACGCCATCGGATGACCGCAAAGAGGATAGCGCCAACGGCCAGGGACAAACCCCCCCGCAAGCAACCAGCGTCGGCGACAGGAGGGGTTAATTCGGCAGCCCACCGACCTTGTATTGGAACACTACTTCCCTAGAAGGAAACGGCTATGAAACTCGATAAAGAAACATTCATCAAGGAACATTTCTGGTTCCTTCTGGGGCTTTTGGTCCCCCTGGTCTTGATCTCTCTGATTCTCCTCTGGGCGACTTCCTCGAGCATCATTGCCGGCCAGGAAAAAAACGTCAAGGATACCAAATCGAAACTGCAAAACATTCCCAACTCGCAACCCAAAAACACGGAATGGATGAAAAGACTGGACGAGCGCGACAATTTGGCCGACGGCCAGAAAAAAAAGATCTGGGAAAAAGCCTGGAACGAACAGGCGGGCTTCATGACCTGGCCGGAAGCTTTCTCCAAAGAGTTCTTGGACAATAACAGCTTCCTGGATGTGCTCAACAAGATGTATTTCGGCAGCGAAATCCCCTACGGCATTCGTTCCAAATACGATTTAGAAGGCGTGTATCGTCCCCAGGTGTATCAGGCGATTGAGGTGGTCCAGCCCAGGGACGAATATGGTCGCATCGTCGTCCAATCCAGCGTTCCCTGGGAAGCGCTGATTCGCTCGGTGCCGGGACAGAGATGGAAGTCCGCTCCTCCATCTCCCGAGGACATGTGGCTGGCCCAGGAGGATTTGTGGGTGCAGCGCGGCATGCTCCAAATCGTCCGGGACGCCAACGATATGGTTGCCACTTTCAAAAAGAAAGCGACCGATCTGAAACCCGAAGGCGGGGCCAAAGATCGGCAAGTGTTCACGAATCCAGATTGGATGCTGGACCTTACTCTAACTCGGGTGGAAAACAAACCTACTCTCAAATGCCGGCTTACCAACATCGGCAATCGGCGCGAATCGCTCGGCGTTTATTTTCTGGTCGGCTTCAAACGGACCGCTCAAGATGAAGGCACTCAACATGATTTGCTGGTCCCGGAGGGTGAGCCGTTGCCCCCGGGAAAATCCATGAGCTTCGATCGGCCGTTACGACTGCAGGTCGGAGACCCGAGCGTCGTCGTAAGCGTCAAGCAGTTATTTGATTGGCGGACCGTGCCGGTGAAGCGCATCGACCGCCTTGAATTGGGCTGGTTTTCCAACCGGCACGCCAACAAGGAGTTGCTCATGGCCGCTTTTTCCAAACCCAAGGAGGGGGAACAAAAAGACGCACCGACCAATCCCCTTCCCCAAAGAGAAGGCGGCGAAGGCCTTCCCGCCGGTCCGGGGGGCGGCGGAGTGGGTCGGCCGCTTTCGGAAGGCGTAACCGTCAACGGTCTTCAGAAAAATCGGTATATCGAAGTCAGCGAACAACTTCGCCGCATGCCGATCGGCATGGCGCTCATTGTCGACCAGGCGCACATTCAGGACGTGCTGACAGCGGTTGTTAATTCGCCATTACGGATTCAAACCACTGAAGTGCATTGGCGCCGCTTTCACCAGGACATCAAACCGCGCGATGAGGATAAGCCTGCCGGTTCGGAAAAAAGTCCGCCGCGAGGTGGCGGCGAAGGAGTAATGGCACCGCGGATGCCCGCCGGACCGGGTGGCACGCCTGCGCCGGCCCTTCCCAGCGGCGGCGGCTTTAGACCGAGCAGCGGAATGCCGGAACGGCCGGGTGGATTACCGGAACGGCCTGGGGGAATGCCGTTCGGCCCGGGTCGGGAAACCGGCGCGACTTCGTATGTTCCGGACGAACTGGAATGGGACCTTGTAGAATTAGCGATTTACGGTATCGCCTCGATTTACGAGCGCTTTCCGCCGCCGCCACCGCCTGCGGAAAATACCACTGGCCCGGTAGCGGGAAAAACCGGACAATAGCATTGTTTCGCGAAGAAATTGGTCCGCCGAACGTAAAACGAATCAGGAATCCAGAATAGACCTTGCATAGAGGAATCCAATCATGGGGCTGAAGAACATTGACTTTAAACAACTGTTCTTGCAAAAAGGCGAACGGATCGCCCTGGTGATTTGCCTGGCAATCATGGGGCTGCTGCTCGTGATCTACGGGATTTCCAGCGTTGTCAGCGCCGGCCCCCAATCGCACACGGAAGAAATCGACAGGCTTCGTGCCGTTGCCGATAGCTCATGGCGAAGCAGCCAGCCTACTCCGGGCTTGGAGAACCTTCCGGATGATCTCCAGGTCGCGGAGCGCAAAAAAGTCAATGCGGATTTGTACGCCTGCTCGCAGCTTTATTTTCAGCTCCTGGAACGGGAAGATAAGAAATGGCGCCTTCCCGTGGTGCTGGCGCCGGATGAATTCCAGGCAGACTTGATCCGGAGTGCGTATCAATCCTACATTTTCGGCAAAGACGGCAAAGGTGAACTAACGATCGCGGTTCTGAAAGAAAAGCCTGCCGCCGACAAGATGAGCGAAGAAGACCAAAAAAAACGCCGCGAATCCCTGAAGAGAGTGCCGGGTATGCTTGAGAGCGTCAAGAAAAGGCTGGCCGCCTCAAGGACGCAAATGATAAGACCCCCTACCCCACCGGGCGGCGGCGAATCCACGCTGGGCGGTGGCGGCGGCGAAGGCGGTCTCGGAGTGGGCTTGCCCGGCGACAAGGGAGCTTCCGCCGCCATCAAGGAAATGGATCTCAAGTTTGTTCTGGTGGAGAAGATCGGCGAAGAGCAAGGTATTCTGGCCGAAGCGTATACTCCCATCCGTTTCGTCGAAATCACCGGCATGTTTCCATATAAACTCCAACTCGAAGAATTCCGCAAAGCGCTTCGTATGAATACCGTGGAAGAGCTTTTCTTGGAGCCGGAGTCCACGCCGGAATTCAGCGGCTTCAACGTCCAGCGCCGGGTTTATACACTGGACGGCAAGATGCTCAACAAGGACGTTAATGAAGGGTGGGAAGATCTGGATATCGAAACTCCGATCAAAACGATCCGGGCCAGGGCCAAGGAGGTGGAGCCGGAGGATCAAACCCTGCTGGACTACAACGTGATCGTTCGGCCGAACAAGCTGGTGGTGCCGGTCCCCAAGCTGGCCCGGAATCAACGATATCCCGACCCGAAACTGGAGGGCTTGAAGCAGACGATTCAGGAACAGGACCGGCTCATGAAGGAAAACGCGCCCCCGCCGCCCAAACCCAAATCGCGATTCAAAGGCGAACTCGATGACATTTTCGATATCGGCGAGAATGAAACCACCCGCAGACGGAGTGGCGATGAAGGCATGCCCGCCGGCGGCGGGTTACCCTTGAGACCCGGCACTCCCGCGGGAGGCGGCCCGAAACGACCGGGCGGCGGCGATGCCGGAATAGGCCTCGAAGGAGGGCCTTCTTCCGGGTCCCTCATTAATAAGCCGCAGGCGTTTCCGGAAAAATGCCTCTTTCGCTTTATCGATCCCACGGTGGTCCCCGGCCTCGCCTATGAATATCGCATTCAAATCAAGATGCACAACCCAGCCTATGATGATCAAAAGGAGCGAGCCGTTTCTAAGAAGATGACCAAGGAGAAAGACATTCTCGGCCCCTGGCAGGAGATTTCCTGGAAGGAGGGAGATCAAAAAGTTTCGCGGATGGCGGTCTCCGACGAATTGCTGTATTACGTCATGGATGAGCAAAAGCCGGCGGGCGCCCCGCCGACCGCCAACCCGGGCAAACCCGAGCCGCAGAACGAAGACCGGCTGGCCGTCCAGATTCACGATTGGTTGGGAGAGATTCGTTCGAAACCCGGCCAACAGAGCAACCTCATCGACGTCGGTGACTGGTCGGTACTCGAACGCCGGCTGGTTCACCGCGGGGAATATCTCGGCAAGATTCATGAGGTCGAAATCCCGGTGTGGATTACTCCCTTGAATCGCCCCGGCCTGGCCATCCATCCGGATGAACAAGTACAGAGGAAAGGTCAGCCGAAAAGGATTATCAAGCACAAAGGTGTCCCCGTGGACTTTTCCGCCGATCCTGTCTACGAGAACAAAGCCTTGTTGATTGATTTCGAGGGCGTGGACAGGATTGTGGGCGGAGGTTCGCGGCCGCCCCGGCATACCGGCCCGGTCGAAATGCTGATCCTGACGGCCGACGGCCGCCTCATTGTGCGCAACAGCGTCGATGACACGGCCAACCAGGAACGCAAGGATCGCGTCACGGCGTGGGCCGCCTGGCTCAACTACGTCCGGAACCTCGCCGATGAAGACAGCAGCAAGAAGCAACAACTGTTCGATAGACCGGGCGGCAAAGGCCCCGGCGGCTCGTAAGGCTAAATGTCCCGCCGATGAAACGCAAAGCCCACGGGCTTCCCCGTGGGCTTTCTTATTTCCTCGCGCTTGCCTATTTTTCGGGTGTTTCCCAATGCACCGGTTATCGCGTTTGCAGGCTTGGGTTTGACTGGATCGGTTCCCCGGTTAATACTATTAAATAGGGGTTTCCGGCGCCGGCCGGGGACTCACCGGGAAGACCAGAGGTCAATTTATGGTTCCGATTCAGCCCCACCACCCCCTCCGCCGCATGTTCGCCGGAATCACCGAACATACTTTTGTCCGCACCCTGGGAATCGGCGATCCCAATCTGGTTGACTACCTTTCGGAATTATTGTCGCGGTTTATTCATATCGACGTGATTTATCGCTTGCGGAGCGCGAGCGGCAAAAAGCTGGAAGACGTTGCCGAAATGATACTCGCCGCCGAGGAAGTTCCCCCCGAAGGGCGCACCCGCCGGGAGATGCACCGGCACATCGGCGACTTCACCTTGTTTTGGACCGGCGTCTATCCCGAAATGGTCCACCGTTTGCGCTCGGTGCTCACGCGCGACCACTTCATCGACTACTGCCAGCAGGGCAAACGGTCTTACTATATCGCGAGCACCTTTGAGAATGATCCCTATCGGGCCGAAGCCCAGGTCCTCAGGCGCTTGAGCGAGGAATTCGAACTCTGCGCCTACGGCCTGACCCAGGTTCGCCGCGAATGGGAGCGCTCGCAACCGACCGAGCCTTATTCCCGCCGGCTTTTAAGCTGAAACTCTCACCTGAATCAATCACCGAGCACGATTTTGCGGCACCTTCGCCCGAAGCGCTAGCGAAAACCTCGGTAGCGCTTCGGGCGAAGGTACGGCCGATTCGCGCGCACTAATATAGGATTTAGTCTTCTTTGGGCGGCACAAATTCCGCCATGTACAGTTGCGCCGGCTGCCGGCCGTCGCGCGTCGACGTCCACATCAATTTCGACCCATCCGGACTGAACGCGGGCAGCACATCCGCGCCGGGAGCGAACGTGATGCGCATCTTCTTGCCGGTTTTGACAGTCATCCACCACAAATCATAATTGGGGCGGACCGTGGGATTGCTATGGTCGGCCGCGGTGTAAATAATGTGTTTGCCGTCTTTATACCAGTACGGCGCCCAGTTGACGCCTTCCGTATCCGTCAACGCTCTCTCGCCGGTGCCATCCGCGTTGATCACGTAAATCTGCAAGAAATCCTTTTTCTTGCGATCGCTGCGGAAGATGACGCGCTTCCCATCCGGCGAAAAAAACGGGCCGCCGTTATAGCAGCCGGGCGTGTTCGTCAGCTTGCGAACGCTTTTGCCGTCCGCATCCATGATGTACAGTTGCAGGTTGCCGTCGCGATTCGAGCAAAAGACAATCTGCTTTCCATCCGGCGAATAACTTCCCTCGGCGTCGTAGCCCTTGCTATCGGTGAGGCGTTTCAGCTCCGACCCGTCAGGGTTGGCTTCGAAAATATCCATCCACGGGTCGAAGTCCCACTGGTAGTTCCGGCGCCGGCCCGCCTTGCGATCCTCCTCGCGCTGGCGATATTCCTCAAGCTGGTGCTTCTTCGCATCGGGATCGAGATGGCTGCTCGCGAAAATGACTTTCTTGCCGTCCGGGGAGAAATAGCTGCAGGTGGTACGGCCCATGCCGGGACTGACCCGGCGATACTGGAGCGTGGCCAGATCCATGACAAAGATCTGGTAAAATGGATTGCCCCCGTCCTTTTCCTCGGCCTGGAAGATAATCTGTTTCATATCGGGGGAAAAATAGCCTTCTCCCGCACGGACGAAATCGCGGGTGATTTGCTTGATATTTTTCAGATGTGCTGCTTCCAGCGCTTGCCAATCTTCCGGCTGGCCAGCGCCCACGGCCAAGCAAAATAGCGCGAACAACATAAATCAGTCCTCGCGGGAAACCATCGCAACAACCAGTACATCATTATAGTGCACCGGCCGCGAACCCGAAACCGTGAGAGTTTAGTGGAAAAAGACATGGACCAGGTCAAGGAATACGGCGAATCCCTCATCAAGTTGCTTCCCGCGGAATTGCAAGATTACGGCTGGCTCATCCTTGGCGTTGCTGGACTCCTGCTTTTCTTGATTGTGGTCGCGCTGATCCGCGGCCTTTGGCGCGTTCTTTTCCCGCGCCGCTCCCGACCGGCGCTTCTGGATTTCGGTCCAAAAGAAAACCTGGACGAGCTTCCTCTTGCAGCGGATCCGGCCGGCAAACGCCGGCTGACCGTGGAAGGCGTGCCCGTGCGATTGCGGCTGGTGGTGCTTGCCCCGCTGGGAAAGAAGCACCCGATTTCTGCGGATGCCGTGGGCGAAACGCTCGATCGGGTGCTGTGGGGATTGGGAACTATGTACCAGCAGGACCGGCCGGCCGTGCGGATTTGGGAACCGCAGTTGAGCCATCAGGGATTTGCGGCCGCCTTTCATCGTGCCATGCTCAAGCCCGAACCGGAAGGCCGGCCATCCCGGTGGATCTTGGTTGCCGGCCAGACCCCCGCTCGACCGCATTCGATCCTTTTGGGCCTGGCCATGTGGAGCGACAATGTCAATTTGATCGGGCGATTGACTCTGGAGCCCGGCCAGTGGGCGAACGTGCTGCGCATCCAGGTCTTCGAAGAAGGAATATGAGATCTATGGAAATACGACCGTAAGCCAAGATAGGTTGACTCACTTGCTGAGCGCACCTGGAGCCCGGTGAATCTGATTCCAGATGCGCGGTCTACAGAAGTCCCTATTTTTCCGCCGTTTTGTGGACACCTCCGTGTCTCCTTATTTCCTGAGTCTGCCGTCCAAGGCTTAGGGCGGTGAAGCCGCAACCAAAGGGTGGTTGAAAGTGGGTGTCTCGTTGTAGAGTAGTGTTGTTGTCGCTCCATTACATAAAAATATACGTACGTCCACCATCCCCCCGGCCCACATGAACGTATTCCAAAACCTGCGACATATCGCGGTCGGCTGCGACGTATCCCTATCTCCCTCCAGCCTAATAACTTGCGACGACATCAAGAGTCACTTTTCATGAGACGTATTTTTGCTCAGTGAACCTTTTCTCGCGCTGCTCCGGCCGGACACACCCAGTCGTTTTTTGTGCTCGTTTCCGAGCCGACGCCACTTGTCATGTGCTGCTTCCTCTGGCGCGACGAACTCCCGCCAAACCGACTGTTTCCAGCACCCGGATGCCCTCTCCAGATGCACCGCTTATGTGTAATCCGATCACCGGTGTGCGGCCCATGAGAGTCCCTATTCTTCGGACGTTTTGTTGACACCTCCATGACCAGTGTAACGCCGCCTAAAATTCTTTGCCGGACACAAAGAAATCCGGAATTAGTATTACAGATAGGCGGCCAATCTCCCTTTGGGCGCCTGTGCCTCCAAACAACACCGCCGGACAGAATTTTGTCATCTTCACGACAAAAAACCCTGGCACTCCGAGTGCCCGGAACCAATACGTCCGGTTATAATTGGATGCATTATGCCAAAAGCACGCGCTACCGATGAGTGAAGTGACGCAGATCCTGTCCGCCATTCAGCAAGGCGACCCGCACGCGGCCGAACAACTCCTCCCGCTGGTCTACGACGAGCTCCGCCGGCTGGCGGCGCAGAAGCTGGCGCAGGAGAAGCCGGGCCAGACACTCCAGGCCACGGCACTGGTCCATGAAGCCTACCTGCGACTAGTAGACGTGGAAAAGGCCCAGCACTGGAACAGCCGGGGACACTTCTTCGCAGCCGCCGCCGAGGCGATGCGCCGAATCCTGGTCGAGAATGCCCGCCGGAAAGGGCGCAGCAAGCACGGGGGCGGCCGGCAGCGCGTTGATGTCGACGCCATGCAGATTTCCATCGAAATGCCGGCGGATCATCTTCTGGCCCTAGATGAAGCACTGGCCCGGCTGGGAGATCGTGACCCGCAGATTGCCCAATTGGTTAAGCTCCATTGCTTTGGCGGGCTTTCCATCAATCAGGCTGCACAAACGCTAGGCATCTCTAGCCGTACGGCCTACCGGGATTGGGCCTTTGCCCAGGCCTGGCTCTACCGTGACATTCGAGGCGGGGGGACGGCGCCGGAAATCTGACCAAACAGGTTTTTTTTGGCAATCGCCCGCCCCGATTGTCGCACTGGATAGTAGAGGAGGAATGGCGACATGGCCAATTCCCTTGCAGACATCAAGCGCATCTTCGGTGAGGCAGTGGAGATCAGCTCGCCCACCGAGCGTGCGGCCTATCTGGACCAGGCCTGCGGCGGGGATGCTCGCTTGCGTGCCGAAGTCGAGTCGTTGCTGCAGGCCAGGCAAGCCGCCAACCGCTTTTTGACCGGCCCAGCGTCTGCCCCAGGCGCCGCCGATGAGCCGATGACGGAAGGTCCCGGTACCGTCATCGGCCCGTACAAGCTCCTGGAGCAGATCGGCGAAGGCGGCTTCGGCGTCGCCTTCCTGGCCGAGCAGACGCAACCCGTGCGCCGGAAGGTGGCCCTGAAGGTGCTCAAGCCGGGCATGGACACGCGCCAGGTGATCGCCCGGTTCGAGGCCGAGCGGCAGGCCCTGGCGCTCATGGACCACCCCAACATCGCCAAGGTGTTCGACGGCGGGGCCACCGCGTCCGTCCGGCCGTATTTCGTGATGGAGTTGGTCAAAGGTGTTCCCATCACCGACTTCTGCGACCAGAACCACCTGACCCCGCGGCAGCGGCTGGAGTTGTTCCTCCCGGTCTGCCGTGCGGTGCAGCACGCGCACCAGAAGGGGATCATCCACCGCGACCTGAAGCCGACCAACGTGCTGGTCTCGCGCCACGACACAACGCCGGTGGTGAAGGTGATCGACTTCGGGGTGGCCAAGGCACTGGGGCAGGAGCTGACCAACAAGACGCTTTTCACCGGCATCGCTCAGATGGTCGGCACACCGTTATACATGTCCCCCGAGCAGGCGGGGATGAGCGACCTCGATGTGGACACCCGAGGCGATATCTACTCACTCGGGGTAGTGCTTTACGAACTCCTGACCGGGACGACGCCGTTCACGAGGGAGCGGTTCAAGGAGGCAACGTACGACGAGATTCGCCGCATCATCCGCGAGGAGGAGCCACCGCGGCCGAGCACCCGCCTGAGCACCCTGGGTTTGGCGGCGACTACCACGTCGGCGAATCGCAGCACCGAGCTGCGCAAGCTATCAACCCTAGTTCGTGGCGACCTGGACTGGATCGTGATGAAGGCGCTGGAGAAGGACCGCACCCGCCGGTACGAGACGGCCAGCACTTTTGCCGCCGACATCCAACGCTACCTCGCGGACGAGCCGGTGTTGGCGTGCCCGCCGTCGGCCGGGTACCGCTTCCGCAAGTTCGCGCGACGGAACAAGGGCCCGGTGCTGGCCGCCTCCTTGGTAATGCTGGCATTGCTGGCCGGCATCGTCGGCACGACCTGGGGTATGTTCCGCGCTGACGCGGCTCGGCTGGATGTCGCGAACGAGGCGGAACAGAAGCGTCAGGCGCTCGGGGAAAAAGAGGCCGCGCTCGCAGACGCCACAGACAAGCTGTTCCAGGCGCTCGTCAACCGGGCGCGGGCCGAACGCAGAAGCGGTCGTGTCGGGCAGCGTTTCGCGGCGTTGAAGGCGATTCAGCAAGCGGCCCAAATCCGCGTCACGTCCGAGTTGCGAACTGAAGCTATGGCGGCCCTGGTATTGCCGGACGTGGAGGTCGTTCACGAGTGGGAAGCGTGGCCCGAAGATACCATCGGCATGGACTTCGACGCGGCCTTCGAACGCTACGTCCGTCTAGATCGGCACGGTGGGATTACCCTTTGCCGGCGGACCAATAGTGGAGAGGAGATTCTGGCCCGCCTGCCGGCGCAGGGAACGCCGCCCTTTGGCAGTCCGTTGATGAGCCCGGACGGTCGCTACGTGGCATTTCTTGATACCGCTGTGCTAGGAGTGCCCTGGTCCGGCAAGACGTATGTGTGGACGCTCCAGGGTTCCGCCGCGCCCGGGCCGCTCGTCTTGCCGGTGGGGTGGCACGAGGGGGCGGTAGCCTACCGGCCGGACCGCAGGCAACTGGCGATCGGGCATGTCGATGGATGGGTCGGCGTATACGACCTGGAAAGCGGCGAACGGGTCCGGCGTCTGGAGGTTGGCCATTCGCGCCGTCAACTCGCCTTCCGTCCCAAAGACGGCCGGCTGGCGGTGGCCGCGGGCAATGCGGTGCGACTGTTCGATGTGGATACCGAGAAGGAGTTGCCGGCCTTGCGCCACACGGCATCCGGAGCCGTAACAGAGAGCGTGTGCTGGCACCCCGATGGCCGCCGCCTGGCGACTGGCTGCACGGACTTGAAGATCCACATCTGGGACACCCAGTCCGCCAGCGAAGTCATGACTCCCTGGGTGGTTGGTTTTGACGGGAACATGGTGGACTTCCATCCCGATGGAGACCTGCTCGTGAGCCGTGGATTTGACCTCATGACGCGGTTCTGGGATATGGCGACCGGCCGAATGCTGCTGGCTGTGCCTGGTTTGGGCGGTCGGTTCAGCCAGGACGGCCGTTTGCTCGGCTTTGGTCTGGAGGGAAACAGAGTGCGCTTGTGGCGGTTGGCGGCCGGCCGGGAGCTGCGCGCCCTCCGCCGCTGTAACGCGGAGGACCAAGAAGCACCCTCAAGTCCCATCTTGCACCCGGACGGGCGCACAATGTCCGCCAGTAGTGGCGCCAACTGGCTGAGCTTCTTTGATGCGGTGAGCGGCGAGGAACTGGCTTCCGTGCGCTTGCCGGGTGCGTACGCGGCTGGCCCGGTGTTCGTCGACGCGCCAAGCGGTCTCCCCGCTCCAGGTAGGCCGGATTGGAGAGCCGGCCTGCCGGAAGAAGAGAAGACCGGCGGGTGGATTACCGGCGGGCATAGCGGCTTGCTCGTTTGGCCCGCTCGCCTCGACCCGGCCCGCCCATCAGTCTTGCGGGTGGGCCCGCCCCGGCTTCTCATCGCCGACGCGGGGGTCGGCGTTTCCTCGGGGGCCAGCACCAGCGAGGACGGCCGCATCATGGCCGTGCCGCAAGGCCGCGCCGTGCCGCAAGCTGACTCGACTGTGGTGCTGCACCGGGATCGGCCTGGACAGCGCATGGTACTCGGCCCGCAGTTCGATGTGCGTTTCTCTGCCGTCAGCCCGGACGGCCGGTGGGTGGTCACCAGCAGTCACTGGTGGGATGGCCGATCCAAGAGCGCGAGAATCTGGGATGCCGAGACAGGGCGACAAGTCCGCGAGTTGCGTCTGGAAGGCTCGACGAGAGCGCGGTTCAGCCCGGATGGGCAGTGGTTGTTGACGTCAACGGGCATCGACAACGGCGACACCCGGCTGTGGGAAGTCGGCACCTGGCGTGAGGTGAGGCGCCTGAAATGATCCGGCGGCACATTCAGCCCGGATTGCAAGTTGCTGGCCATCGGGGACGGCAGCAGCGAAATTCGCCTCGAGGAGACCACCACCGGCCGCGAGGTGGCCCGACTAACCGGGCCGGAGCAGGGGTGGTATCTCGCAGCTTGTTTCACACCGGATGGAACGCGGCTGATTGGGCAAGGCCGTCGCTTCATCTTCGTGTGGAACCTGCGGTTGATCCGACGGCAGTTGAAGGAACTCCGTCTGGATTGGGATTGGCCCGAGTTTCTGCCGGCGGCCCCCGGCAGTGAATCGCGGCAATCGCTCCAGGTAGAGGTGTTGACAGGCGACCTGCACAAACCCCCGTTGACGCGCGAACAGAGGGCCCAACGGGCCATCGAATTCCATCGCCGCCAGGTGGAAGCAAACCCGAAGGACGCGAAGGCATGCAACAATCTAGCCTGGGTTTAGCTAACCGCGCCGGAGGGGCTGCGCGATGAGAAAGCCGCGGTGCCTCTGGCCGAGAAGGCCGTGCAGCTGGAGCCGAAGGACCCGGTAGCCGCGAACACGCTGGGGCTGGCGTATTATCGCGCGCGGCGCTATCGCGAGGCTGTGGCCGTCCTTCGCGCCAATCTCGAAAACCAAGCGGATTCGTGCCTGGGCTTCGACCTGTACTTGCTGGCCATGAGTCATCAGGAACTGGGTGAAGCGGCGCGTGCGCGAGAGTATTTCGACTTGGCCGTGCGCTGGACACGCACGCACCGAGGCAGATCGGCGGAAGAGGCGGAAGAATTGGCCGCGATTCACGCGGAAGCCGAGGAGCGGCTGGGCGTGACCAAGGGCGAGCGAAAGTAGCACGAGTTTGTAACTGGAAACACCGTCACCCAAGAAAAGCGGCCGGTGGGGTCCTTACCGCCAAGCAAGCCCCTCGCCGGCCCGGCACCGCCCCGGCGCTCGATCTGCGCGCCGGGACAATCCGCCGTCCATTGTTAGGCAGACCGTCTTTGCGAAGGAGGCGTTGAACGTGTTATTGCCATTTAAACCTAAATCACCTGTGCGGCGGTTTCGCCGGCATCGTCTCAATGTTGAAACCCTCGAAGACCGTCTACCACCCGGCGACCTTCTGCTCAGCTTGGTCCTGGGTTCGTCGTGGTTGGATTCCAGCCCCGATGACAGGGCCTCGCAGCCGTTGAGCCTAGCGCTTGCGGCCGCCGCTCCATCTTCGGCGAACCACCACGCAACGAAGCAATCCACGGAAACCGTGAAGCATTTCAATGCAACTTCTGCGACACGACCGGAGCAAAAGATCGAGGTCCAGAGTAGTGCGATTCTACCTGCACTGGTGGACACCGGCGCCGGGGAAAGCAACTTGCTCCCGAGTGCAGCCTCAACGCTGCGCGGCGTGGGCCGTCTATTCGCATCGCCCTTTGGCGAGCACTTGCATCCCAGCGGCGTATCTCCCGGCGGGCTGCCGGACATGCAGGGGCATCTCCCCAGCCCCGGCCAGGGCGGAACGACTCACCCAAACCCGGCGTCCGCTGCTCAGCCGGGGGCGAGGCAGGCGCCCCCCCCAGCGGCGACCCAGAACGGCGAGATCCGCAACCACGCCTGGACCTATGTCGTCGGCAATAGCCCCGCGGTGGTGCCGGCACCATTGCACGCGAAAGCCGTTCACGCCTTGTTCAACCTGGGCTCTCCCGCCGGAGGCCCGTTCGCCAGCGATCGCTTCACGGTCCGCGACCGCAGCCAAAACACGGGGCGGCGCGTCAGCCTGCCCCTGCCCGACCCCGCTACCCATCTCTCCGACTACCAGGACACCCAGGTGCTCAACACCCTGGACGGCTTCAATCTCCAACCCCGCCTTTCCATCCCGTTCGACGCCCCCATCGACCTCAGCACGGTGAACAGTGACACCATCTTCATGGTCAACCTTGGCGATACGTTGCATCTTGATGACCATCGCGGCCAGGTCCTCGGCATCAACCAAGTGGTTTGGGACCCGGACACGAACACACTGCACGCGTGGTCCGATCAGTTACTCGACCAGCACACCCGCTATGGATTGATCTTGACCGATGGGCTGCAAGACCTGAACGGCCACCCTGTGGCGGCGTCCGAGGAGTTTCGGCACTTCCAGGAGGATTTGGCCCACACGCACGACCCGGTATTGGAGTTCTACCGCGGAGAGCTGATTGACGCGGTCCACGCGGCTCGCGATGTGGGTGTTCGGGAGAGGGACATCGTGACGGCCAGCGTGTTCACGACGGAAAGCGCCACGGCGGTGCTGGAGAAGATCCGCGACCGGATTCATGCCGCCACGCCTGAAGCGGCGGATTTCAACTTGGGCCAGGGTGGGTCGCACACCGTGTTCGCGCTGGACCAGGTGACCGGCATCACATTCAATGAACAAAATCGTGTGGACCCGGCGGGCTATACCCAAGTGCAACTCAATCTGGCTCAACTGCGGATCATCCCCGGTGCGGTGGGCCAGATCGCTTTCGGAAGATACCGTTCGCCGGATTATGAGGTCCATCCGGGGGAGTACATCCCTCCGATCGGAAGCCACACGGGCACGCCAGCCGTGCAGCGCATGAACGAGGTGTATTTCAACCTCTACCTGCCGTCAGGCCCAGTCCCCAATGGCGGGTGGCCGGTGGTGATTTTCGGGCACGGTACTAACGGCAACAAGAGCACCGATTCGCTGACCGTCGCCGCAACCATGGCGGCCAACGGATTCGCGACCATTGCCATCAACATCCCCGGGAACGGCTTCGGGCCGCTCAGCACGATGACAGCGAACCAGAAGTCCGGCGCTCCGGTGACGTTCTCGGCTGGCGGCCGCAGCATCGACCAGAACGGGGATAACGAGATCGGCAATACCGAAGGCCAGATGGCGGCACCGCCTCATACCATCATCGCAGAGACTGACGCCTTGCGCCAGACGGTCGCGGACCTGATGCAGCTCGTACGCGTGATCGAGGTCGGGATGGCCGTCAACGGCGACGGATGCCGGACACTCGACCCGTCGCGCATCTACTACCTGGGCTTCTCGCTCGGCGGGAGCCTCGGCACGATGCTCCTTAGCGTCGAGCCGGACGTCCGAGCGGGGGTGTTCGATGTCCCCGGCGGGTCGCGCATTGACGCTTCGCGACTTGGCACTCGGCGGAGTCAGGTTGGCAGCTTGCTCGATTCGCGAACCCCGTCGCTTCGCAACTCCCCGGGTGTTACCAGCCGGGATGGCGTTGCAGTCTCCGTACCCTATTTCAATGAAAACATGCCATTGCGGGACGGCATCCCGCTCACGGTGCAACTGGCGGATGGAACAACCGAGGTCATTCAGTCGCCGGTGACCAACACCGTAGCCGGCGCCGAGGCGATTCAAGAAGTGTTCGAGAACATCGAGTGGGTCTCACAGTCTGCCAACCCCGTGGCCTATACACCGCACCTCCGACGAGACCCACTTCCGGGCGTTGCGGTCCGGCCGGTGCTCATCTTGTTTGGCAAAGGCGATCAGACGGCTCCCAACCCGATGGAATCGGCGGTGGTTCGAGCCGGAGACCTGGCCGACCGCACCACCTTTTACCGGAACGACCTGGCTTTTCTCGAGGACCCAAAGGTGCCGAAGGACCCGCACGCATTCATGGTGCGCATCGACAGTCCGGACCCGCTGGTAGCTGCCATCGCGGCCGGCGCCCAGCAGCAGATCGCGACCTTCTTCGCCTCGGACGGCACCGTGGTCATTCACCCGGAGCCCAGCCGCTTCTTCGAGACGCCGATCGTCGGGCCGCTGCCGGAGGATCTGAACTTCATCCTGTGAGAAGGGGCCGTCCGGAGCAAGGGAAGGGACACAAAAAAAGTCGGCCGGTGGGGTCCTTACCGCCAAGCAAGCCCCTCACCGGCCCGGCACCACCCCGGCGCTCGGTCTGCGCGCCGCCAGTGGAGTTCGTCGCATGATACCGCAGACCATCTCTACTTTCGAGGAGACTTTGTCATGAGAACGCGTAACAGAACCTGGCGCCCACGCCTTGAAGTCCTGGAAGACCGCTGCATGCCGAGCACCTTCGCGGCCTTCGACCTGGACACGCCCGAGCGCGGCCCATTTCCGAGTGACCAGTTCGCCGTGGCCGACGCGAGCCAACTGACCAACCGGCGCGTCAACCTCCCGCTGCCGGACCGCGCCGCGCGGCCGTCGGACTACGACGACATCACCGTCATCAACAGGCTTGACGGTTTCAACCTCCAGCCGCGCCTGTCCATCCCGTTCAGTGGCCCGATCGACGTGAACACGGTCAACAGTAACACCGTCTTTTTGATCGAGTTGAATGACACGACTTCGCACCGAGAGCGCGGTGGGCAGATCGTCGGCATCAACCAGGTCGTTTGGGACGTGGCAACGAACACTCTGCACGTTGAGTCGGACCAACTGCTCGACCAGCACACTCGGTACGCGCTGATCGTGACCGGTGGCGTCAAGGACCTGGACGGGGAGCCGGTCCAAGCGAGCGAGGCGTTCCGGCGCTTCCGGCATGAGGTGCGCGGCGAGTACAAGCACGACCTGCTAGCTGCCGTCCATGCCGCCCACCAGCTCGGCGTCCGGGAGCAAGACATCGCCACCGCCAGCGTCTTCACGACGCAGAGCGCCACGGCAGTCATGGAGAAGATGCGCGACCAGATCCACGCCGCCGCGCCCGCACCGGCTGACTTCCTCCTGGGGCCGGACGGCAGCCGGACCGTGTTCGCGCTGGATGACGTGACAGGCATCACGTGGAGCCAGCAGATACGTCACAGTCCGAACCAGTTCAACTCCGTATCGCTCGCCACCGAGCTCGCTGCACTCCGCTCGATGCCCGGGGCGGTCGGCCGCATCGGGTATGGCAGATACACCGCACCCGAATACTTGGTTCACCCGGGCGAGTTCATCCCGCCGGTTGCAACACGAATGGGCACACCCGAAGTCCAGGACACGCGGGACGTCTACTTCAACGTCATCCTCCCCTCCGGCCTCATGCCGCCTAACGGCTGGCCTGTGGCAATCTACGGCACTGGGGCGGAGGGCACCAAGGACACCTGGCTGCTGCGCGTGGCGGCTTCGATGGCTGCACAAGGGATCGCAACGGTCGGCATCAACTACTACGGAAGGGGCTTCGGTCCCGGAAGCACGATCACCGTGCAGCGCGCCTCGGAAGGTCCGGTGACGTTTCTGGCCGGGGGACGCTCCATTGACCAGAACGGTGACGGGATGTTTGGGGGCAACGAAGGGTTCGAGTCGCTGTCCCCCCTTGTCTCCATCCGCGATAGCTATCGGCAGACGGTGATCGACTGGATGCAGCTTGTCCACACGATCCAGGCCGGAGTGGATGTGGATGGAGATGGCAACACGGACCTGGACCCATCGCGTATTTACCAATTCGGAAATTCGACGGGCGGCAACATGGGCACGCTGTTGCTCGCCATTGAACCCAGCGTCCGCGCGGGTGTCTTCAATGCGACAGGCGGATCGGTCGTGGAATTCAGTCGCCTGAGCGGTGTCGCCGGGAGGATGCGGATTGGCCAGGCTCTTGCCGCGCGGACACCACCGCTCCTCAATTCGCCCGGGATCTCGGTCCTCGATGACGTGGACATCCCGGCCCGGTTCTTCAACGAGAACGTCCCGCTGAGGAATGGCGTCCCGTTGCGCGTCGGTCTGGAGGACGGGACCAGCGCGGTCATCCAGTCTCCGGTGATCAACACTGTGCCGGGTGCAATCGCCATCCAGGAAGTGCTGGAGAATCAAGAATGGGCGATGATGTCCGGCGACCCGCTGGCGTACGCGCCGCACCTGCGGAAAGACCCGCTCGCCGGTGTGCCTGCGAAACCCGTGATCGTGCAGTTCGGGAAGGGCGACAGGAACGTTCCAAACCCGACGGTGACGGCGCTGCTCCGTGCAGGAGACCTGGCCGATCGCGCCACGTTCTACCGCCACGACCTGGCGTTCGCCGAGGACCCCAGGCTGGACAGGAACCCGCACCAGTTCCTCATCCGGGTCGACGTTGCCGCGGAGCGACCAATCGCGCTTGCCTATCAAGGCCAGATCGCAACCTTCTTCGCTTCCGACGGCCAAGTGATCATTCACCCGGAGCCGGGCCGCTTCTTCGAGGTGCCGATCCGGGGGCCGCTGCCGGAAGGCCTCAACTACATCCAGCCCCCTGGCCCGGGGGGAGCAGCAGCGCCGCTGTTGGGCAGCCTAAGGGTGGCGGGCACTGCGGCGGCGGCCTCGCGCTCAGGGACGAGCTTCGCCGACCTGGGGATATCGGCAGCGACGGCAGGCTGGGCCGCCGTGGCGGTGCTGCCAACCGTCTGGGACAGTGGTCAATCTCTGCTCCGGCCTTCGATCGACACGAGTGCTCCGTGCGAGCAGCCGGCGCCGCCGTCCTCGGACATTGCCGGTGTGGATCTTCTCTTTGCCGCAACCGATGGGGAGGAAGCTGGCTTTGGCTTGTCGACACGGGAGAGGCCGAGGCTGACCGATTGGTGGCTCGACCTCGTGCCGACACTGAATCCTGACCTCTGATTCCTGACTCCTGAAGGGGAGCGGCAGAGGAGCGGCCGGTGGGGTCCTTACCGCCAAGCAAGCCCCTCACCGGCCCGGCACCGCCCCGGCGCCCGGTCTGCGCGCCGGGACCGTTGCCTTTTTCATTGTACCGCGGACCCCCCACTGAAGGGTATTCAGTCCATTGAGGAGGTTGATCCATGCTTCTGTTGAATTCGCTGCGTGCTATGGTTCGGCGTGCTTCGGCACGGCGCCGGGGTTCTGGGCGATGGCCCGGTCGTGGACTTCATTCCCGGCCCTTGATTCTCGAGGCACTTGAGGATCGAAGGTTACTTTCTTGTGTGCTTTCCCTGGAGCCTAGTAAAGGGAGCCCCCAGTTAGTTGGGGACCAGGTGATTTGGACTGCCACGGCAAGCAATTGTGCGAAGGACCTGGTCTACCAGTTCAGCGTGCGGCCTAGCGGCGACTCCTTCCGCGTGGCACGCGACTTCAGCCCCCACAATACGTTCGCCTGGTCTCCCATGCAGGAGGGGAGCTACGACATCCATCTCATTGCCAAAGAAGGGTACCAGGGCACCGACACGGTGTCTGCCTTCGTTTCCGACGTGGTCAACTCGCGCGTGACCGGGTCCGGCGCCGTCATCACGTCCATGTCCAACCCGCTCGTGGCGCTTTACAGCGCCCCGCCGTGCTCGGACGGAACGATCGCTGTCGAGTTTCGCCCGAACGGGCACCAGCCGCAATGGCGAAGCACCGACGTGCTCCCGTGCGAACCGGGGCAGAGTCGGAACTTTCTCACGGCGGGTATGCTTCCCGACGCCACCTACCAAATGAGACATGTGGTAACGAGCCACCATCACTCATGGCACTCATCCCCGCTGGCCTTCACTACCGGGGCCATCCCGTCGTCGGTCGTGTTCCCCTCCTTCACCGTGGTCCAACCGCCAGGCCCCGGTAGTGATCTCGACCGAGACATGCTCTTCCACCAGGTCGGCCGACCCGGGCCAGGCGTCCCTTACCCCTTTGTCACCGACCTCACGGGGCAGGTGACATGGTACTACGATCCCTCGCAGGCGGGCCTTCTTCCCAACTTAACTGGCGCAGGCGCTAGCCTTGTACCGGGGGGCAAAGTGCTGGTAGTAGGCGTCGGTAGCGATGCGCCCTTGCCTAATTCCCGGAATATCCTGCGTGAGATCGACTTGGGGGGCAATCCGCTCCGTGAGACGAATCTCGCCGCGGTGAACGCCCAGCTTACCGCCCTCGAGCACGATATTATTCACAGCTTTACCCACGATGTGCAACGGTTGCCCAACGGGCAGACGGCCGTTATTGGCCTGACGGAGCGCACCGTCAACATCGACGGCACTCCCATCGATTACATCGGCATGATGATCGTTGTGCTCGACGAGAATCTCCAGGTGACGTGGGCCTGGGATGCCTTCGACCATCTGGATGTCAACCGGGGGCCCGTCCTGGGCGAGGTGACGCAACCGGGTAGTCCGGAGCCGTCGGCCGCCGTCCCCAGACTTCCGGCAGTCGATTGGCTGCACATTAACGCCGTCAGCTGGTCGTCGGCGGACGGGAATCTGGTCCTGTCGATCCGCCATCAGGACTGAGTGACCAAGGTCGATTACCGCAACGGTAAGGGGGACGGCCACATCGTCTGGCGGCTGGGGCAGGACGGCGATTTCACGGTCAACTCCACGGACTCGAACCCGTGGTTTTCCCACCAGCACAACGCCCACTATATCGACGACTCAACGCTGATCCTCTTCGATAACGGCAACACACGCCACGCCAATGACCCGAACGCACACAGTCGCGGCCAGGTCTGGACGCTTGATGAGAAGACCATGGCGGCAACCCTTGTGTTCAATGCAGACCTGGGAAATTATTCCGATCGCGTGGGAGCCGCCCAAGTGCTTTCGAACGGCAACTATTGCTTCACCTCGGGAGCACAGGGCGAGCCGCCTGACCTGTTCGGCCAATCCATCGAGGTGCGCCCGGACGGCACCCAGGCCTATGTCCTGCAGCTCGACACGGCGCTCAATCGATCTTTCCGGGTGCGGACCCTGTACGAGGGGAACAGCGATGTTCCTCAGCGCGGGGACGGAGGATCCCGAAGGACGACCCACAATGGTAGCGGCCCAGGTCATTCCTTCGTGCCGTTGGTGGCTCGGATGAATGCACCTGGTATCGAAATGTCTCCACTTGGGACTTCCGGGTTTGAGGAGCGGACGCCGGTTGGTTTCCCCGCTGACGCAGCGTTGGTGTGGGACCAAAACCAGGAAACAGACGTGAGGCCGTTCCTCGTCTTGTCCGGTCGAAGCCGCGGTACGGTGCGCGACTACATCTTTGCGAGTTTCCGTGGGAATTGGGTAGGCGACCTACTCGTGGACAAGTTTTCTGTTTTTGCTTGACCGAAGCACTCTCCCAAGAGACTTGAGAAGGCAGGGGAAGCCCGCCAGTTGGACCGCAATGCACCGGCGAGGAATTATGATTCTTCGCTGGTGCTTTCTTTTCCAATTCTCTTGTGTTCAATTTTCCTTGGCCTCGCATGGGCAGACGCCGAGTCCTATAAGTGGCATTGTCATCAGGTCCCGGAAAAGTCGCGGAAACCGCATTATTTCCGGGGTTTTCTATTGGTGACACGTCGGCGTCAAAGTTGTTTCAGCTTGTCTCAAGAAATCTCGCGAAATAGCCGGTTGTGGGCCAAGGCATGGCCCAAGGGAATTTTCGGGTTTCGGGGTAGTGAAATCCGGTCATTCGTGCCGGTGGCCCGTAGAACGCCAACGCTCGCATTGGACCGGCTTGACGGCGGGACAATGGCCGGAACGTCGTTCACGGCGGCCGCAAGATCATAGAGTCCGACATGGGCATAGCGGTCCAAGGTCAGGGTAACAGTGGAACGGCGGGCCAGGGCTTGAGCGGCCTTCGCCGTTGCGCCGCTGCGCACAATCCGGGAAATATATGTGTGCCGCAACGCGTGGAAATCATGACTTGCACGATGGTTTGCAGAGCACCAGGGGGTGTGTGAGAACAACGCAAAACAAGTTCGTGACCCTCTTTCTGCGCAGCTTTCCTTGCGATCTTGCTGCCACGCCGCTTTGAGTTCTGGTATTGCGATGTCGCGATCCGGCCGGCATTTCTTGGTAACCGGTACGGAGGTCCTGACGAAGCTCTTCCAGCGTCGCCCGGCCAAAGAACCAGTAGCCCAAGATTATCCTCGCATCCGCGTGCGCCCAGGGTTAGCAAAGCGCGTTTAAGCCGCAAGTGGTGCTCAATAACGGCTCACGACCAGGGAGATGTTCTGCCCGCCGAAGCCGAAGCTGTTGCTCAGGGCGTGGCGGGCTTTCTGCTCACGAGCATCATTGGCGATGTAGTCGAGGTCGCACTCGGGGTCGGGGACTTCATAATTGATGGTTGGCGGGAACACACCGCGCCGCAGCGCCATCACGCAAATGATCAGCTCGACGGCCCCCGCCGCCGCGATCAAGTGGCCCAACATGCTCTTGCTGCTGCTCACCGGCACGCGGTACGCCTGGCCGCCGAACACCTGCTTGATCGCCAGCGTCTCGACACGGTCATTGAGCGGCGTGCTGGTGCCATGGGCGTTGATGTAGCCGACATCTTCCGGCAGCAGGCCGGCATCGTTGAGCGCCTCCCGCATACAAACGACAGCGCCCCGGCCCTCCGGATGGCTGTCGGTCACGCGGAACGCGTCGGCCGTTGAGCCGTAGCCGGTCAGCTCTGCGTAGATGGGGGCGCCGCGCCGCCGGGCATGTTCCAGCTCCTCCAGGATGACAACGCCGGACCCTTCGCCCAGGACGAAGCCGTCGCGGCGCAGGTCGAAGGGGC
>Ga0306920_100000144_pt1 | contig 82996 bp, 62 predicted proteins | sample flu12Cox44000170_FD_204666 | JGI IMG/M metagenome (GOLD analysis project Ga0306920, IMG submission 204666) | Lab enrichment of tropical soil microbial communities from Luquillo Experimental Forest, Puerto Rico - flux4day.12C.oxic.44.000.170 (v2)... | ecosystem: Environmental > Terrestrial >...
TTCTGGATTTTGATGGGCTACGGGAAGGGCCGCTTCTGGCGCATCAAGGAACTCGTCGCCGAACACTCTGAAGCGCAGACCGGCTGCCCGGTCACGTACACTTACACACACGAGGAGGGCCGTCGGCTAGTCGAATCTGGCGGCTTTCACCTAACCGAGGCGTTCGTTGACCACATCTTCCCCTATCGCATTCCCGAGTACGTAAAGTACGAATACAAGAAGGCGTGGCCGTGGAGCTGGACTCCGGCGGGGACGACTCGCTGGATGGAACAGCACTTCGGCTGGCACCTATGCCTCACTGCCGAGGCGCGCGCGTGAAGAAAAGAGCGTGTGTCATTGGGTTGGGAAAGCTGGGGGCCCCGCTGGCGGCCTGCCTGGCGGCCAAAGGTCTCACCGTAATTGGTGTCGACAACGACCCGCTGAAGGTCGACGCGATCAATCGTCACCAGCGTCCGGTACAGGAGCCCGGCCTGGGAGAATTGCTGGCGAAAACGCATGAACGGCTGAGCGCGACGGATGACATCGAAGCGGCGGTCCGCGATACGAACATCACCTTCATTGTGGTCTCAACCCCAAGTGAACCTAACGGAGGATTCTCGCTCCGGTATGTTGATCCGGCGTGTGAGGCCATTGGGCGAGCGCTGGCGAGAAAGACCGAATATCACGTCGTTGTCTTGACCAGCACCGTCATGCCGGGAACGACCGGCGGGCACGTGCGCGAACTGCTCGAGAGGGTCAGCGGCAAGCGTGTGGGCCAGAATTTTGGCCTTTGCTACAGTCCGGAGTTCATCGCTCTGGGCAGCGTGATTCGTGACTTCCTCAATCCGGACATGCTGCTGATTGGCGAATCGGACGCGCGGGCGGGAGACTTCCTGAAGTCGCTCTATGCGGATGTGTGTGAGAACAAGCCGGCGGTGGCACGCATGTCGTTTGTGAATGCGGAGATCACCAAGCTGGCGGTAAATACGTATGTCACGACGAAGATTAGTTACGCGAACATGCTGGCGCGCATCTGCGAGCGACTGCCGGGTGCGAACGTGGACGTCGTAACCACCGCCTTGGGTAACGACACGCGCATCGGCGCGAAATACCTGAAGGGCGCGTTAAGCTACGGTGGGCCGTGTTTCCCGCGCGATAACCTGGCGCTGGCACAACTGGCGCGACAACTGGGTGTGCCGCCAGACCTGGCACAGACGGTAGATCGCTTCAACCGCGGGCAGATTGGATGGCTCGCCGAACTGGTACAGCAGCGCACGAAAGGAACCGCTGGGATTCTGGGCCTTACGTACAAGGCCGGAACCGATGTGGTGGAGGAGGCCGCCGGCTTCCTGCTGGCGAAAGAACTCGCTGCGCGTGGCGTAGAAGTCATCGCGTATGACCCCGGTTACATGGGGAGCAGAACGCGCCCGGCCTTAGAGGGCGTTTGTTTTTCTTCGACGGCGCTGGAATGCATTCGGAAGTCGGACGTAGTGGTTCTGGCGACAACCTGGCCGGAATTCGCCGGCATTCAGGCAGCCGACTGGGCCGGTCTTAATGGGCAGCCCCGCACCGTAGTCGATTGCTGGCGTGCGGTGAACTTTCTGCGTGAGCAGCCTGGGGTGCATTACCTGGCGCTGGGCCTGGGAGAAAGCTTCGCATGAATAAGTCTTCCCAGCTGACCATCTTTGCCACGCCGAAGAAATTTGAAGGACACATTGGCGCGACCCAACGCAATGCGATCGCAAGCTGGACGCGCATGAACCCGCAGCCCGAGGTCATCCTGTTTGGCAGCGACACAGGAACAGCAGAAACCGCGGCCGAGTTTGGCCTTAAGCACGTGCCGCACATCAAGACCAACGACTGGGGCACGCCGCTCGTCAGCGATCTATTCGAGCAGGCTGAGAGGCTGGGGCAAACCCCGGTTCTCTCCTATGTGAATTCAGACATCATCCTTTTCGACGACTTTGCAGGCGCGTTGCGCCAGGTGGCCGCAGCCGCCACAAAGTTCCTAATGGTGGGACGTCGTACCGATGTCGACATCAAGGCCCCGATCGACTTTGAGACAGATTGGGCTACGCAGGTGAGAGAACACGCCCACCGCGATGGCGTCCTGCAGATCGCGCGCAGCATCGACTACTTTGCTTTCGGACGCGGGCTGTACTCGTCGATGCCGCCTTTGGCGATAGGGCGGTTCTGGTGGGACAACTGGCTGCTCTGGAAAGCGCGCGCGCTCGGAGCAACGGTGGTCGACGCCTCGCGAGCGGTGCTAGCGGTGCATCAGAATCACGACTACTCGCATACGGCTTACGGCCCGACCAAAGAAGAAATGATGGCAAGCGCCGAATGCATCCGGAATGCCCGCCTGACTTGCGAGGCAAATCCCGCCGATTACGATGAAGGTTTCTTCTGGCGCTATGCGTACACGATTGACGACGCGACGCACAAGTTGACCTCCTCTGGGATTCGCACCAATCCGCGCCGGCTATGGAAGCAGTTCAAGCGCTACAGCTCGCGACCCGTCGGTATGATCAGACTGGCCAAGCGGGCCCTCATGAATGGACAAGCCAAGGGCGGCCATAAAGCCATCGCGGGGAGCCAGCGTTGAAGCTCAATCTGCGCAGGCAAGCCCGCTGGCCCTTTACTCCCGGAGCCGGGGCGGATCAGCACCTTGGGGAAACTTTACGGATACTGCGCACGAAGTGGGGCGAAGTTCCTCATGGCGAGCAGACGCGAGCGCGTTCGGAGGATTTGCTGAGACTTTCTGACGACGAACTGCTGAAGCGGTGGGCGGCGGCTTTAGCGGATTCTTCGAGCGGTGATGCATACTCGGTACGTGGCTGGTATCACACCCTGTATCGCGACATCTTCCGCGGAAAGAAAGTTCTCGAGATTGGCTCTGGGCTGGGCTTCGACGGGATCACCTTCGCGGCTGCGGGCGCCGAGTGGACCTTTGTGGATATCGTGCAGAGTAACCTCGCCGTTGTCGAGCGCTTGTGCAAGCTCCAGAACGTGAGCAATGTCCGCTTCTGTTACATGGACGATCTGCGCTCGATCGCTTCGCTGCCGGCTGATTATTTCGCGATTTATGCCCAGGGTTCCCTGATCAATTTGCCGATGGCAGCCACGCGGGTGGAAGCGCAGGCACTGTTACATCATCTTCCGGTGGGTGGGCGGTGGGTCGAATTGGCTTATCCTCGCAAGCGCTGGACGCATGACGGCCGCATGCCCTTCGACAAGTGGGGCAAGAAAACCGACGGAGGGGCTCCCTGGGTGGAGTGGCACGACCTCAAAAAGATCCGGGAGTTTCTCTCGCCCGCCCAATTCGACGTGGTGTTCACGCTCGACTTCCACAAATATGATTTCAACTGGTTTGACTTGATCCGGCGGGCTTGAGCGACGAGCGATGAGCCGCCAGCTACGAGCCCGAATTTTGAGAATGAAACTCGCAATTCGAAGTGCGGGAGTCGGAGCTCGAAGATGCAGAGGGAATCCATAAAGAAGTGAAGAACCTTCTCAAGAAGCTGAAACCCCAGTCGGCTGTGCCATTGCCCGCTCAGCTTCCCTACCCCGTCGACATTCGCCGGCGCAACTATCCGAGCGAAGGGGTGCGGCGACATGGTGGATTGGAGGTTTTCGACGCTCCAAACGCCGTCGCCATTAACCAGGCGCGGATGGCGAATCTGGAGGCGATGGGATTGCCGATCTCTGGCAAGCGCGTGCTGGACGTCGGAAGCGGTGTGGGACATCTGGCTGACGGTTTGGTCCGGATGGGCGCAAGTGTGGTTTGTGTGGATGGGCGCGAGGCGAATATCGCTGCGCTGCGCGAGCGCTATCCGCACCTTGAGGGCCACGTAGGCAACGTAGAGACAGAACCGCTCGGGCGCTTCGGGCGGTTCCAGATCGTCTTCTCCTATGGGCTTCTGTACCATTTGGAGAACCCGCTGCAGTCGCTGCGAAACATGGAGTCGGTCTGCGAGGAGATGCTGCTGCTGGAAACGATCATCTGTGACCACAAGCTGGCGCTGGTGCGCATGGAGGATGAAAGCACAGATGTGAACCAGGCGCTGGGCGGGATAGCGGGTCGCCCGACGCCACACTATGTTGTGCTGGCGCTCAACCGCATCGGATTTCCCCATGTGTATGCGCCGGTGGTGGCTCCCGAGCATGAGGATTTTCGCTTCGAGTGGCGCAACAACCTGGACTGCTCGCGCGATGGCCACAATCTACGTTGCATCTTCGTGGCATCGAGGACCGAGTTGAAGAACCCCACGCTGGTTTCCTTGTTGCGAGATTAACTGTCCAAGCCCCACGATGGATCAATCACCCAACCCCGCAATCGGCCCCGACATCGCAAGGACTTCGCTGGCTTCCTGGCCAAAGATCACGGTGGTCACTCCAGTTTTCAACTCGGCACGCTATCTCGAAGCCGCTATCCGCTCCGTGCTGAGCCAGGCGTATCCGAATCTTGAGTACATCATTGTCGACGGCGGTTCGACCGACGGCAGCGTCGAGATTATCCGGAAATACGAAGCGCAACTGTGCTGGTGGGGCAGCGAACCGGATCGCGGCATGTACGACGCGCTCAACAAGGGGTTCGAGCGCTCATCGGGCGAACTGATGGGATGGATCAGCGCGACCGACATGCTGCATGCTGGGTCGTTGTTCGTGGTGGGGAGTGTGTTTCAGGCGTTTCCAGAAGTCGAGTGGATCACGGGCCGGCCGACTGGATTTACGGATGACGGCATGGCGGCGCAAGTCCTGAAGTTGCGGCGCTGGTCGCGCATGACATTTCTGGCGGGCGCGAATCGCTATATTCAGCAGGAATCGACTTATTGGCGCAGAACTTTGTGGGAGCGCGCCGGCAGCCGGGTGGATGACTCGCGGCGCAATGGAAATGATTTCGAATTGTGGGTGCGGTTCTTCCGTTACGCGAAGCTCTACTCGGTGGACGCGCTGATCGGGGGCTTCCGGTCACATCCCGACTCGCTGGGGCTACAAAACCTGGCGGAGTGCCATCGAGTGCATGAGGAGATCCTTGAGAAGGAAGTGGCTTCGATGCCCGAGGGCGGACTCGTGCAAGCGTTCCGCAAGTTCAGTGCTCGGCTGGATGGAGTTCCTGCGCTCGAAAAGGCCTGGCGCAAGCTGCTCATGGGGACGCTTCCTCGGTTGCCGGGAGTTGAACAAGCGCCTGTTATTCGCCATCGCAGGAATCGCTGGATCATGGAGTAGGGAGGGTTTCGGAAGAAACGAGCCAAGGAACGAACCGTAGGCCGCCTCGGTTGCGAACGAGGCGCTCTCTGATCTCAACCAACGTTTTTTCAGTAGGTTAGAAGAGCCCCTGGTCCGTTTCTGGTCCCAACCTGAGTGCCGGTGTTCGCCCACATTTCGGTTTGCCTCGATGTCGGACTCGGACATTCGCAGTGTCACGGGTTCGGCCGTTCTTTTTGGAAATCCGCAGATCCAGAATCTTTGCAGGATGGCGTAACGCCGATTCAGATACCAAGCAAAGACCCGCCTGGATTCCAGCTTCGTATCCCCAGTCAAAATTCAAGAGATAGCCCTGCGCGTCGATCAGCGCTGCTCCAGTCAGGAATCGCCTGATGTGCGACGAGGCAGGATGGTGCCCGAGGCAGCCGTTCCCCCTAACATCGTTTTACGGCGCAAGGTGAACTTGTGATGTACATCACACGGGTCAGTGCTATGGGTCACGGAACGCGGTAACAACCGCGTGATAACCATCCACAATCTGGCAGGGGTGACACATGGCATTGGCTCACGCCGTACCCGCCTCCGAAAATCATTGGATTCCCAGTACCTGTGGTATGTGCTTGCACGGGTGCGGCATCAAGGTGCAGGTTCGCGACGGCGTTGCCCTGAAGATTGAGGGCGACGAAACGAACCCCGACAACCTGGGCAAACTGTGTCCCAAGGGAAACGCGGGCATCTCCCGTCTGTACGACTCCCAGCGCGTCCTGACTGCCCTCAAGCGCACGAACCCGGAGAAGGGCGTCAACGTCGATCCGAAGTGGGTTCCGATCTCGTGGGAGGAAGCGTACGAGATCACGGCGCGGGAGTTAAGCCGGGTTCGCCAGGATGATCCGCGCAAGCTGCTGTGTGCGCTGGGCGACTTTCAGCGCATCCTGTTCTGGGGATGGCCCGCGGTCTTTGGCTCGCCGAATTTCTTTACCTCTCTCGGCAACTACTGCGGTGGGTCGTATCACCCGGTGAACGGCAGCGTGGACGGGTCGTTCGCGGCCATCAACGACTACGAGCGCTGCAACTACTGGATTCAGATCGGATCGGGCGACGGCTTCTCCTCGCACCTGCATCTTGCGGGAAGCGCCAAGCGTATGGCGGATGCGCGCATGCGCGGGATGAAAGTTGTGACCCTGGATCCACGCTGTTCGGTGGCGGCCGCGAAAGCGGATGAATGGATTCCCACCCTGCCGGGAACAGACCGGGCTTTCGTCCTGGGCATGGCACACGTCCTTCTGTACGAACTTAAGCAATACGACCGCGAGTTTCTGCGGGACCGGACGAACGCTCCTTACTTGGTGAAAAGCGACGGTTATCTGCTGCGCCATCAGGATGGCAGAGCGATGGTGTGGGATTCGGCGCGGAACGCTGCCCAGCCGTGGGAAGAGGTTCCGCGGGAAGCGATGGCCCTGGAAGGGACATTCCAGTTTGACGGGCAGCGCGTGAGCACGGGTTTTGAGGTCTGGAAACAACTATTGGCTGACCACACGCCGGAGCGTATGGGGGAGATCTGCACGGTGCTCCCGGCTACCATCCGGAGAATCGCCAAAGAATTTGTCGAGGCAGCACAGATTGGGCGCACCATAGAGATCAATGGCAAAACCTATCCGTTCCGTCCGGCGGCCCTCAACTATTACCGGGGCTCCCAGTCCCATGCCAATGGTCTCTTCGACAACCTGGCATACAAGATGTTCAACATGCTGGTGGGAAACATCGATGTGCCGGGTGGGCACTTGGGCGTTCCGTTGGATCACCGCGGGTTCTTCATCAGCGAAGGGGAGGATGGCGTACTGAAACCGGAGCCTCACCAGCTTCATCCCGCGCCGGGCTTCAAGTATCCACCGGATTCGACTCACCTGATGGAGTGGTTCCCGATCGGCTTCGATGCCGGACAGCTCAACACTGAGACCCTGCTCGATCCGGAACGCTTCGGGCTCAACTACCGGCCGGAAGCGATGCTGATCTATCACTCCAACCCCCTATGGAACATGCCCGAGACCGACAAGGTCGAGCACATCATGCGGGGGATGAAGTTCGTGGTGGCTATCGACATTCAACACACCGAGTCCACCCAGTGGGCCGACATTTTTCTGCCTGACCGGACATTTCTGGAGTCTACACTTCTCAATTGTCTCGAACCGCCAGTAGTGACCGGGCACTCACTGCGCCAGCCGGTAGTTGAGCCTCTGGGCGACACCAAAGACGCCTACGAGATCCTTACCGAACTGGCCGAACGAATCGGATTCCGCGATGACTGGAATGACCTGCTAAACATCGTATGCGGCTTCACGGCAAAGCCGCAGTACCTGCTGGATCCGGAACGGCGATACAGCGACACGGAACTGTGGGACCGCTACGCCCGCAGCATCTATGGCGAGGACCACGGCCTCGACTGGTTCAAGCAGCATGGGCACGCGGTGCGTTCCCGCAGCCCGGAGGAAACATTCCTGCCCTTCGGGAAGCTGCGGATTCCCTTCTACTTCGAGTTCATCAAGCGCACCGGCGACCAGATGCGGAAGAACCTACAGCAGGCTGGCGTACCCGATTGGCCGCTCGACAACTACCAGGCGCTTCCCTTCTGGAAGAACTCGCAGGTTATCGACGACGGCTCTCTTGGGTACGACTTCTACGCCATCACCTTCAAGGAGAGCTTGCATACCTTCGCGGATACGCTGGTAATGCCATGGCTTTCTGAGGTGAGCGAAAAGGACTCGATCCACGACGGCATTCTGGTGAACTCCGCCACCGCTCGCCAGCTCAAGATCAGCACCGGGGACCGCATCCGCCTGAGTTCTCCGTCGGGCAAGATCGAGGGGACGGCGCAGGTGATCGAGGGCATCCACCCGCAGGTGCTGGGCGTGAGCAACGCGATCACGCGCCGGGTGGTGTCCAATCCAAGAGTGAAGAAAAAAGGGAGCCACTTCAACCAGTTGCTCTCCGGCTCCATGCGGTACACGGACAGTGCGACCGGCGGCCTGGAGTCGACCGCCCGGGTGCGCGTCGAAAAACTCAGTTGACGAGGTAGGGACATGCCTGCAGTGGAAGTAGCCGCGTTGGGCGCCGCGAGAAAGCTCCTGGGATTCAGCCGCAGCAAACTTTTGCTGGAGAACGCCACGGTCGGCGATTTGCTGCAGCAACTGAAGACCCTGGATGGGCGCACGCTTTACGAACACATGGTGTGCGAGGACAGACTGCGCGGTGATTTTGCGGTGGTCGTGGATGGGCTGAGCTTGAAAGCTGACGGGCTGGGAAAGCGACTGCTCGGCGGAGAGCAAGTGGTTACCATGGCGATCCTACGTCACTTGCACGGCGGATGAGCGAGGAAAACGTATGGCCAGACTGGGGATGGTGATCGACCTCCGGCGATGCATCGGTTGCAACGCCTGCACCCTGGCTTGCAAGCAAGAAAACGGTACACCCGAAGATATTCATTTCGCCCGGGTCGTCACACGCGAGGTCGGAACCTATCCGGCCACGAAGAGGACCTTCCTGCCGGTACTCTGCAATCACTGCGAAGACGCGCCCTGCGCCGAGGCGTGCCCCTCGGGCGCGACGTGGATCCGAGAGGACGGTATCGTCATGGTGGACCGCGAAAAATGCATCGGCTGCCGCGCCTGCGCGGTCGCGTGTCCCTACATGAATCGTCACTTCATCGCGCGCGGCCTGCTGGAGAACGGCTACTCAGCCGACGGACTCAGTCCTTTTGAAGCGGTGAAGTTCGCCGAATTCGAAGAAGGAACGATGACCAAGTGCACGTTGTGCGCGCACCGCATCGACGCCGGACTTCTGCCCGCCTGTGTGGTCACTTGTCCGACCGAGGCGAGGATTTTTGGCGATTGGGACGATCCCAGCGGCAAGTTGCAAAAGCTGGTGGACGAGCGCGGCGGCTGGGCCCTGTTGCCGGAGTGCAAGACGAAACCCAAGGTGTACTACCTGGACGATCAGGTGGGCTGTTCGGCGCAATCCGAGGTGCCGGAATCATGACGCCACAATCGACCGCGATCGCAAAACACCGCTTTGGCTTTGGCTATTATCCGCAGCGTTACTGGAACTGGCTGATCGGTTCGGCCTTTTTCCTGGGAGGGATTGGCGGAGCTACATTCCTGCTATCCATCATCACGCGGTTTCGCCCCGGAATGATCCTGGGATACCTGATCGTTGTGATGGGAAAGAACACTGCGCACCTCTTATTCCTGGGCCGGCCGGAGCGTTTCTGGCGCGCGGCCATGCGGCCGGACCGTTCGTGGATCGCCCGCGGCATCTGGGCCACAGGGCTGTTCGCGGTCAGCGGGCTGATTTGTCTTTTTCCGCAGGGCTGGGCGGTGCCGGCAGCCATCCTAATGGCGGCCCAAGTCGTCGCCATGATTTCGGCTTTGTTTATCATGTTCTATGACGGATTCGTGATGAACAGTTCCCCGGCAATCGCCTTCTGGCACACCGATATGTTGCCGCTGCTCATTTTGATGTATGCCAGTCTCGGAGGCACGACGATCTCGCTAACCCTGCGAGAGCTGTTCGGCGTCCAGGATCTTGCTACCCCCGTGTTGTCGCAAGCGGAACACCTCCTACTGGTCGGGAACTTCCTCTTGTTGGCGGGATACATGGCCCGCATGTCACGCTGGACACCTGCGGCTCGCGAGACCGCGCGGCTGCTGCTGCGCGGAACCTATGCGCGTGTATTCCTGGGGCTGGTGATCGTGGTAGGGTTGCTGGCGACGTTACTGTTATCGATCGTGCAGAATTTCGCTGATCTGCCGGAGTTGGTGATCTTAATTGCATTGTGTGAACTGACCGGAGACTTCACCCTCGTCATGGTGCTGCTGAAGTCCGGGTTGTTCTCCCCCCAGAGTGCGCCGTCCTGGAAGTAGATTCCTGGGAAAATTCATTATGTCGCACGTCAGCGTGCCTTCTGGAACCCAGAAAGTGGTATATCTCCGACTCTATGGTGTGTCGTTCCTCATAATCTATATCTTTGGGAATCGCGGCAATCTGGGAAACTGGCGGGATTACAAACGTGCAAAACGGTATACCCAATCCGACCACTTGAGGCGCTGGAGCCGAGGGGCAATTGAGGTCCTGGTATGCTGCAGTCAACAGCTCTGAGACGGTGCACTATACGGGCCATGTTGTCGTAAACGGACATCAGGTGAGGCATTGCGTGCTGCATGGGGCATACAACCAGCTTGTGGTGGATGACGCCCAGATTTTCATTGATTCAGTCAACTAAACGGATTCCAACCGATGCGGGCTCCTCTCGACCGGGACCCGCATCTCTTCATTGACCCGAAACCCCAACCGCCCAGTCGTCGGGCCGGGGAAGCTTATGAAGTTCGACCGTAGAACCGCAATCCATGGTGAGTCAGATCAGCGCAGTTGGCCGTCGTACCGAAAACACCCCAGTCTTGGCAAACTGGGGTGTTCCGTTTCGCTCAGCGCATCTCTTTTGTGGATTGGCACGGAAGATTACACTCGCATCCCCGTTTTCTAAATAAGGAAGAAAGCGGTCCGGGCATCCCGCATCAGATGCGTCTGAGTGATTGCGAAGCTGCGGCGACTGTCTCCCGACACTAACGCCGCCGCTGTGTATTCCCCGGGGCTGGAGGGATTGGAGTGTCGTGCCAGCTTAGCTGACTAGCTTCGATGTGAAACTCGTGTCCACAACTCATTTTCCCCACGGCCTTGTGCTCGAGGGGGAATCCTCTAAATGACAGCGGAGGAGGCTGTTCTGACGGTGCGGGAGCAGAGGTCGTATACAAATTGCTAAACAAATTCGGCACTGAGTGAGCAACCGCGTTCTTGACATCCCAGCAACCAGCGGGATAATTCATTCCGCCTTGTTGGTGCCTCTGTTTTCGGGGGTGCGCTATCACCCAATGGTAACTATCAGGGCCGCCACGGAGCGCAATACAGCAACGCCTCGAGTCTAAACAATGCCAAGCCTGTCGCCGTGATGCTGCTCAGGGCGTTACATCAAGTCCGCACAGAGTTTTGTCTAGTGACAGGGGGCACTTCAGAACCACTTCCCAGAACAGCCTTGGACGGCGATGATTTGGGAAAATCGCGACCAGGGAGTCGAGTTTTTGAGCGCTTTACTTGGCACCGGAGGGGGCCGACCCAGCCACTTCGAAGGGGTAATGCCGGGGTTTGTGTTGGACAGACACCCACTTCCAAGTTGTGAATTCTTCCAGAGCCCACTTGCCGTTGAGGCGGCCTACTCCCGAAGCTTTTTCACCTCCGAAAGCAACCAAGGGGTCATCATTGATCGTCCCGTCATTGATATGGACCGCACCAGAGTCGATCTGCTTTGCGAGTTCGGCCCCGTACTCTACATCCCTGGTATGGATTGCACCGCTCAGCCCAAAAGCGCTGTCATTGGCAATCTGTACAGCTTCGTCGGAAGTGTCGAAGGGCATGACACAGACGGCTGGACCAAACATCTCATTCTGCGCTATCGACATCTCTGGGCGCACGTCGGCGAAGATTGTCGGAGAAACGAGATTCCCATCTGCCTTGCCGCGCAGGACAACTCTCGCTCCTTCATCGGCGCCTTTCTCGATCTGCTTGGTGAGAGTGACTACTTGCGCCTTGTTGATGAGCGGACCCAAATCGGTTTCAGGGTTCCTGGGATCACCTACTTTAAGCTCGGACACCCGGGCAACATACTTTTCAAGGAACTGCCGATAGAGACTTCGGTGCACGAGAATCCGATTCGCTGACATACAGATCTGGCCTTGATGTGTGAAGCGGCTGAAGACTGCTGCGTTAATAGCCAGATCGATATCGGCGTCCGGCATAACAATTAGAGCGCTGTTCCCTCCTAGTTCCAGGATCGCTCTCTTCAAGCATCGACCGGCCACACTGCCGATATGGCGTCCGACGCCCTCGGAACCAGTGAAGGAAATGATGCGAGGAATGGGATGCTCCACGAAGGCATCGCCAATCTCATGAATGTCAGCCACAATTACGTTCAGCAGCCCCTTTGGCAGACCGACCTCTTCGAACACTTTCGCCACCAGCGTCCCCCCGGTGATCGCCGTATCATCGTGCGGTTTCAGTACCACTCCGTTGCCTGCTCCTATGGCGGTCGCGACTGACCGCATGCTGAGAAAAAAGGGGAAATTAAAAGGACTGATCACGCCCACTACTCCCACCGGGACCCGGTAAAGCCGATTCTCCTTGCCGTCCACCGTGGATGGAAGAATTTCTCCCTTCATTCGCAATGGGTAGGTCGAAGCTTCTTTGATTATGTTTTTTACGAGGCTAATTTCAAAAAAAGCTTTGAGCGCTGTACCGCCGAGTTCTTCGATAATAATGTCGGTGATGTCCGCTTCGTGCTGGTCAATCCAGATAATTGCTTTTTCAAGAATCGCCCTCTTCTCGTACGGATTCATGCCTTCCCAGATCTTCTGGGCGGAAGCGGCCGAGCGGTAGGCCTCATCTAGATCGGCGAGGTTTCCCAACCTGAGCTCAGCGATCGTCTTGCCGTTATATGGATTTTGGTCGCTGAGGACTTTCTGACTCTTACCATCCCGCCACAGTCCGCCGATGTACTGTTTGTTAAGCTGGGCAAACAAGCTCATATACTCTCCTCAGGATCCAGTCCATTTGATTTCACAAAAAACTTGCTTGCATGATTTTACGATCTGGAACTTGCCTCTAAGGCGGCTTCCATTTCTGCCACCAGTTCGTCGCTCGAAACTACGCGTCCGAAGAAAAGGTCAATATTCCTCAGAGTTGCCTGGTGCATGGCTTCGTCGAAGGTCGCATTCAGGTCGCTGGGAAAAACCACCTTATAGTCGCGCATGAACGCCGAGCGTGCCGTTGATTCGCAGCAGGCATTGGAGGCTGTTCCCGTGATGATCACCGTGTCCACCTGGTGATAGCGCAGGACGGCTTCTAGATCGGTTTCGAAGAAGGCGTCGAACTTGTGTTTCACAATCTTGTATTCGAGCTTCCCCTCCTGCGGTTGAAGCATCTGCGGGTACATCTCATAGCTCGGCTCTCCTTGCCACAGAATGTGGCCTTGCGCGATCGCTGGGAATTTGCGCAGGATCTGTCCTCCGTAGGGAGGGCGATGATCTGATTGGGTCCAGACGATTGGAATTCCGTAAGTGCGAGCAAACTTGATCAGACGCTCCAGGCGGGGAATCATTACGCGGGCTCCGGGTGTTTCGAAGACGGCACCCTCAGCCACGAAGGCGTTCTGCATGTCGATGACGATCAGAGCGGAGCGGCGAGGCTCGATAGCGAAAAAGTTTTTCCCGGAAGCGCTGGGGTTGGAAGACATGGCCTCCCCTTCTGAGTATGCTACGGATCGCAATTGGACGGCGCAGCAAGCCCCAATTTGCGAGCGAATCCGCCTGGTTCTCATCTCGCCAGGCGTTCGATGGCGGTTTCCAGTTCTTGCCTGCTCACTCCCCGACGCTCTGCTATAGCCTCGAGGTCATCCGGAGACCTCTTCTCCAGAGTTTCTACTGCGAGTTGCGCCATGCTCGGCTCCGCCGACTTCATATATTGCAGACGAACAATGTCCGGACGGGCGTAATGTCCCACCGTATCAATGATGGCCTTCCAGACTTTGATCATGTCAGCTTGGCACTCAGCGTAAAGGACCTTGTCGCCCGATGTCGGAGGAACCAGGGCAATGCCGAGTGGCGCAACAATTTGGCTGCCCCCATGCGCGTAATCAAGGTTCACGGTCTCGCGCAGTGGAAAGTCTGGCGGCAGATCACCCGAGGTCATATAGCCGCAGGCCGAGAGGACAAATGCTCCGGCTTCCATCGCATGCGCACGCGTCAGCGCATGGCCCCAGAAAAACTTGCCTTCAAGATCAGGCTCTTCCAGCTTCGGACCGATATGAAGGGAGAACGCTCCGGGAAAGACTGCGATGTGAAAGTCCTCTCCCTGCTCAATCATGCGAGCGCGAACGAGAGGCATAAGATGTTCGCCGCAAATGAGACCCCCAATGCGGCCGATATCGGTCTCGTAAGTGACCAGGTCGGAGCCGTCTCCGGGTCCCCAAATTGCCCGCTCGACGAAGGTAGGCACGGTCTTGCGATGGCGACCCAGGATCTTCCCTGTCCGTTCGATGAACAGCAGAGTGTTGTAAATGGTGTGAACCCCAGCCCGTGAATCCATCTCGTTACAGCCAATCACCACGTGAGCGTTGGCCTTAGCAGCAGCCTGGCAGAGGCGCTCGGTGTCTTCACTGGGAATCAACAGAGCCTGATCGTAGAATTGAACGCGAACCGGAAGCCAGTTCTGTAGTTTCGACTCCCAACCTTCGCCCCAATAGGGATAGCCCGTCAGCCAGGTTTCGGTAAACGCGATTAATTCGGCGCCGTGGCTCGCAGCCTCATAAATCTTCTGACAGGCCCGGTCCACGCTCTTCTCTCGATCAAGGTAAACTGGGGGCGTTTGCACTACCGCCACTTTGACACTGCTGCGACCGCAGAGAACTTTGTTCGCCGGTTTCATATTCCTCACGTGTGCTTGAGCGGAACCGTCGCAACCCGCTGAAGCTCGAGCTTAATCGGCCGCCAACTCTCTAGGTGCCCTCTTCGCTTTGCTCTGGCTGGGTTGACGGTAGATATCCTTTGCCAGCATCATCTCCATGACCTCACGTCGAATCTCATCGTGATCGGCGTGACGGCCGGGATGCTTCTCCAAGCCGAGATTCTTGGGATAAAGCGCCTGTTCGTAGATGCAACGGAACTGTTCTGTCCGCAAATCCCTGAGCCAGTTGCCCCACAAGGAACGAGTGCGATATTGGCGAAGAGCTTCTATGTCGAGGATGGCACCGGCATATGAAGGACCAGCTCCATAGGCGTGTTCGGAAAGAATTCTGCCCTGGTAATCCACGATCATAGATTTTCCACCGAAGGTATCGAGCGCGTCGCCTGATTCTGGGGTGAGGAAATAGTTGGCCGGGTTTGGCGCGACTACGTAGCAGGTGTTGTCCAAAGCTCGTGCCCGGTTCTGAATCTCCCAAACACCATTCGCCACGTACGGCTCTGGGTACGCGGGGCGGTAGAGGACCTCGGCGCCATTCATGGCCAGGCCACGGGCAGTTTCAGGGAAAGATCCTTCCATGCAGATGACACAGCCCAGGCGTCCAATGTCGGTGTCAGCGACGGGAAAGAATGCGTCCAGGCCGTCGCCGTAGAGCTCAACCCACTTGTCCCAAACGTCATGCGGCACGGTGGAGTGCTCACGGGCAAAAACCTGGAGCTTGTAGTGTTTGAGAATCACTTCTCCGCTGGGGGCGATGATGAAGGCGCCGTTGAAGAATTTCTTAGGGAACTCGGGATGCTTTATCTTAGCTTGCGCGACGATATAGGCATTGTGCTGCTTGGCCTTGCGGCCCATGGCTTCCGTCTCTTCTCCAGGGACCTCTAGGGCCATTTCATCCACGTATTTCTCGTGATCCCAGTCGAACACCTCGTCGGTGAAACCCTGCAAACAACCCTCCGGCACGCAGATCAAGCGCACCGGCAGATCAATCGCGCTGAGCCAGACGGCAGCGTCGATCAATTCCGAAATGTGCTTGACGTTGACGGCGACGTCCGAGCGGTTTCTGCAGCCGCGCATAGTCGGCTGCAAGGCAAGAGCCATATATTGCTCAATCATAGTTCCCCTCCGGCTATCGATTTCCGGCCGGGATCGGGTGTCCCTCGCCCTCACACGCTAAGCTTCGCGATACCAAGGGACTTCCGGCCCTTGTCATTCTGCAATATCAGGATGGCGGGTGGCAATGCGGTAGCGGCCGGAATGAAAGACGAGGGGCTCACCCTGGTTGTACTTGTACTGCTCAACTTCGCCCACAAGAATAATATGGTCGCCGCCGTCATGCTGACGCACTTTGCGGCAGACAAATTGCGCAAGCGCGCCGTGAAGAAGCGGCACGCCTCCGGTCACTTCCTCAAATTCGACTCCGGCAAATTTATCTGGCAAAGGAGTAGAGAATTGCCGCGAAAGATGGTGCTGGCGGGCCTCCAGAACGTTCACTGCAAAATGAGTAGCGTTGGTGAAATCAATGAAGCTGGGAGTCTGCCGCGACAGGCTCCAGAGGATCAGTGGCGGATCCAGGGAAACCGACGAAAAGGAGTTGACGGTCACGCCTACCTTGCGCCCGTCTGAGGCACGCGCTGTTACTACTGTTACGCCTGTGGCAAACTGACCAAGCGCGCGCCGGTAATCACGCCGGTCGAAGCGCTCGGCCACTGCCTTGGCTTCCTGTCGCACGAATGCTTCCGCCTCGGCAGCGTTCATGAACCAGGGAAATAGCGTCCGTGGATCGTCAAAGCCGTTAACGAAAGCGCTAGCCACCGCGCTGATTTTCCCGGCACAGTCGAGCAGCTTAAGAACATGACCCGGTGGCTTAAGCAAAAGATTGGTCCACTCCACCACCCATTTTGCGTACCCGGTCCAGTAGCGGTCGAAGGTGTGCTGCATCCATTCAGCATCGCGGGATCCGCTGTCACATTCGACGATACTTTCCAGGTAAATATCAGCGCAGCGGGCCGCGTTGTTCGATCCCTGGCCGGTGAGTGGATCGTTAAGCACAATCGCATCGGCCATCCCGAGAACTGTGCGACCCGAAGGAAGCGTCGCGACGGGCTTCCGAACGGTGGGGGCAAAGCGTCCCACCAGAATGCCTTTGTCGTCGGTGAGTTCGACATGCCGGCAGCGCTCCGCCTCCCAGGGCAGAAATGTTTCGAGAATATGCTTGCTGCGAGCTAAATGCTCGGCGGGGGTCTTGACATCAGTCCAGCGATCCATCGGCCCGCGCGGAATTCCTTCGAACACCATGATTTCGCACGCACCGCTGGTAGTCAGTGCAGGAAAAACAAAATACTCGCCCACATTCGGGATCAGGTTGAAGCACACCGCCGCGTAGGGCGCGCGTGGCCGCATGTTCCGAACATAGGTTAGAGCCAGGCTGCGTTGCGCTTCGGAGAAGGGCGAGCGCTCGGTGTCGCGAGGAAACAGTTGAGCGATGGAACCCTTCCCGCTGGCGACGACGACCAGATCATGGCTGCGGGCGCAACTCTCAAGATCATCAATATCGGCGGCCTTGATTCGTAGCACTCCGCCGCGCTTCTGGAACTCAGCCATCCAGCGGGGGATCTTAAGTCTCTGGTCTACTGACTGCGCGAAACTGTCCAGCCGCGCCGCCCAGTCCATGCTCTTGCCACCCACCGAATCAGGCACCGCAAAGCTAATTCCTTCGACCTTGGGACATTCCTCCTCCCAGTAATTCAAACCGAGATCCCGCTCAGTTTCGAGAGCTGAATCGAACATGCACTGGCTCGACATCACATGGCCGTGCCGGATGTCTTCCGCCGAACGGTCGGAATAGAGAGTCACTTCGTAGCCGGAGCCCAGCAGACCAAGCCCGAGTTGCAGTCCAGATTGACCAGCGCCGACAATGGCAATGCGCTCCATGAGGTTCTAATTTACACTTCTTATTCCATGAGCTTGGGAATCGCAGGCGCAGCCATTTCCGGACCCATGGCCGAATAGCCCCCGTCCACCGCCAGATCAGTGCCGGTAATAAAGGAAGCGTGGCTGGAGCAAAGAAACAGCACAGCCTCCGCCACTTCTTCGGGCTCGCCGACCCGACCCAGAAGATGGAAGGGGCCACCGACGCGGTTGGTTTTCTTCTTGTCGCCGTGGGTCAACTCGTTCATCACGCGGGACCAGGTCCAGCCCGGAGACACGGAATTAACCCGTATCTTGTCTGGCGCCAGATCCATGGCTTCGTTGCGCGTTAGTTGCAAAATCGCCGCCTTGGTTACAGGATAGAGCCACCGTCCGGTCTGTGCCACCTTAGCGCTGATGCTGCCGAAGTTGACCACGGCACCGCCGCCGCGCTGTACCATGTGGGGCTTGACCGCCTTCAGCATCATGACGCCGCCCACAACATTGATGTTGTAACTGTCCAGCCAATCCTTACGCGTGGCATTAAGCGCGTCGTCCACATAAACGCAGGCAAGGTTAATCAGGAAGTCGACACCACCGAACTTCGCCACGGTTTGGTTCACGCAGTCGGCAATCTGGACCTCCTCTGCCAGGTCGGTCTTTACGAATTGCACATCCTTACCCAGCGAGTTGGCCACCGCCTGTCCATCTTTCTGATTGATGTCTGCGATGATCACCTTCGTGCCCGCACGATGAAAAGCACGCACCACGGACGCACCAATGATCGTCGCGCCACCGGTGACAATGGCGACCTTGCCCGTCAATCCTTCCATAGTCGTCTCCCGCGTGTGAAACTGCTTTTTGCAGGGGAAAGCTACCACGAGGGCTCAGCCCGGAACAAGAGTGACCGGCTCGTTTGGACTTTGGTTTTTTACGAATGGTGCGCCATCCCACAAGTGCCACTTGTTTGGTCACTTGACGCATCGGTTATATTTGGTCACTTGGTACCTGAGGGTTCGGGAATCGGATCCCGGAGCGAACCCGTGAGAAAAGTTGCCATCATTGGGGGCGGTCAGTCGGGTTTGCAGCTGGCATTGGGGCTGCTGCAGAACAACTACGACGTCACGGTAGTTTCCAACCGCACGCCGGAGCAGATCATGGGTGGCCGAGTTACCTCGAGCCAGTTCATGTTTCATGACTCGCTGGAGAACGAGCGGAAATTGGGAATCAACTTCTGGGAAAAGGAATGTCCAATCACGGAGGGCATCGCCTTCACCATTCCCGGGCCCGAAAAAACGAAGGCTCTGTTCTGGGAGGCTAAGCTCGATCACTACGGACAATCGGTCGACCAACGGGTAAAGTTCGCGGGCTGGATGAAAGAGTTCGCCAAGCGGGGCGGTAATTTGGTGATCAACGACGCTGGTCCGCACGACGTCGAAGGTTACGGCAAGAGCCACGATCTGGTGGTCGTCGCCGCCGGCAAGGGAGAGATAAACCGATTGTTTGAACGCGATGCGGAAAAGTCTCCCTACGACCAGCCCATGCGGGCACTGGCCTTGACCTATGTCAAGAAAATGGTTCCACGCCAACCTTTTACTGCTGTGTCATTCAACTTAGTGCCTGGAGTGGGCGAATACTTCGTGTTCCCGGCACTGACCACAACCGGACCGTGCGAGATTATGGTGTTTGAAGGTGTTCCCGGCGGTCCCATGGATTGCTGGAACGATATCAAGACTCCAGAAGAACACTTGGCCAAGAGTAAGTGGGTTCTTGACACCTTCATGCCGCTCGAAGGAGAGCGCTGCCGCAATGTCGAACTGACAGACAACAATGGAATCCTGGTTGGAAGGTTCCCGCCAGTTGTCCGCAAGCCAATCTGCAAGCTGGGCTCGTATGGACTCGCACTCGCGATGGGGGACGTGGTGGCCACCAACGATCCGATCACCGGGCAAGGTTCGAACACGGCCAGCAAGGCAGCCAGCATCTACTTGCAGCAGATTTTAAAGCGCGGCAATAGGCCCTTCGACGCTCCGTGGATGCAGCAGACCTTTGATATTTTCTGGGATTACGCGCAATGGGTAGTGAAATGGACGAACTCGTTACTGATTCCACCGGCGCCACAGATTCTGCAGCTGATGGGTGCTGCCAGCCAGATTCCTTCACTGGCCGCCAAGATCGCAAACGGATTCAACAATCCTCCGGACTACTCCCCCTGGTGGTTCGGCCAAGCGCAAGCTGACACCATGATCAAGCAAATGGGTGGCTTGACACGGTGAAGGAGTTTTGTAGGTCCGAGTGTCTCCGAATGTCACCACGTATGACCTTGACAATCGCTTGTCCCTGGTTATTGAATTGGCCGCTAGATTCGAGGTCTTGCGGCGTTGCACACACGCCTAGGACATCAGCAACGGACTCAGCAGCGCCATCAGCCAACCTGTGCAGAGCAACCGTGATGAGGAAAGCAGCGAAAGCAGCCACCAGGGATGCAAATTCCGGAGAAGCTGGAAGCGGTTAGTGTGTCGAACACTTCAACAGTAGAACGATCTGTAGTTCAGTCGGCGACGTTTCGACGCGGGGGGCGACAAATGAAGCGGACTTCGCATTGGTCAGTTGGGATCGTTGTCTTGCTGTTGTTGTTGGGCAATGTTCAGGGCCAGGAACTGGCCATCCTGAAGCTAACAGTGAATGACCAGACCGGAGCTGTAATTCCAGGCGCAGAGGTAGCACTTAAGAATGCCCAAACCGGCATCAGCCGAAGCGATGTCACCGAATCGCACGGACTATCGGTGATCCCGGGCATCCCTCCCGGCAACTATGAATTGACGGTAACGGCCAAAGGGTTTACGTCGCGAAAGCTGTCGGTATCCTTGTCGGTGGGCCAGACCGCCTCGGTAGTGGTCACCCTGGGGCTTACGGTCAAGGAAGAGGTGGAAGTACGTGACGTCATTCAAGGCATTGACACCGAAAAGTCCGACGTCAGCCAGGTCATCGACACTCCGAAGATCAGCGATCTGCCCATTTCGGGTCGCGACTTCATCGACTTCGTATTGCTCACGCCTTCCGTGAACGTGGGCCGGAGCACCGCCGTGGGCGCACAGTCGCCCTTCACCGAAACGGTGCTGAAGCTCAGTTTCGCGGGAGTGCGCGAAAGTCACACCTCCTTCTTCGCTTTGGACGGAATCGACTACACCACCAGCATCTCCGGGGTACAGCGCATCAGCCCCTCGCAGGACTGGGTGCAGGAGTTCCGGGTCGTGGACAGCCCCTACCAGGCCGATATCGGCCGTAACCTGGGCTCGGTGGTCAACACCATCACCAAGTCAGGTACCAATGATGTCCACGGCAGCGCCTACGAATTCTTTCGCAACAACAGCCTGGATGCCAAGAACCTGCTCTCGGCCCCCGGTTTCGATACCCTGCGCTTCAACCAGTTCGGAGGCACACTGGGCGGCCCTGTCCACAAGGAGAAAAGCTTCTACTTCCTCGGATATGAAGGTCAGCGACGCGCGGAATCACCGTTGTATTCGTCCTTCATTCTGCATTGCATCAACGCAACTGGGTGCTTGGGCCCGGGCAGCCCCAGCATCAACCAAGTGAAGCAAGCCCTCGGTTTACAGCCGGAGAGTCTGAATTCGTTCCTCACGATTGACGACTATGACAAGTTCATCGGCAAGAGCAACAACGTTCTGAGCGAAAAGACTTTCCTGAATGTCGCCTATCTCTTCAACGATTCCCGCAAGAAGAACGCACGCGGAGCCGCACCGGGCGAAGGCTTGCCATCGTCTTACCGTGACAACCCGGTCCGCGACCAGACTGTCTACGGAAGTCTGATCCATGTTTTCACCCACGATCTGACGGCGGAGACTCTGTTGCAGTACGGTAATCGGAACTTCAATCTGGTGCCGAAGGGTCTGGGACTTGAGCCGGCTCTGGGCATTTCCGACCTGCTGTCATCCGGCGGTTTTGTGGGCAGTGTTCGCTTCTACCGCGAGCAGCGCTTCCAGATCGCGGAGAATGTTACCTTCACACCAGGCAACCACACTCTGAAATTCGGGGGCGAACTCCAGCCTGTCTGGACTAAGACGCAGGTGCCGCTTTTCAGTCCGGGGTTTGGGATCTTTAGCCCACAGAGCTTTTTTGGAGCCTTCCCCTTTGATGGCACGATTCCAGGCACAGGTCCGGGCACGCCTGTCGCTTATCTGTTTCTGGAGCCTCGGTCACTCTTTGGCCAGCAGATTCCGAATCGCGATCCTAATTTTGAGGCGGGTCTATATGCCGGCCCTAGCGAACAGGTTTTTAACGATGCCACCACGGTTTCTTATCGGCACCTCCTGTGGTCGGGCTACATTCAAGACCAGTGGAGGGCCTGGTCCAACCTTAGCTTCACCCTTGGTCTTCACTACGACGTCGACAACCTTCCTTCCGCATCCGAACTGAAGCAGATTGGGGGGTTCCACCCCACCAACTACAACAACGTCCAACCTCGAGCCGGGTTCGCTTATGCCTTTAATGGAGGCAAGGGCGTGGTACGAGGCGGCTTAGGGCTGTTCGTCGGGCCGTTTGTGTATAGCGACATTTTGGTGAGCTGGGTGGGCGCCTCGGAATTCAGTTATATGAATCAACCGTTCTTGCCCGAGTTCAAGAATCCCAGCCAGAAGTTGATCGGATTCGGGCCGTCGGGGGCGGTGGGTGTATGCGATCCGAACCTTGCGCCTGGAGCCTGCGTTCAGTTCCCAGGAACTCTCAGGGCGGACTTCATGAACTTCGTGTCTAACGGTGCCTATCCTGCGCCGAATGCGCTGCAGCAGGTCCCACTGGGCTATGCCCAGAAGAAATTCAATCAGCCCTTCTCCGAGCAGGCCAGCCTCGAAATTGAACACCAGGTCGGCAAGGACCTCTATATTTCGGTGGGGTATCAGTGGATGCATGCGAGCCGCCTGCCGGTTTACACCAGCATCAACGGTGACTGTCCGGGGCACGTGGAAGCAAACTGTCCCAGATTGCCCGGCGGGAAGGAGTATTTTTGTAATGCGCCCACGACCGCTGCTTGCCCTCCGCCGTCGCCACCTGGAGTGCCTACTACTGCTGGACCCGCTGATCCCAATTTTGGCTTCGTGCTTTATGTGAAGCCGATTGGCTTTTCCCTCTACAACGCTGGCACTCTCAGTTTGCGCAAGGTGCTCTCGCACCACTTCAACTTTCTGGCAAACTACACTTACTCGAAGTCCATTGACATCTCAACTACGGTTAACCTGCCGAACACGCCGGAGAATTATCTGCATCCGGAATTTGACCGAGCCGTCGGCGACAACGACGTCCGTCACCGCTTTACCTTGGCGTTCTTGACGGAATCGCCAAAGGAATGGCCCCTCGTGGTGCGCGACTTCAAGTTCTCAATGCTCACCAGCCTGCAAAGCGCTCGCTGGTTTAGCATAAACGCCGGATTCGATACCAACGGCGATGGGTTCCCCTTCCCCGATCGCGTAGGCACGAGCCCTCGGAACTCTTACAGGGGCGATCCTTTCTATGACGTCGACCTGCGTCTGCAACGGGACATTCCGTTCACTGAACGCATCAAGGGAGTAGCCAGTTTTGAGGTGTTCAACGTCTTTAACCGGCCCAATGTACTGGACGTGGATCACGTGTACGGCTTGGCGGATTTCGCCGGCCCGGTGCCAAAGGAGTTCGGCGACCATATTTCGAGCCCGGGTAACCCCACCTTCGGTTCGCCAAAATTCGCCGGTGAAGCACGCCAGATCCAGCTTTCGTTCCGGGTCACGTTCTAGCTAAGCATCACGGGCAGAGGAACACTCAGTCCCTGGCGCAAGGGCTTTGCGCCGCCCAGTTGCTGGTTACTTGGGCACGGTCCAGTGAGGGAAAAAACCGTGGTGAAACCTTACACTGCCGTGGGGCTGATTCCCGCCGTCCGCGGCATTCGCAGCCGCCAAGACATCAAGATCAATCTTGACCACCTGAAGCACCTGGTCAAGGCCGCCAGTTGGCTGTCGGCTCTCGATATCCCGGTGCGGTTGATCGCCCTTCCAGAGGGAGCTTTGCAAGCCTTCAACGATGAAGTACTGGATCTGGACCACGTCAAGTTCGCGCGCGAGTGCGCAATTGATATACCGGGCGAAGAAACCGAAGAACTGGGCAAGATTGCGCGCGAGTATGACGCATTCATCATGGCTCAGGCCAAAGCCCGCCACCCCGATTTGAAAGATCGTTTCTTCAACGTTGGGTTCATACTCGATCCGAGGGGAAAAGTAATTCTGAAACACTACAAGGTTTCACCACTGTTCCCGGTTGAACATTCGCTGTGCCCGCATGATGTATACGACTGGTGGATCGAAAAGTATGGGCGCAATCTGGACGCGTTCTGGCCGGTGGCGGATACGGCGATCGGCCGCTTAGGCATCATGATGGCAAACGAGGGTTCGTATCCGGAGAATGCCCGTGCTTTAGCACTAAATGGGGCGGAGGTCGTGTATCGCGCCTCCTATCCTCACCCCGCGACGGGAAACGAAATCTTTGAGATCCAGAGCCGAGCGCGCGCCCTGGATAATAATATGTATATCGTTGCGCCGAACCTCGGAACGTATTACCTGTTTCCGGAAGAGACGACGCCCATCGACGCATTCGGCGGGAGATCCTTCATCATCAACTACAAGGGCCAGATCGTGGGCCGCCAGGAATATGGTGGGGGGTCGACCTACGTGGCCGGAGTAATCGATGTTGAGGCTATGCGTGACCATCGGGCGCGGGCACAGTGGGATAATTGGCTCAAAGATCTGCGCACCGAGCTTTACCAGATACTTTACGAGAAGCCAATCTATCCCAAGAACCTCTATCTGAAAAGAGAACCGATGAAGCACAACGAATACCGTCAGAAGGTAATCAAGCGGCAGATCCGGCTCATGCACGATCGCGGCATCTGGAAGAAGCCAGAAGGCTAGTTATGCCTCGGAGGGTGTGGGCGGGCAGCAAAGTTTTGAATCGCCTTCACAAAGTCTGATGTCAACAGCTATACACAATTGGCATTTCTCGCTGTCGTGATCGTGTGCTTGATGACAGGAGCGATTTTCTGGTTTGGCAGACTTCAGCCAACCTCCTACCATCTCCTGCCCACCTAACGCAGGGTAGGTCTACAACCTCGGGGGCGATTGCGGTACTGCCATTGCAGAACATAACTCCCAATCAATAGAACGAGTTTCTTAGGTTTGCCTTGGCCGACGAGATCGCCACTACACTTAGTCGTGTCCCCTCATTCTCAATTCGCCCATTTGCTACCAACATCCGGCGCCGGTTCCTGCAGCCCGCTGCGGACAAGCTAGGACTGGGCGGGGTGGACTTCAGATGTCTACGCAGATCGTGTGCTACGTGGCAACTCGTAGCCGGAGCCGACCCGAAGTCGGTTACAAGACAGATGGGCCACTCGCGCACCTCGACCACGATGGAGATTTATGCGCAGTTCGTGCAAGAGGGGCAGAGAAGGGCCGCGGCGAAGCTAACGGAGTACGTGGCCGAGCACAAGAAGAAGTCTGGTCCATTTGGTCCATTGCTGGTCCAATAAAAAGGCCCATCTTGAAAACGATTTTCGAAATCGGACCCGCTAAGTCGTTGGGTAGATGGTGGAGCTGACCGGGATCGAACCGGTGGCCGCCTCGTTGCGAACGAGGCGGCCTACGATCCTAACGCCGCCACTTCTCAGCAAATTAGAAACCTTCTTGATCCATCTGTGGTCCAAGAAACCGGGACCGGTTGCCTGGAAAAAAGCCGAGCCTCCGCAAGTGAAGAACCTGCGCGTCAAAACCGGGCTAGGATGCCGAACCCTGAAACTGTCCCTATTGCTTCCGCGTTGATTGAGGTTTGCACGCCGAAATCACACGGCGTCTACTGCCGAGCGCCGAACTCGGCCGTGTTGGTTGGTCCGACGCCGCCAGCAAGGCCATAGTTGTTCTTCAAAACACAGAAGTCGGCGCCGGCCTGTACGCTCATAACCACGCCGCCCGCATCGCCGCCGTCTTCAGCATTGCTGCCCGGCCCGCAGATTTTTGGTCCGTTGGACGCCGTGTTCGTAGCATTGAAATCGATGCCTACGGGCGCGAAGTGCATGTGGAAGACATTCAACTGAGCGTCTGGGATAAACTCCGGATGCGTTGCTCCAGTGCCGAAGGTTACTTGCGCCTGAGCGTAGCCGGCAAGGGTTGCTGCCGCGCTGGCCCCGGACGCGTAGCTGATCAGACGTTCCTCGTTCCAGATCGGATAGGTTCCGTCGGCCACGTGGCTGAGCGTTACGTTTGCAAGGTTGGCTCCCTGAGGAATTGCGCCGTCGATGTAGTTGTTTTGTATGGGGTCGATTCCGTCCACCGTCAGATACTTGAGGTTGGTAACGTTAGCAAAGTTCTCCGCACTCCAGAACTCGAAGCCGATGGAATCGGTTGTTGTTTCGAGTTGACTGATCATCTCCGGTGTTCCAATCACGCGATACCGATTGCTTGCTGTCCCGCCGATAGTTCTTGAGGTAATCAGCGGATTGGCTGCGGGAGCACCATAGGGGTCACAGTTCCCGATGTCCAACGACCGATAAAGCTCCTTGGTGTTGGTGACGGAATGTTCAACAACGTTGTACGCGCCGGACAAGGGAGCGGGGATGAAGGCGGACAAGCCATAGTAGGTGGCTCCCGTTCCGGCAAATTGCTGTTTGAAGGGATCTGCGGTGCGCCCAAAAATGCCCGTAAACATCAGGCCGAGGTCTGTCCGATTGACGTTGGTGAGTTGAGACGACCCAAAACCTGATGGGTTGGTGGTATTGACCGCGATCACGACCGGTTTCGCGCCTACAGGAGTAATGGTGTAACTGGGAACCGGCAAGCCCGTGGCGCCATCGGTGCCGTAGACATTGAAATCGTTGACATTCACATAGTATTGGCTGAAGTAGCTGTACACCGGTTGTTGGGCGAACGGTCCGGGGCCGTATCCCAGGCCGATGAACTGAGTACCCTTGCCGAGGCTGCCGCACTGCGCCAACGTGGAATAGGTCGCGAACTTCGCGTCCACGGGCAAGATGTCGGTTGCCGCAATAGTTATGATTTGATTTGCGAACGCCGTAAGAACACTCGCAGGCAGCGCCGTGTCGGTAATACCAGGCAGTGCGTTCGCTCCGGCTGTCCCAGCGGTGGCGCTCGTGGCCAATGTGCACTGTGGTTGGGCAAAGAGGCAGCGGACACCGAGAACTGAATCCAGAGCGATGTAGGCCCACACCGCTGAATCAGCACTTGGTGCGGCACAAGTTCCCGTCGATCCTGGGGACCACGTTACCCACAGCGGCCCGTAGTCTATGCTAAACGGAAAATATGCAGGGATGTTCGGCACGCGCTGGTCAAGAACATAAGCTGATCCCAGGGAGGTAGCCGACGTGGTCCAGGCACAGCTCGTGGTTCCAGCGCCCAGAGTGTAAGCAGCAATCCCCGCCTCTGACCAGAAGGCGGTCGAACCGGCGATGTTGGCCTGTAAGGTTTGCGTGTTAAGTGGAGCAGCAAAGGACAGCAGCAATAAGACCACCAGCAGATATTTCCCTGTTCTCATGTTTTCGTATTCCTTCGGGACGGAGGCTTGCACAGGGACCAGGCAGCGGGTGGACAGGCGCGTGCCGAAGTAGCGTTGAACGCTTGAGACACCAATGGCATGTAATTATTAGAACGATTCATGGCGTCTTCATCCCACGAGTTGTGAAAATAAATTCATCAAGATGTTGAGTTTGTGGGGTACGGGTACTGCTCGGCGATATCGAGAGTGCTTTTCACATTTCTGTGCCTCTGACATTGCATCGGGGCGGGGAGAAGGCTATGCTGTCGAGTCGCAGGTGGGGCGAGGGCGGCGCGGCATTTTCACTTTTCCTCTGTCTTAGGCCCAGCCGGTGCGTAACGATTTGATGCTCGCCCCCCCGCTATCCCTGCCACTACCGTCACCACCGTAAGGAATCGACGAATGCATATCCAGCCGATCCAGCCCCGGCCTATTGAGCGTCAAGAAATTCGTGTAAAAGAAGCCCGCATTGAGCGGGACTCCGAAAAGCTACGTCTGGAAAGACTCCTCTCAGCGGTTCGGACAAAACTGCGCGCGAGCGAGGAATCGTTGGAGAGCTGAATCTCCTTGCTATGGCATCAAGATCGCCGGACAGGCCTTCCCCACGCTTGGCCTAGGGTACCTGGACACGACCTGCCTGTCGGCGCAGTCTTAGTCGAGTAGTTTTCGATGCAGTAAATGACCGGTTGCCGCCGCGACGGAACAGATTCGTAGCAGCGCCGGCGCTTCGCGCCTGCGACAGGGTTGTTCCCTCAACGGAATTTTTCCGCGTCTCGAAACAAGGCGGCAGCTTGATCTTTCGCGGAAACGATAGCTTCTCCCGTGAGCTGCCAATCGATTTTCAAACCCGGGTCGTTCCAGGCCAGAGTCCGCTCCCACTCCGGCGCGTAGTAGTCCGTCGCCTTGTACAACACGTGGGCCCCTTCCGACGCCACGCCGAAGCCGTGCGCAAACCCCGGCGGAACCCACAGCATGTGTTTGTTCTCGTCCGAAAGCACGACGCCGCTCCAGTGGCCAAAGGTGGGTGAATTCTCTCGCAGATCGACCACCACGTCGAAGATTTCGCCCTCGACCACACGGATCAACTTCCCCTGCGCTTGCCGTATCTGGTAGTGCAGTCCGCGTACAACGTTGCGCGCCGAGTACGAGTGGTTGTCCTGCACGAAGGCAGTCTGGATTCCCAGGCCCGCCAGCATCCGCTGGTTGTAGCTCTCCAGGAAGAAACCGCGCTGGTCTCCAAATACACGCGGCTTCAGGAGGAACACTCCTTCAAGCGGAGTGAGAACTTTCTCCATTGATCCTTTCCCAGCTTCAGGGAGCTTTTCCTTGACTTGCAGGAATGGCATGCGTGATCGGATACAGGCTGTCGGACGAACGTACAGTTGTAAGCCTTCTGCGTGGCGATCGATGTGGCGAACTTGAAGATTTATCAATCGCCGTACGAGTTTCGAATTCTGAGCCAATAACAGCCGGCCGTAGAAGGGTCGGTTAACTGCGCTCGGAACAGGCCAGTCTGTCCTGGCGGAATGACGGCATTTCCCGAGATTGTCTCGAGGTTGATCCCACTAACAGTGATCGAGTAGAAACTCGAAGCGTTGTAGATGGTTCGTGTCCAGCCTGTGAAGCCAAGGCAGTCCGGTAAGGTCAGCGTCGCTGCCGCCGTCGGTGTGTCGGTCAGGTAGTTATCGGCAACTGACTCAATGTATGAGTTGGAGGTTGTGATATTCGGGTTTTGACGCGTTGCCCCGTCCATCGCATTGATGACCTGGCTCACTAGTGGGGCAACCACATTCGTCGCAGCGATCTGGGTAATGTGGGCCATGTCGCTGAAGAAATAAGTGCTGTTCGAGTACGCTCCATCCGCTCCCAACGAAGGCACTGCTGCGATGTCTGCGATGGCATCGAAATAGCCTGGCCATTGCTGCCGGATCAAGGTGTTCAGCGAGTTCTTGTACGAGTCGCAAGAGCCTCCGGTGTTGCGGCTGATCATCGTCATTACGACCGTGCGAACGCCCTTGCTCCGCAGGCCGCCTGACCATGCTCTCAGGTTTGCCCAGGCTTGCGCTGGCGTGAAATTGTGATTGGCACCTGGGCAAACATCATTCGTTCCCAGCCAGCTGACGGCTACCGCGCGTCCGGGGCCAGTCGGAATCATCGACTGCTCGCGCTCAATAGAGAGCGCCCGCGCCATTTTGGCGGTATTGTTGAAGTACCCGAAGTTCTGTACATCGTACGAGTTCGCCAGCGAAAGCGACGAGGACCATGGCGTCACGATGCGGTATTCGGCAGTCAGCGAATCTCCTACGATCACCAGGCGGTTTCCGGTGTAGAGTTGCGGCGAAGGGTATACGGGTACACCCGGGCGCGCCTGCACTCCCTGGATGATTGCCGCTGCATTCTCCCCCACGGTCGCCGACGACAGCGCTGCGCCATCAAAATAGGCAAACCCGAAGGTCCCGTTGAAGTACCGCGAGCCGGGAATCGCTCCGCCCAGAAGCACGTTGGAACTTGTGTTGCGCCCGTTCGAGTCGCCCTGCGCACCGTAGGAAATCTCGCTGGTGTTGAGATCCGGCGTTGTCCAGTAGATGTGATCCGTTCCGCCGCGCGTGACACTGATTACGCCGCAGCCGCCAAGATCACCGCCAACCTGCTGCCAGGTGTACCACATACTATTGCCGCGACTGTAGAGTGCTGGCGCGAAGCCACCCTCGTATTGATCGCTCGCGGAACCCACTCCGCTGATCAGGATGATTCCATTGCCGTCGCTGTCACCGACAATAACCTCAAACTGAGAGAATTCACTGTGTCCCGATTCACCGGTGGCTTGCACGCCAGGATAGAAACACACATAGGCCTGAAAAGTCTGCCACGACGCCAGGGCATTAGGGCAGCTGATGTATCGCAGCGTGCCCGCAGGAACTGTGGACACACCCCAACCCGTCCAGGATGGATTGTTAGGAGACGCTGCGAACACGCAATTGTTGCCCAGGCCACTGTAATCTGTAACTGTCGTTCCCCTCTGATCAACCATGGGCAGAATCGCCAACGGAGAGGAGGTATTAAGCCCGAATGCAGAGTTGCCTGACGGCGTTTGGGCGCGTACACCCAGAACAGCTGCGACGGCGAGAACGATCATCATTCCGTATATGAGTTGAACCCCTCGGGACTTCATCGTTGCCTCCACTCAGGGTTTGATATGGTGCCTACGCGGCTGCCGACGAATTAGCAGAAGTAATGCCGGGTCACAGGCGGGACCGTTCGCCGCGGAGGAAATCCTGTTGCTGGAATCGCCCCCTCGCCTAACCGCGCGAGCGCCAAACCGCATGCGCTTTACCGAACGTTCTGTTCAAGCCGACCGATGGCGTAACAACTGGCAAAGTTCGTCCAGGTTCGGGACGCCCTCCGGCCCCGCCCAGCATGATTGCGATGTAGTCGGTGGTGTTCACCAATCACGTACGACAGGTTAAGGCAAATTAGGTCAAGACTAAGAACGTCCTGACCCCGGCAAAAGTAGCGACTGTCCTAAGCCGTCCATCGCCAACAGCGTAAGGTCCAATTCTGGCCTTCTGCAGCAATAGCGGCATGGTGATCCGGGACTGCAGGTAGGTCTGCCAGAAACCACTGACGCGCATACTCCTCATTTCCATTCACCGCAAGCAATCGAGCCGGCTGCCCTGGAATGAGTGCTGTGTCTACCAATGACATCTCCAATGACAGGCCCATTCCGGCAGCCTTCAAGAACGCCTCTTTCCTTGTCCAGCAGACAAGAAATCCATCGTCTTTGTCTGCCTCCGGCAATGCGCGCAACGCCTCCCTCTCACGCTGTGAAAGGCAGCGCTTCGTAAGCATTCTTCTATCCAACGCTGGATCCATCCACTCCAAGTCGACACCGATCGTCCCGGCTTTGGCAATTGCAACAATGCCCTGGTCTTGCGAATGTGAAATATTGAAACTCGCGAAGAACCGGGGTGACACCACGAACGGCTTGCCGGTGCCAGTCTCTTTAAACTCCAGGGATCGAGCAGGAACACTCAAGTATCGGCCAAGGAGTTCCCGGACAACTCCTCGCATCAGCACAAAACGATTTTGATCGGCGAGCCTGAAATACCGCTCAGCACGGTAGTGTTCATCTGGAGAGAGGTTCTTCCATAAGGCCTGGAATTGGTCTCTGCAGAGCTCCAAATCGACGAGCCAAACGTGGAGCTCACCTTCAACCAATTGACAGGCATCAGGTATCGTCCAGTTTGCATTGAACATGATCGGGGACGCAAAGGAAGGAGGATTGAAGGATTGTAGTGTGGCAGGGGACACTGTGGGCACAGCTGCTGTGGGGGAATAAAGAGCTAAATGCGAGTTGGACGCGCTTTAAGCGTCGACGATCGAGCGAGAAGAGCACGCAGCAAAATGTTGCAACTCCTGGGCAGGTTGCTTCTCTGACGACAAGCCAGAAGACTCTTCATCGGACTTAGAAAGCTCGACAATGGCATCCGCGATACATCGCACGTTGCGCTCATCCAATAGATCGCGATGATGGGCATTTACATACTGGACATGCAAATCGCGAGTAATGACGGGCTGCCATCCCGAGAGGAAGTTCAAGTGAGGGGGGCGATTGGAGGCTAGGACCAACAGTACCTTCCCCTCGTACTTGTCGGGTTCGTGTGCACAGGCCGCAGCTTCGATAACTCGTTGCGCCACCCTCATTTCAGATGTGGCGGATGCTGTTCTTAGCATGTCCGCGAAACGGTTGTGAAGAAGCTCGCGTATATAAAGGTAGCTCTTCCGCACTCCAAGCTGGCCAACCCGGCTCAGGAGATAACGCAAGTAGCGCAACTTGAGTCCTAAAGAGTCGCACGATTGTAAGCGTGAGGGGTTTGGTGTATCCAAAAGTATCAGCAGCGCGACCTGTTCTCCGGCAGCTTTCAGTTGGCGTGCCACTTCGAAAGAGAGAACTCCGCCCACACATTGACCCCCGATGATGTAGGGGCCTTTAGGTTGCGTTGCCAGAATTTTGCTGACCTGGCACGCGGCCAGGGTCTGCAGAGTGGGCCGTTTGCCCAGCGGAGCGAGATCGTCCGCGGTGAGCGAGACCACGAGAAACGGGTATTCGTCACCGACCGCTTTCGCCAGTTGTCCGTTGAGATAGTGCATCCAGAAAATACTAGGGCGAGTTCCTGTCAGCCGCAGGGCAAGCACTCCGGGCGGCAGCACCGGCATGCTTTTGGCAGATCGCTGCATGAGTTCCGCTTGCTGGCGAACCGTGGGACGATGAAAAAGCTCAGAAACTGCGATTTGCTGGCCAAATTCCTTAGCGATCCGCTGCTGCAGTGCAGCAACTAGCAAAGAATGCCCGCCCAGATCGAAGAAGTTGTCGTCGGCACCGACGTGCTCCCACCCGAGGAGATCGCCCCAAATCCCAGCGAGGCGCGTTTCCTGGCGCGTGCACCGTGCTCCTTGCGGGGTCCGTGCTTTCTGGGCAACCGGCGCGGGCAAGCGTGTCCGGTCAAGTTTGCCATGAGCCGTTAACGGAAGGCTGCTCAGCACGATAACCTCTGACGGAATCATGCTATCGGGGAGGCTGCCGCCGAGAAAAGCTCGCAAATCGGCGAGTGTTGGGGCCGAGGATGGCTCATTCGCAACCAGGTATACGGCAAGCCGAGAGTCGCCATTAGCCTCGGGCCAAGTGCGGGCGGCCGCGGCCGCAACGTGAGGATGCCGCAGAACAGCAACTTCTACTGCTTCAAGTTCCACGCGGTGGCCACGTATCTTTACCTGGTTATCGTTCCGTCCAAGAACGGCGATCGTCCCGTCCTCGCGCCGCACCGCCAGATCGCCAGTACGATACAGTCGCGGTTCGCAGACGGAGTCGACCTTGGTAAAGCGTTCCGCAGTTTGTTGTGCACGGCCGCGATATCCTTTTGCAAGGCCGACTCCACCCAGGAACAACTCGCCACGAGAGCCCACAGGTAACGGCTGCAGACGCTGATCCAATATGTATGCTCGGGTATTGGCAATGGGCCGCCCGATGGGGACGGGCCCCTCCTCTTCAGTTTCCGAACAAACCCGATGTATAAGCGACCATACGGTGGTCTCCGTGGGTCCGTACATATTCCACAACTCTCCTCCCGCAGCGAGCAGTCGATTGGCGAGGGCACCAGGCAAGGTCTCTCCTCCACAAAGAAGGCGAATGCTTCGGCAGGAGTGTCTCGTTGAGTGGTCTCCCGCCTGGGGCCATCCAGAAAGGAGTAAGGTTCGCCAAGTGGCGGGAGTCGCTTGCATGACTGTGCAGCCGGAGCGGATTATGGCCTGTGTCAGAAGATGCGGGTCCCGCGTTTCTTCCTGACTGGCGATCACCACCGTTCCTCCCGATATCACAGGCAGGAACAGCTCGAGGGCTGCAATGTCGAAGGAGATCGGCGTGACCGCCAGAAGCACATCCTCCGGTCGGAAGCCTGGAGCGGTCTGCATGGCTGCCAGCAAGTTAACCAGGCTGCGGTGAGCGACCTCCACTCCCTTTGGGTCGCCCGTTGTTCCGGAGGTGTAGATCAAGTAAGCAGTGTCTTCGGGATGGTTCCCAGTTTGTGCCGCCGGAACCGCGGGAGGACTCAGCGTGACGATATTCTCATTCGTACGATCTGAATCAACCAGAACAATCGCACTCGCACTCTCTGGCAGCAGGTGGATGAGTGAGCCCTGCGTCAGAATCGCTGATGGCTGCGCATCGTTAAGGCAAAGCGCGAGGCGCTCGTGGGGCATCTGGATATCGAGCGGTAGGTATGCGGCTCCTGTTTTCAAAACGGCAACTAGCCCCGCCAGCAGATCCAGGGAACGATCTAGCGCAACCGCTACGATCGAAGCTCGATTTATCCCTGCGCTGCGGAGCGATGAGGCGAGCTTCTCAGCACGAGAGTTAAGTTGCTGGTAAGTCCAGCGATGACTGCCGTAAACAGCGGCAGTGGCGTGTGGTGTTCGACAGACCTGGTTCTCAAAGAGCGTGGTAAGGGTGACCTGCGGGAACGCGCGAGCCGTGTTATTCCACCCCTTCGAACCCAGGAGCGCAACAGTCTCTCCCTGCGTGAGGATGGGTAGGTAACCGAGCTTTCCCTCGGGATTCTGGCATATCGATTGAAGCAGAGTAAGCCAGTGGGCCACCATCCTCTTAATGGTCGAAGCATTCCAGATATCTGTGCTGTACAGAAAGCGGCCCTCGACATAATCTGACCACTCACCAAGTTCCAGGTAGAGGTCGAATTTGCTGGTGCCAACCGTGACATCCATTTGGCTGAGACTCCACCCGTCAGAAAAGATGGGAATAGGGGGCCGCATGGAAAAAAACACTCGGAAGATTGGGTGTTGGTTTCCCTCACGGTTGGGCTTGACTTCCTGGACTACGCGATCAAACGGAACGTCCGCCGCAGCCAAACCGGCGATGACCGACTCTTGGGTTTGAGCCAGATAATCGGTGAAGCGCAGGTCGGCGAATGGGCTGGTGCGGACCGCAAAGGTGTCGAGAAAATAACCCATAGTGGCTTCAAGTTCCGACCGTCTGCGGCCATCGGTAACAGTCCCGACAATAAGATCGTTCTCGTTGCTATACCGGAAGAGCAAAACCTTGTAGGCTGCGAGGAGCGTTGTATAAAGCGTCGCGCCATGCGTACGGCTTAGAAGCCGGAGAGCAACCAGCAATTCTGTCGGGATCTTGAAGCATTCCATTGATCCGCGATAACTTGCGATCGCCGGGCGTGACCGATCCTCAGGAAGATGCAGCGCCGGCAGCTCCCCTGAGAGCTGATCGACCCAATAGGCGAGATGGCCCTTCACAGCCGGCGATTCCACGTGTCGTTCCCGCCAGATCGCGTAGTCGCCATATTGAACCGTGGGATGGGGCAGAGGAGAAGGTTTGTTGCTCACCAAGGAAGCGTAGATCGCAGCCAATTCCGGAACCAAAATTCGAGCTACAGAGACACCGTCGAAAATGACGTGATGAAGCGTAAGGTACAAGCGGTGCTCGTCAAACTTCACGCGAACAACAAACGCCTTAAACAGCGGCGGAGAGTTGAGCGGGATTGCCTTCTGGGCGTCTTCGGTAGCGATCCGGAGTGCCATCGTCTCCCGTTCCGCTGCAGGCAACTCGCTAAGATCGACTAAGGGCAAAGTCACACAGACGGAGTTGTGGATGATCGCCTCACCTTCAGGCGTGATACTGGTGCGCAGGGCTTCATGCCGGCGAATGACTTCATTCAGGGCGACTTGCAGTGTGGCCAGATCGAACTCACCATGCCGACAGATAGTGAGAGGCTCGTTATAGATTGGCAGGTCTGACTGCTGCGCGTGAAGCCAGACACGTCGCTGTTCGGTAGATAGGGGAACGACGTTACCTTGGGGCCGAGGACGAATACCGTCTTTTGCAGTCTGCGGCCCGGTACCGCGCAAGCGTTCCTGGAGCAGGCGGAGCTTGGCTTCCGACAGGCTTTGTTTGCCCGACACCTCCCTTCTTCGATCTGGGCTCATGGCCATGTCTTAGCGTTCGTCGGTCAATTCGACAGCACCAGCCGGGGGCGGCGACGCGATGACCTCTGGATTAACAGGTGCCTCTTGTTGAGCAGTGTGCTCTTCTTCTCGGTTAGCACGTACCGCTTCCCGATTAGCCGTTATCGTGGGCACGGCAGGACGGTGGGCGATAACTGGAACATCATCCACTGTCTTTGGCAACAGTACAACTCTGGTCACACTATTGACGTCTGCCAAAGACCCCACCAGTACATAGTTAAAGTGCGATCCGTTTAACAGCTCCACCAACACTCGCCGCACCGGCCCAGGTCCGAAGCGTGTTGCCACGCGGTCACTTGCAACCGGAATTTCCATTTCCGCTCCTGTCTGGTCGCGGATGCAGCGCAGAATGTCGCTAAGTGTCGAGTTGGGCGCCACAATCGTCAAATCCCCATCGCGATACGTGACCTCGGGTGGTACGGGAGGAATCGAGTCGAGCGGAATCTGTGGCAGCGGGCCCATTTGACCGGAAGGCAAGGGAGAGACACTCGACTCCTTGGTCTGTGTCGGGGCGTGCGCTGTTTGGCCCGCCACGCTGCCCACGAGAATACATGCAAGGGCTACAACTTTGAACGAAGTCGTCATGATTCTGGTATCCACAACTCAGGTTTGCCCTTGCACGTTCACGACTTGTCGTTCGCAAAGAACGGATGAGGAAGACCTAGGGATCATTTGATTGCAAAGCCTCCAGTGCGCGTCGCGCAGGATTAAACTGGGGATTCAACTGGAGGGCCTGCGCATACGCATCTTTGGCTTCTGCTATACGATTCGCGGCCTCGAGCAGTAACCCCAAACGAAAATATCCAGTCGCCGCCGGTCTTTCGCCAACCCTCTCAGAAAGCTGGGTGATCATTTTCGGCAGTTCCTGAGGATCTGCATGGAGCGACAGGAGCGAGTTCTGCTGCGCTCGCGCATCGTCTCCCAGTTGCCGGTAGATGAGGCCTAGTTCTGCGTAGATATGAGCGCTGAGTTTGGGCTCGGGTCCCGCGCGCAACGCGACGTTGTACTGCTCGACAGCTTCACTCAGTTTGCCATGATCCTGGAGATCGCCCGCTACAGCGTTGTGGCTGATTGGGTCACGAAGCGCAATCCTGGCTGCTTCTTCGTAGTAACCCAGTGCCTCAGGTCGACCCTCATGCAAAAGAACATAAGCTATCCCGTCATCGGCCACATAGTTGTTCTGGGTGACGTCTAGCGTATGCTTCCACAGGTCGTAGGGTCTCTCCCAATAGCCAAGTTGGCGAGCAGTTAGGATAGAAACTCCACTAAGAATCAGAAGAGCAAGTACGGTGGCGTAGCGGGAGCTGAGCGATAGAGCACGAAACATGTCCACGGATCCCCACGCAGTGATCACAAAAATGCCGATTGCCGGGATGTACATGTATCGGTCGGCCATACCTTGTGCACCGACCTGGACGATTCCAATCACCGGCACCAACGTGCCCAGGAACCACAGCCATCCCGTCAGCGCATACCCATGGTGGGCACGTAGTTTCCAGACGAACACTCCAACTATTAACAGGAACAAAACAGACAGGCCGGTCCGACCGGCAGTCAATGTGTTCAGCGGATGTGGGTAAAAGACGGCGAGATTCACAGGGAAGAATAGTTTTTCGAGGTACACCGTATAAGAGTGAAGAGCGTTCTCGACGCGCCAGCCAATCGGCAAGTCACCCAGCGGCTCGACTGAATGTCCGGCTTTCTGGGCGAGGATCGCGACCACGGCGCTGCCTACGGACAGGGCGAACAGGGGTAGTTTCTCTCTGATCAGGTTCGGCCACGACGTCTGAGGCACGGCGAACGCAGTTGAAGGTGCCGTCAAACCTTGGATGCGGCATAGCGGCCAGTAGTCGAGTAGGAGTAATACGAAAGGCAGTGAGACCAACATGGGTTTAGACGCAAGACCCATGACGAACAACACGACCACAACGATATAGCGTCTCCAGCTAATATGCCTCACATACCACGCGTAGGCGATCAGCGTCAGTAGAAAGAAGAGCGTACTCAGTACATTCTTGCGCTCAGCGATCCACGCCACCGACTCCACGTTTAATGGATGGAGAGCGAACAGTGCCGCCACGAATGCACTGCGCCCGATATACCCTGTGAGCCGCAATAGCAGCAGAAACAGCAGCAGAACATTCATGACGTGGATCACCAAACTGCTAATGTGGTGACCACGTGGCTCGAGACCGAAGAGCTCGCAGTCAAGGGCGTGTGAAAGCCAGGTCAGTGGATGCCAGTTGCTAGCGTCGGCTGTGGACAACGCCCAGATCAGGGTTGAGCGACTCAGACCTGCCTGGATGTGTTCGTTCTCGGATACGTATTGAGGATCGTCATAGTTGAAAAAAGGATGGGTCGTCAGTGAGCCATACACAGCAATAGTCCCTGTCGTTAGCAAAAGGCATATAACAGGTATCCGCCAATCCAAACGTCTACTGTAGCCGCTCGTCCGTGAACTGACAGGGCCGTGCTTCTTTCTGATGTCGGTTCGAGCACGAACAGATTTGCTTTGGACAAGTTGTCTTGAAGTCATACTGTTCGATGAACGTGCGACTAAAGTGGGAACGAAGTTCCCCGCTCGAATGACAAATCTAGGCCGTAACGGGGCGGGCGGGATCGAAGTTGATGTGAAGCGCGGACAATCCGCGCAGGCCGGCATTGCATTTCCAGTTCCATGTTTTGTCGAACAAAGCAGGCCTCAAAAGCCGGCTTATCAGCTTCCTGAAAGCGATCTGTCCTTGGATGCGCGCCAAATGAGCTCCGAAGCAGAAGTGAGCGGCCCACCCAAACGCGAGATGCCGGTTGTCGGGCCGAAGTAAATCCAGAGAGTCGGGATCGGGGAAACGATGGGGATCACGGTTCGCCGCAGCCAGAACTGCAACCACCCTGGCTCCCTTCTCAATGACCTTTAGGCCCAGTTGCATTTCGGCTGGCGCAAGCCGAGTCGTGTACTGGATGGGCGATTCAAAGCGGAGCAACTCTTCAACCGCAGACGCGGCAATCTCAGGGTGGCAGCGCAGCTGTTCGAGAGACTCCGGGTGGCGGAGCAGGGTTAGAAATCCGCTGCCGATCAGGTTCGTCGTCGTCTCGTGACCACCGATCAGGGTGATGATGGTATTCGCGATCACCTCTTTGTCCGAGAGCGGGCGACCGTCAACCTGTACCGTCATTAAGGAGTGAATCAGGCTGTCCGTCGGGCTTCGGCGCTGCTCTTCGATTTTAGCACCGACGTAGCTGGTAAGGTCTTCGAGGCTCCGCACCATCTGCTCAACGCGTTCCGGGGAATGGTGAAAGTTGCCGAGAACCTCAGCTAAATCGGCAGTCCACAGGCCGAGCTGTACATGATCTTCTTCCGGCACACCCAGCAGCTTAGCCGTGACGATGGCAGGGAATGGGTTGGCGAAGTCGGCGATTAGATCGATCCGCCCCGAGGAGATGACCCGGTCAATAAGTTTATCGGTGATGGATTCGATTTCCCCGAGCAGTTGTTCGACCCGTCTGGTGGTGAACGCCGAGGAGCAGATGCTGCGAATGCGCGCGTGCATAGCCCCATCCATGAACAGCATCTGTTGAACCATGACTTCGGCAAGTGGTTTCAGGAGCGAGAGTCCGATCTGCTCAAGGTGCTTCTGCGTCGGAGTGCGATCGGCCGAGTAGTCCTTTAAAACCGTAATCACTTCAGAGTAGCCGGTTACCACCCAAGCGTGCAGGTACGGGTCCCAATGGACCGGGTCCTGTTCGCTCAAGGCACGATAGAGACCGTAGGGGTCCGCCAAGACTTCCGGATCAAGCAACCGGAGCAGACTTAGTTGCGCGTTGTTTGCGCACTCAAGCGCACTGGCAGCGGATTGCATTGCGTCTACTCTCTCAACTCATTTTCGGCTTCCTGGTCGCTCATTGAGCCGATGGCATCGATGAGCATTGACTCGACCAGGGGAGCCAGACGTCCGACGGTAGGGGCTTCAAAAAGTTGCCGCAGCGTCAATTCGACGCCGAAGGCATCTCGTATGCGCATCAAGAGCTGCATTGCCAGCAGGGAGTGTCCTCCTGCCAGGAAAAAATTGTCTTCGATCCGCACAGCATCGTCCTTGAGAATGTCCTGCATCAAAGTCAGCAGTTTTTCCTCGATCATCACTGCGGACGACAATGCGTCTCTTTCTTCCGGCGCGTGTACTTCCGTTTGGTGAGCTAACACGGTGAAGTCGATTTTTCCATTTGCAGAGACAGGGAACGCATGCAGTCGCAAAAAGGTGGCTGGGATCATGTAGTCGGGCAAACTGCCCATTAGATGCTTCTGGAGTTCGCACGCGGTTGGTGTTCGCGTATTCTCTTTAAGAAGATAGTAAGCTACCAGTTCGTTCTCTCCACCTTCCGAGGTTCTGGTGACGGCGACAGCAAGATCAAGGCTGGGGTGGATGCTGAGAATGGCTCCAATCTCATCCAGTTCGACTCTCTGGCCACGAATTTTAGCCTGGCGGTCGCGGCGTCCGTGAAATTCGATGTTCCCGTCTGGTCGTCGAATGCCGACGTCGCCCGTGCGATACATGCGCGTACCAGCTGAATCGGCGAACGGGTCCGGCAAAAAGCTGCGTTCGGTAGAATCGGACAGATTACGATACCCACGCCCAACACCATTGCCGCCGATGAAAATCTCGCCTCGAGTACCGTCGGGAACCCGCTCACCGTGTTCGTTCAGCAAATAGATGGTTGTGCCGGTTATCGGACGGCCAATGGGCGGCGTTTCAGGCGAACCAGGCCTGACCGCGGTTGATGTTGCTACCACTGTGCATTCCGAGGGGCCATAGTTGTTGACGACTTCAAACGGAAGTTGGGCCGGCGGGGCGTGATGCAGAACATCCCCACCTGTGAGCATCAACCGTAGTGGCGTCGTGGTTGGCCATTCCATGGCCAAAAGGGGCCCGGCGTAAATTGTGGGGACGAAGGCGATGGTCACGCGCTCGCGAATGATCCATTCTTGCATTAATTGCGGCGACAGGCGCACAGTCTCATCTGCAAGGCACACGGTTGCCCCCGCAGAGAGATTCGGCCAGAGTTCCCAAACTGCCGCGTCAAATCCGAGGCCGGCAAGGTGACTCGCGTGATCGCGTGGGGTAACGGCAAAGGCATCCCGGTGCCATCGGATGAGGTGGCACAGGTTGGCATGTGTGATCTCCACCCCTTTCGGCACTCCCGTTGATCCCGAGGTATAGATCACGTAGGCGAGGCTCTCCGGCTCGAGGTGCACGGCGGGGGGGGTGGGAGCGGCTGCGATGGCCGCAGCATCGCGGCAAGGGTCAATCCCGTGCGCCCCGACTTGGAGACGATCAAGAAGAGGCTCCCAGGCCACGAGAGCAGACGCGCCACAGTCGTTCAGAGCGAAGCGCAAACGCGAATCTGGCCAGGCAGGGTCAAGGGGCACGTAGGCTGCACCTGCCCGCATAATGCCGAGGGCGGCGACGATCCATCCGAAAGACCGTCCCATGCAGATGGCCACTGTCCCACCACACACGACGCCAAGCTGGGCGAGATACCCAGCAAATTGGTCTGCTCTGTGATTCAGTTCTTGGTAGCTCAACTCTCGGCTGCCAGACTTCAGTGCGGTGGCGTCGGGGCAGAAGGCCCTCAAGTCCAAGAGTTGTTCGGGAATAGGTTGAAAAGTTTGGGTTAGCGTTTTCATGCGCCCTCTGCCCGCAAAAGCTGATCACCACAGCACCGACGTACCATGGGCGCCGCAAGCCAGCGTGAGTTATGGGGAAGTTTTTAAAACACGTTCCGCTCGCCGAGCCGTGCAGGGGGGTCGATTCGGCGGTCGTTTTTAAGGGACAGCGCGGCAGAAGTACAAAATTATCCTACTTCGGGTCGGCCGGGGGATCGCTCCGTGAGAAAGATCCCCAACGTGGCACCTTTTGGAGATTTCCCACCTCGCCGGCGTGGTTTGCCAACAGTCAACGAGGACGCGACGAAGAGACCGTCACAACTGCGGCAGCGATACAAACGCCGAAGCGTCAGAGCTCGCTTTATCCTAGTGGCGGGCACGTCCAGTGTGGAGGACTTTGAGGGACGTGTGTCTTTGCTTCCACAGAAGATGCATGCAACCATGACTTGTGTTCCTTCCCTCTGGTCCGGTATTGGTGGACATGCGACGGTATGTCTGGAATTGCTCAGCGTGCTCAAGATACTGCTGAGGCACGATTTCGTAGTCTAGGGGCCTGTCTTAGGCACGGCCTGCGCCTGAACCGCCGCCGGCGCTAATTTGTCTTTGGCCCAATCCCACAGCTTCTTCTCTTTCCATGCTTTCCAGTACATGGGCCAACTATCGCTCTCGAACAATGTGGCCCCGCGAGGAATTGCCTCTGCGATTCGTTCCCGCGCTGCCCTCGGCGTGATCCGATCATCTTTGACCTGTTGCACGCGGACAACCTGGGTAGTCAGCCTGGGCAATACCTTGACCGGGTCGAGCATGGCAACTGTTTCGAGGAATTCGGGACGTAAATAGTTCGGGCGCTCGCGTTCCGGAATCCATTCGGACTGCTTCAGCCAATCCGGCCAGTCGCCCCATGGATTCAGCAGATCCAGAACCGAGACCCTGTTATCCACAGAGGCTGCCAGGATGGCGATGGTGGCGCCCGATCCCTGTCCATACATGGCAACTCGATCCATATTCAAATCGGTTCTTGTCTCCAGGTAGTTCAGCACCAACTGCACGTCATGCGTTGAAGTCGCCAGGGATTCCTGCAACTCACTGATGAACCATTCCTTAAGCGGTCGGTGGCGATAACGCTCGCCGGTCAGGGCTGAAACGAAACCGACGGCTGCGAATCCACCCTGAACAGCACCATTGCACCAATCGTCAGCAGTAAACCGCGAAGCGTCGCTCGGGTATCCGTAGAGATACAGGACCACGCGTGGTTTGCGGACACCCTTGGGAAGGCTAATGTAGAGATCGACAGGGTCGTCGGGCCGCCACTCCAGGCGGACAAGTTCACGCGTGAATTGGGGACGGTCGACGGTACCTCCCGGCATCGCCGGCGCCCACTGTTCCAGGCCAAGTCCTTTGATCGAAAGCTTCGTCCAGTCCTCGTGATCTGGAACGACCGGATTGTTCGCGCTTTGATTTTTTCCTGCCGCGAGGGGTTGTGCCCATGAGGGCTCCAGCGGCCCGGCCTGAACAGTCGATTGTCCTTGAAGCTGCGCGGCCGCGGATACGCAGAAAGCCAGCAGGAGAACCATAACGCCACCTGCCGTAAGCGCACCGCCACCACCAGAAGTTGGGCCTACAGTCCTTAAAGTCATAAATTTCATGGGCTTTCAGTTTGTAGAAACGTCGTGGGAAAGGTTGCACGAAAAGGGTAGAGCGGCTGGTTGGCCGTCTACCCTCTCCGTGATCGATAAACCGGTTTGTGAGTTAGCTAGAGCTATGTTATTGGAGGACGCCAAAGCTCGCGGTGTTGGTAGGTCCAACTCCGCCTGCAAGGCCATAGTTGTTCTTCAGGACGCAATAGTCAGCGCCAGCCTGCAGGCTCATGACCAGGCCGCCCACGTCGCCGCCATCTTCGGGATTGCTGCCCGCGCCGCAAACGCGAGTCCCGTCGGAGGCGGTATTCGTGGCATTGAAGTTGATGAACGGACGAGCAAAGTGCGAATGGAACACGTTCAAGTTCGGAGCGATGATGAAGTCAGGCTGCGTAGCTCCACCGCCAAACGAAACCTGGCTTTGCGCCCAAGCGGCCAGCTGCTGTGCACCAGCGAGGCCGCCGGCGAAGGACACGAAACGGATCTCAGACCAGATCGGATACGTTCCATTCTGAATGTTCTCCAAAGTAACGCTCGGGAGCAGGCCGTTTCCTGCGTTGGGAATGGTACCGTTCGTGTAGGCGTTGAATAAGGGATCCACTCCATCCACAGTCAGATACTTCAAGTTCCCAACGGTATAGGCTGTGTTGGTGGCAAAATTGCCAGCGCTCCAGAAGGCATAGCCGATAGAATCCACGGTGTTAGCACCAGCCTTGATCACATCGCCCGTTCCAATTGCACGGACGTGCGTGCCCGTGGTGATCGTGCCGCCCTGGGAGATGGTTCTGGTGGCGTTTAGCGGGTTCGAAATCACGGTATTGGTGCCGTTCGTGCAGTTTCCGATTTCCTGTGAGCGGAAAAGCTCCTTGTTGTTGGGAACAGAGTGCTCGAACACGTTGTAGGTGCCCGAGAGGAACTCGCGGCTGATCGCGGTCACTCCGCTGTAGGCCGCAGCCAGTCCAGCGAAGTTTTGTGGGATCACGTCAGCCGTGCGAACAAGAATCGAGCTGAATAACAAGGCCAGCGTGGCGCGGTTAACGTTTGTGACGGAAGCCGAGCCAAAGCCGGCGGCATTGGTTTTGTTCACGATGACCAGTTCCGGAGTTGCGCCGACAGGAGTGATCGTGTAAGACGGAATTGCAGCGCCCGTGACCGGATCAGTCCCGAAGACGTTGAAGTCATACACATGGAATGACTTGCCGCCAATTCCGCCAAAGGTTGTTTCCGAAATCACTTGGCCAAAGGGACCGGGCCCGTAACCTAAGCCTTGGAATTGGGTGCCGGGAGACAACGGACCGCACAGTGACAGGCCTCGGAAAGTCGCGAATCTCGCGTCGGCTGGCATAATGTCGGTCGCGGCTACGTTGACGCTGGCTCCGTTGAAGGCGGTGAGCACGCCCGACGGAAGAGGTGTAATGACGTCGCCCGGCAGCAGGCTGCCTGAACCCGGGTCGAGAGCGGCCGCGGTTGTGTTAAGCGTGCAAGAGGGCTGAGCGAACAGGCAGCGATCGCCAATCGTCGAATCCAGGTTGATGTAGGCATACACCTGCGAGCCAGCGCCGGGGGATGCACAGCTTCCGCCTGCCTGCGTCCATACGACCCACAGGTTACCGTTCTCGTTGGTCTGTCCTGCCGGCACCCCGGGACGAACGTCTGTAACAAAGTTTTGCCCCGAGGTATTGGACCACCAGGCACAGTTTACCTGCACGCCACCGCCGTTGTTCGCTGCTCCCTGGCCGGCTTCGACAAACAGAGCAGAAGAGCCTGCGACGGCAGCAGCCAGAGTCTGGCCGTGAAGTTGTGCGGTGAACGGCACGAGCAGCAGTGCCATAACAAAAATGTACTTCGCAAGTTTCATAGTTCCATCCTTTTCGATAAGTGTGTTTACACTGGGGTGTTACAAATATGCGTGGCAAGCACACGCACTGCTGCCGCCCATACGCACTGGCGAACGGTCTTCCCTTGTCAGTCTTGCTTGCACTTGGAAAAACGATTCAGACTGGAACTTCTCCACGAGTGAGGAAATAAATTCACCAACTCGTCACAATGACGGTTCTCTGCGCCGCCTGCGACGCCGATCATGCACAAAGGCACTCGGCAGATCGGAACAGGCGCGAGAGGTGGAGGATCACCGGCTCTGAGAGCGCTGATGCAATCCGGTCATGCCTCAAGAACTACCCGCCTGGACGCGAGAGGACGTGTGAATACCGCTCTTTGATTCGGAGGAACGGCCTCTCGAGCAAGTGGTACGAGACGACGGCCATGAGCAACGTCAGAAAGAGACCCAGCACTCCCTCGCCTTTCACCAATCGAGAACCCAATAAAGCGTGAGCTCCGATGATGTCAGCCAGCTTTAGACCGAGAAGGTGAAATACGTAGAGGCCGTAGCTGATGCGCCCGAGATACACTAGCGGGCCGTAAGCGTACCAGGGCGGATTGCTCGCCAACAGCGAGACGAGAAAGCCCACCGAACTCACCGCAACCAGCGGATAACCCAGAACGACTGAAGGGTGAACTATCTCCGCCCGAGTGTGCAGAACGTTCGCGGCCACCAATAACACGGCTAAGCTGAAGATGAAAAGCAAACCACGCCGGATAGAAGAAAGGGATGGGGAACGGCCGCGGAGTAGAACGGCGGTAATGATTCCGAGCGCGATGGGATCCAAGCGGGTAAGTGTGTTAAACCAAATGTATCTCTCCGACTGAACATGAGCCAGAGCAATAGTCAACCGGGCTAAATTCGAAACCAACAGCATGATGCCTGAAGCCACCAGCATCGATTGCTTATTAAGACGGCGAACTAGTGGCGGCCACGCCAGATAGAACTGCTCCTCGACCGAAACACTCCATAGGGGATTAATCACCGAGACACTCCGCCCGGCAAACATCATCCACCAGTTACCCGAAAACAACAGAAAGGCAGCGATTGCCTTCCCGCTGACGTGCTCGTTCGGGATGAAACCGTTGATAGCGACCGCCAACGCCAGGAAAAAGAAATAGAGCGGCCATATCCGCAGAATGCGCCGCAAGTAAAACGACCTGACATCCACGCGGCCCGAACGGGCCTTCTCACGCAAAAGTAGTTCTGTGATGAGATAGGAACTCAAGGCAAAAAAAATGTCCACGCCGAAAGCGCCGGCTGACGCAATGCTGGAAATGGCTACCGCAACCAGTTTCCCAAAACGCGGGTCGTATTGCGCTGGACTGCCGGGAAAATGGTGGTGAATAAACACCAGGAAGAAAGCAAAAAAACGAAGCGCATCCAGTTCTGGATGATAAAAGCGCCGGGCGCCGCTGCGAGCGTCGGAATCGGTCATTGCATCCGGCGGACGCGCAGCCGCCCGCTGTTTCACGCCATCCAGCGCGGGTAACGGAATAATGTCACTATCCTTAATCAATGACGTCATTGCCGGTTTCTCCCAACCGCTTCAGGCCACGACGGATCAGTTCCCCGACGCTGTTGGTCGTGCCTTTTAACCGATGGGCAATTGCCTTGTAGCTGAGCCCGGCTATCCTCAGACGGATTGCGTGTCGCTGCAGCGGTGTAAGTCTTGCGAGGCTACCCTGCACGAGTTCCCACTGTTCACGGTTCAAGTAAGTCTTCTCTGGATCAGAGCCCGCGCTCGGATAGGTTGTAATTACTGTATCGATATCGGTCTGGGAGTCCAAGAGGCTCCGCCACCCGGACCGCTGACGATCGATCGCCAGGTTGTGCGCGACGCGAAACAACCAGTAGCGCACCTCTTCTGATTTAAGATTTTCCGGACCATGGCATAACAGGCGCACAAAGGACTCTTGAACGATGTCTTCCACCTCGTCCGCCGGCAACTTGCGGCGGAGCAAGGAAGCGCACATTGGCGAACGAAGCTCAATGTAGAACGCTGCCACCTGGTCGCGGGCGAACGTGCCTGCACGAACTCTCTCAACCGCCGATGACATTTTGATGGGAGAGGCCAATCAGCGGAAGAAATCCGTGCCAGCAACTTTGATTCGGAACTGTTGACTAGAAATTCTGGCGTTGGAAGATGCCTACTGCAGGGCTTGTGTCCTCTTCGAGTACGATCACGGTTGAGGTGTCCACAACATAGAAAACCAGCTCCACCGTAACCAGTGGACTGATGACGATCGACCCAGTAGCGCGCCCCTGCGCTCCTGCGGTGAAGCTACCGGTCACGCTCGTCCCGGGACTTTGCGTCCAGAAATTCCCGCTCGGGCCAAGGATCGCCCCGTTTACCTGGTCAATATCAAGCGTGCCGGTGATGTTGGAAGAGTTGCTGGCGACGAGCTGGCCGGAGATATCGCCCCAGGCGCCCAACGGGAGTCCCACCACATTCGCATTTCGCGCCACGTTCAACAACCCGAGTTGTTGAATTCCGGCAGCATACGTTCCCTGGAAAGCTGGGGACTGGCTTGCTTGAGCGAATGCGGCTCCAGTCCCGGATTTCCTGTTGTCCAGTTCGAACATAAGGAGACCATGAGCAATCGTGGGGTAGATGGCGAATTGGGCCGCCCCGCCTCCGCGCAGAGTCAGGGTCCAGCGCCCGCCCACTGCGCTTGCGGCGAGAGTTCCAGTAACCGGCGCGCTCAGTAGCTGTCCGTTGCTGTTGGTATCGAGATAGCCGTTGACATTTCCGCTTGAGTCAGAATTAAACCATCCACCAGCCGCCTGCGGAACACTGCCGACGATGTTAGCGCCGTTGGCGGAATTGGTCGGCGTGGAACCAGCCAGAGTGAACATGAATGTCTCAGTGAATGAGGGAGCACTTGAGGACTGCGCAAAGATGTGCCCAGCCGGTAAGCCGCTGAGATCTGAACTCGACACCGCAACAACAATCATGTGTCCGGAATCGACCAGGAAGTAGTTAAAGGAATACGGTCCGAGGTTAAGTGTGCCCAGACCAAAACTGTCCAGGGCACTGAAAGACTGTGGCCCGTAAGCGCCGCTTGCAATGGACCCAGTGCTGCCATCGATATAACGATCTGCATAGAAACTCGTGAGATTGCCCAGCGAGTCCGCATTCAACACCCCACCGTAGTGGGCGGCGCATACAAAAAATCCCGAACACGGTGCGAGAGAAAATACCGGACCTGCCTGTGCCCAAGCAAAGGCATAAGGACCTGAGGGTGGAACGCTGAACTCATTGGTCTGTTGCAGCTCGAGCTCCCCGCGCACGGTCCTGCCATACCATGCGTCTGTCACTGGGGAGAACGCGATGTTATAGGGCCCAGATCCATCGAACTCCTCGATGAGCGCATGCCGTGAATCAATAACTGTGACTGCAAATACCTGTTGGCCATTGAGCCAGTAGCTGCTGAATCCAGGAAGGCCAACAAGGGTGATCAACCCCCGTCCATCGCTCCCGATGAAGTACGACCCCGCGATTCCACTGATCGGGGCGGCTTGTCCCGGCACAACTTCCTCTGCTGCAGTGATACGGCCATTGCCATCTGCAATTAGGCTTCCGGCCACGGCGGAGAGACCATCGACATGTGCGCCGCTCGCGAAGAAAGCGTATTGCCCATTCAACAGACCATTGTTCAAATTAGCTGGGTTCACCGCAAGAGTGACCGTGGCCTTCTTCGTCGGATCTGCCGTAGCTGTAGCGGTAATCCTCACCATTCCTTCTGGGGGAACTACGGAAGGCGCTGCGTAACTTGTGACCTTTTGCATCGTCACTCCGCCGACGTCATTCGCGGTGTGCTGAGGGACGAAGAAACCGCACGCGGTGCCACCGCAGGTAACGCTCCAGTCGACCCCCATCCCTCCAGCGGGGTTGGAGGCCGTGCCGTCTGTGACCTTGGCGCCGAAGTCAACCGCAGCGCCTGCAGAAATCGAGGTAGCTGGGGTCCCCACGAGCGAGATCACGACCACCGGAGGCGTGATCATTATCACGGCAGAGGCGCTTTTGGTGGGGTCGGCCACGGAGGTGGCAGTAATTGTCACCGTTCCACCCGGCGGGACCGCCGTCGGGGCGATATAATTGAATCCGACCAACGTTCCACAAGTACCCGCATTCGCACAAGTAAGCGCAAGCGTGACGCCCATTGGTTTTCCATTGGCGTCGAGATGGTCGTTTGTGACGACAACAGAGATACTCGTCGCACCTCCAACGGGTAAAGAGGCAGGCAGGGGAGGTGAGAAAGCAACTGAGATGCTGCCATAGACAATCGGAGTAATCGCGATCGTGGCAGTAACACTCTGCGAGGGAGAGGCTGACGAGTTAGCCTCGATTGTAACTGTTCCCCCTGGCGGCGCGGAGAGCGGGGCTATGTACGTAGCAGGACTTCCGCTGGCGGTGTGGCGGGTGATCGAGCCGCATTGCGCGACCGTCTGACTGGCACATGTGAGCAGCCAACTTACTCCGAGATTTCTGGGGTCGTTCGTCACTATGGCTGAAAGAGTCGCAGTGGTAGTGGCCATGACTGACATTGGCGGAGCCATCTGCCCGGAGGCAAAAGCGATCGTCGTCGGCAAAACCCTGCTCGTGCCGCCACAGCCAGCTAATGGCATTACCGAAACTGCACACAGGAACCAGAGAAGCAGTCCTCGCATTGAATTCCTGGCTCTATGATTGAGGACCGATTCGTAATTCATTTCAGGAGGTCTCCACACCCTGCAGGCACCTGGCAGGTCTAAGAACAACCCGGCTTTGGGGCGCAGGCGTTCACTTCGTCGAGAACACTTTAGAATTGCTGGACTTGCAGGCTGCCAGTCGAAGGACTTGAATCCAGCCCAAAAGAGAGCACAGAAGAGTTGCTCAGGACGTAAAACACCTGTTGTGAATTGGCAAGTGGCGGAATCGAGATGGACCCAGTGAAGCGGCCTTGCGGAGTGGCGCTAAAGCTGCCGGTGAGTGCGGCCGCTGGCGTTTGTGTCCAGAACGCTTGAGAGCTTTCATCGAAGTGGTCCACCGCCATCGTTCCGCTCAGGTTCGATACGCCATCTGCCTTGAGCACCCCAAGAAAGTCGTTCGACGATCCCACTCCGCCACTGGCAGTATCGATTTCCCCGAGGGTCTGGTATGCGGCTGCATAGTTGCCGGAGAATTCTGAAGCCGTAGAGCCTGCGCCAGTCGTTTGGGGAAGCGCCGCTCCCACGCCCGACATCTGCGAATCCAATTCCAACATCAGAATCCCGTGCGTCGACGTTAGATAGACGGCGAACTGCTGGGCTGCTCCGCCGCTTAATGTGAGCGTACCTCGACCGTTTGCTGATACCGAAACGTTTCCTGATACCGAAGTGCTGCTGACCGTTCCGCTAAGGTTCGCATCCAACACGCCCGTTACGTTTCCCTGCGCATCGCTGGAAAGGATTCCGCCCAACGCCAGTGGCGAACTTCCGTTTGGAAGGGGAGAGGCGCCAATCATCGTGAACCCAAAGCTGCCGGTGGGAGCAACAACGCTGGAAGGCTGCACGTACAGGTGCCCTGCGGGAAGATCATTTGAGCCCGCGCCGGCGATCAGAATCCAGTGGCCAGAATCGATAACATAGTACCGGAATGAATAAGGACCGATCAGCACATTCCCGCTGCTGTTGTCCGGGGCGACCGAAAGGAAACTGACCTGGCCTGATATCGAATCAACCACACCTGCGATTGATCGATCCATGTTGAAGACGAACGTAGCCCCGTTGAGAACCCCACCGTAGAAGGCTGGACCAGCTGGGCGGCTAACGCCGGACAGAACAAACGAATAAGGCAGTGGAGAGAGCGATTTGAATCCAGCGACCGATTGCTGCTGCAGAGTTCCGGTTATTGTCCCCCCGTAAGGCACGTGGAGCTTTGCATCATAGTACCCGTCGAATTCCTCGATTAGAATGAGGCCGGCATTGACCACGGTCACCTTAAAGATCTGCTGTCCGTTGTGCCAATAGCCCAGGCCGGTCGGCGCTCCGTTCAGCGTGATCGTTCCTGTACCATCGCCCTGAATAAAATATGTGCCGGAAAGGCTGTAAGTATTGTTGTCTCCCAGAAAGCTTTCAGTGGCCAGGTTGATGTCGCCGACTCCATCGGCGAACAACTCTCCCGCAATCCCCCAGGGGCCGCCCGCTTTGACTCCTTGCAGCAAGAATGCGTAGCGCCCATTGAGCAGGTCGTTCCTGAGGTTCGCTGGAGTTACCGTAACAATCGTCGTTACGCTTTTTGTGGGATCTGTCGTCGACGCCGCTGTGATAGTAACGATGTTCCCCGAGGGGACGGCTGACGGGGCGGTGAATGTGATCAACTGGCCGCTTGCCGTGTGGCTCAAACTGAAGGAGCCGCAAGAGCTGCCCTGGCATACGGCGGTCCAATCGACACCGGCATTGTTGGGATCGAAGGTAACAATCGCCGACAGATTTGTCGCGGCGCTGACGGGCAGATTCGCAGTTGGAGCCTGCGACAATGCAATGGTGAGGGGTGCTTGCTTAATCGTGACCACTGCAGTGGCGTTCTGGCTGGGATCGGCAGTAGAGGTAGCCGTGATCGTAACCGTATTACCTGCCGGCACAATTGTTGGCGCCGTGAAGACGGTGAAACTGCTCAAGGTGCCATCTGTATGAGCAGGAAGGATCGTGCCGCATGCCCCCGCGTTTTCGCAGCTGAGGGATAAATCCACGCCAGCATTCGACGAATCGTTCTGAACGACTACCGCGACGTTTGCCGTCACTCCCGTCAGCATCGACGTCGGCGGCGCCACATTGAAGCCGACCGAAATCGCCGGAGCCGGCGTAATTTGAATCGAGGTGGTAACGCTCTTTGTGGGATCCGTCGTTGAGGCCGCAGTGATGGTGACGGTTCCTCCCACCGGAACCGTCTGTTCGTTAAAGTTGAAGGGCGAAGAATAGGTCGTGGGATAACCACTCGCAGTGTGCGGTGTAATGGTGCCGCAGCTCGCCTTGGGCACCGGCGCGGGAATGCAGGTCACTGTCCAGTTCACCCCTTTGGCACCGGGGTCACCCGTCACGACGGCTGCAAAGCTCGCAATCGCGGACAAAGCAAGCGAGCTTGGAGGAGCCAAGGGCGCCGGCGCAAAGGAGATCGACATCGACTGCCCTGACGTTCCCCCTCCGCCGCAGCTCGATACACCGAGGACTGCACAGAGTCCGGCAATCAGCCATACACCCGACTTGACCTTCACGCTCTTCCATCCTGTGGGCATCATGCCGAGAAGACTCATTTCTTCGTCTCGATCGCGGTGTCTGTTGCGACGGTACACGACTGGTGTCAGGCCGGCTGCGCGACGCTGAGGCGACTTGTCAGTGACCGTGAGCTGTCTGTGCGCTTCTTCTACTGTTCGAATAGCACCAGAGTTTTTTGGTTGCCGTTCGGATCAAACGCGGTCAGCATGATTGCGTAAGAACCCACTGGCTGTCCCACGGTTCCGATGGCGGTGTAGGTGCATGCCAAGGCGCCGTTGGCGCTGGGCAATGGAGTAGGGCAGGTGGTCATCCCGCCATCATAAGGAATGGTTAACTTGGCTAAATAGTACAACCCATTGTTTAACGGGTCTTGACTGCCGAACGTGATGCGCATGTTTCCGAGCTGTCCTGCGCTTGGATCTTCGTTCGGGAATGTTCCGCCGATCATTGAGGTACCAGATATCGGCGCATTTCCAAAACCCACGACCTGAGAGCGATAAGTACCGGAGCTAGCATTGGCCTCCAGCAGAAAGCCAACATAGTTTGCCGTAGCCACATTCTTGATTGACAGCTGTGATAACGGCTCGCTGACACCCCAGACAGAAACGTTGGGATACGGCCAAAGAGCAGGAGGCACGTTCGCGTAGCTCTGGTTTGCGAAAAGAAACCCGGCCGGACTTATGACATATTGCGAGGGTAGTGGGTACGAGGTGTTGTTACTAAAATAGGACAAGGGCGCTGAAGCGACCGTGGCTGAGCCGTTGGAGGCTGTGCAGGCTCCCGAGTAGCTTGAAGGATAGCCAGGAAAATCTGCTGCCGCCGGAACATTTTTCCCGTCTGGCGCCTGGTACTGCGTCTGATTATTGAACTGCCAGGAACTTCCGTCGCTGTTTGTACTGGCGTAGGTCCGGCCAAACACGGCCCCGCTGCTGGCTATCAGGCCGGGCGAGAAAGAGAACAGAAATTTAACGTTGCCGCCAATGGAGAAACACGAAGCTTGCTGTACTGCATAAACGAGGGAGGTAGCGCTATTTCCTGGCCGTAACACAATCGCCTGCCCAGGAATTTCCAGAGCCAAGCCACTCTGATATCCATTTTCATTAAGCAGAACCATAAATCCGCCGTTTAGGCTCGCAAATGACCCGGTGGTGGGAGGCGCACTAGCGTCCAAGGGTCCATAGGTATAGGTGTTGTTGGAGCGATTGATGGTTACGCCCCAAAGCGAGCTGTCCGAAGGGGAGTTTCCCGGCTTGCCGACATAAGAATTGACAGGCCCGGCCTGAGGAGGCGCCCCTGGCAGTCCGAACGCTGTGCCTTTGGGGCTTGCTCCTCCGCAGCTCGTGCCCAGGAGAACGGACAGAAGTATGGTCGACAAGGGTAATGCCACGGCCCCGAATCGCTTCATCATAAACACCTTCAAATGTGGAACCGGATGTTTGTGGGCGTTCCTACCGGACTTCGAGGGACGGCTTGCCGAACTGCCAAGATCCCGGAAATAGCCGGCCAAAGCGATAAACCAACCAATAGCTTGCAAACCCGGAGAGTCCGAGAAGCACGGTGGTGTTGAAGGTGAATGCACGATCCCGCGTCAATATGGCGAATATCACAAGAGGTAAGGAGCAGAGGAAAGGACGCACTATACCCTCTGAGATGAACGTACGACGCCCCGAGGAGATGGCCGCAGTCCGTCGCACGGTCAACAAGCATGCCCAGACTACTCCGTAGACGGCGCCGATAAGGGTTCCTAAGGCAACACCGAGCGGCCCGATCCAATATGCTCCCAAGATGCTCGCTGCTAGATTGACCACCCCTTCGACCGCGCCTTGCGCGATTCCATACTTCTGCAAGTCCGTCGCGATCAATGCGGACGCGTAGGGACTCATGACTAAACGCACCGCATGCCCCAGCATCAGGATCTCGACGATGGGCAGGGCCTGGCTTGCATAGGGCTCACCCACCCAGGTGCGGAGGAGGAACTTACCGGCCAGAAACGTGACCGCAACAGCGATCATATTTGCAAACGTGCTCAAGCGGGTGGCACTCAATATGACCTTCCGTATCCGATCAACTTCGCCGGAGGCATGCAGTGCGGCAAGAGGGGTCATGAACGCGCTGCAGACTGCAGTGTGGGCTCCCGAGAACAAGGTCACGAGGGTTGCCGCAATGGAATAGTAACCAACCGCGCTAAAGTCGAAGTGTCCGACAATAGCTACGTCTAGCCCGCTTACCAGCAGCATCCCGAAGGTCCATACGGTAAGTCCCACGCAATACTGCCCTAGTTCAAGCGCGTTCGAGCCGTGCACTCTGGAGTACGAAATGACCAAAGCAGGTAACAATCGCTTCACCATTGCCACCTGCAACAGACCACCTAGAATCGTGGTCAAAGCAATACAGGCCGAGAGAACAATCAGGGAATGCGTATGCCGCACTAGTAATAAGACCGACACGGCCCCAAGCAGTCGGCTACCTCCCACCGCAGCGGCTACGTACTCGTTACGGTGGAGTCCCAGCAGTACACCGGAAAACGCTGAGAGCGGGAGAACGATTGCTACGCTTGCTCCCATAATCCCCGCAGCAAGCCGGAATTCGGGAATCAGCAAGGCAGGAATACCATGGAACAGATTGGGCAACTGCCACAATGCAAGCACAGTGACAAACAAAGCGACGGTAGCGGCCACCGACAAAAAGGCCAGCGCCGTGCTCACCAGACGGTCGCGGTTCTCCTCATCTCCGCGCTCCATGTAGCTGGCCAGGAACCGTGCGACACCGGTTTGTATCCCAAAGTCCAGATAGCTCGCATACGCGGATATCTGAAGCACAAGCGACCAGGCGGCGAAGCGGTCATGATCAAGCGTTCTGGCCAAGAAATGCGGCAAAGCCAATGCAACGATGGCGGTGGCTCCACCTCGCATAAGATTGGCAAATGCGTTCTTGATGACCACTGCGCCAATGCGCTTCATCGGAGATCTGCCGAGTGTCGGCCGAGCTGTCAGAAGTTCAACTGCCGAGTTCTTGTCTGTTGGGGCGCTCAAAACGCCAACCTGACTCCGAGTTGAAGGGTGCGGGGACGGTGAGCACTGACGGGATGCAAGAAGGCACTTCCAGTCAAGCAGTTCGAACCATCTCCGCCAGCCCCTGAGTAATTTGTACCCAAGCCACCGTAGCAGTTGAGGGTGTTGTTAGCTTGAGTACCAAGCGTGGGATCAAAAATGCGAAACTGCGTGTGATTGAAAGTGTTGAAGGTCTCAAAACGGAACTCGAGCAGGACCCCCTCCCGCAAGTTGAAGTGCTTGAGGAGGGCGAAGTCCGCGTTAATACGATTTGGATTGCGCAACACGTTCCTTCCTGCGTTGCCAAAGGTCAAACCTTGTGGCGCACAAAAAAGGGCGGGACTTAAAAGGAGCGGGCCGAAACTGGACGTATTGTTTCCCCCTTGCGGAATCGGGGGGTGTGGGCCACTACACAGATCAGGATAGGAACCAGCACCGCTTCCGTTCGCGACCCCCGCATTATCCAATGTGGAGATTCCACTGGCGCTCCCAAAATTCACCACTGTGAAAGGAATTCCGGTTTGAAAGGTTGTGACGCCCGTGAGCTGCCAGCCTTTCAGCAGGGCTTCGGTAAACCGGGACGGGCCGCCCCGGGCGACCTGGGCCGGATTCCCATTCTTGATGCCAGAGTCGGCTCCCGTATCACCCCACCAATCGACCAACCTCTCGCTCAAAGCAACCAGTGGCAGGTCTAGGACGTAGCTGACATTTAGCAAATGACGCTGGTCGAAGTTTGAGCTTGCTCGATTTGAGCGCAAATCGAATGAATTGACGAATGACGCGTCTGAACGATCGGACGCGTCGTCAATGGAGTGGCTGAAGGTATAGGCTACTCCGAGAACCAAGGGAGCTCTGGAACGGCGGAATGACACCTGGAGAGAATGGTACGAGGAGTCCGCCACATTTTGCAGGGAATAGATTTGGCCGAAGCCTGGGGCAAACTGACGCAGCGCATTCGGGTTGATGGTGGCTTGTCCTTGCCCATAGCAGGCTGCCGCCAGATTGACAAGCGCTGAACCCGAAACCACAGTGCCATCCGACAGAACGCCATTGCAGTCCCCGCCATTTGTATACGCAGGGTTTCCGGCGGTGATCGGATTGAATCCGGCTAGCGTAATTGGCTGATGAGGACTGTAGGGATTTTCACTGGCCGGCACCGGCCTGAGCTGATTGATTTGCAGCTGTGTTGTGAGGTTAGTCCCTTTACTGCCAATGTACGCCACACTCCACAGCATCTGTTGTGGCAGCTCGCGCTCGACACTCAAGCTCCATTGCTGCACGTACGGCCACAAGGTCTTGGTCGGGATCGAAGTGACATTTAGCGGAAATACGAGCGATTTACCGTCAGGTGCAACGCCGATCGTATTCCACGCCGTCGGATTTAGTTGAGTCATATTCAAAACCAAAGGCGCGCCGCCTTCGAGTGATCCGGTGTTGGCCTCGTCCGCGGTACCGTGCTCAAAAAACATTCCGTAGCCTCCTCGGACGGACGTCCGGTTTCCGAACGGCGACCAGGCGAATCCGATCCGCGGCGCCGGATTCAGCCACCTACTCGCCATACACCCGGCCGGCACTCGATTTACGCCACACTGCACAATCCCGTTCAGAACACGAGGATCGAGAGAGCCCAGGGGATTGTTCGGATTCATTTCGAGATTCTTGCCAGTCGCCTGATCAATAAGCTGTCCTTGACTCCCTACCTTCAGAGAAGCTCCTACTGCTGGATCGTAGGCGCTTGCCACCCAGTTATAGGCGTTGTTGTCCGCTTCGTGAAAGTTTCCGAATAAGCTGACGCGGAGACCCAGATTCAGGGTGAGACGAGAATTCACCTTGAAATCATCCTGCAGGTAAGGCTCGATGACCGTATAACGCTGACGGTATCTCCCCTGCGCACTGTCCTGTTGAAAACTCGCAATCGACTGTCCCGAGAGAAAATCGGCAAAGCTGTTTCCCGTCGTGTTCGCTCCTGTGACGTTACTGAACGTCAGTATTCCCTGCGTGTCGCCGGTGGCAGCGCCGATCGACCCGTTCGTTTGGTTTCGCTGGAAGTCCACCCAATATATGCCTAGTTGAATATTGTGCCGCCCGAAGATCTTGGTGAGATTGTCGGCCACACTGTAAACAGGGCTCGTATGTTCCCAAGGCAAATAGCCCGGGTCCACTGCGAATCCTTTGCCACCATACGCCTGATTGTTTCCGGCAATGACAATGCCAGGTATCTTCCCTCCTGAGCCGTTATTGAAAATTGTTGTCATACCTGTGCCTGGCGCTCCGAGAAGATCAGCGCCCTGCAGAGTCACATTTGCACCCGGAACGTTGGTCAGTGTGATTTTCTGATCGGTGTAGCTCGCCACCAACTCGTTCAGTAGTGTGCTGGACAGCGTCTTCGTGACGCGTGAGACCACCGAGACCCCTGGGCCATAGAAACTGTTCTGTATCGTGGGGAAGCTGTTCTGTATGAATGCAAATTGCGGCACTGGAGTCGTGGTATTCCACTCGTCATGGATGAAATGGAAGTTCGTCCGCACACCCTCAGTGAAAGCGTGGTCGAAACGAACCAATTCCTCTCTCCAGTAGGTGGGAAGCGACACGTCGGCGTTGTAGCAGGAACCGATAGTGGAGTTGCAGCCCGAGGTTGCATTCGGCAAAGGAATAACACCAGTTCCAAGAATCAACAGAGCGTTGGAGTTCATTGGCAACGTGTTGTTTGCAAACGTGCTGATGAGACCAGGCTGGGCGGATGCTGCCGGGTTAGTGGTTAAAGTGGGGCAGTCGGGATACTGAGCTCTTCTAAAATACGTGATGCTGCTTCCGCCGGGGGTGAGGGTCGGGCATACATCGGAAAAATCGCCCTGTCGCTCGGCGATCGACGGCACGGCCTGCCGATAAGCATAGGGGTCACGTTCTAGCCGAGCTTCCTCCGAGAAGAAGAAAAACGTCTTTCCCTTCCCGTTGTAAACATGAGGAATGATGACAGGTCCTCCGATGGTGCCGCCGAAATCATGCCTGCGGTAAAGCGGCGCTCGGTTGCCGACATCGAAGTATCCTTTCGCATTCATGAACTCGTTACGAAAGAACTCGTAGAGGCTGCCGTGCAAACTGTCGGTACCAGATTTTGTCGTTACGATCGTCGTGCCGCTTCCGACGCTGGGATAGTGGGCGCTATAGTTCGACGTGACCACCTTTATTTCCTGGATTCCATCGATACTGGGAGTCACGATCAACGATGTCTTGTCCTTGTGCATCCCAACATTCAAAGTCTCGGAGCCGTCTACCTGAAAACTGTTGTATTCGGTGCGTCCTCCGTTAATGCTGAAGGAGACACTTCCGGCGACACCCACCCTGGCTTCATCCTGGCCAGTCTGATTACTGACGCCGGCGACCAGGGTAGCCAGTTGCGTGAAATTTCGCCCGTTCAAGCCGATCGCGGGAACTTCTGTGCCCGTAATCGTGCCCGTGACTTCCGATGACTGCGTTTCCACCTGCGTGATCGCGGTTCCCGAAACGTTAACTTCAGACTTAGAGGACGAGATGGTTAGTGACATGTCGAAGTCAACCGCCTGACCCATTGCCACGGGAAGGTCAGTTTCAAAGTCACTGAATCCGGCTATCCGCACGAGAATCCGGTAGGTCCCTGCAGCAAGATAGGGAACCGTGAAGTGCCCATTGTCGTCGGTGGTGGCTTCAAGCTTTACTCTCGTCTCCTGGTTGGTCACTTGAACGGAAGCGTTTGGCAGGACTGCGCCTTGAGGATCGAGGACTCGGCCCGAGATTCGCGCAGTTTGCGCCAGGGCCAGCGTGGCGGTCAACAGAACAGTGAAACACGTGAACAGTCGCAGATAATTGAATCTCATATTAGTAAGTCCTCTCACGTGTCTAGGAAGTGGGGGCAATGAAGATGATTCGTGAGTTCAACGATAAGAAACGCCCTATCTTCATTCTTGTGGTGGAGCTTTTGCTCGCTCAGAACGTTGTGTGCCGTCGAGATGAAGAGTACCCCTCAGAGAGCTTTAAGCAAGGCAGAGTCTCCGAGCATGTGTCAGCCAGCCAGGAGTTCGGTGAAAAGGCGCGTGTGTTTCGCGAGGGCCGTGGCTGCATCAAACTGGCGGGCACGCGCCAGGCCCTTTTGCTGCAGCTCACTTCGAAGACCAGGCGATTCCAGAAGCCGGGATATCTGGACACAACAGTCTTCGGGACTGGAAGGATCAAACAGCAGGCTGCCCCCCCCAGCTACTTCGGGCAGCGAGGCAGCATCTGCGCAAATTACCGGGGTCCCACACGCCATTGATTCAATTACTGGCAACCCGAAGCCTTCCTGCCTGGAGGGCAGAATCGTTGCCTCCGCCGCCGAATAGCAGGCTCGCAGCACTTCGTCTGACACCGACTCAACCCAAAGTACCCGGGAGTCGATCTTCAAGCGAACAGCAAGCCTGCGGAGGTCTGGTTCGTTTCTCGCATCTTTACCCACGATGACAAGGTTCAGTGAGCGATAGGGCTTTGATTGGAATCTGGCGAACGCCTCAAATAGTACTGGCAGGTTCTTGTGAGGCTTCGGGCTACCCACAAACAGCAAATAGTCGGCACTCACTCCCAAGTGTTGCCGCACCGTCTCTTTGGCCTCATCTCGCAGCATAGGGGTGAAGACCGGACTGGCATAACGGTGAATCACGGAAATCTTGCTTTCGCTTCCTCCCAGGTGTTCGAGGATCATCCGTTTTGAGTACTCTGAAATCGTGATAACACGGCGTGCCTTGGCGAGGGCAATCTTCAGGAGCGTTCTGGCAAAAACCCGGGATTTCATGGTGTTTCGGAAAGCCGGGTCGAGCAGGTGCGTAATGTCGTGAATGGTAACGGACATCGGGCGCGAATAAAGCACCGGAATATCGTAGTGAGGACAATGCAGCAGAGTCGCCCCTTGCACCAGCTGCGGGAGCGCCGCTTGCGCCGCCAAGGAATACATCGGAGCCGAACTTGGGATTGTGCGGTCGGCGTAGGCAGCTAGTTTCTTCCCATGTACCGGGTGTGCAACACACCACAGCTCTACTCCAGGCAATGACTCACGAAGCCCTGATAGCAATTGCTCTGAGTAACGGCCAATTCCAGTTGCGTAAGCCCGCGCGTCAAAAGCAAGAATAGGCCTGGATACCGGCGTCATTCCGATAGTGGCAGCGGGGACCAGGGTTCGCGACTTTGGTAGTAGTCTTTCACGCCCCTCCACACGTGGCGGATCGCTCCCAAGCGTCCGGCTAGCGTGCGATGCAGAATGCGGAACGAAAGGAACACGAATGTAGACATACGTGGAACTGGTGAATACTGTGCCAGGAAACGTAGCGCAGAACAGGTAAAGTAGCGGTCGACAAGGCTGCTTCTCTTTCGGGTGCTGGCATTTACTTTATGTAGCACCATGGCGCGAGAAGCGACTCCCAGCCTCCACCCGTTCTTGCGCAGGCGAAAACCCAGCTCTGCGTCTTCCCAGTAAAGGAAGAATCGATCATCCATCAGGCCTACGTCCTCGAGGGCCTCCCGCCGCACGAGCATGCAGGCAGCAGTCAGGAAGTCCAACCGTCGACCTGCTCTTAAGGGCGCGGTGGCATGACTGGAATAGCCGGTCCAGAGGTTGATCCATCCGCCCCCCCAAGCCTGAATCTTATGCGGCTCCGATGCGTAGTGAAGCACCGAACCAACAGCTCCAAGGTGGAAGTCTCCTTCGGCCATCCGAACCAACTCGCGCAGTGCCGTGGGCGCGGGCTGCGTGTCGTTGTTGAGAAGCCACACGTACTTGACTTCCTGGCTCATAACCTCGCGGATACCAGCATTGTTGCCACCGGAGAAACCCAGGTTCTTGCCAGTCTCGAGCACACGAATGTCCGGATGCGCGGCGCGAATGTGGTGGACGGAATCGTCGCTCGAGCCATTGTCCACTACCACTACGAATAGCCGCGAATAGTCGATCGACTGCAGCGCGTCCAGACAGGCAACTGTGTCGTGCCAGCCATTCCAATTCACTATGACGCAGCCTACGAGAGGATCAGCATTCATGGGATCACCCGGACGTTGTAGGTCTTGGCTGGAAGGGAGACAGACACAACTGCACAGCGCTGAACCGTCACTGTGTTCGCGGCAGTCACTGCGGCGGTAAGAATTTCGTAGGGAGAATCGAGGCTGCCATCGCTCGGTGCTGGGTGTGGCACGACCTGTCCGACAACCGCCCCGGGAACACTAGCAACGCCATGAGCGCAGCTCCCCGGCTGCAGAGTCCCACCAATCCCGGCAGTCTTGCCGGAAAGCGGCAGTTGGGCTTTGAGAGCGACATTTGCGCTGCTGGGGATCGCCGGCCCGCCGCCCCAGGCGGCTGCGCCTTGGGTCGTCCAATTCCCATGCACATCGATCTTCGCCAGCAGCGCTCTGGGATCGTTGCCGGGCTCGACGATACTGGCGAACGTATTGTAAAAGCGGAAGCCGCCCGAAAACGCTTCCGGACCCGCGCCGTAGTAGTTGACGAGGTCGGCTTCGTTCTCACGTGCGAGGTTATTCATGGCGAGAAAGCCCTTGTCGTTTATCAATGGGGCATAGGCGGGTGATAGTTGAAATGCGTCCCAATGCTGGTTGTCGACCTTCACCCCGGAGAGATCTGTTCGCACATACTGACCATGCGTGAGAGCAGAGGCACAATTCACCGCGACGAATCCCTGGCCTTGCACTTCGCCTTCCAGTCCGACGTGGACCAAGTCTTTCGCGCAACCGGCTTCTCCGGTGAGAAATAGCAACGAGTTTCGGATGATTCCATCGATCACGAATGCATCCGTTCCCAGACTGCTGATGTTAGCGTGGAAAAACAGTTTGGAATTGTAGGTATAAGTTCCTTTCTCCCATTTCACGCCGACCTGGCCTTTCTCGACATTGAGCCATAGATCGGATATGTCCGTGTATCCGAAACTGTTACCCCCTCCGTTGATGGTGAAGACGAGAGCGGTTGTGTTTCCAATATGAGGTATTCCGATGTGCACATCTCGAATGACGGTGCGCTCCGTCCAAGTCGCCAGCTGTTCCATCCGGTTTTCCATCAGGATGGCGGCCGAGTTTGAGCCGCGAAAATTGTTAATCACCAGGTCTTCAAAAGTAGCGCCGATCACAGTTCCCGACCGGATGCCATGACCACCTTCGGTTCCCGGGCCCTTAAGCGTGAAACCTTTGAGAGTACCCGCTTTCTGGATGGTGTACGGGTGCATCTGCCAAACGATGGCGTCACTTTTTCCTCTGTACTCAAGAGTGGTCAAGGCGGAACCGGCTCCATAGATACTTTGGCAGGGCTTTGGCATCCGAATCGTAGTGGAGTACGTGTACGTCCCGGGAGGAATGTGCACTTCAGCGCACCCGTTTCCAGACCCGAATACGGTATTAATCTTGTCCCCCAGATCAGAACCCGGATAGAGCACGGGATTGACGACTCCATTCACGCGGGCCGTCTCGATCTCGCGCAAAGGCGTGTCGGGAAGAGCTTTTTCTCGATCTGCAATCGGGTTGGCAAGCATAGGCACTGTGTTGCCTTGCGATGGCCTGTTCTCGCCTCCTGCAGGGGCAAGTTTCAACATGGCAAGTGCCACGACAATCAGGAGTTCGATCGCGATGAATCTCAACAACAGGACCCCGGCGCGAGTTGGTCGCACGTTACATCTGGCTCTGAACTATGCCACGGTTGCTAAACGGCCAAGCTGCAACCTCGTTGAGAACAATCCGGAAACTGTTCCAGACGTCTCGAGCGTCAAAGTCTTACGACAGCAGTTAGTTCCTTTTGCGCGCGGACGAAATCCTCGGGGACACCGATGTCAATGAAGTAACCGTCTGATCTGAATGCGAGAAGACCCCGCCCAAGTTGCGCAGGAAGGACGTCACGTTCGAGAGACCCGCGATCGCTTGCTCGTATCGTGTCCATGACCGACGATTCCAACAGATAGATTCCGGCACTGATGAACCCGGAAGTGGCCTCGTAAGTCTTTTCGCGGAACGAGGTGACCCATCCTCTTGCGTTCACTTCGACACTGCCGTAACGCGAGGTATCCGAGACATGAGCCAGTGCGATCGTGGCCGCGGCTCCACGTCTCATGTGCAGCCCCCACATCCTGCGAAAAGAGATGCGCAGGATAGAGTCGCCATTCATGGCAAGAATGCGCTCTCCGTTCGCGTAACGCGAATAGGCGAGAGCAAGCGCGCCTGCCGTGCCCATGGGCTCATCTTCATGGGAATAAGAAACGTGTAAACCAAGCCGACTTCCGTCTCCCAACCATTGCTCGATCTGCTCGCCGCGATAGCCGACACATAACACGACTCGGTAGAGTCCGGCATCGGCCAGCAGCTTCAAAAGATAGGCGAGAAACGGCTTCCCGCTGATGGGCGCGAGCACCTTCGGGCCGTCCGCATAGGCGGAGCGCAGACGTGTCCCCAAGCCACCAACCAATACCATCACTGGGCAACCCCCAAGGCCATTGACTCTACTTCGGGGAAGTGGCGTTTCCATTCACCCTCTGTCGAAAATCCGACCTGCACACTCTGCTGCTGTTTATTTATCCTCGTCGGGAAAGCGCCTCGGAATCAGGCACATACGGGTTGATGGCCTTTTTGGTCACCTATCGCGCGCCTCAAAATCGCTTGGAACTTGCGAGTAAACTGTTCGCGAGTAAACTGTGAGGCACGCATACGTAGTTCCCGATCACTGAATTGCCGCGCTTCGAAACGTACGATTGCCTTCTGCAAACCCTCGGCGGATTCCTCTTCGTAGAATTCGGCTGTATCGGGAGTCATCGAATCTACTGCGCCACCCTTCCGCAGTGCGATTACCGGACAGCCAGCTGCGATCGCTTCCAGCGGTACCAGGCCGAAGTCCTCAACTCCCGGGAATATCAAACCTCGCGCGCGGCCATACATGGTGAGTAACTCTTCGTCACTCACAAATCCGAGGAATTCTACGGGCGGCGCCCCCAATCTTCGGGAAAGATCCATGAGGCTTTTTCTTTCCGGACCTTCACCGACAATTTTGAGGCTGCGCCCCAGGCTCGCACAGGCAGCAATGGCCTGGTCCACACGCTTGTAGGGCACCAGGGCTGTCACCATGAGATACCACTCCTCAGAAGCCCGCACCACCGCCGCACACTTGTTGACGTCCACAGGACCGTAGATCACTTCGGCTTCGCGACGATAGAGATGCCGAATTCGTTTCGCCACATAGTGCGAGTTCGTGCAGAAAACGTCCACACGATCTACGGTTGCAAGATCGTAGACCTGCAACAGCCGCGTGATCGGTTTAAAGAACAAGCTTGACGCAAGCCGGCCAACCCTTTCCGGTCCGAAGTAATCGTCATAACGGTCCCATATGTAACGCATTGGCGTATGGATGTAGCAGACATGAAGGGGACGTCGGTCTGGGTCTTTCTTGACCATGGCTTTGGCCACGGCATGTGAAGTAGAGACCACCACGTCGGCATCCTTCGCGGTCACTTTGGTCAATTCTGCGGCCAGCGGGAAAAGTGGGAGGTAGTGACGGTATTTTTTTTGTACGAAAGGAAGATGCTGCAAGAAACTGGTGTGAATCTTTCTCGCTTCAATCGCCGCACTGACGCTGCCCGGGACATGAACCAGGGACCACAGCGGAGCGTCGGGAAACACGGAGCACAGTGACTCAAGAGCCTTCTCGCCGCCACGCATCCCGGTGAGCCAGTCGTGGATGAGGGCAACTTTGAGAGTTGGCTCATAAGTTCCCTGAGACCCCGTAGAATCCTCGGCAACACCCATTTGCGTTCGAGAGGGCACCAGGCCAAAGCCAGCGGTTACTTAAGAGGCTGGTGAGACGCCCCTTCTGTCCCCAGGTTCCTATCACCAGGTTTCACAACTGCGCCGTGCGCGATATTGTTGTTCTGGTCGGAGTAGGGAAACGGATTGACCTCGCCGAAGTACGTGAGGACATTACTCGACGATGTTATGTCGAGGAAGTTGCCACCGGAAACGGACCCGCACGAGTCCTCGGCGTACACGTGCAGCTCGCTGGCGGTAATCTGCGCCGTGTCCTGCATGTGTATGACTTTTGTTGCTGTGCCGCGTGAGGTGCTGCACTTATTGATTGTGGCGCGGAGGGTTGAGTTGTACATATTCCCGTTGTTCTCAAAAGAAAAGCCTGTCTGGCTGCCGTATAAATTGAGCCGGATGTCCAGGAACCTGTTGTACCCAAAGCTGTTGCAAGTACTGTTCAACCCAGCGCCAGTGCAATTACTCTTCGTCTTAAATCGCCACCCTATGGGGCAGTTGTACATACTGGATACGTTCTCGAAAAGATTCCGTTCCGTCCAGTAATTCACGTTCTCAAACAGGAAGCAGGCTCCAGTCGCACCATCTGCCGCAACATCTCGAACGGTCAATCCTCTGGCATCTTTGAAGTGGAAGAGGTTCAGAGGGTAAATAGTGCCCCCATATCCCGGTTCGGACCAACCTAGGGGAGCGTACCCGGTAAGCGTGAAGCCCTGCCACACAGTTGCGGGGTTCGATGTTCGCGTGTACGGGCCCGAGGTCTGAGTTGCATCGTAGGTCAAGCAATCTCCGGCGCTCACGGTACACTCAAAATAGCTTGCGAGCAGTCCCTGCCCAAGGAGGCTGACTCCAGGACCAAGTACGACAGGCGTAGCCCACACCCAATTCGGCGGCGAGCCCCCCTTCGTCAGTGGCACAGAAGTATTGGGAAGGACGATCGTTCCAACCTGCAATCCATCGTGCGCGGTTGGGATCATGCCGCTGCTGAGGCATGCCTTGATTAATGCACCAATGTCATACCCCGTGCCACAGTCCGTGACCAGCACTTCGTAATAGTTGGGGCTCTGGGCCTGCCCTATACCTGTGAACAAAAGCGCAATGGTCAGGGCTTGTGTGACCTCCAAAGCAAGCCTAGTCAACATTTCTCCCCAATCCGCGGCTGGCACTGTTGTGCCCGAAGATGAATTGAGGTTCTAAGCGGGCTCCAGCCGCTCTACCCACTGGGACTCCCATTCTGCATCAGTCGACCGCCGAGCAAGAATCACAGCAATCAGGAACCAGAACCCATAAAACGCCGATTGGATGTTGAACATTCCCGTCATCAGAAAGGTGGACCACAAGCTCGCAATTCCTATGTTTACGGGAGTGGGCTGATCGATTGCTTCACGCCGAACAAATCGCCACATTCCCCATAACAACGCCACCATCAATGCGGTACCCACTAAACCGATATGCAGCGTCAATGCCAAATATAGATTATCGACCAACACCAGATTCCATTCCTCTTTTAGTGGCACCATGGCGGGTTTGTCGGCCTGACAAAATCCAAGTCCAAAGAATTGCTGGGCCGTCGAGGAATGCTGCAGCTTAGAGGTATAGATTCCCCACTGCATTAGCCTCTGTTGCAACGAGCTGTCGTCGGCAAGGCTCTTCTTATCGCTTATGCTGTCGCTAATTTGTTTCGCGTAACCGCTGAACGCGATCACCAGCCCCAAACAAAGCGCAATCAGCGGCTGCCATGTTACCCGGCTCGGTTTTTTCCCGAATGTGAACGTCAGTGCGGCTACGCTGGCAACGAAGAGTTGGACAAAGGCAGCCCTTGTCAATGTGGTGTAACAGGTAGCTGTTGCGGCGAGGTAGAGTGGGACACCCTTCTTCCAACCACCGCGGCTGACGCACATTCCGATGCCAATGGCAGCTATCACCACCAGGAAGCTGCCAAACTCCTGTGCATTGCCGAAAAAACTCATCGCTCGCGTTGATCTCTCTCCACCCTGCATCCATTGGCTGGCGAATATTCTGAAATTCCCATCGTTACTCGCTAGCTTAACGATAGGGTCCTGTAGTATGAATTGTGCCCACCCGAGAATAGCGCTGGCGGCGAACGTGCTCAGGAATATCCGCAACGCCCATTGCTGCGACAACCTGCCTCTCACCGCAAAAGCTAAGGGAGCAAAAATAAGAGGACAGTAGTACGCGTTATAGGCCAGCAGGATCTCGCTTGGCTCTTTTCTTTGTATGAACCACAAGAAGGGAAACACAAGACCGAGATATCCAACTACGGAAACCCAGATCAGTGTCGGAAAAGACTTCAAATCCAGTGTTTTGTACAGAATCAACAAGACGAATAGGAAAGCGAAAGATGCGGTCTTGATGAATCCATTCGGGAAAGGAACGCTGCCTCCGGTAAGGAACATTTCCAATTCCGGTAGAGCACAATTGATCACGCAGAACATCATGGCGACCATCGCCATCCCCGGGAGAAGGTTCCTTTCGGGTTGATCTGACCAGTAAATCTCGCCGTAGTTATTTATGAATTCACTCATAGATTTGAGATGCAGGTTCGGATCCCAGTTTCGGGAGGCTACCCTTGTCCGGAGACTTCATTCGTAAGATTGACTGGCATCGATCGCAGAGCAAAATCCGGGACTACGCTGGAATTCAGGCACTTGGCTTTCTTTCACCAGATTTTCAAAGGAATCCACCGCCTTCTCCCAACTGTATTTGCGTATGCAACGATGTCCTGCTCGCGCGATTCGAATACGCTGCTCTGGGTTCTGGATCAGGCGCAACACGTTCTCAGCCAGTTTCTCGGGGATCCGGGCCGGGCTCAGGAGTGCTGTCTCCTCGTGGATGGCGTACTCTCGATGTCCGCCTATATCGGTGGCAGCCAAAGCCGCTCCGCAGAGCATGGCCTCGGCGGGTGGCAGTGGCCAGCCCTCGGTCCGTGCCGGAGCAATGAAGACAGAGGCGCGGTTGTAACAGGCCCGAAGGTCTTGCTGACTAGGCAATCGGCGATAGTCGATCCAACCGGGCAAATCCGAGGGTGCCGGAGAAGTGCCAAACAGTGTGGCACTCACATCAGGTAGTTCCTTTTTCACAAGCGCCAGCGCCTTAAGGCCGTCCGCTGACCCCTTCACGGGATGTGAGTGATAAAGCATCATCACTTGATTTGCGCTGCGCTCCTCAATGGGCCTGTCCAACCCGAACTGTTCGAAATCTATACCATTCGGAATGTAGGCGCATTCAACGCCCAACTTAGCGGCGATGTCCTGTAACCAGCGAGCAATGACAATTTTCTTGAGCGGCTTTGTCCAGGTGGCTTGCACCCTTTCTTCCGGACCATCCCAGGTTTCCCAGCTTTGTATCAGGTAGAACTTGGCTCCCTGTGAGGCGGGATATCGCATCACCCACTCCGCCGTAGCCCAGGCAGTAGCGACCACTACGTCGCCCTTGGGGATGAACCAACTCGACAGCGTCGGAACCCAGAGCGCGTGAACGCTCGGCTCAAGGGGAAACCACCGATCCGGACAGAACCTCCGGGTCGCGCCCCGCTGCGCAAACGACAAGGCACCTCGGACGATCTGGGACGGACTGGTATCTGCGGGATTGAGTGCTGGATGAACCAGGCTCACACTATGGCCTCTGCGTGAGAGGTGATTGGCGTACTCATACACCACTTTCCCGCCGCCCGAAGGCAAGTGCCCGGACCCCGGAAGCAGAAACGTAATCCTCAAAGCTTTCATATGCGATGCTGCCTCGGCTCAACCTTTCTCGTGCAAAGGGCGCCTCAAAATCACAGTCGCATAGCTTGTGAAAAGGGCTATCGGCACTTTCAGCAACAGGTTGGTTGTCTGCCGGTGAATCCGATGAAGTAGTGGCAGCCTCCAAGCATAGTAATTGTGACCGAAATAGGCTCGATACTCGAGAACGTCGTATCCCAGACCGCGAAAGAACTGAATTTGACTGCTCAACGGTCCACGACAACGAGAGTAGTAAGCCTTGAATTTGTCATGGCGTTCACGATTGCGCGGCGAGAACCGGTCAAACAGGAATTCGGAAACATGATCCGGTAGAACACGGTTCAGTACGAAGGGCAGTGAATAGAGCGTTGCGAAGGAGTGGACCGATAACCCGCCTGGCCTGAGGGCCTGGAGCATGTTTCTGTATGCCTGGTAAGGGTTGCGAAAGTGTTCGCCCGCCATCCTGCTGAAGACAAGATCGTAAGGCGCACCCGGCAGCGGCGCATCGGAGGCGCATACGTCGTATACCAGTGTTTCCATCATCCCTGACTTGCGCAGTTCTCCGGCGGCCTGATCCACCGCCCTGAAATCTAACTTGTGGCGCTGCATCGTATCCTGACCGATCGCGGGGTTTGCGCCCGCTCCAATCTCACAGACTCGCTTGGAGCAGCTTTGGGAAATTACTTCTTCAATGAAGCCCGGAAATCGTTCCCATCCTTCAAATTGATCCACATTCTGAAAAGTGACTTTCATTGCGGCGGGACCGATCTTGAATCACAGCTAACGAAGCCGGAGGTTGGCCTTCCAGCTCGCGATGTTATGCGTTGGCAGGTTGATTCTGGTGGAAACGTAATCGTTCACCCACGTTTCCAGCTGTCGTATTTCCTCTCTTCTCAGGACCGGGAACCCGGTGTCGTTCGCGATTTCGGCGCTACGCCCGTCAATGCCGATCACAAGCGTCCTCTTCTTAAACTGCAAGGCGCGTATGCCGCCGTGCAGGCGGCTGCCGACATAGTCCACATCTTCATTGGCGAGGAACTGGTCGTAAGAGCGCAAGTTGGGCGCGATGACTCGAACTCCTTCGATATTCAAGTCGCGAAAGTATTCGTAATCGCCGTGCATCTGGGGAAAGAAATGGAGGGCCCGATAGTGCCGCTTGAGGATTTCAATCATGGTTCGGTCGGCCGAGGGCTCACGCCGATAGGCAGTCAGCGTAAACAGTGCGTCCCTTGCCTTTCCCCGTGGAACATCCGCGCAGTGTTCAGGGGTCAGCGTCCACATAGTCGGACAGGACGTGGATACGCTCACCACACCGATCTGGTCGAGCAGGTTTTTTGTGAACCGGTCGCGCACAGAGTGAATCTGACCCCCATCCAGCACTCGGCGCAGCAGGATTCGATCTTTGAGGGATGGCCTAGAGCGAAGCCCACCCCAAGCCACTCCAAAACAAATCCCGTTGGTGAGGAAAATCGAATCACACCACCGTAAACGCCAGCCCTTCGACGCGAGGATGTTGGTCCCACCGATCAGACACAAGTCACTCTGCCTTAGAAAGTAGTAGGACCTGCGACTGAGCGCCTCGTGGCTGGGGAGACGAAAAACGCGAGCATCAGGAAAGATTTCGTGGATGACGTCATCCACGGCCCGCATAATGATCTCGTCTCCGAGATTCCACGTGCCGAAGCTCGTGTCGATAACTGTAATCGTTTTCAGGGTTGCCTGCTCAATGGGGGTTGGAGGCCATCCTGTTCCCACATGCAAAGCTTACGAGTAAGATGGGTGCAAGTGGGATTCTCTCTGCATCCTGGGCTGTGGAAGCTCAGGAAAATAGTTGCTCGAACCGCGCCATCCCGCGTTCTATCAAGGTTCTTCGAGGACGTGGAGGCAGGGTGCCATCCGGGGTCGCATCTAAGACGCGGACTGTTCGTCCGTGAAACAAGTCTGCAAGTTCCTTGGGTGTGACAACCAGCCCCTTAGCCGACTTAAAGTCTTTGCCACTCTTGCCACCGAAATGATGTAAATAGTCCTCATGTTGTAAGTAGCCCTGCACGGACAGGCCTTTGGCCAAAAGCGCCGCTTGGAATTTTGTAACCGCCCAGTGGAACTGGTGGTTTTCGTCAAGCCAATGCTCACGATAGAGCGGAGCATCGACCAGGAGGCAGTATCCGTCAACGCGCAAAGGATGACCCTCGGCAACACCATACGCTGTGATTCCCGGTTTGTGCACGGCCAGCAAATTCGACAACCAGTTAGGATGTCTTATCTCCACATCACTGTTGAGCAGCAGCAGGTGGCTGCAGTCGGTGGCTGCGTGCCGGGCGGCGATGTTATTTCCCCCTGCGAAAAACGAGTTATACCCTAGCATGGTGAGATGCTGGATGTGTCCTTCGCTCTGGAGACGCTTCAGACAGTCCGTCGTCGGCCGATCGGACGCGTTATCAACGACTACCAGCTCGTAGTTAACATTGCGGGTGTAGCGAACCAGCGTGCGTATGGAGCGTTCCACGTACCTCGGCGCGTTGTGAGCAAGCATTAGTATGCTCACTTTTTTTCCTCCCGCCGGCCGAACGCCAGATTCGTGGATAGCGACCGCAACCGTCATTGTTTGTTTGACAGCTCCACAACTCTGGCGGCTATGTTCGTCTGGTTGCGAGTGCAAGGACCCACCTGCTCCCTGAAAACGCTTGTTGCTGTAACTTGGCGACGTAGCTCTGGCGTAGCCGGCGTTCCCTATCGCTGCTGGCAAAGACCCAACCCAGAACTGTGGTCATAGCGGTGTTCAGCGCGTAGAGCCACAATAACCGCGGCCATCCCAAGTTGGTGCAGATCACGATCGCCTCCATACCGATACAACAAACTGCACATGTTACAAGGCAGGGACACAGAACTCGGTGCAGCCATTCCCGCCCCTTCAAGCCAATTCCTGTGCAGAGGAACCACAGACGTCCCAACCCTGCCAGAGCAGAGCCGCTGACCGCAGCCCACCAGACTGAGCTTGGAGGCATCTTCGCACGGAGAAGGAGATAGCCGGCTGGTACCGAAATCAGTAACAGCAGACCAATCACCAATTGATACCGTGCTATGCGCCCTTCGGCCTGCACAGCTGTCGTGAATCCAGCGGTTAGCATGTCTATCAGCAGAGCGATCAGTAGGGCAGTCGAAAACGCTACGGTATACGTCGGCACCTGGTGAAGCCACCAGCCCAAAAAGTGCTTCAGCTCAAACAAAAGCGGGCCCACCAGCAGCCAGACGATCACGAATGCATACTTGTTCGAAAGGTTAGAAAGAAACAGCATCTCGGACCGGTCTCCCGACCCCTCCGCCTTCACAACCGGTGGAGACGATGCGATCAGAAGGCCAGTGCTGACACTAGAAGCAAATCCGTTGATCTGCAGGGCAATTCCGTTCGCGGCGTTCGCCGTCGTGCCGACGAACCGATTCAGAAGGACTCCTGGTCCCTGGTAACGGATTTGCACCGCCAGAGTGCCGAGCAGGTTCCAACTCGAAAAACCGAGCAGCCGCTGAATCTTTTTCCAATCTGTGGCATTGGTGAAGAACTGTCGGCACTCTGAGTAACGGGTGAGGCAGAAAAGCACTGGGCCGAGGAAAAGAATACCGTCACTCGCCGCGTAGATTCCCGAAAACCACACAAGTCGGTCCCCGGGCAGGACGTTGAGGAAATGTATGGCGACCGCAAGGAACAGAGAACTCACCATCGCCATAAGGGACAAAGCTGCGATCGATTCTTTTGCCACTATCAGGGCCTGATAAGGGGTGGAGATAATACTCCAACAAATCACAATAACGGTGGCGCGGTATGTCCACATCGCCGCCGCCAATCGCGTCGATGGCAGACTGAGAAGCTTGTAAATCGCCCAATGCGCACAGCCAAGGGCTATGAGCAGGACCCCTAACGCTAGAGCGGTGTGAATAACGAGGCTCGCTCTGAACCATTGGCCGACTTCTTCTCCGCCACCTTCTCCCAGTGCGTAAGCAATATGCCGTTGAGCCCCGCCCGTGAGCGCTGAATTTATGAAAAGCAAGGCACTCAGACTTCCGGCAATCACGGAAAAGGCTCCGAAGTCTGCAGGGCCCAATACTCTAAGTGCGATCGGCAAAGCGATAAAACTCGCAACTGCCGCGGCTGCGAGCCTCGCATAGGAAGCAACGGTGTTAACAAGGATCCGAGTCGAGCGTCTCAAGACGAAGAACACCAGTTGGCCCGGTTACTATGCAACCACTGTTGCCGATAAGAAGAAGCTGAATCTACACGGCCTGGGGGTAGGCTGCGATGACAGGTTCAAGGCTGTTCATGGGGGTCACGATCTCTTGTACCCGTTCCTGCACTCTCCAAGTCTGCAGACCCTGGCCTTCAAAGGCAAATTCCTTTGGCACGGCACCCATCGCCTTCAGTGCTTCGGCAACTCTGAGTTTGTGCTCAAACTGGCAGTAGAACATGATGAACCCGCCGCCCCCGGCGCCTGTAACTTTTCCTCCCAGTGCACCATGTTTCCTCGCCTCGGCGTACATCTCGTCAATCAGCGGGCTACTGATCTTCGAGGACATACGTCGTTTGGCTTCCCAGGCGGAATTAAGCAGGTCGCCGAAGTCGTCGAGTTTGTGCCGCATCAGAGCGCTCTTCATGTCCACTGCTAACTGTTTTTGCTGTGCCAGCGCGTCCACCGTCTCCGCATTCCCAGCCTCCAGACGTTGGGTTTGGTCTTCAATGATTCTATCCGAGCGACGGGCCTGGCCGGTGTAACACAGCAAGAGGTTGTGCTCCAATTCGTTCAGTACTTCAATGTTGACTCGCAAGGGGTTGATCACAACTCGATCCCCGTAGAACTCCATGAAGTTGAATCCACCAAAGCTTGCTGCGTATTGGTCCTGGAGACCCCCTTGGATGGCAAGGTCATGCCGTTCGATCTGAACGGCAGCGTCCGCGATTTCATATTGAGTCAGTCGGGTGTTCCTGAATTCCTTAATCAACCCCACGAGTGCAACCACGAGCGCCGAAGACGAGCCTAGACCTGATCCCGGGGGCGCGTCACTATGCAGGAAGATTTCAAACCCCCCCGACTCTCGTGCTCCGCCGCGATTGATCACCGCTTTCACAAGGTCGAGTTGGCCATTCAGGGCCATTTCACTCCGGGTGGTGTATTCCAACAGAAGACCGAAATCCGCGGAGGCCAGGCGTATCGTCTCGTCCGATCGAGGGCGCAAGCTGCCCCAGGCAAAACTGTCGATGGTTGCGTTCAACACGCATCCACCTTTCTGGCCCGGATAAGGCGGTACATCAGTTCCACCGCCGGCGAAACTGATGCGCAATGGCGCTTTTGCTCGAATTTTCATACTCTGTGTCCTCATGGTAAGTTGTCCCGGCCTCATCTTTATTAATAAGCGTGCTTTGCGTTGAGCGTATCTACAACCGTGCGAATGACGATTCGTAGATCGAAGAGTAGGCTCCAATTTCGGAGGTAATAGAGGTCGTGCTCCACGCGCTTTGCAATACAAGTATCGCCACGCCAACCATTGACCTGTGCCCACCCGGTTATGCCAACCTTGAGATAGTGACGCGATTGATATAGAGGTACCTCTGCGGCGAACTTTTCAACGAAATAGGGACGCTCGGGTCGAGGTCCAACCACGCTCATGTCTCCCTTTAGTACGTTGAAGAATTGTGGAAGCTCGTCCAGGCTGCTGCGACGGAGAAACGTACCCACACGCGTACGCCGCGGGTCCTCACGCGTCGTCCAGCGACTGTCCCCCTCGGCCACGTTACCGGTACGCATGGTGCGAAACTTATACATGGTGAAAACGTTCCCCTTGAAGCCAACCCGCTTTTGCACAAAGAACACCGGTCCGGGCGAACTGAGTTTCACTGCAACCGCGATCGCCGCCATCAACGGCGCCAGGAAAACCACAACCGCAGTCGAGAATACAAGGTCAAACCCCCGCTTTAGGAACATGTACATGACCGACTCTATCGGCGCCGGGCACACACTGACCATCCAGACCCCATTGACATTGAGGAGCCGATCACTCGTCGGGACCCGATTCCCCAAGTCAAGAACCATTCTCACTGGGACACCGGCGTGCTGCACCTTCTCCAAGATCGTGGGAAGTTCGTGCATCCGTGAAGCCGACAACGCGAGTACGACATCGTCGACGTGGTTCCCGGCCACCACGTTGCCGATGCCGTCCAGGTTGCATACAACGCCTTCTACCGCGGTCTCTTGATCAGGAAGACGAACGAAGCCGGCAATCGCTACGCCCTGGAACTCTCGATCAACGAGTGACCGCGCCGTACGTCCGGCAAATTCATCCGCCCCGACGATCAAGACGCGAATGCTTCCGGACTTGCGCAGAAGGCGGCCCTTCATAGCCGCACGAAGAATAAGACGCAAGCCGACCGCCGAGAAAAAAAGGATCGCAGCGCTTGAGGCGACAAACAAGCGCGAGAAACTCGTCCCGCGATAGAAGAACGTGAGTACCAGCTCGGCAAATAACGTCACCAGCGTTGCCGCGAATGCGGCATAGACATTTCCTCCGCTGGTTAATACATATTTCGTTGTGCATAGTCCGAAGTTCTCGATCGATATTGACCAGGCGATAGTGGCGAACATCAGCAGCCCAAAGTAGGGGTAGGGATCAATCAGAATGAGTCGCCGCCATTCAACTGCTCCGGCAATCATGAACGACAGCAAAGGCAAGAGGAGAGTAAGCAATCGAAGGCTGAATACAGTGCGGTTCAGGAGACTGATCATCGGTTCCCTTCCTGCTTATCGTTGGGAGCCGACTCTTTGCCTTTGGGCTAGAGGGCTCCCGACGCTAAAGGGCAACGATCAGCTATCTCAGCCGCCGATGCCCGTGGACTGTCCGTGGTTATGTGTTGGCTTGAGACTGGAAAACGGTGCAGGAAGGTCCGGCCGATCGGCCATTTCGGACCTGGGTTATTGGGGAACTAGATATAAGACTGTCTGAGGCTCAGCTGACCAGTACCGCTGCGGTGGCAAGGATCATACTTGCCGCCTCGAGTAGCGACCCGGCGACTTCATCAGCAACGCTGGAGGAGCGGACAGCCGGTGAACCAATCCGAACGGTTCTGCAACCGGCGCTCCGCCCGGCTTGCATATCGGACTCCGAATCTCCAACCATCCAGGATGCTTCCAGATCAATTCCGCAATGTTGTGCTGCCGTCAACAACATTCCCGGCTCGGGTTTGCGACACGCGCACGGCGGATCGGTTTCATGTGGGCAGTAGTACACAGCATCGAAGCCTCGGTCCCCACGAAAAAGTTCCTGCCACATGCGGAGATGCAAGAACTCGAGTCCAACCTCGGAAATCAAACCTTTCGCCACTGCTCGCTGGTTAGTCACAAGAATTAGCAGAAAACCTGCGTCCCGCATTCTCTGTACTGCCTCGGCTGCTCCAGGCATGAACTTCACTTGCGCCCATCTCGTCAGGTAGCCATCTTCAGTTACCTTCTCGTTGATTACGCCATCGCGGTCAAGAAATACGGCTCGTACCATGGACCATTGCCCTCTCAACCAACTCAGAAATCACATGACCGATCAAAATATGACATTCCTGAATTCGTGGGGTCTGGTCCGAAGGAGCGCATATACAGTAATCTGCGCTGTGTTTGACTTTCCCTCCGGATGCTCCTGCAAGAGCCACCGTGGTCATTCCCTTCTCTTTAGCTTTGGCCAAACCTCGCAGGATGTTTGCCGAGTTTCCGCTCGTGGAAATTCCTATGGCCACATCGCCGGAGTTTCCGAATGCCTCGATTTGCCTCGCGAACACGGAATCAAAGCCGTAGTCATTCCCGATCGCAGTGAGGCATGAGGTGTTAACCGACAGCGCCTCTACGGGCCATGCGGCGCGCTCCAGCGCGAACCGGCCCACAAACTCGGCGGCAATGTGTTGTGCGTCGGCTGCGCTTCCACCATTTCCGAACAAAAGCGCCTTGCGCCCTTGCTGCAGCGCGTTCAGCAGGGCTGCGCTCACGGCCCCGATTAAGCGCATGGTCGTCTCGTTGCCCAGCAAGCGCTGGTACGTCGCGATCGACGCCTCGATTGCGCAGCGGGCATCCCGCACAAATTCTGAGTGATCGTTCATCGATACTAGGCCCTTGCACGGGAGTCAATATGGAATGGGGTTTGCACGGTCGAAACTCGACGTTAACTTAGCGCGAATTTGGGCTCATAGCGGCCGCCGCACGACGTCGGCGTTTTCGTTGTTCCGTGCGCGCATTGAAGCCGTGATGCAACAGCATGCCTGTCTCGTGTTGTTTTTGGGCGAGAGCTCTAGCGCTCAGTCGGTCATGGTCCCAGAGCCTTGAGCCGGATGAATCGGCTCTTGATCGCAATGGATTGTAGGCTCGTACGCGTGTCGAGCGCGCGCTCGTGCGTCTCAGCCTGCGGGACCGGATCTCTAAATCGGACGTCACATTCTGCGCTACCGACAATTCTTCCAGTGATCGACTCGATCTCGCGGCCTGTACCTCAGCAACCTTCGCGGCGATCATCAGCTTGAGGCGCTCCGCGGTCTTGCTCCACTGGGAGGCGGTTTGGGGATGCCCCGGAACCTGGTTCGCGTTTTGAGGGTCCAGAGAACCAGCCGCGTTCAAGTACGACGACACAGCCGTCGATGACCGACTCCAGGTCGAGGTGCTCATCAGGCTCGGAAATTGCCTATTGAAGAAATCTGGCCTTTGAAGCAGTGCAGGAGGGACGGAAGACGGCGAGTGAGTCATGATCGGTTGCCCGGTCCAAGCGGAGCTGCCGCCCGGCAGCAGGGGACTGTCTGGTCGATCGGGGTCCTGAACACGCGACTGGACTGTGGGATCGATCGCATTCACTGCTGGGTTGACTTCTTGGCCGCACAGCATTGCAGGAATAAGCAAGACCGCCACTATGAAAAGGTTTCTACCTCTCACAAATCCCCCTGAACACACTTAGCGGTGGTAGATGGCCAGTCCAGTAGCAAGGCTAACCGAGGCATCAAGTCCTCGTAAAGCGACCGACTTCGCCTTACTGGACGGAACGAACAAGATATCTCCGTCCTCGAGTCGAAGATCAGCCTGCTTGCCTGCCAAAATTTTTCCCAGATCCACGCGCGTTTCTTCCGGTCCGCTAATGCCCTTCCGGATAAGCCGAGAATGGCCTAAGTTGGCCGTTTTGTTTGCCCCCTGAGCCAGTGCTACCGCCTGGAGGGCGGTAAGACGATCATTATTTTCGATCAGGAATCCACCAGGTTTTCCCAAATCGCCAACGACGTAAACAATGCCGGACCGAGACACCACGATGGTGTCACCCGGTTGAATTGACACTGCCGCTCGCTTCGCGAGATCTGGCGAATTGTCAAGCTGGACCACCTTTTCGTGGTCGGGGTCATCCTTGTGGGTGATAGTGACAACCTTCCCCGCGGTGGGCGTGACGCCGCCGGCCACCGAAATGAAGTCCAGGAGGGAATGCTGTCCGAGTTCGGGGTACACACCGGGACTCTTAACCTCGCCAAGCACAGAAACCCCCTGCGTGGCATACTCCTGGATGAATACTTCCACGTGTGGATGTTTCAGTACGTTCTTATCCCGCAGGACGTTCTCAATCTTCGCCGCGGCCTCCTCTGCGGTGAGGCCCCCGACTGGAGTGCTGCCCGCCAGCGGAAGATCGATGCCACCCTGCTCGCTGACTCTTAGCTTGGCTGACAGCTCCGGCGTATCGAACACGTCTACGGCCAACAGATCGCCGGCGGCGATTCGAAGTGTAGGCGGAGCCGCATTTGCATTACTCTGCTGTCCATGGGCGAATGGCGTTGCGGAAGCGATTCCCCAGGCAAGCGTCAAAAATGTCAAGTCTCGCAGAAACCCTCGAAAACTAGGTCTACCCATGTAGTTGATCATTTAATTCACCCTCACGTTTGCAGTATCCGTAGGCTACATAGGAGTTGGCATATTCCGCCTCTAGCGCGACCCCGTTAACGATTACCCCAAGCACTCGGGCTTTGGCGCGTGAGAGTAAGTCGAGTGTACGGGTCATGGCCTTGCGCCGGGATCGGCCTGCGAGCACCACCAACAACACGCCATCTGCCTTAGCAGCCAAAGGCATGGTGTCCGCAAAGAATAGGATCGGAGTTGTATCTAAAACGATGTGGTCGTACTTGGCGCGCCACTGCTCCAGGAGCTCGGCCATGGTTTTGGAGGCTAACAATTCGGCGGGCCAAGGCGTTTGCGGCCCGGCCGCGATCACGTCGAGAGTCGGAAGATGCGGGAATGGTGTCCGTACCGCCTCCGATGAACAATTGCCAGAAATCATGGAACTCAGGCCCTCTGTCGTGCCAGGCTCCACCCCCAACTGCCGCATCAGCGTAGAGCGGCGCAGGTCCGCGTCTACCAGCAGCACACGCGACCCGCGTTGCGCCAGCGTGATTGCAAGATTACAGCTGGAAACAGACTTGCCCTCGCTGGGAAATCCGCTGGCTACCACCAGAAGTTGAGGCGGGCGATCGGCTGCAGTCAGCAAAAGGGAGTTGCATAGCACTCGATAGGATTCGGCCATGAGTGATGCCGGCCGTTGCGCCGCCATTGTACCCAACCCCCCCATGCCCATTTGGTGCTTCCGCATATCCTTGCGTAGTGTCCTCCGAGTGACCAGAGGTATGGTCGCCAGAGCCGGAATGGAGGCTGCAGCTTCTACCTCTTCTGAGGTCCGCATCGAGTCGTCAAAAGATTCCAAGGCAAACACGAATAACAATCCCCCGAAGGTACTGAGGACAAGCCCTAGGGGTAGCATCACGATTTTCTTGGGAAACGCCGGGCGAGCCGCAATCATGCCGCGAGAGACAATACTGATGTCAGCGGATGCCAATCCCGCCATGAGGCCTGCTTCTTTCAGTTTCAACTGGAGGGTGTCACTCAGTTCCTGGCTGGATTCGACTTCATGCTTGAGCGTGGCAAATTGCACGGCGCTCTCATTGAGCTTGAATGCATCCTGCTTCTGTTGCTCGAATTGCCGCCGCAGCAGGCCCTCGCTGTTCTGGGCAGCCAGAAATTCGTCATATAGGCGCTGGCCTACGTTGTGGAGCTCGTCGTCGACGCTTTGATTCAAACGCTTTAGCTGCGATTGCAATTCTTGCACTCGAGGATACGCGCTGCCGAACTTGGCATCGAGCTGGGCGTATTGCGACTTAAGTTCGGCTTCTTGCATCCGCAAAGCCTGCAACGTAGTGCTGGGCACAACGGATGCGACTAATTCGGGGTTCCCCGTGATCGCCAGGCGGAAACGAGCTTCTTTGACGATTCGATCCCCCTCCGCATCAGCCAATTGCGAATTCAAATGGCGCAGTCTATCGATCACGATATTGTTGTTCTCATCCGTTCCCAAAATGTTGTTTTGCTTTTGGAATTCCGCCAATCTTTGCTCAGCGAGCGCCGCATTGGTTTTCAGGTCCCCCATCTGTTTCGAGAGCCATTCCGAAACCTGAACGGCCCCTTGATATTTCACATCGAAGTTGCGCTGTAAATACGCGTCGACAATTCCGTTTACGACGTCCGCGGCCAGTTTCGGGTTGACATTTTGAAAACGGATCTCGATCACCCTTGTTTTCGGTAGCACCTCAAGCTTCTCGGAGTCGTGGAACTTCAGCAGAAGTTTTTCCCGTGCCTCTGGATCCATTTGCGTAGGATCAACGGCATTGACCTTCGCCATCAATTTCTTGCCGGCAAACTCCTCCCGGTGTCCCAAATCGAGATTCTTTATCACCTGCATGGATACGGGGGCGCATTGCAAGATCGTAAGCTCGGTCTGCAGGCGACCGCCCTCGCTGTCGGAGTCTGCGAGCTTCTGCGAAACCAGGTCCTCAAGTCCCAGACTTCCCTGCTGGCTGGAATCTACGCGTAGTTCTGCAACGCTCTCATACACGGGCTTCTTCAGAAACGTGTACAAGGCCACCAGCAGAAAAATTGCCGCCGCGAACAACGACGCCGCAAATCTCCGCTTCCAGATCTTCCGCCAGAGTTCCGCGAGCGAGACATCCGGATTACGCATCGCGGAAGGCATGGCAAGTGAATTCGGCCTGGCCAGTGCTGTGCTGACTCTGGTTATTTGCGTCTCAGGCTTTTCCTGCATGCGTTTGAGAACTCCTTCCTGCCGGGCGGTCCTTAAGCGGGAAATGTTGTAGTGTTCAGCTGTCCTTCCACCTCAGCGACTGTAGTGGGAAGCGTGCACGGCGTAGATGATGTTGCCGACCGTGAAGGCCGCCACCGGCACGATCCACATTCTCGTGCCGCTACGCTTGAGTCGGTAGCTTATGTAGGTGGTCCCAAAGCTCGCGGCTAGCCCGATGCCATACAGCGCTCCACGGTTGCGTATGGAGTCGGGCACCGACTGGCATGCGTCCGGTCGGCATCGTGCAATCATCTCGGCGTTGACGATCGTGGTTGCAGCCAGCAGCCCGTTTGCAGCCCAAAAAGGAACGGTGAATGTTACCTCCCCCGAGCGTTCACCGGGCTTTGAGGTCAACTCTTGGGCTGGCTTCGGAGGAGGGGCCGGTTCCTCGGTCGACTGTTTTTCTCGGACCGCGCTTGGAGCATCCGGCAAGGGCGTCGCGGCGGGGTCAGCTGCAACTGCCTCACGAATAGAGACGGTATTCGCATCCTGGGCGGAAAGCGCGATTCGCTTGCCTGAATATTCCTGCACCTGGGAGAACAGCTGTGTTTGCGAGGTCTGGGCTGCTAACAGCGGCGCGACGCCGATGGCCAGAGTCACAAACCATAATCCAGTTCTTGCTGGATGACTTTTCATATCTTATCCCCCTTTGTCATCTTCGTAAGCCCTCTTACACCGCTACAGCCAGGCCAGGCGCGCAAGGTTCCAGCTCGTCTGCGTCCACATGCACCGCGATACTTCTCTGAATCAAGTCAATGCTCAACACAACACTCAAACCTCCGTAGGTCCGAACAACAATCCCCTCGAAGCCGGCGAAAGCGCCTGAGCGGACACGAACACGATGTCCGACTTTGACGTAAGTGTAGGGGTGGGCCTGCCGGCCCTGCAGGGCAACGCGAAGCTGCTCAATCTCGCCGTCAGGCAAGGCGATGGGCCCGCGTCTACTGCCCACAATCGAGTACACCATTGGAATTTCAAGCACCCGAATCCTCTCTGTCGGAGCAATTCGTGCGAACACGTAACTCGGAAACAATGGCATCTCGACCTTGGCCGTAACGCGGTTCTTCCACCGTTTGGCAACGCTGTACAACGGCAGGAAGCTCTCGATCTCCTTCGCGCGAAGCTGGAGAGCAACATGTTTCTCGTGATTCGTAGCCGTATAAATTGCGAACCAATTGTGCATGTTCGTGTATTGAGTCGTAACAACTGCTTGTGGGGCCTTGATATGCCGGCCGCATTGTTGGTGAAGGCCGGTGCTCCAAACACACGGGTACAGCTTCGCCATCCCGGCTTAGCGGGCCGGATTTCCTAAGTCGGCAGCTGAGTTATGTCAGAGCTCAGCCATCCCGCATTAGCAGGCCTTGTTTTCCTAAGTCAGGATTGGCGCTAAGTCATAGCTTCGCCGTCCCGGCTTAGCAGGCGTGTTTTTCCAAAGTCAGTGCGGAACTTTTGTGTATTAACTGTCTTCTTAACGAAGCAGAACGTCAGCGTCCGAGCAACCGCTGAGCCGCCTTACCTGGATAGAGCTCAGGATATTCTTGGCGACGAAGTGATCAGGACGAAGTGAACAGGGTGAATTTCTCAGCCCGCGCATTCTCGCTTTGCATTGTTGCGCCATAATTAATTTAAAAACAAACTTGTATTAAAAAACGCGCGACCGAACAAAAACAGAATAGTGCCCTTCAGCAGCTAGAGCGTGTTTCAAAAACACCTCCGGAGCGTAATCCAGAAGCAGGCGAGATAGAAGAACACGCGATAGGTGCAGAGTAGATGTTCATGACGAACCAGCAAGCGACGGAATTGTCCGAGCCAAGCATTGGTTCTCTCCACGATCCAGCGGCGTCGATAACGACGCAGCTTGCGTCCATCTTCATAGCGCCGGGCTCTGTTGTTCTTGCGGTAGGGCACGATCAGTTCAATGCCTCGCTTGTGCAAGCGGCGGCGCAACGGGTCGGAATCGTATCCGGCGTCGGCAATCACCCGCTCCGGCTTTTGCCGCGGGCGGCCTTGCGGTCGCGGAACGCGGACTT
>Ga0306920_100000145_pt1 | contig 82752 bp, 61 predicted proteins | sample flu12Cox44000170_FD_204666 | JGI IMG/M metagenome (GOLD analysis project Ga0306920, IMG submission 204666) | Lab enrichment of tropical soil microbial communities from Luquillo Experimental Forest, Puerto Rico - flux4day.12C.oxic.44.000.170 (v2)... | ecosystem: Environmental > Terrestrial >...
GCAAAAAGCTTTCTCGCCGCGCCGACATCCTCGCTGGAATAGCTGATGAAAATGGTGCTGGCGGCGGAATTAGGTGCCGGCTCGACTGGTCGTGCCTCTCGGGGCTGGGTCAACGACGACGTCGGGTTGCGCACGCTCCACCGCCGGTAGAGCTCGCCCACAAAGGCTCGCGCCTCCACCTCGTAGCACCGGGAGTCCTGGCTGAACCGCTTGAGGAAGACCGTAAAGTTGGGGTCCTTAGTGGCCTCCTCCCCTATCAGGAATTCTCTCTTGGCACGCTGGTCCGAAAACAGGCGCTCCGAGTTACACAGACGGAGGAAAAAGCGGCTGAGCCAATCTGCAAAAGTGCAGCCGATCAGAAGTAAATTACGGCTGCGCAGTTGCGAGAACATCCGCTCGGGACCGCAGCCGGCCTGTAGTTCATAGGGGAACTCGAGCGCATCCTCATCGTGAATGGCATAAAAGGGAGAGACGTCTGCTTTGCCGAACAGATAAAACACCGCCGTATATTTTGAGGATGATACTTCCGGAACGTCCCGGCGGCGGTCAGTGGGCAGTTTCGGCGCGTACTCGATCTGGTCTGTCTGGTTTAAACCATTGAAGCGTACTGCATTTAGGGCACGCGCCAGAAGGTCATCTGGAGTAGTTGTAATGAACAGATCGAAGTGGTGGATCGAGGCTAACTCGCGAAGCGATTGCACCGGTTCCTGCTGCGTAGCGAGCAGTGCCTGCAGGATGTCGTGGGTGGGTCGATAAAGGTCCCTGACGCGACGGCCTGCCGCCGCTAGCGCACAGACAGCGTCGTTGAGTTCGTGGTTCGCCCGCAGGACGGCCCCGCCAGGCAATGCCGTCCCCGATAAACCATACCTACTCAGCAGACGCTCGGCAACGGCTCGATACAGCGGGATCAACCTCCCGTTCTCTTCGATAGTGAGCAACTCCGCGCCGACGATGGGAATCACACGGCCACCCTCGACGAAGGCAAGGAGGTCTTCCCAGAATTCTTCGACCTCGTATGCTTCCACTGTTTTCGTCCTTCGTTAGCCAAGTTTATCGAAAAGTGCGAAGCGACCGTTTTGCGGCGAGGTAAAGATCACGGCGCGGGCGGCTTCGGCCAGATCGATACCGCCCGGATGCATCGCGGACGAACGATCCACATCTGCATGGGGCCTGCTTTCCGTCACAAGTCCTGAGGCGTGCCGACCACCTGTCGGGTCGTCGACGAACCCCGAGGAAGGCACCCCGACCGATGCGCTGAAAGTAGGGTGTGTGGCGCACCGCGAGGCGGTCGCGTTCACGCTTGCGCGAGAGATCCGGCATGGCGCAGATCAGGTTCGGGTGAAAACGGGTGAAAATATTATCCCCGACGAGGGTGGACTGCCATGCTAAGACGGCCTATAAAACCAGTGTTTTCTAAGATGTCCTTGTACAGTCGTAGACAGGTCGACTCTTCTCTCAAGGCTGTAACACGGGCCCGCTGAGCACAATCACCAGGTTCGCACAATCAGCACGACTGGACTATCGACAGTTGGGTGCGATAGTTCCGAAAGTGAGCACGCTCTGCCCACCCAAGGCTCACAACTTCCTAATGACTCCCTAAGGTTTTCCTCTCGGTCGATAGCTAACTTTTCAGTCTAGGTCCGAGCAATTCGGGTCGAAGCCAATGTTCCGGGCCGAGCGCATTTCCTAACAGCAAATCGCAGCGTGCGGCGAACGCTCGAAAAGGGATGATTTATGAAAGCTATATCAAGGATCTCCATTCTATTATCAGCATGCTTGTGTGCTCCTGGAGCATGGGCATCCGATCTCAAGAGCCCGGAACAAGCTCCCGCTGATACAACGGTGATACCGCCACAGGCGGTGTATCCCGACATCGTTACACGTCAGGGCACCGTGATCACTCCTGAGAGCAGCGTACGGAAACCCGCCAGAAATAACACCCACTATCATATTTTCGTTCCAGGCGGCATGGAGCCGGGAGCCGTCAGGCCGGACACCACCACCGCTGAGAACCCGAGGTCGATGGCCTGCGTTTACGGGGTCGGAGCGCCCTACACCGGGTGCACTCCGAGCGGCGGCACCGCTGCGAACCTCGCCAAGGGCGGTTGGGGCGCGATCGCGCTCGTCGACGCCTATGACGACCCGACGGCCGCGTCCGACCTGGCGTTCTTCAGCTCCCATTGGGGTTTGCCGGCGGCAAACTTCAAGGTGGTCCATGCCAATACGAGCTTTGGCACTTTGCAGGGGCTCACCGCCAGCTGCAGCGGGATTCCCCCCAACGGAAACCTCACCGGCTGGGACGTCGAGGAGGCTCTCGACATCGAATGGGCGCACGCGATGGCGCCGAGCGCTCAAATCATTCTGGTAGAGGCCTGCAGCAATAGCAATAACGACCTGTACTTCGCCGAGCTGGTCGCCGGGCAAGAGGTCAAGGCAGCAGGCGGTGGCGATATCTCCAATAGCTGGAGCTGCCCGGAGCTGAGCTGTCAGACCGCCACGGAGCAACACGCTGCCGACAATTATTTCTACCGTTACTACTACGATCACATCACGTATTTTGCAGCCGCGGGAGACGCGGCCGCGGAGGTCGGCTATCCGAGTACATCACCGTGGGTGATCTCCGCAGGTGGCACTACGGTCAACCGCAGCGCCTCACTGGCCTTTGTCAGTGAAAGCTGCTGGGCCGACTCAGGCGGTGGCACGAGTAGCGTCGAAACGTGGTTGAGCCCGCCAAATATCCTTGCGGGGATGGGGCCATGGACCGACTACCAGTGGCGAGTATTCGGTAACGGCAACCGCTCAGTGCCTGACATGTCCTTCAATGCCGACCCCTCCAGCGGTGTGTGGGTCTACGATACTGATGAGGGCGGCGGTTGGTACATCATCGGTGGCACCAGCGTGTCTTCCCCCGCATTGGCCGGCATCGTCAATGCATCCAACAATCGATTGGGGATGACCCCACCGGGCGGCGGCCAACACAAGCCCTACGAGCTCGATCTGATCTATGCGCAACTACTGTCCAAAACGGAGTACGCGGCCAATTTCTATGACGTCACGACGGGATCGAACGGCCACCCAGCGGGCGTTGGCTATGATCAGTGCACCGGGGTCGGAAGCCCGCGCGGTCACCTAGGGAAATGATGGGTAGATAACCTATAACAATTGGCGAACAACAACGACTTAAGAGGCCCTGCCCAGCGGGGCCTCTTTCTTTGGCCGGGAGGCGATCCTACCTCAGCGCCGCGATCTCGACCTCGCCCGTGCGGCGGAGGATATCGATTCCCACGCTGTGCGCGTGACGCTCGAAGGCGAGATCGATCGAGGCATCACCCACCCTGAGGTTGCGGATCTCGACGCGCGGCAGCGCTTCCGGAAGGGCCGTGTGCCGCAGATAGATTCGAGACTCGCGTGCACGGATGGAGAGCCCGAGACAGGACTGCAGCAGAAGAAAGCAGGTGCCGGCCGCCCAGGCCTGCGGCGAGCAGGCCACGGGATAAAGCGTCGGTCCCTCACCCGAACGGCGAGCGAAGCCACAGACCAGCTCGGGGAGGCGGTGGAGCTCGAGATGCATCGACAGATCCAGCATTCCCAAAAGGATTCGCATGGGCAACTGCTTCTCGCGCGAGTTGAGAGCACCGTACGCGATCAGTGCATTGTCGTGCGGCCAAATCGATCCGTTGTGATAGGACATCGGGTTGTAGCGCTTTTCATCCGTGGCCACGGTGCGCACGCCCCAGCCTGAGAACAGACGCGCCGACAACAACTCATTGATCAGGGGTCTGACGCGAGCCGGTAGAGGAATGCCGGAGAAGAGCGTTTGCCCGGCGTTCGAGCTGCGAACCCGGCAAGGTCGCTTCTCCCCATCGAGCGCCATCGCAAACATGGAGAGGTCTTCACACCAGAAGGCCGCATCAAACCGGCTGCGCAGCTCGCCTGCCTTCTGGCGTTGTGCGTCGGCAATCGACCGATGCCCCAGAGCGGCGGCAACCGTTGCGACCCCCAACCGCGCCGCGTACACGTAGGACTGAACCTCGCAGAGTGCGATCGGTCCTCTGGCAAGAGACCCGTCGCTGTGAAATACAGAGTCCTGCGAGTCCTTCCAGCCTTGCTGCAGGAGGCCGGTGCTCGCCCGGCGTGAGTACTCGACAAAGCCATCTCCGTCCGTGTCCCCATATTGATCGATCCATTCCAGCGCCGCCTCCAGATTGGGCCAGATGTCCCGTAAGAACTCGAGATCCATGGTGCGCTCGTAATAGGCAGCCGCGAGCACCAGGAACAGAGGCGTGGCATCCACCGTGCCGTAATAGCGCTCGAAGGGCACTTCGCGTAGCCGTGCCATCTCACTCTTGCGCAGTTCGTGCAGTATCTTACCGGGCTCCGCGTCGCGTTCCGGATCGCGGCTCGTCGCCTGCGTGTCCGCGAGGAAAGCCAGAACTCCGCGGGCAATCTGCGGGGCCGCATAGAGTAACTGCAGCGCGGTGACGATGCCGTCCCTGCCGAAGACGGTGGCGAACCACGGTACTCCGGCGTACGGATAGAATCCCAACGGAGTCGAGACCAGCAGCATCTGCAGGTCGGCCAGCGAACGGTTCGCCCAGTCATTGAATTGCTCGTTCGCGGTGTAGATATGGAAGTCTGCGAGCGGTGAGGCGCGACGCTGCTCGGTGAGCTCATGTACTGCTGCGTCATAGCCGGAGCAGATGGCGACCTCATCATCGGCTTCGCAGCACGCGTCCACAAAGAATGTCAGCTCGGCGTGTGGCTCCAGGTGGATCGGCAGCGAAAGATGCCCGGCACCGAAGGTACAGGAAGCGATCGAACAGGTGATTCGGGTCCGCCGCAGGATGTTATCGAGCCCCTTGTATGAGAGCGTGGTACTCGCCGCGCCCGTCTCCTCCGGCAGCGACACGCCTCGCTCGAGGCGCTTCTGGCCCCGTACTTCAAACATGTCGAGAAAATCGGCCGCATAGAAGAGGTTGAGCTCGACGTCCACCGGGACTTGACCGTAGTTGCCCGCCGTGATGCGCTCAAAACAGGCCGCATCCGCCAGCACCTTGTGGCGATGCAGGTGCAGGATGCCGCGCGGCAGCTGCTGCCCGGACGCGAGATCCATGTCCGGGTTGGTCAAGTCCACGGTGAGAAGTACGTTCTCTTCCTGGATCGAGGAGCTCAACAGCAGCGGCCGCATCCGGCCGATTCGCAACTCGAGCCGCGACAGATGGCGCGTGTCCTGGAAGAAAATTCCCTGCTGGGCGAGGCCTATCGGCTGGATGTCTCCGTGCCGATCGAAGATCGCCAGCGTGTCGTTATGGAGCAACGAAAGGGTGCGCGCGTCGGCGAGTGATGAGCGGGCGCGAATATAGAACTGCTGCCCGATCTCGATGACGTCCGTTGCTGACATGGTTGAGCCGGTGGCGTCAGGCTGCTGCGGTCGACAGCATGCGGCCCCGTGGACTCAGATCCGGTTCGTGGTCGCAGAGTCTGCGATAGATCGCGAGGTAGTCCGTGAACATACGAGCTGCGCTGAAGCGCTCCTCGAACACCCTACGGCAGGTCCTTCGGTCCAACGCGTCGATGCGGTGCACGGCACTCACCGCCTGATCGATGCTTTCGACAATGTAACCCGTCTTGCCTTCCTCGATGACCTCCGGGACGGATCCCGCGCGGTAAGCAATGACCGGAGTCCCGCAGGCCAGCGCTTCGATCATCGCCAGCCCGAAGGGCTCGGGCCAATCGACTGGGAAGAGTAGCGCGCAGGCGCTGCCCAGAAATTCCGACTTTTCCGGATCGCCGATCTCGCCGATGTACTCAATGAGGGAGTCATCGAGCAGCCTGCGAATCCGTGTCTCGAAGTACTCCTGGTCAACGACGTCGACCTTGGCCGCGATCTTGAGTGGTATGCCGGTCCGCCGGGCGATCTCGATGGCCCGGTCAACGCGCTTCTCAGGCGAGATACGTCCGAGAAACGCCAGGTAGGAACCGGGTTGCACACGCGGCTGGTGCAGGTTCTCCGGTATGCCGTGATAGACCGTACCGACCCAGTTGGCCCAGGGCATGGGTCTTCGCTGCGCATCCGAGACCGACACCAGATGCATCTCAGCGAACTCCTGGTGCACGGGATGCACGTCCGGGATGTCCAGGCGACCATGCATGGTCGTGACCGCCGTAATCTTCTGCCGGCGCGTAACCGAAAAATGCAGATAATCGATGTGAAAGTGCACGACGTCGAAGGTGTGAGCCTCGCGTGCCACCATCTCGATCATTCGCACATGATGTGCGAGCGGATCGATCACTCTCGCGCCTTCCAGGCGCAACGCGCGCCGGCATGCGGGTCGCAGTCTCGCGCACGTCACCGAATCGCCACTCGCGAACAGCGTGACCTCGTGACCCCGGCGCACGCACTCCTCGGTGAGGTATGAAACGACCCTTTCGGTGCCACCGTAAAGCTTCGGGGGCACGCTCTCCGAGAGAGGAGCAACTTGAGCAATCCGCATCGCCTCGGGCCTCCTTGCCTGAGCGCAGCCATTCGTGACCGTCGAGTCGCTGCGTGATTCAGTCGGCGGTCAGCGACAATCTAGCAGCAAATCGAAATTTTTTTCGGCGCTTTGTCGGCTCGCGAGAGGCCCTTTAAGATGAGCCGCAAATTGCTCAGGCCACGCGTGCGCTTGTCCGGCATAGAATCATGACTTCTCGCGTCTCGGCAGCCAGCGTCAACCGACAGGTTGTTCAGTCACTGCGGAAAGCACAGCGCGTCGTCGTGCTTACCGGAGCGGGTGTATCGGCGGAGAGCGGAATCCCCACCTTCCGCGACAAGCAGTCAGGGCTGTGGGAGAACTTCGACGCCGTGGAACTCGCAACACCTGCTGCGTTCGAACGCGATCCGGCTCTGGTGTGGGGATGGTACGAATGGCGGCGCATGCTGGTGCTGCGTGCCGAGCCCAACGCTGCACATCGGGCAATCGCGTCCATGGCGGAGCATGCGCCGCAATTCACGCTGATCACGCAGAACGTCGATGACTTGCACGAACGGGCGGGAAGCCGGCGACTGCTCCATTTGCACGGCGAGCTGGCACGTCCCTACTGCGAAGCCTGCCGTCAGCCGTATGTTCTGCCGGCTGGAATTCCGGACCTCCCCGCGAGCGGTTCGCGCATTGAGCCTCCGCGCTGCACGGCGTGCGGTGCGCGAGTCAGGCCGGGTGTCGTTTGTTTCGGTGAGAGCCTCCCTGAATTGGAATGGTTGACCGCGGTCGAGGCAACTCGTCACTGCGATGTATTCCTATCGGTCGGCACGTCCTCCGTGGTGCAGCCGGCGGCGGGTCTGATTCATCTGGCCGCTCGCGCCGGCGCGGTGACCGTGCAGGTCAATCCGAACCCTACGGATGCCGATGCGTCCTTTACCTTTGCGATCCGCGGTCGGGCCGGCCCGGCTCTTGCCGCACTGGCAAGTCTTTTGGCGCATTAACACGAATCATGCGTCAATAAAAATCTGATTTGGCGCATAAAATTGATTTATGTGCCAAAAGATCCTACCGTTTGGCGCAATACTGGGATCAGAGATTACGGAGTCGAAGTGTGATCGATATCGATCAATTGACCGAATCCGAGCTCATCGACCTCAACCATCGCATCGTCGCGCGGCTGCGGATGATGCACGAGCTCAACGCTCACACCAGCATGCTGGAGTTTCGCATCGGCGAGCGTGTGAGCTTTCACCCCGAGGGTCAGCGGCCGGTGCTCGGCATCATCACGCGTTACAACAAGAAAACGGTAAGCATCGTCACCGATGACGGACAGCGCTGGACGGTCGCGCCGCAGCTGCTCCGGCGGGCAAGTAGCAAGCCGCGCCCCGCCGAATCTCCTGAAACCGGCAATCACAACGTCGTCGCCCTACCCCGTCCGGATAAATCCCGCAAATGAGGTGCTGAGGCAGAAGCGTCGCGGCGCGCGAGTCTCTGCCGACGCCGCTAATCGCTGCGATCTCCTCAGCGGACGAGGAATCCTCCAGCCAAAGGATCGCGCGGATCGAAGCAGAACTCGCTCTTGCCCGTGATGAAAGCCGCGCCCCCGACCTGGGGAATGACAGCATCATACCGCCCGAACCTCGTGGCCTCTGCAGCCTCCACCGACAGGGTGCTGCCAATGATGCTCTCGATCGTGATCTCGTCCCTCAGTTTCAGGTCGCCCTTCGCGTAGTGAAGCGCGGCGCGGGCGCTGACCCCGGAGCCTGTCGCCGATCGGTCCACCTCGCCATCCGCGAAGATACAGACATTGCGACTGTGATGCCCGGTCGCGTGCGCTGGACCCGTGAAGATCGTCCCGTAGAGAAAACTCAGCTCCGGCTCGAAGGGATGCTCGATAGGGAACGCGTCCGCCACAGCACGCTTGATGCGCCGGCCGGAATCAATCAGCCGGTCGACATGACGAGCTGTGAGCTCGAGACCGAGCGCTGCCGCGTCGACCAGAGCATAAAAAGCGCCTCCATACGCCACATCGAAACGGACGGGCCCGATGCCCGGAACCTCAACGTCCTTGTCAGCCAGGTACACGAAGGAGGGAACGTTGCGGAAGGACACTGCGCGAGCCCTACCCTGCGCGACTTCTGCACACGCTTCGATCCTGCCTGCAGGAACGTTGAAGCTGATTCGCTGCCCGGGTGCGTCATCCTTCTTCTCGTAACCCATCAGGCCCTCTTCCAGGGCCAGAGTCGTCAGCGCGATGATCGCGTGCCCGCACATCGTGCTGTAGCCCTCGTTGTGCAGGAAAAACACATCGAAGTCCGCATCGCTCGATGGAGTGACGACTGCACCGTACATGTCGGCGTGACCGCGAGGCTCCCACATCAAGCCGGTACGCAGATGATCGTAGTGCTCGCGAAAGTGGCGACGCTTCTCGAGAACCGAGTGTCCCTCGATTGGAGGGAGTCCGGAAACGATCACGCGCAGCGGCTCACCACCGGTGTGCATGTCGATCGTCGTAATGCGAATAATGGCGCGTCTCCGCGATTCAGGCGCCTTTTAACTTTTATGCGGGCATGCGCTCATTGTGTAGCGCAGACCGCTCCCAACTGTCAGTGCTGCAGGTGGGTCACGAAGAAGTACGCAATGCCGAGTAGCAGGGCCATCTGGCCAAGGATCGCCCCATACCACTGCGGCTGCGTCACGGTTGATGCGATCTTGAGCTCCAAGCTATGCCGCAAGTCCGCCATTTCCTGTCGGAGCTCGGCGCGCAGCTCCGCCATCTCGTGCCGAAGGATGAGCATGTCTTGCTTGGTGGCGAGTGTGTCTCTCGCTCCCGCAATCTCGATCTCGATCGCCTGCACGATGGCGCGCGCCTGCGCCGGGGGTACGGCGGCTTTCTCCAGGACTTCGAGCGAGGCGGGTTGCACGGCCATCGGATCTTAGCCGCAGTGTGGTCGAGGCGCGAGTTTACAGCGCCAGGAGCGAGGATCGACGCGCGAAACGGCCCGGATCGTGCGAATTTACGAGGGCTAAGCGCCACGGGTCACGCGGTTGCGAAGCCGGATCGGCTGGTTCAATCTACGGCCCGACATGTCTCACGACCATCCCCCTGAGGAACACAGTGAGCTTCCGGAGATGGAGCTGCGCGTCCGGGCGCTGCGGACGGTGCTGGAGCAAAAAGGCTACATCGATCCTGCCGCTCTGGATGTCCTGATCGACACCTATGAGACCAGGATTGGCCCGCGCAACGGCGCGCGCGTGGTCGCACGGGCCTGGGTCGATCCGGTCTTCCGCAAATGGCTCCTGGAAGATGCGACGGCTGCTATTGCTTCGCTCGGGTACACCGGCCGCCAGGGCGAGCACATGGTCGCTGTCGAGAACACGGAGTCGCGCCACAACCTCATCGTATGCACCCTGTGCAGCTGTTATCCGTGGCCCGTCCTTGGGCTGCCACCGACCTGGTATAAAAGCGCGGCTTACCGTTCTCGGGCGGTCAAGGATCCGCGCGGCGTCTTGGCTGATTTCGGCGTCACCTTGCCGGCATCGACCGAAATTCGGGTCTGGGACTCGACCGCCGAGGTGCGCTACCTCGTGCTACCGCGACGGCCGGCGGGCAGCGATGGCCTCGGCGAGGAGCAACTGGCCGACCTGGTCACGCGCGACTCGATGATCGGCACAGGAGTGCCGAAAGTGCCTGACGGTGTCCGATGACCTATCAATCCCACGCGGACCTCGGCGGGCAGGACGGTTACGGCCGAGTTAACCCGGAAGCGGAAGATGAGTTGTTCCATGCTGCCTGGGAGCGACAGGCTCTGGCGCTGACGCTGGCGATGGGAGCAACCGGTGTATGGAACCTCGATACGGGCCGCAGTACTCGCGAGACGCTGCCCGATTACCCCTCACTCAGCTACTACCAAATCTGGATAAAAGGACTGGAACGCCTGTTGATCGAGCGCGGACTGGTCGGCGCCGACGAGATTGCCGCGGGACGAATGCTGCGTCCAGCGCGGCGAGGCCTTCATGTATTGCGGGCACGGGAGGTCCCGACCGTCTTGGCCAGGGGAGCACCGACGCTGCGGCCGGCGACCGTGCCCGCGCGTTTTGCAGTCGGTGAATCGGTGCGTCTGCGCGCTGGGGCCGTGGCCCACCATACGCGGCTTCCCGGTTACGCCCGAGGAAAGATCGGTCGCATTGATCAGTTGCGCGGCGTTCACGTTTTCCCCGACACGCACGCGCAAGGACTCGGCGAGCAACCCTGCTGGCTCTACACGGTCGTTTTCAGCGGGCGTGAGTTGTGGGGGGATGACGCCGCTGCGAACCACAGCGTGTCGATCGACGCGTGGGAACCGTACCTGGAGCCTGTGTCATGAATGACGCGCCTGCCGACCTCATCGGCCGGCCGCGGGATGACGGCAGTCCCGTCTTTCACGAGCCCTGGGAAGCGCAGGCTTTTGCGATAACACTCGCGCTGCACGAGCGGGGTCTTTTCAGCTGGACCGAATGGGCCGCAGCGCTCGCCGCGCAGATCCGCAACGCACAAGCCGCGGGCGATGCCGATCTTGGCGATACCTATTACCGTCATTGGCTCCGGGCTCTCGAAGCGCTGACCGCCGCCAAGGGTGCGAGCTCGCCGGACGAGTTGAGCCGGTACCGCAGCGCATGGGCTCATGCCGCGGATCGCACACCGCACGGGCAGCCCATTGACCTGAAACCCACGGATTTCATATCGACCTGAAAATCACAGCGCTGCACCGAACAGCAGACCGCGACAACTAATTCAATAAGAAGGGGGCACCATGTTTCATCAATTGCTGACGCCGGTCGGCGGCAGTCTCGCGTTGTCGTTTCTTGTTGCTGCGTTATCGGTCGTCGCCGTGGTGCTATTGCTCGGGGTGTTCCGGCGACCGGCCTGGCAGGCGGCGCTCGCCGGATTGATCGTCGGGCTCGTCGTTGCGGTGGGCCCGTGGCAGATGCCGGTCCCGCTTGCCATGGCGTCAGTCCTGAATGGTGCGACATTTGCGCTCTGGCCTGTCATGTGGATCGTGTTCAACGGGCTCTTGCTCTACAACATTGCGGTGCATTCAGGACGTTTCGACGCCTTCCGTTCCTGGATGATCAGCAACCTGCCGAACGACCGTCGCGTCATGCTGGTAGTGGTCGGCTTCTGCTTTGGCGCTTTGCTCGAAGGCGTCGCCGGCTTCGGTTGTCCGGTCGCCATCACGGCTTCACTGCTGATCCTCGTTGGCTTTCCCGCCATTGAGGCGCTGGTCTTCGCGCTGATATTCAACACGACTCCGGTCGCGTTCGGGGGAATGGGGCTTCCGGTCACGGTGCTCGGGGCGGTGACAGACCTCCCGTCAATGAAGCTCGCGGCGATGATCGGGCGGCAGTTGCCCGTCATGGCGCTGATCCTGCCGTTCTACGTCATAGCGCTCTATGGCGGCTGGCGCTCGGTGCGCAGCTTGTGGCCGGTCCTTTTGGTTGCGGGGGCCAGCTTCGCCATCGCGCAGTTTGTGACGTCCAACTTCATCAATTACTCGCTCACGGATGTCGTCTCGGCACTGACTTCTTTGATCGTCACCGTCCTGTTCGTCCGGGTCTGGCACCTGTCGCCCGACCCTGCCCACGCGATCAGCGAGACGCCATCGCAGGGCCCGGGCGCCGGCGCGAGGGTCTCGGCCTGGCAGGGTTGGCTGCCCTGGCTGATCGTCGTCGTAACCGTGATCCTCTGGACCTCGTTCAAGCTGCCCGCATTGGGGCAGCACGACATCCCCTGGCCGGGTCTGCACAAAGCGGTCGCGATCACGCTATACCACGATAAGCCGTACGCGGCCGTCTGGAGCTTTCAGCCCCTCGCAACGGGAACCGCAGTCTTCGTCGCCTGCGTGATTACAGCCTTGGTGTTCGGACTCTCACCGGCAGCGTTCTGGGCCTGCGTAACGAGAACCCTTCGCCACTGTTGGCTGGCCATCATCACAGTGATGCTCATCGTTGCCCTCGCCTACCTCATGAACTACGCGGGGCTCGCCTACACGCTGGGGCTTGGTGCCGCGTCAACCGGACACCTCTTCGTGCTGTTCTCGCCGTTCCTCGGCTGGCTTGCGGTGGCATTGTCCGGCAGTGACACCTCCGGCAATGCGCTCTTCGGTAATCTGCAGGTGGTCGCGGCGCGTCAGCTCAACTTGAGCCCAGTTCTCTTCGCGGCGACCAACTCCTCCGGGGGAGTGATGGGAAAGATGATCTCGCCGCAGAACATTGCCACTGGCGCGGCGGGTAACCCAGCTGAAGGGCCAGGAAGGCGTGGTTTTCGCCCGCACCTTCGTGCACAGCATCGTGTTGACGCTCATGCTCGTGGCGCTGGTCGTGGTGCAGCAATATCTCATCCCGGGAATCATTCCGTGAGGAGGGCATCCTGGCGGCTCGCCGTACGCCGGTCTACGCGTTACGGCTGCCCTATCGAGAGCACCGCCGTGCGCCGCTCGTCGTCGGAGATTCTTCGGTAGAGGTCCCTGAGCTCGATGGCCTTGTCCGCTGGCACACTCAGTTGTTTGATTTCAAATGACCGGCTGTACCGGAGCTTGCCACCCACTAACTCTGTCTTGCTGCTGTAAGCCACAAAGCCGAGATCCGCGTTCATCGCCGGGGGCAGCTCCTCGACCTTGCAGTGCGCCGGTAGCTCGATGTCCAGGACATCGGTGTAGCGCGCCGGGCCCTCGAATTCGATGGCGTTACGGCGAGGCTCCTGGGTCTCGAGAAAGCCGCGCGCCATGCTGCCGACGATCCGTGGCCTCACCAGCAGCAGGTTTCCCGTCGTGCGCGCGTAGTCCTGCGCCTCCAGGGTGTAGTGCCAAACGAAAGGAAGCTCGAGCGCATCGACGTTGCCGACCGCGGCTTTCACAATCCGAAAGGTCGAGAGTGAGCTCGCCACACGAGCCTCGATTGGCTTGATGCGATCCGCTTCGAGCGGCATGGAGTTGAGCTTCTCGCGCTCATAACTCGCTGCATCTCCGACGCGAGTTTCGGTAATTTCGCCGCTCAGCGTTCCCTTCTCATCGAGGACCATGCTGGCGATGCGTCGTACGCCGCTCGTGTCGGCGGGCAGCTGCGGCATTCGGATGAGCTCGCTTCCGTCCGGCGACACCAGCAAGCCATAGTTGGACTGCAGTGCGCCGCTCAACTGGCCGAGCGGTGTAAGCGTGTCGGTCGGATCGAAGAAAAGCAGTTTACCGAGCTTCGGATGTACCACGGTGGCGAGAAGACGTGGGTCCTCGCTGCCCTCAGGCAGCCGAATTGCAAGGATGACATGATCGAAGTACAGGTTCGCGGGCGTATCGGCCGAGACTGCACCCCGCACCGTGTTGATGAAGACGGGGAAGGAATCAACGCCCACGACCTGGAGCATGGAGCTCAACAACGTCACCTTGTCCTTGCAGTCGCCATAGCGGTGTGAAAAGGTTTCGGCTCCCTGACGCGGCTGGTAGCCACCGATGCCGAGCTCGATTGCAACGTAGCGAATATCGCTCTGAACGAAGCGGGCAACTGCCTGGATCTTGGCGAGCGTCGTGGTTGCAGGTGCCGTCAATGTCGCGACCTTGTCGCGGATCTCGGGAGAAGGGCCAGTGCGATTGCCCATCAATTTGAGGTACCAGTTGCCGAGATCCCGCCAGTTGGTCCAACCCGAGGTCTGACCGTTGACTTGAGCCACCGCTACCACCATGTGCGCCGCGATGCCCTTCCAGGGCGGCATATGCTCCTCGATGGCGACGGGCGGGAGATCGGTGAGAACCCATTGCCACCTGTGGATTGCGCCCTGGATCGAGTCGACGGGAGTGACGGCGCTGTGATTCAGCCACGTCGTGGTGTGGGTCCAGCTCACCGGCAGCTCAAGCGCGTAGCGTGCCTCGCGCACCGGGATGGTGTCTTGCGGATCCCACTCGTCATTGAGGAGGTAGGGTGGGCGATCCTGCTCGACCTCGTAGCCGATGATGCTTCCCGGCACTGCCTCCGGGATGCGCATGACTTTCGCCCGCAGGTCCGAAGCGAGGTAGCCGTTTGCAATTCCCGGTAACGCGGTTTCGGCGGTGTCCTTGTCCTTGACAACGAGGTCCTTGCCGCCAGGCGGAATGCACCAGGCGTGAAGGGCGGTGATCGGACTCTGACTATCGAAGATCAGCGCAACGTTGCCGAGCCGTTCGCCGTCCGGACGAAGTATGCGGTAGGCCTTGCGTGTACGCGTCCTGAGCCGGCCATCGGGCCTGACAGTGACTACCTCTTCGGAATAGAGGAGCACTGCATTGGTAGTCTCCTCATGCGCAGGCAGGGCCACACTGGCGAGCGCATGCAGCCAGTCAGGAGCGTCAGCGGCGTTGGCAGGCGGACCGGTGAGCAACGCGAGGAGCGGAAGGATCGCGAGATAAACCGCATCCGCACGCGCGGCGTCTGTCACTTCTGTGCCGCGGTCGCGGACCGTACGAGGATGACCTGTTGCTCATCCTGGCTCCTCACGGTCTGGAAGAAATCATGTATCGAGTCATAGTTCTTCTGTGCAATCAACACGCCATTAACGGAGAGCTGTCGTGTCTGATGCAGTTGATTTTCTGAGTTTTCGCTCGCAATCCGGTAGCTCAATGCACCGAGGTCGACGGTCTTCGCTTGCGGCAGCTTATCGGCCTTGACTCCGGCTGGCAGGCTAACGACGAGCTCATCGTCCTCACGGTACGGATAACTGAAATAAATGGGCTGGACACGTGCGGAGTTGGCGAACATGTGCTTGTCGCCTGCACCGAACAGCGCCTGCGGGAAGAGCGCCCGGCCGCCCGCCGGTGTGATCCACCCGGGTACGCTCAGATCGAATTCCGCGATCAGCGTGGGCGTGGAGCTGTCCCAGTCGGGCTGATTCACCAGCGCGACGTCGCAGCCCGTCGGAATGTCGGCCTTGAGTTCGTCCTCCAGGTCACGCTTGCGTCCCGCAGCGTCCTCTTGATTCCCTTCAACTCGGTGCCCGGCGGCCTCGAGGCCGGTGTAGGTGACCGTGATGTGCCCTTTGAGCGTCCCGTTCTGTGAGAGCTGCAGCGTCCCTTTGTGCTCGATGCGGGATTGCGACGCGGTCGGTGTCGGCGTTGTGACCCAACTGCCGCCGTCCCTGGTGAGGACCAGCCCCTGGACCCCCGTCTCCGGCCAAGGCAGGAACCCGAAGGGAGTGAAGGCCGCACCCGGGTCGAGATAGAGCTCCCCTTCCGCAAGCCGGACGCGCACCAGGTTAGTGTTGAGTGGCGCTGAATTCATCGCGCGCGGCACAAAGAAATCAGTGTCTCTCGTTGCCACCAACACAGGATCGGCCGGCAAACCCGCCGCGCGCGCCAGGGCGAGAAACAGCCAGGTGATCTGCTCGCCGTCACCGTATCCGCGCTCATAGACGTCCACGGCATCGTGGATCGACTTCAGCTTTTCCTGCGCCTCTTCCGGGTTATGCCGGCCCTCCAGGGACAGGTTTCGCACCCGCTGCACCCGCGCATAGATCTTGCGCAGCTTGGTATCGGGGGAGTCCTCGGGAGCGACAATCTGTGTAACGGCGCCTGCGATCGCGCGGTGGTCGATGAACGCATTGACCTGTCGATAGTTGTCCCTGGCGTAGTGATTCCAGAACTTGTCGAAATCGCCAGGCGCGTTGGCAGTGTCGGAGTAGATGAAATCGACTCGCTGTTTCAGCGCGTTCTCGGGCGGCATGTATTCCTCGGTGACGAAGGCGGGGACGTCGTGGGTCTCCAGTCGGACCATGTCGCCCTTCTTCTCCGGCTGACCCGACCCCTCGGGTAGTCCCCGCGGCCAGCTCCATGCGAGGGTGAAGTGGAGATCCGGCCGGAGCGTGAATTTTCCGTGACGGATGAACAGCTCGTGGTTGAGGATCCAATGTGAGTTGTACACGTAGTGCACGAATCCCACATCTCTGCTGTAGCGCCGATAGCGGTACTCGATGATGCTGCCGACCTGCACATCGGGGAGCGTGAAGGTCTTCGCCATGTAGCGAACGCCCTGCCCCTTTACGATCGGTGTGTCGTAGACCTTGCCGTCGAACCGGACGATGCTGCCATCGGGGTGAATCGTGCGCGCCTCGACTCCGCCGATGGACTCATGGTTTTCGTCGAAACGAATGACTACGTCGCCAAACTTACGGCCCTCCTCGGTGAGAATTTTGATCCGAGCGTGGTCCGCCTCCTGTGATGACCGGTCATCACGGTCAACCTGGTAATCGAGGTAGATCGCTGGCGCCCGCGGGGCCTTGGGCTCGCTGGTCATGTGTAGTTCGTCGGGTGTCACCGGCAGCCAATCGTCAGCCCAGGCGACGCAAGCCATCGAGAGACTCGCCGCCGCGGCTAGAGCGAATAACGTCGACTTGCGCCTGGCGCGCACGATGCCCCCCGTCCCGTCGGGCGCGATTTCTTCTGGCGCCTCCGCAAGACTTGTGAGCCAAGTATGGTGACCGGCGCGTGTCGAGTCCAGGCCTTGCGCAAATGCGCCGAGGCGACTCCGCTCCGGGTCTCGTTATGCAGCCGCGCCCTGGCGCATTTAACCGAGTCGAGAGCCAATAGCGGCTGGAATTGGCGAGAAATGAGAACCAAGCCACTCTGAGCGGGTCGATTCAAACATCGCGAACAGGATATTCTTGCGGCCGCGAATAACTCCCTTTGCCAGGCCGGATGCAGCGTCTCGTAGCAGCCCTGGTCCTCGCCCTCCTCTTAGGCGCCCTTCTTTGGCTGCTGTGCGTCCCCATCATCGCCGCCATCCGGCAGCGACGTCGGGCTCGGTTTCGGATCATGTCGCAAGGCCAGACCGCCGAGGCGCTGATTACGAGCGTGGTTCCCGAGGGCGAGTCCGATGGCTGCGGCGTGCGCTTCAGCTTTCAACCCGAACTCACAGGCCCCCGCGTTGAGGGCACGCAGAAGTCGAGCCTCGCTGCGTTGAAGATGCTCGGGTTGGCCGAGGGATCCCACGTCCGCGTGCATTATCTGCCCAAGTCGCCGCGGTACGCCTTTATCGATGCATTGACAGTGGCCGAACGCGTCGCTGCGGTCAAAACCGCCGCTGCAGGCAGTCCGCGCGAAGCGCCTCCACCGTCAGTCTATTTCATCTCGTACGCCGCTCAGGCGCGACGAACCCCCGCGGCGAATGGTTTTCGCTGGAGCGGCGATGGCGATATCACGATAGCCTGCGAGGTCGTTCGCTTTACCGCCTGGCGCGCACGACCCTTTTGGTTTCCAAAGCTGATCACAGAGGAATTCCCGCGCACTGCGATTGGCAACGTCGAGGTATTCGATAACACCATACGCTGTGAGGTAACAGCGCGCGATCACAGGCCGCGCGCGCTGCAGTTCTCGGCCGTCAACCCTCAGGAAGCCAAGGCGATCGGGGACTCGCTCCCGGGCTCAAAGACCTCCGCCTTCGTTCCGCAGCTCGCCGAGCGCGCTGCCTTCAATACGCAGCTCCTGAAGGTGAGTCCCCGCGCACCGGTCACACCGGTCCTCATCGGGATCAACGTCGTGATGTTCCTCATTGCGGCTGCGCTCGGCGGCGGGATCTTCGTGCCGAACGGGGATGTGATGATCCGACTCGGGTCAGACTACACCCCGCTCACCGCTGCCGGTGAGTGGTGGCGGCTCCTGACCTCGACTTTCCTGCATTTCGGCATCCTGCACCTCGCCGTCAATATGTGGGCACTGTGGGTGAACGGAGTACTCGCCGAGCGGGTGTACGGCAGTACCCGTTACCTGTTTCTCTACCTGGTCGCCGGAGTAGCTGGAAGCGTCACGAGCTTCCTGTGGCATCCGTTCGTGAATGGTGCTGGCGCCTCGGGGGCGATCTTCGGCGTGCTGGGAGCGCTCTTTGCGTATTTCCTGAGGACGGACTCCGGTGTGCCGATGTCGGTACTTAAGGCGCAGCGCAACGCCGCAGGCATTTTCATCGTCGTCTCACTCCTGAATGCCGCGCGAGTGAAGGGCGTCGACAACGCGGCTCACTTAGGCGGGGTGGCGGCCGGTTTCGTGATGGGATGGCTGCTTTGCCGGCCGCTCGATGCGAAGCGCGAGGAACAGGATTGGACGGGACAATGGGTCCGAGCCCTCACTGTCGTCCTCGGCAGCGTGCTGTTCGTTGGCTATTACCTGAGCAGTGGCCAGTGGCATCCTCGGGTCATATACGATGCCAGCGGCCGACCGGTCTCGTTCGCGGAGCTCGCCCCTCCACCACGTACCTTTGGCGGAGTGACCCTCGGAATGACCTCAGACGAGCTGCTGTGGGCAAAAGGCAAGCCGATCCACGAAGAAAAAAATGCCTGGTCGTACAAGTCGGGTGATCCGCCTCATTGCGGGATAGTGGATGTCTATCTCACCGAGCGTTCCGCTCAGGGTCCCGTGCGGGTATGGGCGGTACTTTTCGTAGGCAGGCCCGATGCGGAGCCGCCTGGTGTGTCCAATCTCATGGGATTCACCCGCCAGGATCTCGTAGTTCGGTATGGTGGGCCAGCATTTGAAAACGCCGGCACTCGGGATTCCCGGTACCTGTACTTCCGCAACGGGATCATGGTCTGGCTCGAGGCGGGCAAGGTCAGGAGCTACGGTGTATACAGCCTGCAGCGCTAGACAGCGGGTCGACGCGCGCTGACGATCACCCGATTCAACTTCTGACCGTGTTGCAGATCCTCGCTCATCAATACGCGACACTTAGCTTCGGTAGCGGCGGGCGACGATCAACGCATCCCAAAAAGAAAGCACGTGCTTGCGCGCCAGGGTGACCGCGTGACGATGAATTTCCTGGGTGAGCGGCCGCGCCGGCCCGACAAGTGTCTCGACCACGGCCAGCGCCGCCTCGATGTCATCCCAGCCCCAGGAAAGCTTCCGCTGGGTGACGCTCGTAAACTCATTGAGCACCTGGATGCCGATGACACCGCCCTCAACGAGGAGTTCCTCGGCGCGAGCGTTGCGCGGATCGCCCCTGGCGAAGGCGTAGATCAATACGTTGGTGTCGAGGAAGCGCTCACCGGGCATTGGCCTCATCCCGCTGGAAGCGGAACCCCTTAGGTAACGGCTTCTTCAGCGTGCGCAGTCTCTCGAGCGCCCGATCGCGGCTGCGATCGCGACCGACCTGAAATTGACGTAGCCCGGTCACCACGATCTCTATTTCATCGCCGGTCTTCAGTTTAAGCGCCTTCACAACGGCGTCGGGGAGTCGAACCGCAAGACTGTTGCCCCACTTGGATACGCGCACAACTGCACCAAAGATCTACATGTGTACGCGTATATCATCGAGCGCGCCCGGACGCTCGGCAAGTGCCGAGCCATGAGGCTTTATCCAGCGTTTCGCCAGAGCTGAGGTATGTCAATATAAATATCGGCCGTAGACAAGCAGAAATGCGGCCTGGAGCCGCCCGGCCCGTGCACTTCAGTCTGAAAGGGTCCCGTATGAGAGTCGCACCAGTGATCAAGCTTTTCGCCATAGCGCTGATCGCCGGGTCCACGGCGCTGTCAGCAGCTCCGCTCTATGAGCCGCGTGTGGCGCGAATCGCGCGCGCCGAGCTCAAGAGACTGGGCGTGCCGAGCGCCTCCGTTGCCATCGTCCTGGATGACCAAATTGCCTATGCGCAGGCCTTCGGCAAGGCACGGCTGAGCCCCGAGCGTGCCGCGACCAGCACCGATCGTTATCAAATCGGGTCCATCAGCAAGCAATTTCTCGCGGCATCGACGCTCATGCTGCAGGAGGAAGGCAAGTTGAGCGTCGATGACAAAGTCGGCAAATACCTTCCGGGACTCGACTCTGCTTCGAACGTGACGCTGCGACAGCTCCTCTCGCACACGGCGGGGATCCGGGACTTCTGGCCGCAGGACTATGTCTTCACGCGCATGCGGTCGCCGGTATCGCACGCCGAGATCCTGGAGCTCTGGGCGCGGCAGCCACTCGATTTTGCTCCCGGCGAGCGCTGGCAATACAGCAATACGGGCTACACCGTCGCCGGCGTGATCTTCGAGAAGGTATCGGGCGAGCCGTTGTTTGCTTTCCTGCAGCGCCGCGTTTTCGGTCCCCTGCGGATGTCGAGCGTCGCGAATGCCGATGAGGGAGCTACGGACCCATCGGATGCCATGGGCTACACGCGGGCGGCGCTCGGACCTCTGCGTCCGGCGCCTCTTGTGGGCAAGGGGTGGCTGTTTGCCGCCGGCGAGCTCGCCATGACCGCGGAGGATCTGGCCCGTTGGGACCTCTCCATCATCGATCAGAGCCTGATGAAGCCCGCTTCCTACCGGGAGCTCGAGAGAGAGGTTCTGCTGGAAAACGGCGCGGGCACCCGGTACGCGCTCGGCGTGGACGTCCGACTGTGGTCCGAGCGGCGCGTCATCGGGCACGGCGGTGAGACTTCCGGTTTCCTGAGCTATAACGCCGTCTACCCCGATCAGCGTGCCGCTATCGTCGTGCTGACGAACTCGGACGCCGCGGACGCTGCCAGCGCCATCGGTGAGAAGCTGCGGGACCTCGTTTTCGAGAGCGTCAGCCCCATCGACACGGAGCGGCGCCTGGAAGCTCGCCGCATCTTCGACGGGCTCCGCCAGGGCAAGCTCGACCGAACCCTGCTGAGCGACAATGCGAACGAATACTTCACTCCCGAAACGGTGCAGGACATTGCCCGCAGCATTGCCCCCCTCGGGCCGGTCAAGTCATTCGAGCTCATGAGGACGGGCACCCGTGGGGGCATGGACGTTCGAATCTACGAGATCAAGCTGGCGAAGCGCGAGCTCGAACTCGTGACCCGGAGTCTCCCGGATGGGAAGGTGGAGCAGTACCTGATCGCGGCGAAGTAGCAGCCGCCCGCACTGCGATCCCAAGCATATCGTTCCCCTTCGGCCGCGTGCGTTACTCCGGTTTGAGCCGGCAAAGGCCTGTCAAGGGACCAAAAGCTTCCTCACCGCTCATCGGCTTGACTACCTTGAAGTAATCCCACGGGTACTTCGACTCCTGCGGTGACTTCACCTGCATGACGTACATGGGATGGATCATGACGCCGTCGGCGCGGATGTACCCGCCTTTTACGAACATGTCATTGATCTTCGTTTTCTTGAGCTCCGCCATGACCTTCTCCGAGTCGGTCGTCCCAACGGCTTTCACGGCCTTCAGATACGTCAGGGTCGCGGAGTAGGAGCCGGCCTGATTCATGGTCGGCTCTTTACGCATCTTTTCAAAGTATCGCTTGGCGAAAGCGCGCGTGTCATCGTTGAGGTCCCAGTACCAGGCGGTCGTGAGTAATAGTCCCTGCGCGGTCGGTAGGCCCAGACTGTGGATATCCGTAATGTATGCGTTCAGCCCTGCCGGCTTCATCGTCTTCGTGATGCCGAACTCGTTCGCCGCCTTGAGTGAGTTCGTGAAGTCACGCCCGGCATTCGCAAATCCCAGCACCTGTGCGCCGGAGGCCTGCGCCTGCAACAGGAAGGAGGCGAAGTCGGCGGTCGAGAGGGGCACGCGCACCGCCCCGACGTTCTTGCCGCCCTTCCCCTCAACCACCTTCGAGGCCGCGCTCTGGAGCTGCGTTCCGAAGGCATAGTCGGCGGTCAGATAGAACCACGTCCGGCCGCCCTTCTCGACCATGGCGGCCGCTGTCCCATTGGCAAGCGCCGTCGAATCGACCGTGTAATGCACGCTGTAGGGCGTACAGTCCTCATTGGTGAGCGAGGCACCCACTGCGCCGATGACGACGTAGACGACCTTCTTCTCAGCGGCGATTTTCGCCATGGCAATGGCGACGGCAGTATTGGATCCGGCGATGAGGAAGTTCAGCCCCTTCTGATCCGCCCACTCGCGGAACTTTGACGCGCCGATATCGGGCTTATTCTGATGATCGGCCACCAGGATCTGGACGTTTCGGCCCAGTACCGTGCCGCCAGAGTCGGCGATCGCCATCTTCATGGCTTCCACGCCGCCGGCTCCCTGGATATCCGCGTAGAGGCCGGAAAGGTCGTCGATGTCGCCGAGGACGATATCGTTGTTTGCGAGTGCCCGTGGGAAGGCCGTTACACTGACGGCTGCGGCAATCGCTACTGCCGCAAATACTTTGATCTTCACGTTACCCCCTGCCCGGTCCTCTGCGGAACCCTATGCTCGGCAAGCGACAGACTACAGCGGTTCGATCACCGTATCTCCTCAAAGCGCACGTTCTGGATGGCGTACGCCTTCCAGTCGCGGTAGTCGAAGTGCCACCACTCGAACTCGTAGAGCGAGAAGCCCTCTGCTTCCATGTGCCGCCGCAGGAGATCGCGCAAGCGGCGTTGCTCTGCGGTTCCGCCGGTGTAGTTCGGGTACGCCCGCTCCGTCGCCTCGTCGTACAGGCTCGGCATGCTCACCGCGCGACCCGTTCTCAAGTCATAGAGCGTCAGGTCTACGGCACAACCGCGATTGTGGCGTGAGCCCTCGGCCGGATCGGCGACGAATTTGTGCAGTTCCGGGGGCATGGCATCCCAGAATATCTTCGTGACGTACCACGGTCGGTAGGCGTCGTACACCAGAAGACCGTAACCCTCAGCCGCAAGCGAGCGCTGCACGCGCACCAGGGCTTCCGCCGCCGGCCGCTGCAGGAAGGCACGCGCCTCGCTGTAGATGGGAGTGCCGAGGAAATTGCGGGTCGTTGCATAGCGAATGTCGAGCTTTATCGCCGGATCCAGCACCGTCAGCTCGACGAGATCCGCAGGCCTGAACGTGCCGCTCTCCGAGGGTGGCGTTGAGGCGAGCGCAATCGGCGTCAGCTCCGCGACCGGGCGGACCGGATTGACACGAAAAACTCCGTTCGAATCCGGCGATCGATCGGCGGAAGGCGGATGCGATGCGCAGGCGGCCAGGGCCAGGAGGAGAAGCACGGGGAAGTGACGTTTCATTGGTGACTGTCGACTTCGCCTCTACTGCGAGCGCGCCGGCTCGATACAGCAGGAGATGGTCGCCATGCGGGAAACGGGCGGATCGGCGCCCTATCCCTCCGACAGCACCTTCATTTCTTGGGTAGTTTGTTACGGGCCCCTGTGTCACCCTCGACATCGACCTTGACGGTCAACGCGGACGGATTGCGCCTCCGGACCTGCAGCGCCTCGCTACCGAGCGAGAGCTCATCGCCGGGGGTAAGGGGCGTCAATCCAGAGATCCGGGTTCCATTCACGTGTGTACCGTTGGTGCTCTCAAGATCTTCGATGGTCGCTGCTCCTGCGGCGACCATTATTCGTGCGTGACGCCTCGAAACACTGCCGGCGTCGATCAGGACGGAACACTCCGCGTCCCGGCCGGCAAGGTGCTCGCCGTCGGTGAGGGAGAAAGTCTGCTTCTTCCAAAGGAGCTCAATCGCTGCCGGAGAGGAGGCTTCGGACCGCACAGCGGTCACCTCAGCGCAGAATGCATATCCCCTTTTGTAAACCGTGCGAATGATCTGGGAACCCTGCGGGGAGTCACCCAGCGCGGCGCGCAGCTCCGACACGAGGCGCGTCAGGCTCGTACGGGCCACGTAAACCTGAGGCCAGAGAAGCTCATCGAGCTCGTTGTTGGTGACCACCGCGGGTCGGCGCTTGATCAAGACCTCGAGCAACTCGTAGACCTTCGGCTCGAGGGGGACGGTCTTGCTCTGCCGCTCGAGTTGTCGTGCCCGCAAGTCCAGAACACAATCGGCAAATCTGAGCCTCATGGTTCACGATCAGATCACTTCCGGGCATGTGGATCAACAACTCCCGGTTTTGCCGTGCACAATGAGCCCTGCAGGCCGGGGTCCGAACGAGTCCCTTCGCCCGGACCCCACGCCCGCCTCACCGCGCCGCGCTGAGCGGCTGCGTGTGGTTGCCGGTCTTGGTTCGGAACAACGCCGTGAGCTGCGGCAGGTTCACTGTTTCGACCGCCTTGGCCTCAGCTGCCTTGGCGCAGCTGGGCACCCCACGCTGATAGATCGGATCGTTGCTGGTGGTGGAGCAGACGCGCCAGGCGGCCGCGTGAATGCGACGGTACAGAGCCTCGATGCCCTCTGACGTGTTCACGTTCAGATCCTGATACTTCACAGTTTCCGAGCGGAGCTGATCGTGGGCAAAGGCCGTGGAAATGGCCCAAATGCACGTCAGCAAGATCGCAGCTAAGAAAGCCAGCGGCACGCGCTGTGCGGTCTGGATGCTCGAGTTCATGGTGATCTCCTTGAGTGCGGTAATTGGTAACTTCAGGCCGGGCTGAGGAACCGTTACTTCGTCAACCGTTCTCATGCCTCGGGTGTGACGTTAGCCACCGACCACCCTTAGATCTTTAAGGAGTTCTTAGGAAGTTGTGATAGTTGAAAAACGCCATGTACGATCCAGGCGGTCTGCTCGCATAAGAATTCACGAATTCCTAAGAAGTCCGTAAGGCTCTCCCGCTGCTCGATAGCTAACTTCACGTCCAAGGCCTTGGGGCTCCGACCTAGCAGAGGTTCCAAGGCCGAACGCGATTGCGAAGTTGTCCTTACTCGAGCGACCGCTGGTTGGAACTGAGATGGAACTGTTCAACGTCATCACTCGACTCGCTTTCGGCGCGACGATGACCTTCGCAGGGGTCCTTTTTCTCTGCGAGCAGCTTCTCTACTACCTCTCGTAGGAGCGATCGTCACATGAATCCCCGAACAGTCCCACTGAGCCGTTTCAGCGCCCCGGCGTGTGCGACGATGATCACTGCAGTCAGCGTTTGGGCGTTTGTGAACTCGACTGCCTCCAGCGAGCGCGACCCGTTTCAGTTCGCCGCGATAATGTCCGCAAATGCCAAGGCGCGCGACGCACAGGCTATCGGTCCCCAGGACGAGCAACCGCCGCAAGAAGTTCCGGTCTCCACACCGCCGCCCGACCTCCTCGCGCCACCCCCGGCGTGCCTCGAAAGCTGCGTTTGATACCCCAAATCGGGGAAAAAATCGAAAACGAGGTTGGAACGACGTCCGCTCGGATAGTGCGGACATCGATCCAGAACACGGCACGTCGCAACTGCGGGAAACATCAGGCGCGTGGCGCGCGGTCGTAAAGCGCAGGGGGTCCGGACCGAGTCAGAGCCCGGACCCCCTCGAAGCCACTTCACCGACTCGCGGTGATCGTTTGCGGCTGCTTTCCAGTCTTCTTCTGATAGAACGCCGTCAGCAACGGGACGTTCACCTTGCCGATTGCCTCGCTCTCGGCTTTATCCATACACGGCCTGACGGCCGCCAACTCGCCGGCTGGCTGTTCACAGACGTTCCTGGCTGCCACGTGAATGCGCCGATAGAGCGCCTCCACTCCGGCCTGTGTTCCGAGGTTCAGATCGGCGAACTTGACGGTCTCGGAGCGAGTGTCGCCGGCATGCGCATTGAAGGCGACCAACACGCCCGCCAGACACATCGCCGTGACGCAACCGCGGAGGCCGCGGCTAGCAGATTTAACATTCGAGTTCATGACGGTCTCCTGTATCTTGGGGTTGGGAACTTCTCTGCGGCTTCGGACCTATGATTGGCTCAAGAGTCTTCAGCCCATGGGAGGTAAGTTAGCGACAGACCTACCAGGAGATCCTTAGGAAGATCTTAGGAAGCGGTGAAATCCGGCGTGCTCATTTGAGACAGACCGGTGTCAGTGCGCGACGACCTTCGACCGCCGGATTTGCCGTCATCAGCGGATTGGGCGCATGCTGTTCCCAGGCTGCCCAGGGCGTGCATCGCAGACCCGATGACCGCAGAAAAGAACCGCCGCGTACCCCCCTCCACGCAGGTCTCACCCTTCGATCTGCAGCTCTCGGCCTGCGTCATTGAGGGAGCGCAAGCGGACATCTCATCCCACTTGGCGCGCCTGGCGGTCGGTCAGCTGCTCGGTGGCCGCTACCGCATCGAGCGCGAGCTCGGTGAAGGGGGGATGGGGGTGGTGTATCTGGCCGCCGACGAGCAGGTGCCCGGCGAGAGGTTCGCCGTCAAGGTCCTGAAGGATGAGTTGCAGCCTGAGGCGGTCGCCCTGCTGCGCGAGGAGGTGCGCAAGACGCGCAAACTGAGCCATCCGAACATCGTCGATATGCATTCGGTGAACGTGGACGGCCAGAGGCTCTACGTGCTGATGGAGTACCTCGAGGGCAAGTCGCTGGACCGGCTGCTGGATGAGGAGTTTGGCCGGGGCATGTCCTTCAGCCACGCCTGGCCGATCATCGAGGATGTGGGGACGGCGTTAGGCAACGCCCACGACCACAACGTGATCCACAGCGACTTAAAGCCTGCGAACGTGTTTCTGACGACCTCGGGCAGAACCAAGCTGCTCGATTTCGGCATTGCGCGGGTGTCGCGCGGTCCACTGCTGGGCGCCCGCTCCGGACCCCGTGCGCTCACCCCGACCTATGCGAGCTGCGAGATGCTTAAGGGGAAGGAAGCGGACCCACGCGATGACATTTACTCCTTCGCCTGCGTGATCTACGAGATGCTCTCCGGTGTGCGCCCATTCGGAGATCTGACGGCACACGAGGCCCGCCAGGCTGGAGCCCGAGTGCCCCCGCTTCCGCGGCTGTCGCGTGAACAGAATGCGGCGCTTTCCCAGGCGCTGGCCTTCGACCGCGAGGCGCGGACCGGGAGCGTGGAAGCACTCGTCGCCGGACTCGCCGTTGATCCCAAGTCCCGGCCTCGGCCGATCCCGCTCATCGGTGCGGCGTTCATCGCCGTGATGGCAGCTGTAGCGCTGACCTACTTCGCCGGCAAGAGGCTGTGGCTGCCCCGAGACTCGGTCGTCGTTGAGAAAGCAAGCTCCAACGCTCAACAGGCAGTCTCTCCCAAGTCCATCGCCGTGGTGCCTTTAATGGATCTCAGTGCAGGACACCAGCAGCAGTATTTCGCCGATGGGCTGACTGCGGCGCTGATCGATCGGCTTACGCTGTTCCCGGGGCTGTCGGTGACTGGACAGACCTCGAGTTTCGCCGTGAAGGACAGTAAGGAGGATGCGCCGACGCTTGCGCGACGCCTGCGTGTTGAATACCTCCTCGAAGGCACCGTGCGCGGAACCGCCGAGCAGCTGCACGTCAGCACCCGGTTGATCCGCGCCGCGGATGGCTTCGAGCTGTGGTCGGAAGTCTTTGATCGCAGCGGCAGCGAGATCCTGAATCTGGAAGAGGACATTGCGCACGCCGTCGCCGGGGACCTCCACGGCAGCCTCACCGAAATTCCGGCTCCCGCCGTGCCATCGACGCGCTCGCTCGAAGCCTTCCGACTGCTGCTGCAGGCGGACCAATTCTGGCGACAGGGGTTCGCAACAGACGACGAGCGTGCACTGATCGAAGCCGCGCTGCAGAAAGATCCCGGCTACTCGGACGCTTGGGTCCTGTTGGGTAGCTGGTGGTACGACTCGATGTTGATCGGCAGGGTTGCCCCGGAAACGGCGGTCCCCAAAGCGCGCGCGGCGTTCGACCGGGCGCTGGCGCTCGACAGCAATTCCAGCCGCGCTTACATCATGCTGGCCTGGCTGCAGATGAGTCAGCTGGACTGGGCGGGGGCGCAGGGCAGCATCGAGCGCGCCGAAACTCTGGATCCCGCAAATCTGAGGTTGCTGACGGCGCGTGGCGAGCTGGCGCGCAGCGCGGGGAATTGGCCGGAGGCCATACGCCTCGAGCACGAGCGCCTGCAGCGGGATCCGCTCAGCGTCGGCACGAAGTTCGTCCTCGCGCAAAGTTATCTGTGCGCAGGCGAGTACGCGAATGCCGGCGAGATGGTCAGGCAGCCGATCGCGGAGAACCCGAAATACCCCGGAGCTCACGCGTTGCTCGCGCGGGCACTTGCGGCGCAGGATCGCACAGCCTCCGTCCTCGAGGTCATCGCGCTCGAGCCTGACGAGTCAGCACGTCTTGCGGCGCTGGCAGGTGCCCAGTCCCGTCTGGGCCATCGCGATGCTTCCGACGAAGCCCTCACCCAGCTACGCACGAAGTACGGCGAGACGCTACCCGGGTTGGTGGGACTTGCCCACGCGTATCGCAATGAGCTCGAGCCTGCGTTCCAGTGGCTGCAGCGAGCGGTTGCTCAGCGCCAGCCCGAGTTTGCGGCGAGCCTCGCTTGCACACCGGAGTCGGCATTTGCCGCCCTGCACAGGGATCCGAGGTTTGCTGCGTTGCGCAGTAGCCTCGGATTCAACCGTTGATGAAGTGCAGATCCAGTTGCAGTTGCACACATTTGTCTACGGATCTAGACTAAAAGAGGCTAAGGCTACAGTTCCCATCCTAGCAAACGAGAAAAGGGGCTAAGCCATGATAAGAGACGACACGGCATTCAAAGAGGTGATCGACCTGCTGAAGACCCACCCGGAGCTCATGAAAGATCTTGTGTTGGATCCGTCGCGCATCCAGCAACTGCTGAAGAGTGAGGAAGCTCAGGAACTGGCCCTCGGCCAGGAAGCAACGGAATTCCTGACGTACGTTGGCGGCAACGAGGACGGCTACGGGATCTCGCAGTGCCTCAACGGGACAGGTGTTCTGTGTGCCAAAGGGACGAAGATTGGGATGTGTGGCGGTGGCACGAGATCGGATCTGTGATGTCCCGCAAGTGCTGCAGCAGGGCGGTCCGTCGAATCTGACAGGCGACACGGCATGGCCGCAGGTGCGGACCGCGCGCGGGTACGACCTGCGAGGGTGAGGAGCGGCACCGACGCGGACGAATTCGCGACCCGCCTCCGCGCGCTTGGAGTTACTCCGCGACGGGAGGACCTGTGGCTCGCGGTCGGCAAGCCGAGCCGCCCGGCGGGCTGGAAGCTGCATGTGTCGGCGACTGTCACCGGCGTAGACCCGCTGTTCGCGCGCGTGCTGCCCTGCCTGGCTCGTCATGGCGCGCAATTCAAGATAGCGGCCGAGCGCAAGGCGATCGTGCAGCTGAACGCCGGCAATCTCGGCGAAACACAGATCGGTAAGGTCCTCACGATCTATCCGCGCAGCGACAACGAGGCTGTCGCGCTGGCCCACGAGCTCATCGAGCGCACACGTGGAATCGTCGGGCCCCGGGTTGCGACCGATCTACATCTCGGCGAGGCAGTTTACGCGCGCTACGGCTCGATATGTCCCCGAATCCTGCACGATCGATTCGGTGAGCCGACCGAGCTCATCCCCGATGGCAGCGGTAACTGGATACCCGATCTCCGGCCGGTACCTTTCAGCTGCCCGCAGGGCATCGCCATTCCCTTCCCCACCGTGGCGCCGCAAGAGGCGCGCGCGCGAGCTGACGCACGCAGGCTCCTCGCCGGTCGGTATTTCGTCACCGATGTGCTGCGCCCTGGACTTGCCGGCAGTGTGTTGCGGGCGATCGATGTTCGCGACGCGAAAGTAGCAACGGCCTGCGTGCTGAAGCAGGCCCGGCCGCATTGCTCTCCGGATGGACTCGGGCGTGATCGCCGTGCACGGCTGAGGCACGAAGGCGCAGTGCTCGCGCGACTGCGCGGTCTCGTGGGCGTCGCCTCGGCAGGCGAATACTTCGAAGAGGAGGAAATCGGCTATTTGCCCGTTGCCTACGTATCGGGTCGAACGCTCACCGAGCTCGTGAGCCAACTCGTTACGGGCCGCCCCTGGCTGGGCGTGCGAGCACCGGCAAGACGCCGCCTGCTGCGCTACGCGTCGCAACTCGTTCGTCGCCTGCGATCCGCGCACGCCCGCGGCATCATTCATCGCGACGTAGCGCCCAACAACGTATGGATCGACGACGACGAGCGTGTCTACCTTCTCGACTGGGAGTGCGCGCACGTCGTGGGGAGTCGGCTGCGGGCGTTTCGACTCGGCACCCCGGGATTCAGTGACTACAGCCGGGAACCGCGCGCACCGGCACACAACGATGACTGGCGGGCCTGTGGACGCGTGCTGGTGTTCATCCTCACGGGTCTCGATCCGGCGGCTGTTGTGCACGGCGAGCCGCAGGAGCTTGCCGCACGACTCGGCGAGCTCACGAGGCTGCGTGACTCGATGCTCATCGAGCTGCTGGCGCGCACGCTCGCAGATGAACCCTCGGGGGAGCTCGACGCCGCGACGCTGCTCGGCGCGATCGCCTCGATGGCGCACAACGGAACAGCTCGCCGCCAACGCTCCGTTGCGCCGCTCTTCACCGCGGCGGCGCACGAGTCGGTACTGGCCGAGGGATTGGAGACGTTGACGGCCGAATTCCGGTCGCGGCTCGATCGACTGCGGGTTGAGCGCACGGCACACCCAGCGGCGACGATCGATGCACACGGCGGTATCGCCGGGCTGCTGTACGTGCTCGCCACGGCACAGCGTGCTCGCCTCGCGCAGCTCGACAAGACGCTCGCCGAACGAGCGGCGGGAATATTGACCGCGCGAACCCCGGTAACGCCTGACCTGCCCGGCCTGGTCCATGGACGCGCCGGCCGCGCGCTCGCGGTCGCTGCGGCCGTGGAAGGCGGGTGCGTTTCGCTGAGTGATGCGCTGCGCGCAGGACTCGCCAGTGCACTCGCCGGTCGCCTTGATTGGCCCGATTTCACGCACGGCGCTGCCGGTCAGGGGTTTGCGGCACTCGCCTGCGCGCGGCGGCTCGGCCTGCCCCAGCTTGCGGCCGGTGCCGCTGCGTGTGCAGCCTATCTCGTCCGCACGCAAAATCCGGAGGGTTCGTGGACACTGCCGGAGGGCGCCCCGGGAGTCAGCGGCGAGCGCTATACCGGCTTTGCGCATGGCGCGGCCGGCATGATGGGCTTTCTCGGCAGCTACGCCGCGTTCGCGGGTGATCCCGCCGCCGATGCCGCGTGGCGCGGCGCCGAAGCCTGGTTGATCAGTCGCGCCCGGCGCGGCCGGGCCGGCAGGTTGCAGTGGCCGCGGAGTGATTCGCACCCGGCCTCCTCTGATTGGTGGTGTCACGGGGCGCCCGGCATTGCACTCGGCTGGCTCTGCGTGGCGCAGGCCAAAGGCACTGCCGCCATTGCGGAGGAGCACCTGCGAAGAGCGCTCGGTGCATCTCCGACGAAGCCGCGTAACGACAGCCTCGGTCAGTGCCACGGTCTCGCGGGCATCGGTGAGATCTATCTCGAGGCGCACCGCGTGCTGGGCGAGGAGTGCTGGCGTGAGCGCGCGGCTGACATTGCCCGCGTGCTGGCGGCACTCTTTCGCAGACGCTCGCGTCAGCCGTGGCGTTGCTTACCCGGCGAATCCGCGACCGACGCCGACGGCCTCATGCTCGGCACGGCGGGCATCGTGCACTTCCTCCTGCGGCATCACCATCCGCACGCCGTGACGAGCGCACCGCTGCTCGCGTGACTCACGAGGTCGCCGCCCCGGCAGACCCCGGGCGTTCGACCATCACAACTTCCTAAGAAGTCCCTAAGGACCTCCTCTCTGTAGATGGCTAATTTCACGCCCGAGGGTCGGGAACTATTCCCACCATCTAACTCAGGAGCGTGACATGAACACGACCGGCATCAACACGACTGGCACGAAGTCTACCCGCATCGTCCGTCGTCTCGCTGCCATCGCGATCGTCGGTGGTCTGGCCCTGAGCTTCGCGGCAGCTTTTGCCGCCCTGCGGGCGGAACCCGACGTGCCCGGTGGCGGAGTCCTGGCGCAGGTCGCCGACTACCTCGCGGAGATGAGCGACGCGCTCGTGGGCGCCGAGTAAATGTGCAGACGATCGAACGATGCAGCCGCTGGCCGGCGACCAGGGGCCAGGGCCCGATCAACTCGATTTGACCGGTTTGCAGTCGCGCAGCTCGACGATAGCCGGACGTTTACCGGATCCAGCTACGAGAGTCCCGATCTTGTCGCAATCGAGAGTGATACGCCCATGTTTGATCCCTGTGGTGGCCGTGATCCCGTCTTGCGTCAGCCATGCGGTGACATCCCACGTGTCGCCAGAGAGCTGTAGCGCAGCGCCGTCGGCAATTCCAGCGGTAGCGATGTTTCCGCTGACCTCGATGATCGAACTGCCGATCTTCTGCTTGAGGGCTTCGGGGTTGGTCTGGAAGTCGCGCTGCAGCGCCTCGGCGGAAGTCTTGTACACGGTGCGGGGTGGCTCAGAGGCCGCAGCCGGCATAGACACCGGCGTGAGACCAAAGCACTGGTAATAATGGCTCTCATCGATCGTCCACTTTCCCTGCTTGCTCGGCGACTGGGCGAGAGTAGAAGACCCGAAACGCTGGCAATCGTCCAAAGTTGAGAAGACCGCGGCGTCGCGAGCTTCGTTGTCGACACGCAGGTCGCACTTGCCCGTCACTGCGTAACACGCAAAGAACCCGTAGAGAAGAGCAGGCACGACTCACCCCCATCACGGCCCGGTGACCCGGGACGATCCCGCGTCCGGGTCGCCATTCATTATCTCAGAACGAGCGGCGGCCGGGCGAGAGTCGGGTGAGCGCTCCCAGGGCGCTTCTATCGAGCCGCCACTCCGAAACGCTTCTGCAGCTCGCGGCGCCCGAGATCGGTAACTCGCAAGGCACGACTATCGAGGTCCTGCCGGACCCACTTTTTTCTTCGCATGAACTGGAGCAGCGCGGCCCCCAGAGCCCCGCCCAGGTGATAACGGCGCTCGGTCCAATCGAGACAACCGAAGGCGAAGCGACGCTTGAGGAGGCGCGCGGCATCCACGTTGATGCCGAGAGCGGTCAGCGAGTCGACACCACCCGCGGTGAGCTCATAGGTCTCGCGCTCGCCCCTGGAAGCAATTGCGAGCCAGCCGAGCGCATCAAAGCGGTCACGAAGCGCCACGCCGATCGTGCCCGCGAGGTGGTCGTAACAGGTGCGCGCCGCTCTCAGGTGCTCCGGCGCTTTGCACACGAAAGCGGCACGCCTGCCACTCGCCAGCACACTGAGTCTTTCCAGCAAGGTCGCCACTTCGCCACTGCTCAAGCTGTAGTAGCGATTCTTGCCCTGGCGACGCACGCTCACGAGGCGGGCCTTCTTGAGGCGATGCAGATGTGCGCTGACCGTCGACGGACTCACCTCTGTCAGCGCCACGAGTTCCGTGCCGGTCCTCGCGCATCCGTCCATGAGACTCACCAGGATCCGGGCGCGTGTGGCTTCGCCGATCGCCGCCGCGAGGGAGGAAACGGCCCCATCGATATCAAGCGCACGGGTCATGTTTTCAAGCTTAGCGACAAATCGATCCTTTACAAGCGCGCCGTCGATGGTCATTGTTCGGCGGCGAACCGTTCGCGCGGAAGTCTACATCGCTCCTGCCGATGACACTTCGCTCGCGAGCGAAGTGTTCATTGTGCAGCAGCGATAGATTCGAGACATGATGATGCGACTCCCCCCTGCGATGTTATGGGCACTGTTGAGCGTGCCGCTTTGTGTCCCGGCGGATTCCCGCGCGCAGAGCGCGGACTATTCGCATTACGTGTCGCCGTGGAAGACACCGTGGGACTACCAGGGGCCGCGCGGCTACGAGCACTGGAGCGAGCTGGACCCGGCGTATGCCCCATGCAACACCGGCAAGGCGCAGTCTCCGATCGACATCCGCACCACTCGCAAGGCCACCTTGCCGCGGCTGCGATTCGAGTACATACGTGAGCCCGTTCACTACGTCATCAACAACGGATACACGATCCGCGTGAACTACCACGATGCTCCGGGGAGCGGGAGTTATCTCGTTGTCGGGGACAAGCGCTACCAGCTGACGCAGTTTCACTTCCACCGCCCGAGCGAAGAATTGATCCAGGGCAAGCAATACGACATGGTGTTGCACCTGATGCACAAGGCGAGCGATGGCGAGGAGGCGGGAGTCGCGGTGCTTCTCAGATCGGGCAAGGCCAACAGCAGCGTTGCCGAGCTCTGGCGGCACATACCGAGGAATGAGGGCCAGCTCGCCGCCCCCGGAGTCGAGCTCGATCCGGCCGACATGCTCCCTGGCACACTCGGCTACTACCTGTACAGCGGCTCGGTCACGGCGCCGCCGTGCACGGAGGGAGTGGAGTGGTTCGTCCTCAAGACCCCTGTCGAGGTTTCGGCCGCGCAGATCGCGGCATTCGCCGCGCTCTATCCGAACGACGTCCGGCCGCCGCAGCCCTTGAACGGACGAGTGGTGGAGGAGAGTGACTGACGCGAGAGTGCTTGCAAATCACCTCCTCGGGGTAAACTTGCGGACTGATGAGCGCACCTCACGGCTATGAGTTCCGCAGCGTGGTCGCCGGCGTCGAAACCCTACCGCGCGGAGCGTCAATGCCGCGCCATCATCACAGCGAGGGCTACGCGACCATCGTCCTTGCCGGGTCCGTGACCGAGGTCAGCTTCGCAGGACGCATGTACGCAGAAGCGGGAGACGTCCTCCTCCACGGACGCTTCGACTGTCATCTCGATAAGGGCGGTGTGAAAGGACCGTTGCAGATTCTCAGGCTGCCGTGGGCGCACGACGCGGTCGAGGGACAGTTCCGCGTGAGAGATCCCGACGCGCTGGCGCGGTTGGCTGAAAGCGACCCCGAGCGCGCATCGGCACAACTACGTGAAGAGCTGCGCCCGATCGCAACGCGCGAGCGCCACTGGGTGGATGAGCTTGCAGGCGCGCTTGGCAGTGGCTCAAACCTGTCACTGCAGGAGTGGTCTGAAACTCGTGGACTTTCGCCGACCACCGTATCCTCTGTCTTCCACCGGGAATTCGGTGTTTCCCCGAAGCGCTTCAGACTCGAGTCTCGCACTCGCCTGGCGTGGCGCGAGATCATGCGCTCCACCGGCTCACTCACTGATATCGCCTTGAACGTCGGCTTTTCCGACCTGGCCCACCTTAGTCGAAGCATCCACATGTTTACCGGCCGGTCTCCTGGAGCCTGGCGCACGGTGAGGTCGTGAATGAAGCGATAAAAGTCCGTTCAAGCCCGCGCCATTCGTCAGTGCGACACTTTGGGTATAAACACTGACGGCCGACGTGCACAGATTCAGCCGGCGTGACTTCCTGCTCGCGGCGCTATCGATCGGCGCTTCGGCATCGTTCGCGTCTTCGCGGGCTCGGCCCTCGACGCTGCCCTGGAGTGAGCGCCGGGACCTCTACCCCGAGGGCGTTGCATCGGGGGATCCAACCAGCGACGGCGTCATCCTGTGGACGCGACGCCCATTCACCGAGCCGATTGTATCGGCTGCTCTCAGGGTCGAGGTGGCGGAAGACCGGGACTTTCGTCGCGTCGTCGCAACATCGCGCGCACTCGTCTTCGCGTCCGAAGACTGGACCTGCCGGGTCATGGTGGGCGGATTGCGCGCGGGAACGGAGTACTGGTACCGCTTCGCCGATGACCAGGGCTTCGGAAGCCGCATCGGACGCACGCTGACGGCGCCGGCAGAGAACGATGACAGGCCCGTTCGCTTTGCTTTCATCAGTTGCCAGAACGCGAATTGTGGGGCCCAGAATGCCTATCGCCGCATGATCTTCGAGGACGAGTCCGCCGGGAGAGCCCGGCGACTCGACTTCGTGCTGCATCTCGGAGACTTCATCTACGAGATCGTCTGGTATCCGAAAGACCGACCTCAGGGCATGTACGACCGTGAGCTTCGCGACATCGTTCAGTACACGAGTGGCGAGAAGATTGAGGATTTTCACGTCCCGACGACAGTCGATGATTACCGCGCGATCTACCGCGCTTACCTGCACGATCCGGACATCCAGGACGCGCGCGCCCGATGGCCGTTTGTCAACATGTGGGACAACCACGAGTTCAGCTGGCTTGGCTGGCAGAGCTTCCAGAAGTTCCAGGGCACCACGCGCCCCGCTCAGACACGTAAAGTGGCGGCCAATCAGGCGTGGTTTGAGTATCAACCCGCTCGGATACGGAAGCCCGCATCGCAGTCACTTGATCACTTTGACCCACCGACGGTCGTAAACGCCCCGGTCGGGCACTTCGATGAGCACGGCATGGGTCAGGAACCGAATAATCTCGCGGCGCTCGCGAGCCTCACGGGGTATCGGACTCTGCGCTTTGGTCGGCTGGTCGACCTCATCGTCACGGATCAGCGTTCGTATCGCTCAGAGGATCCCGTCGATCGGACCGAGGCGCGGGTGTTCGTCACCCAGGACTTCCCCGAGCTGCTGCCGCAGGAGGTCGTCGAGGTTCTCGACGCTGGACGGGCATACGATGGCGGCCGTTCACCGAGCAGCATCCGCTACGGAAAGCAGGACATCCCCAACTTCCGCCGCACGGAGCCGCCTCAGACAATTCTGGGCGCCGTGCAGAAGCAGTGGTTTCTCGAGCGACTCGAGGCGTCGAAGGCGACCTGGAAGGTCTGGGGCAACACCATCGGCACGCTGGATTGCCGAGCCGATCCTCAGAACCTACCCGACGGTCTCTCGAAGCCGTGGCCCGGTTCGGGATACGCGAGCCTCTCGATGGGGGATTTCGGCAACGCCTTTGTTGAGCGCGGCGAAATCTACGATTTCGTCAGGGATCGCGGCATCACCGGTTTCGTTACCGTGGCCGGAGATCGGCACGCCTTCTGGGCAGGTCTTGCCGCGAAATCGCTGCCGCCCAAGCCTTTCGAGCCGGTTGGCATTGCTTTCGTTACCGGCTCGATCTCGGCACCGACGCTCGTCGAGGGCATGGAGTACCATCTGCCGCAAAGTCATCCGCTCCGCGCGCTGTACCTTCTCGATCGCGCCCCGGGCACGAAGCCTGAGCCAACGATCAACATGCTGATGCTGCAGGGCGTACGCTCGTGCCTCGAATATCAGCGGACTCGGGACATCGCCGCGGCCCGCGCAGCACGCAATCCCGATCTCTCTCCACACCTTTCATTCCTGGATTTCGGCGGACACGGGTATAGCATCGTCTACGCGACCCACGACTGGCTCGAGGTCGAGTTCGTATGCATTCCGCGGCCCACCGTCCGCAACACCGAACGGGACGGGGGACCCTTGCGCTACCGCGTTGCGCATCGTGTGCAGCGTTGGGGGAAAGGGGAACCACCCCGGCTCGAGCAACGCGTGATCGAGGGTGACCCTCAACTCTCCATTTAGCCGTTTCGCGCCGCGACATCTAGCGCGTGTGCGGCGCATAGGTCTTCCATTCGCCCGTTCGTTGATTGAGGACACGGAATGAGCCGTCCTCTCTCGCAACCAACTTGATCCAGTAAGCGGCGCTTTCGTCCAGGTTGGCGATGTAGCGCGGTGGAAAGTTGTCGTCCGCGGCATCGGTGGAGGCGTGCAGCTGCCAGACGTCCTCGAGACCCGGGACGTGATGCAGTGCTTCGTAGCTGGTGCGTGCACCGCCCTTGGAGGCGCCGTTATTCATGATGGCCACTCGCGGCTTGAGCGCGGCGAAGGTCTCCGTAACGGCCGCATCCGCACCGCCATGGTGCGCAACCAGGTAGGCGTCCACCGGTCCAATCAGGTTCTTCGGACAGATGAGATCGAAGAGCGGTTGCCCGGTCAGATCGCCAACATCGAGAAAGCGAAACTCGCCGAACCGGACAACCACTCCCGTAGAGCGCGGGTTCTCGTAGGGATCACGTGTCGCCGCCGCCTGCTCCGAACAGGCCGCATTCGCTGCGCCGGCATTCGCAAGGGGTCCTTTGAGCGTCGAGCCGGCGGAGCTGACGATGACCGCCTCGACATCCTTCAACGGCAGACGCTCTCCCGGGCCAGGTTCCAGGTGGGCACCGCCAGCGCGTACGCGCAAATAGGCCGCATACGCATCGAGCGTTCCGGGACTCGCGCGGTCGGCGTCGGCACTCGGAGCACTGTGGTCGATGAACGTCCGGATCGGCATCAGCTGCGAAAGCTCAGAGACTCCGCCATCGTGGTCGATGTGGAAGTGCGTGATCAGCAGGTAGTCGATCTGGGTGATCCCCGCATCGCGTGCGGCGGCGACGATCCGGTTCGCATCGCGGGCCTCGTGCGGATTGCCGGGTCGAAACCCTGATCCATCACCCGCCCACCCGGTGTCGATGAGGAGGGAATGATGATCGGGCGTGACGATGAGCGTCGACTGTCCGCCCTCGACGTCGATGAAGTAAATCTGGAGTGTCCGGCGAGTCTCAACCGTTGCCGAGGCGGGCACGGCCAGCAAGCTCGCGCTCGCGCCGATCAGTGCGCAGAGCAGGAACCCTGTATATAAAGTGTGGAGTCCGCGCACGTCTGGTTAGTATTAGCTGGCTTCCAGAGCCACTGTAGTCCAGCTCGAATGCGACCTCAAAATCCGTTTCGGGGGAGATCCATGATGCGACGGTTCCGATATCCCGCTCTGGGTATGACTCTCGCAATGCTCGTCGCGGCGAGTGTCGCAGGCGCGCAGTCGGCACCGGCGGCTGCCGGCGCGACCGCGGATCCCTGGTGCCGGTCGAAGCCCGAAGCTGCGTTCTGCCATGCCATACGCGGCGTGCGCGCGGCCGGCTGGCCGGCGCAGACGCGCTCCGAAGTGATGGCGCCCAACGGCATGGTGGTCACGAGCCAACCACTCGCAGCGCAGGCTGGCCTTCAGGTGCTGATGCGCGGCGGAAACGCCGTCGACGCCGCCGTTGCCGCGGCAAGCGTGCTGAGCGTCACCGAGCCCATGATGGTCGGGGTAGCGGGCGACCTCTTTGCGGTGATCTACATCGCACGGGACAACAAGGTGTACGTGCTGAATGCGAGCGGCACGGCACCGACCGGCGCCACGCTCGAGCGCTTCAACGAGCTCGGCTACCACTGGGATTCGAAGAACTGGGGGCCGACCTCCGGCATGCCCGAGGGCGGAATCCTCCCGGTGACCGTGCCCGGTACGGTGTGGGGCTGGGATGCGGCCCTCAAGCGATTCGGCACGCTCTCCTTCAAGGAGGTTCTCGAGGCCGCTGCCCTCTACGCGCAGAATGGCTTCCCGGTCTCGGAGCGCATCGCGAGTGACTGGCAGCTGCCGAGCGCCCTCCCCTTGAGGGGCTGCTGCACGCAGCTCGATCCCGAATCGGTGAAGGTCTGGTATGTGAACGGGCAACCGCCCGCGGTTGGGGAGATCTTCAGGAACCCCGATCTCGCACGCACCTTCCGCCTGCTGCAGACCCAGGGCGCGGCCGCCTTCTACAAAGGCGAGATCGCCCGGGCGATCGTCGCGAAGTCGAAGGCGCTCGGCGGCACCATGACGATGGAAGACCTGGCTGACTACCACGGCGAATGGGTCGAGCCGGCGCGCACGCAGTATCACGGCTACGAGGTGCTGGAATTGCCGCCGCCGTCCCAGGCCTGGGCCACGGACGAAATGCTCAACATTCTCGAGGCCTGCCTGCCGAAGTGGGCGCCTGGGAAAACGCTGGCGGCGCTCGGCCCGAGGAATCCGCAGTACTGGCACATCCTCATCGAGGCGAAGAAGCTCGCGCATGCGGATCTCTTTCGATACAACGCCGACCCGGCTGTCGTGAAGGTTCCACTCGCGCAGCTGCTCTCCAGCACGCACGCGGCGTCGCTGTGCGCGAGGTTCGATCCCCGCCGTGCGTCTACCACAGGTGCGCCCAGCGGCGCGGAGCTGAGCGGTGACACGGTCGTCCTCTCGACGGCAGACAAGGACGGCAACATGGTGTCGTGGGTGAACAGCAACTACAACGAATTCGGTTCAGGCATCACCGTGCCTGGCTATGGCTTCGTGCTGCACAACCGCGGCACCCTTTTCACGCTCGACCCGAAGAGCCCGAACGTCATTGCGCCCCACAAGAGACCGTTCAACACGCTGTCGGCCGGGTTCCTGATGCGGGATGGGCAACCGGTGATGACGGTGACGCTCATGGGCGGGGATATGCAGGCGCAGGGGCACGCGCAGCTCCTCGTCAATGTCATCGACCTCGGCGCGAACGTGCAGGCCGCGGCCGATATGGCACGCTTCCGACACAGCCAGGTCTCCAACCTGCTGAGCCTCGAGTCTTCACTCTACGATCTGGTGGGGCCGGCCCTGGGCGCGATGGGACACACGGTACGCCCCATCAGCGGCGCGGAGGTCGGAGGCGTGCAGGTGATTCAGGTGGTGCCGGCGGATAATTCACTGCATTACTACCGGGGCGGCTCGGATTTCAGGAAGGATGGGGCGGCCGTTGGATGGTGACCGCGTTCCCGGGACGCGCAGCGGTCAGGTCAATCCGTAGACATCGATCCGGCCGTCGTAGGTCGGGCGATAGATCCGGCCGGCCCAGACGATCGGACGGTTGAACTTGGGGTGCGTGAAGGCGTGCGCCGCCCCCCAGTTCTCGCTGTCCCAGATCACCTGCAGTCGCTTCGAGCCGTCGGCGTTGGTCGCGAAATTCTGCGCGTCATAGACGAGGAAGCGCCCAGGGCTCAACTCCATGTTGCTGTCGGTGTACGGGATCATCGCAACCACGACGCCGTCGGCGCCGTGATTTCCCGCAAGGGTGATGCTCCAGCCCGGCATGCCGCCCGGCGGTCGCGGCGCCTGCGCGGAGGCGATCTCGTTGGAGCCGGCGAGGTAAGTGGACTGGCCGCTCCGGGCAATCGTCCAGGCGCGCAGCGCGCTGTTCTCGCCGCCGACGAAATGCATCAGTCCGTGCGTTTGCGACTGCCACAGGAGCGGGGTGCCGTGCAGGTGGCGCGTGGCGTTGCCCGGGAACTCGTTGAGCGCCGTCGGCGAGGACGGCGCCGGCGGCAGGGTCGGATCGTAGAAGGTGTAGAGGATGGGTGGCATGCGCAGCTTGGCATAGTTCGCCGCACAGCGCGCGGGGGTGAGATCCGCGGGCTGGGTGTTACCGAGCGCCGTGGCATCGGTCGTGTAGAGCACGCCATCCTTGCCGGCGGCGAGGATCGCTCCCGCGGGCTGCACATACACCGGCCCGCCGGAGCCAAAATCCTGGTCGGTCCAGATGCTGCCCGACATCGAGCCCATGTGGCCGGAAATGAGGGCCATGAATTGCGGGCTGGCCCTGCCGCCGCCCAGCGGCAGGGCGTCCGCCCTCATACCGGTGAGGCGCGGCACCGCAAGCCCCAAGCGCCGCGCGTGGCCGAACAACATGCTCTTGACCAGGTTCGACGGCAGCGCCTCCTCGCTCTCCGCCTCCATCTCTGCCTCGCCGGGCGCCCGCTGCGCATCCGTCCACGGCGCCCACCACGAGAGGACACGGAAGCCGCCCCCGGCACCGGTCGTGAAGGCGAGCTTCACCACGCACTCGCCATAGTCACCCTTCTCGGGATCGAAAGAGCCGTTGCCGGTCACGACGTAGATCGAGCCGTCGGGCGCCACGGCCGGGCCCGAGCCGCTTTGCCAGATGCCGCCGCCCGAGCCGGTGACCGTCGAGCACCAGGTGGCTGCGATCTTCCAGGCGGTGACGTCGATCGCGATCAGCCAGCCGCGCGCCGTCGTCGCGCTCTCGGAGATCGTGCCGAACGGCACCAGCACATGGCCGCGAACGAGCGTGAGCGCCGCACGTTGTTTGCGCTGCGCAGACATGAATGTCTGCCGCGGCAGACCCGGGGGCGCATAGACCGCGCCCTCCAGGTTTAAGAGTGGTCGGGCGAGAGTGCCGTCCGAGAGGCGCACCGCCGCGAGGTAATGCTGGCCCTTCGCCGCCGTGCCGTCGGAACTGATCCATGCACATGCGTAGAGCATCCCCGCCGGCTCATCGATCACCGGCGTCGAGAGGATTCCCCACGCCACGTTCACCAGCCACGCATCGATCGACTTCGTGCCCGTGATCGGACGGCCGAGGTTTCGCTGCCAGAGCAACGCGCCGCTTTGCGCATCGAACGCGTACACAGTGTTGCCCATGCTCGCCTGCAGGATCGCGTCGTGGGTTTCGCCGTTGGCGAGCCGCAGGCCGCTCACTGCGAGCGGCTGCGCTTCGAGGCGCGGGTCGTCGGCAATGCTCATGCTGAAGAGCCGCACGATGCCGCGCGTGCGCACCGCGGTGGCGGATAGCACGGTCTCGGCGTCGTTCGCGCCGGTGCGCGCGGTGTCATAGCCGCGTGTCGTGATGGAGGTTGCCATGAGTGTTGCCCCTTACCCCGCGAGCTGCAGTGCGATGCCGAGGACTGTGAGACCTGCGGCCCAGAGCGGCCTGGGCGCAGGCGGCGCCCGCCTGTTCAGCACTGCCGCACCGAGCACAAAGCCGGCGGCCGCCATCGCGCAGCTGATGAGACCCGCGGGCAGGGGACTGGCGGCAGAGATGAGGTTGTCGAGCGCGAAGAGCGGCGGCAGGAGATACGCAACCGCCTGGAGCTTCCGCGAGCGTGTCCGGCGCGCAGATCCGGAGAGGATGAGAATCCCTGGGAGCAACAACCACGGGACCAGCGAGCCCTGCGCGAGGACGCGCGGGTCCAACATGGGTGCGAAGCTCGAGGCGGCGGCGGGCGCGCTCAGCATCGGCGCGACACTCGATGCCGCCAGATCGCAGGCACCGAACAGGAGCGCGAGCGGCGCATAGTGCCGCCGTCCGACTGCCGCGGAGAGCGCCGCGGCAGCGATCAGGCTGTCCAATGACAGCATCAGCATTGGCATATTACGGTCCTGCTATACGGTCTGCGGCGCGGTGTAAGTCACCTCGATATCGAACGAAGAGCCGCGTTGTGGAAGCTGCCGGCCGCCAACTGCGATCTGGTGCTCGCCGTCTCCGGCCCGTGCCTGTGCGCCAGCGCTGTCGCCGGGGCACCGCAGATCGATCACGGCGTTTCCATAGGAGTCGGTCACCGTGAGCTGCAGCTCGCTGCCCGCCTGCCAGCCGGTGCGGTCCGGGCGTACGGTGAGCTTCAACTCCGAGCCGCGCTGCGCGGTAATGCGCCCGGCGGCCGCCCTGGTATTCACGGCCGGCATCACATCGAGATCGTGCGAGCCGAAAATGCTCTGCGTCGTGGCGCGCGGGCTCACGGGATTGGCCGCCTCCATCCCGGCACGGGAGAAACACAGGTAGCTCTGTCCACTGCCGAAGGCGTTGCTCGGTAGGGTGAAGGTCGCCATGCCTTGGGCATCGGTCCAGATGTCGGCGTGTCGTCCGGTGTAGTCGTGCAGCTGAGTACCAGGGCCGAAGGCGGTGGCGCAGGTGATCGGACGGGCATTCCAGGTATCGAAGTTCAGCGCGGTCAACAACCCCGGCGCACCGGTGCGGTTCAGCACGATCACTTTGTCGTCGACGAAGCGCGTCACGGTGGGGCCGTTCGCCAGGTGCTCGTGAATCCACACGAGGTTGTCGATCCACGGTCCGAGACCGTAGGCGCCCGGCCAGACGGCTCCCCCGAAATAGTCCTTGGCATAAACGAACGGATAGCCCTCGATGCTGAGGAGGAAGGCGTAGGCCAGCAGCTTGTTGTTGATCACCGCCTCGCCCGGCGAGGTGTCGGTGTCAGGATTGTCGACGAACGTGCAGGCGAGGTCCGGACGCCACGCCGTATACCCGGCGCCTTCCAAGACACGGGCGCTGCCGCCGTCGCACGCGGATTGCAGCGCCCAGTGGAGGGTGAAGTCCTCAACCAGCGAGCGGCCTTCCATCGGCGCAGCCGTGGCCCACCCGTTGACCACCGCGGGGTTGCCGTCGAAGAACTCGGAGTAGAAGAACTTGGAGGCCATGACGCCGTGCGTCATGAATTCGTGCACGAACGGTGGCCACGTCCCCTTCACGTCATCGAAGCGCGCGCCGTCCGCGCCCGTGGTGCGGAAGACCCATTCGCCGAAGTCGAGCGCGTCATTGATCGTGACCCGCGGTGGGCGGCAGTGCTGGTAGGAGAGCTCGCGCCCGAAGGCAAAGTCATAGTACGGGTTCGGCACGTCGTCGTCCGGCAGGTTGTCGGGCGGCACGCCGCGGAACCATCCCGGGTTCGTCGCGCCCCTGCCGCTCAAGGTATGCCCGTCAGCGCCGAGATAGCGGAACACGCCCGGGCCGCCGTTCTCGCCGATGCGCTGGTGCAGGACGAGATCGAGGTACACATCCAGATCGCACGCGTGTGCCACCGCCACCAGGCGCGCGAGGGAGTCCCTCGAGCCATAGCGAGTCGGAATGCTGCCCTGTTGATTCTTGCCTCCCAGATCGCGCGGATCGAAGAGGCCGTATCCGTCGGATCCCGCACCGGCCCCGCCTTGTGCCTTGCTCGTGGGCGGGAGTTGCAGGGCGGTGAAGCCGACCTGCCGAAGATGCAGCGCCTCGCGCGCGAGGAAATCGAGCAGCCACGGAGCGCCCGGGTTGGTGCTCGGCGCCGGCACCGTCACCCGCTGACCGTGGCGGTCGAAGAAGCGGCCCCAAGAGATCAATGCCACGCCCATCCGGTGGCTCTCTCTCATCTTTCTGTGCTACGGAGAGTAGCGCAATCCTGATACGCGAAAATGACAGATTCCGTCCCGAGCCGGCAGCATGGGCTCGGCAGTTTCCTGCAGGTCCCCTCGAGGCTCGCCCGCGAGCTTTCGCTTATCGCTGTACCAGCTCCAAATACTTCCTGCGATAGGTCTCGCCCCGGTGGCGGGCCACCGTGTCAATCCGCTCTCGATACTCCCTGAGATGCTTGCCCAGCTGTATGTTGTGTGTGGCATTCGGCTTTCTTGCCTTCAGCACGTCGTGATAGGTCTGATTGTCAACGAAGACTCGCAAGCTTGCGCCGCTGGCGGGCCCCAGATTTTTCAGTTGTGGTGTTGGCCCGAGAAACAGAATCTGCTCGACCTCATCGACCGCCGGATCGATGAACGAGATGTAACCGCCCGGCAACAACTGCCGAGGCCGCTGTACGTGGCCTGCAAAGCTGTAGCGTGTGCCAGCGGTCGCAACAGGGTCATAGTAGTGCGGGGTAATGAAATCCGAGACCGCAACACCTTGGATGTTGTATGCGTATTGACTCCCCTCGCACGGATCGCAGGCCTCTACCAGGTACGAGAATTGGCCGGTGTCGTCTTCTACGCCATCGCCACCGATCTTGATGGCGCGTGAGGTCTGCGTCCGGTTTCCGGCCGGATCGACGAGCATCTCGACCGTTTCGTGACTCGCATCAATCGTCCACTGCTCGTCCCCGGGGGTCCCGATCACGAGCGCATAGGGCTGATTATTCTTGTCGAGGTGAACCCCGCCTTCTCCCGGGGGTAACTTCGCGACCAGGAACACCGGCCAGACCCCCGCGGGAATCTGCTGCGGATCGGGAAGCACCCGCACGGTGCCGGTAACATTCCAGTACTGCGGCAGGTCTCGAAGCGCTTGCACATTGATTGCCGCAGCTGCCGCCTCGACCAGGTGAGGATCAATTTTGCCAGTCGTGTCGACCAGACCAACTTGGATGACGGACATGGTGGCCTCCTGAGGAAAAACCAGAACGCAAGCGCTCGGCTTTGTTCGCGCCAGGTTTTTGTCAGTGCCTGCGTCTGCTGGCGCTCCACGCGGCCGGCTTCAGTTCACTCTGTAGAGTGATCCCCAGGTATCTCAGCGAGATGGAAATGAGTGTCGTTGATGCGATGCAACGCGACAGGGTGCCATCGCCAAATGCCGACCGACCGGTCGAACCTGCGTTTGAGGTCGCGTGAGACCACAGCGGTCCTGGAGACAGTACCTAGGGTCTTTGGCTGTGCGGGCGTGCTGGCTTTTAATCAGGGCGACTTCGGCGTTGAGCCTCGAGATAGCGTGCGAGGTGCTCGACGACATCGCGCGCATCATCCTCCGCGCCGATGATGAACGTCGATTTGCGCCGCCGTAAGACGGGTAATCCGATCGCGTACATCCCCGGGGCGTCCACGACCACCCCACCCTCGTGGCGCAGCTCGCCCTTGCGATTGAGGACCGGCACCTCGAGCCAGCGATAGTCGGGACGAAATCCGGTCGCCCACACGATCGAGCGGATCTCACTGCGCATCAGATCGAGCGACAGCCGTGCCGATTCGGGCGCGTGTGTGGGCTCGAAGCGCTCGGGCGCGCCAACCTCGACATCGAGTGTGGCGTTGCGCGCCCACTCATCGAAAGTTTCGAGGAGCCGATGCATCTTGAGATCGGCGAGTGCGAACTGATTCCGAAGTCCTCCAGAGAAGAGCGCGCGCCCGTCCCGTATTGCGGCGAGTCGGCCGACAATCTCGACTCCGGCGGCCCGCAGGACATTGAGATCAAGCGTCGCGCGCTCGGGCGTGCCGACGAGCTGAGGCGATGGCAGCCCCCGCGCCCGGTCGAGGTCATCGATCTCATCGTAGCGCTGGTTCCAGACACCCGAGTGCTCCATCCACCAGAGCACGTCCCGGCCGCGATACGTCCTCGGCAGCCGCACGTGCTCACCGACCGCGAGTGTCACCGGCCGCCCCGAGCGGTGAATCTCGTCAGCGAGCTGAACTCCGGTAGCCGAAGCCCCGACAACCAGCACGCCCCCCGGAGGGAGACGCTCAGGATTCCGATAATCGAAGGCGGTGAAGCATTCGATCCGCGGCGGCACCGCCTCGCGCACCTTCGGCACGTGTGGCACGTTGGCGGCTCCGCTCGCAAGCACGACGCTCCGGCAGCGAATTTCGCCGTTGTCGGTCGCGACGCGATAACTGCCGTCAACACGGCTGACGGAGGTAGCGGTCGTGTGTCGACGCACCGGTGCCGAGATCGTCGCAGCAAAGCCCGAGATGTGCTCAATGACCTCCGGCATCCTCATGAAGCCGTCGGGATCAGTCCCGCGGTAGGGATAGCCGGGCAGTCGGCTCTGCCAGTTGGGTGTCAGGAGGCGCAGCGAATCCCAGCGCTCGCACCGCCAGGAGTTGGCCACCTCGCCTCGCTCGAGCACAACATGCTCGATCGAGTGCCCGGTGAGAGCATGGCTGATCGCGAGGCCGGCGTGACCGGCCCCGATCACGACGGTCGTGATGCGTTCGATGGCGAGCCCCCGTCGCGGGCGCCGCGTTTCCGCTAAATGACCTCGACCGTGACGTTGGTTGGGTTGGTCACAATGTCGTACACAGCCGAGCGTTTCTGCGACTGTGCCACCAGCGCCTCGATGTCTTTCTTCGACGCGTCGGCATCGATCTTGAAGGTGACCTTGATGTCGTCGTAGCCGTTGCGTACGTCGCCATCGATGCCGAGGATGCCGTAGAGATTCATCTTCCCTTCGAGCCTCGCCTCCACCGAGCGCAGCTGTATGCCGCGGTTCTGGGCGACCGTCGCGACACCCGCCGTGAGGCAGCTCGCGAGTCCGACGAGCACCAGCTCAACCGGCGTCGCACCGTGGTCCTCGGAGGCGAAAATCTCAGGATGATCCGTTTCAAAAGAGAATGTGGTCTTGTGCTTCTGCTCGTCCCCGAGCCCATGGAAGCCCTCGACGGTCGATGTGGCATGAGTACCGCTCTGCCACGTGCAGGACGCGCGCCAGGTGAACTTGGCGGCCTCGGGGGCGCCCTTAAGTGCTTCCCGTGCGGCCAGCAGCGCATCGATGTTGACGCCGTTGTTCACATTCGCCTCAGCCATGTTCCAGTCTCCTCGATGATGGGGAAGGTCTTGTTTTACCGCCTTCTACAGTATGGACGATTGAGACTACGCCTGCCTCACCAGGGGTACAAGCAGGAACGAGTGGGACACTATCTTTCGGACATATGTTTATAAGGGCGCGAGAGGGTGCAATTGGAGGCAACGCAGCAGAAGCCTATGATCGCTGTCCATCGCCTCACCTGGAAGCGCCTCCGTGGAAGAGTCACGTCGTTTCGGCTTCGAAACCCGCCAGGTCCACGCCGGTCAGCGGCCGGATCCGAATACGGGGGCACGCGCGGTGCCCATCTTTCAGACCACCAGCTACGTCTTCGAGGACCCGGCGGCGGCGGCCGCGTACTTCAACCTCCAGGAGTACGGCAACACCTACTCGAGGATCATGAACCCGACGCTCGCAGTGTTCGAAGAGCGCGTCGCGAGCCTCGAGGGGGGCTGCGGCGCGGTGGCGTTCGCGAGCGGGCTCGCGGCGCAGGCGGCGGCGCTCTTCACGCTCCTGACACCGGGCGATCACGTGGTCTCATCGGCGGCGCTCTACGGCGGCACCGTGAATCAGTTCAAGCACGTGCTGCGCAAGATGAACGTGCAGCTCACCTGGGTCGATCCCGATGACCTCGGTGCCTGGAAGGCCGCGGTGCGCGATAACACCAAAGCGTTCTTCGGCGAGACGATCGGCAACCCCGGCGGGAACGTGCTCGACATCGAGCCGATCGCGGCCATCGCGCACGAGCACGGGCTGCCGCTCCTCGTGGACAACACCTTCGCGACTCCTTATCTATGCCGCCCGATCGAGTGGGGCGCCGACATCGTGCTGCATTCGGCGACCAAGTACATCGGCGGGCACGGCACGAGCATCGGCGGCGTGGTCGTGGACTCGGGGCAGTTCAACTGGTCGAACGGCCGCTTCCCGGTGATTTCCGAGCCCTCGCCCGCCTATCACGGGCTCCAGTTCCACGAGACCTTCGGCACCTACGGCTACCTGATGAAGCTGCGCGCTGAGACGCTGCGGGACCTCGGCGGCTGCATGAGCCCCTTCAATGCGTTTCTCTTCCTGCAGGGACTCGAGACGCTGTCGTTGCGGATGGCGCGGCACGTCGAGAACGCGGAAAAGATCGCGAACTATCTCGAGTCCCACGAGCTCGCCTCGAATGTGAGGTACCCGGGCCTGCGCACGAGCCGGTATCGCTCGCTCGCCGACAAATACCTGCCGCGCGGCGCGGGCGCTGTGTTCTCGTTCGACATTCGCGGCGGCCGCGAGGCGGGCCAGGAGTTCATTCGCGGTGTAACGCTCTGGTCGCACCTCGCGAATGTCGGTGATGCCAAGAGCCTCGTCATTCATCCGGCGAGCACGACGCACCGCCAGCTCAACGACGAGGAACTCAAGGCGGCGGGCGTCGGTCCAGGGACGATCCGACTCTCGGTCGGCATCGAGGACGTCGACGATCTGATCTGGGACCTCGAGCAGGGCTTCGCACGCGCCCGCGCCAGTGCCTCTGGATCCCTGGAGAGCGCATCATGACCTTCGATCTTTCGCGCTACCAGGATCCCCACACCATCCAGCGCGTGCTGCTGGAAGCTAAGACCATTGCGATCGTTGGCCTCTCGAGCAACCCGCTGCGTGCCAGCAATTTCGTCGGCTTCTACCTGCAGCGGCACGGCTACCGCGTGATCCCCGTAAATCCGCGCGAGCCGGAGATCCTCGGCGAGCGCAGCTACGCCAGCCTGCTTGAGGTGCCGGTACCCGTGGATATCGTCGATGTGTTTCGCGCGCCATCGGCGCTGCCCGGGATCGCACGGGACGCCGTGGCAATTCACGCCAAGTGCCTGTGGTGTCAGTTCACCGTGATCAACGAAGAAGGTGCGCGCATCGCAGAGGATGGAGGCTTGGCCGTCGTCATGGATCGGTGCCTTAAGGTCGAGCACGCGCGCTACATCGGGCGCATGCACTGGCTCGGCTTCAACACCGAGCGCGTCACGTCCGTGCGTGGTGGGCTTCAGTAGCCATGCCGCGGCTCAGTCGCGAGTCGATCGCGGCTCACACTGACACGCAGCTTTTTTCAGGAGCGGCGAGAATGAGCGTACATGGGGACGCCCAACACAAGGATAAGCCGGTTCGCAACGATCACACTCTCGAGTTTTTGCTGCGTGGGGACTCTGCTCACGGGTGTCCTCTCGCTCGCTCGCGCCGCGGATCCGCAACCCTACCGCGTGGAGCTGGCGCCGACCGGAAACGGCGATCTCGATGCCACGCTCAAGGCAACGTCGCAGTTGGTAGCACTCAGCGCTTCGGCTCCCGTGGATCCCTTTGGTCTCGTCGCTCGCGCGCGGCGCGACGTCGCTCGCCTGACGACCGTTCTCGAGAGCTTCGGCTACTATCAGAGCTCAGTCTCCATCACCATCAACGGCCTCGCACTCGATGATCCGAAGCTCAGCGATGTTCTGAGCGCTCTGCCGCAGGGCAACAGCGTACTCTCTCGGGTCTCATTCACTCTCGGACCCCTCTACCACCTCGGCAGCATCGACATCGAGGGGCAAATCCCGGACTCCGCGCGTGGCAGCCTCGGGCTGGCCTCGGGTCAGCCGGCGATTGCCGCCGATGTGCTGGCGGGGGGCGCCCGATTGCTCACGGCGCTCCAGAACCAAGGCTACGCGTTTGCCAAAGTCGATGCGCCGGTGGCCTACGAGGATCCGGACAAGCACGTCCTGAACCTGACCTTTCACGTCGTGACCGGCCCGAGCGTGCGGGTCGGGGAGATACGGTTCGAGGGACTGAAGCGCGTGCATGAGCGGCTCGTGCGCAGGCGTCTGCTGCTTCATACCGGCGAACCCTATAGCGCACTCGCAGTCGAGCAGGCACGTAAGGATCTGCTGACACTCGGCGTATTCGCCACGGTCAGCGTTCACCTCGCCGACGCGCCGGATAGCGAGGGGCGAGTGCCCATCACCTTTAAGATGGAAGAGCGGCTGCGGCATGCCGTGAGCCTGAGTGCCGCCTACTCGAGCGACTTGGGCGGCAGCGGTGGTGTGACCTGGAGCGATCGCAACGTCCGCGGCAACGCGGAGCAGCTCAACCTCTCGGCGAACGCGACCAATCTCGGCGGTACGGCGAGCACCGGCGTCGGCTATGACACGAGCGCGAAATACATCATTCCGGAATTCGCGCATCGCGACCAGTCGTTGCAATTCGCGGTCGGTGCCATCAAGCAGTACCTGGAGGCATACCAGCAGAAGGCGATCACCGCCGGCATCACGCTCAGCCGCAAGCTCTCCAGCGTCTGGACCGCAAGCGTCGGCATCACGGCCATCGACGAAACGATCACCCAGCAAGGCATCACCCAGGATTACACCCTGTATGCCCTGCCGCTTGGTATTCTCTACGACTCGACGAATGTCCCGTCGCCGCTCAGTGATCCGATCCATGGCTTGCGCGGCTCGTTCTCTGTTACACCGACCCGCTCTTACGGACACCTGGATACGACGTTCTACATCGCGCAATTCAACATCGCCTACTACCTCGACCTGCACGGGCTGTTCCGCACCGATCCGGGACGGAGCGTCTTGGCGCTGCGCACCCTTCTCGCCAGCGCGCCCGGCGCCACGGTGTCCGAGCAGATGGTCCCCAACGTCCCGGGCGAGTCTCCGCCGACGGTTAGTCGCTCCGTCCCCGACCTGCCGCCCGATCAGCGCTTCTATGCCGGCGGCAGCGGCACGGTGCGCGGCTACCGCTACCAGTCCGTCGGACCCGAATTCCCAGATGGCAACCCCATCGGCGGCACCGCGCTCGCGGCAGTCAACATCGAGTTTCGACAGCGCTTCGGGAGGAACTGGGGCGCCGCGGTCTTTGCCGATGCGGGCCAGGTGGGCGAGAAATTGAGCCCGTATTCCGACCTGATTCACGGCGGCCGCTGCGGCTCGAGCACAGCGACGCAGAATCTGACCAACTGCTGGGCGGTCGGAGTCGGAGGCGGCCCACGGTACTACACGCCCATCGGCGTGCTGCGGTTTGATGTCGCGGTGCCGACCTATCGCCGCGAGAATGACGATCGCTTCGCGATCTACATAGGCATCGGGCAGGCGTTCTGATGGGGCGCCTCTGGCGGATCGGTGCCTGGACGCTCGGCGCGGTGCTGACGGTCTTCGTCGCGCTGGTGGCCGCGGTGCTGATCGCCGGCAACACCGACGCCGGGCGAGCGCTCATCGAGCGCGCGGTTGCGCGCGTCTCGGACGGCCATGTGCGGCTCACGGGCCTGGCGGGCTCCTTCCCTTCTGCCATCGATCTCGGCCGACTGCAGCTGAGTGACGAGCACGGCATGTGGCTCACGGCAGAGGGCCTGTCGCTGCGCTGGTCGCCGCTCGCGCTCATCGCGCGTCACGTGAACATCGAGCGTCTGCATATCGCTAGACTCGAGTTCGAGCGTCGGCCTGTGAGCCAGGCGTCCACATCTACACAAAGCAAGACGCGTTTCCCTCGCATCGATATCCGCCAACTTTCGATTGACGACCTCGAGCTCGGACCGCAGCTGGCGGGAATACCCGCAACTCTTTCGGTCGAGGGTAGCGCGCACCTGCGGTCGCTCGAGGATGCGAATGCGACGCTCACCGCACATCGCACGAACGGCGCGGGCGACTACGAGATCCGACTGCGGTCCGATCCCTCCCGGGTAGATGCGAGCCTGACGCTGAACGAGCCGGCCGGTGGCGCGCTCGAGAATCTGCTGCACCTGCCGGGCCTCGGCGATCTGTCCGTCTCGGCGAGCCTCGAGGGACCCCGCAACGCCGGGCGCCTGCACCTCACGGCGAGCGCCGGAGAGCTGCGCGCGCTCGCGCAGGGCAGCCTGGATCTCACGCGAAGGAGTGCGGATCTCTCTTATCAGCTGGAAGCCCCGGCGATGACTCCGGCCGCGGGTCTCTCCTGGCAGGCAATCGCGCTCGAGGGACAGTTTCGAGGCACCGTTACCGCGCCACGTGCAGACGCGGAGCTCAGGATCGATCGGCTGCAGATACCGGGCGGCAGCGCGCTGGCACAGCTCCGCGCCGCCCTCCATGCCGAGGCTGGCGGCCTTGGCGTCCGCGCCGTGGCTGAAGGCGTCGTGGTTCCGGGACCGCAGCCGCGTTTGCTCGCGGACTCCCCCGTGAACGTGAACGCCACGATGCGACTCGACGATCCCGCGCGTCCGGTGCGACTGACGGCGGATCATCGCTTGTTCTCACTCCAGGCCGATGCCGCCACTTGCGCAGCGCCGCGCGCGACATTCACCCTGCGCTTGCTCGATCTTGCCCCGCTCGCTGCGGTCTACGACCAGAGAGTCGCTGGCGGCGCCGAGCTCAAAGGCACCGTCGTGAAGAGCGACGCGACCACGCGCGTCGACCTGGACAGCAACATCGCCCTGTCGGGCGAAGCAACGCCACTCACCGCGATGCTGGCTGGAAACTCTCATCTGCAGCTCGCCGCCGTGCTGAGTCATCAGACCCTCGAAGTCGAACGCCTGACGCTGAACGGGCGCTCCCTCTCCGTCAGCGCGAGCGGCAGCGCCCGGCGCGGGACCAGCGCAACCGCGCACGCCTTCGAGTCGCTGCGGGCCCGTTATGAGGCCAGCGTCGCGAGCCTTGCGGTTCTCTCGCCTGAGCTCGCCGGCACCTTGAAGGCGAGCGGTCAGATCGAGGGGCCGATCACATCGCTCGCGGGCCAGCTGCAGCTGACATCGAGCCTGTCGGTCCGCGACTCCCCGCGCGGGACGATCGAGGCGACCATCAAGGCGCGCGGCCTGCCCTCGCGCGCCAGTGCAACGCTCAACGCGCAGGGAGACCTGGCTGGGGCGCCGCTGCGGCTCGATGCCTCGCTCGACCGCGGCGCGGACGACACCTTCCACCTCGCCGTGCAACGCGCCGAGTGGCGGAGTGCCCGGATCGAAGGCGAGCTGACCACTGCCGCCAACCTGACGCCCGGACACGGGATGCTGCGCCTCAGCATGGGACGACTCGAGGATCTGGAGCCTTTACTCGGCACGAGCCTCGAGGGCAGCCTCGCGGGTCACCTCGCGCTGAGGCCTGCCGCGGGCCGCACCTTCATTCAGCTGGAGCTCGATGCCCGGGACATCGTCGTGGCTGACCTCCCAGCGAGCGCACGGTTAACCGCCTCGGGGTTACCGGATGCCCTCGCGCTGCACCTGACCGCGCAATCGCCCAACCTGCGCGGCGAACCCGCGAGCCTCGAGGCCGAGGCACATCTCAACTTCACGGCACGCGATCTGCGCATCCAAAAGGCCGAAGCGCACTATCACCGTCAAACACTGCGGCTGCTGTCGCCCTCGACGGTGGCATTTGCCGAGGGAATCGCGATCGATCGATTGCGGCTCGGCATGCAAAACGCCGTCGTCGAGGTCGACGGACGGGTATCGCCGGTGCCCAACCTGCACGCTTCCGCGCAGCACATCGATGCCGCCCTGATCAACGCGTTCGTCCCTGACCTCCTCGCCCAGGGCACTCTCGATGTGACCGCTCGACTTGCGGGCAGCTCTTCCGAGCGTACCGGCGAAGTGACGCTCACGGTGGCCAGCCTGCGGCTCGCGCGCGCGGGGCTCTCGGACCTGCAGACGGTCGATGCCCACGCCACCGCGCACCTCACGGGAGACACCGCACAACTCGATGGGCGCCTCAAGACGGGCGGCGCGTCGGAGCTCACGCTTGCGGGAACCGTGCCGCTCGAAGCCCGAGGCAGCTTGAGTGTCAAGATCAACGGCAAGCTCGACGCGGGCTTTGCCAATCCTCTGCTCGCCGCCAACGGTGAACGCATGACCGGTGCGCTCACCGTCAATGCCACGGTCAGCGGTACCGCGCAGTCGCCCGAGATCGGCGGAACCCTCGATCTCACGAACGGAAGCCTGCGCGACTACGTCCGGGGAGTGCATCTCTCCAACATCACCGCGCACCTCAAAGGCGAGCAGGGCACCCTGAGAATCGAAACACTGACAGCACGCGCGGGACCGGGCGAGCTCTCAGTCACCGGCCAGCTCGGTGTAATGCAGCCAAAGCTGCCCGTGAGCCTCCAGCTGACTGCCAGGAACGCCCAGCCGGTCACGAGCGACATCCTGACCGCCAACCTGGATGGCGATCTCAAGGTCGAGGGAACGTTGCGCGAGCGTCTCGACCTCTCGGGCGTGATCAACTTGAACCGGGCGGTCATCGGCATCCCGAACGCCCTGCCCCCGCAGGTCGCGGTGCTCGATGTGCGCCGCCCGGGTCAGGCGCCGCCACCGCCGCCGCAGCGCAAGCTCGTGATCGGCCTCGATATGAAGCTGCACGCTCCGCGGCAGATCCTCGTGCTAGGGCGCGGGTTGAACGCCGAGCTCGGCGGTGACCTGCATATCGGCGGCACGAGCGCAAGCCCGGCGATCACGGGTGGCTTCCACCTCATCCGCGGGAGCTTCGCGCTGGCAGGCACTCAGCTCAACTTCACGAGTGGCCGGGTCAGCTTCACGGGCGCGGGACTTGCGGGCAAGATCGATCCGACACTGGATTTCACGGCGACGGCGATGGTCACCGACGCCACCGCGACCTTGCACATCAGCGGCCTCGCTGACTCACCGCAGTTCGAGCTCACCAGCAGTCCGCCGCTGCCCCAGGACGAGATCCTGGCACGCCTCCTGTTCGGCGAGAGCGCCTCGCAGCTGAGCGCACTGCAGATCGCGCAGCTCGGTGCCGCCCTCGCCTCGCTCAGCGGCGTCGGTGGAACCGGGCCCAACCCACTCGCCAGGGTGCAGAAGGCGTTGGGCCTCGATGTACTCTCGGTCTCCGGTGCCAGCGCGGCTGGCCAGGACTCCGGTACGGTCGTCGAGGCCGGGCGTTACGTCTCGAACCGCGTTTTCGTCGCCGCGAGGCAGAGCACCACCGGCTTCACCCAGGTGGAGGCCGACGTGGACCTCTCCAAGCACCTGAAGCTCCAGACGCGGGTCGGCAACGGCACCACGACGACTCAGGGAATCACACCCGAGAACGATCCCGGCAGCAGCATCGGGATGGTGTACCAGTTTCAATATTGAGAGCTGCCGCCCTCGCGCATGCCACCGATGTTCTCGCCAAGCTGCACGGGTGCAATGCATCAATTCGGCCGTCTGCTGGTGAGACTGCTGCGCAGATCACGACAGAGGAGTAGAAAGGACGAATAATCGAGACCAAACCGGCGACCGCTTTTTCAAGCGTAGCGAGTACCCCGGGGGGCTCCATGCAAGAGCTTGTTCCAGTTCTGTTCGCCTTCGCGATAGGCGTACCGGTCGTGCGCGACACGACTGCGCGTCGGCGGATCGTGTTGAGTCTTCTGACAGTCGCGGCCAGCGCTACGATCGCAACCGTGAGCAGCGACAAGTTCCGCCTGAACTGGGCGCATATGCTTCTCGATCTCGGCGGAGCAGCCTTCGGCGTCGCGCTCGCTTTTGCTTTCGTCCAGGTGCTCGAACGGGCGAAGCGTCGCGTACACGCAAGAGAGTTGCGCTGAGCGCGACGACTCAGGGAATCACGCCGGAGAACGATCCCGGCAGCATCGTGATGGCCTGTCAGTTCTAGTATTGAGGGCGTGCGCCACGACGTCCCCGAAAAATCTGCACTCTCACCCGATGGCTACCGCCGAACGCCACGGCCGCTCCGACTACGAATCCCAAGTCGTAGAGCCCGCCTGAGTTCGGAAACGCGTACACGCGATAGTCGGTGAACAGCTCTCCGATCAGAGCAAACAGAGAAGTGAAGCCGTGTATCAATCCCATCAGGAAACCCGGCGCCGCCGCCGCGACCGGCGGGGGCTGCGTTGCACAGGCGGTGAACAGGAAGGCCATGAGTCCCAGGCGCGCGGCAAGACAAACATAGCGACGATGAGTGCACATCATGATTCGCTCCGCGGGTCTCGAGGATGGGTAATGCAGTGCGCGGAATGGTTCGCTGCGGCGACTCCTGCGACCGAGAGCCGCTCATTTGCACCCCACCACGACTGCTCATCGGTGCAGCCACCCGTTCAATGTGAAACGGCTGTCCGCGAACCGACGCGAGGGGCACCGCACCGTGAGTATCTCATGAAGGCACGAGCTCGGGAAAAGCACCATCGTGTTGCACTCGGGATCGATGCGTTTCCGGGGTGCGGCCGTGCCACTTGGCAGCTCGCTGTCGTACAGGAGGAGTTCGCCTCCCGTGAATGGCCGGGGCAGCCAGTGAAAGAAGTAGACATAGGTAATCTCACGCGTCGGCCAATTCGCGTGCGTGTTGTCGTTGTGCAGGCGGAAATAGTCTCCGTCATTACTGGCCGTAAGCTGCGATTCCACTCGCGAGATTTCGAAATAAGGATGATTCAGACCAGAAAGCACGAACCGGAAGTAGAACTGAATGCGCTTGGATACCAACTCGTGGAATGGACCGGTCTCCATGCTGACGAGCGAGCGACGATGCGCTTGCTGGGTGCTCTCGGGATCATGGACGCCGCTCGCCCTGAACCCGGATTCCCGCGATAAGGTGTACTGCATCAGCGCATTGAGCTCCTCCAGTACCAGGAACTCCTCGAATTCCACGCAGCGAGCGCGACTGACACCCCCGATTTGCACACGCAGATCTCCCGCACGGATTCGTCGCTCTTCACCGATGAGTCTGGCCTTAGCCTCCGTGCAAATAGACGTGGTCCCTGCCACGCTGAAGCGCCTTACTCTCCGTGTAGCCCCGCTGACCGAGCCACTCGTCGATGTCACCTTGGGTCCTGCCGTAGCGCAGCGTGCACGAATTGATCTCCAGCACGATAACAGGGCAATGCTGCTGGATCAGATTGACCGCACCCTGTAACGCGAAGTACTCCATGCCTTCAACGTCGAGCTGGAGGAGGTCGAGCGTCATCAGCTCGAGGCAGTCCAGCTCTACGACGTCAACGGAGCCGGGCTCACTGTTGCATGGATCGAGGTAACTGGCGCCGCAGTTGGCAGTGTTGTGCACGATATGCCCGGTGCTCGCTCGTTGCCCAAGCGCAGCGTTGATGCACCTCACGTTGCTGTCGCCTTCCAGGTTCTTGAGCAGGCATTGCCAGTTCAGCGGATCCGGCTCGAGCGTCACAACCTGTTGGAAGTGCCTTGCGTAAGTTCGCGGCATGATGCCCACGTTCCCGCCGGCGCACACCACGGTGTGCGGCGACGAGCGGGCGCGACGCGTGATGTCAGCGTAGCAGCGGGCCGCCTGCTGCTGGACCTCTATCCACCGCAGCGTGCTCTCCTCGCCCGCAGCCTTGAACAAGCCGCCGTTTCCCCGGTCACCGTCTGGCCAGTAGTAACCGCCGAGGTAGGTCATGCGGCGCGTGTCTCTAGTCGAGCGGACCGTCAAAGTCCTGATCGACATAGTGAAAGAAGATCGACGTCGAGCTCATACCATCGGCCAGGCGCGTGCGGTAGTGCTCAAGCTGCCGACCACGGTAGAACAGACCGTCGCCGATTCCCTGCCAGATGGCAACGGCGCCTGTCGGGCAATTCAAGTAGAGAGGCCACGGCGATTGGTCGGCGGGCTCAGGTGTCTGATCGATGAGCAATGTGAGGCTGTATTCGCACTGTACGCGATCCGTATGCACCGGAAGTTCTGCACTACTCTGATACGAGCTCACATATACATACGATGGCTTGACGCGTACTCCGGCAATTGCCATGACGACGCTTGCGATCTGGCGGTGAAAAAATCGAGCGACGCATTCGTTGTGTGCGACGTAGCGGCGGGGGCTTCCAGTGTCGCCGAGCGTCATACCGCCCGTGCGCAGTAAGCGCCGGTAGTATCTTCGCAACGCGCCCACGAGAAACGGATGAATCAGCCCGCTGATCGGCACGAAACCCTTCGCGCGAAAATCACGCGACAGCCGCGACGTGACTTCATTCCATTCTGCGCTTCTCTGTTCACGCTCTTCGCGGTGCGACAGCACTCCCGCTGCGTACAGTATCCATTTGTAGTGAGGGGATAGTCGCGGAGCGCTTTGACCTCGCTTCAGCCCCGCAAGCTGTCGCTGAAACCAGGGTCCGGCCCAGAACGGCGTTTGCATTCCGCGCAACGGATCCTCGATCCAGATCAGCCCGGCGTTCTGCAAGAACCTATCGGGCAACGGGTAACTGTCCAGAATCGAAGCGGGCAACGAGTCGTCCCATGAAAACCACACGTTTGAGTCTACCTGTAGCGGTTTCGCTTCTAAGCGCTCGGAAACGTCCGGCAGGAGTCGCTCGGGAACCAGGTAGGAAGGCTGATCAGCGAGAAAGCAGTGAAAGTGCGAACTGCGATCCATCGGTGTGTACGCTGCGAGAGCCATCAACCATCGTACGCGCGCCTATTCAGGGGACGCGAATGGTGTTCGAAATGTTAGAATCGACTCGACACTGTCGCGGCAGATGTGATAACCGTAGCACCCTCCAGGCAGGGCCGCTACGGAAGGGAGAAATCAATCCGGCGCGCTCTTGCAGTCAGCAAGAACGAAGAACCCTGACGTTACATTCTCGTTACGGCGATCTCGCATCGACGGAGTGATGCGTATGTCACAACAACCGCCTTATCCCCCAACACCGCCCTACCCGCCGAATCCGCCCTATCCGTCGGGCCCGGGCGGAGGAAGCGGTTGGGTGTACCCACCCTACCCGCCATATCCACCCTATCCGCCATACCCGCCGTACCCGTCGGCGCCATGCGGGATGCCGCCGTGTCCGCCGCCTCCATGTCCGCAGCCGAAGCCCGGACCTGGACCGCAGCCTGGACCAACACCGGGGCCGCAACCGGGACCGACACCTGGACCTAAACCGGGACCAACACCTGGCCCAACACCGGGACCACAGCCAGGTCCCCGGCCGGGGCCGGTACCGGGACCGCCGCCAGGGCCAAAGCCGGGACCCACCCCGGGACCAACACCTGGACCCAAGCCCGGACCAACACCGGGGCCGAAACCTGGGCCCGCACCAGGACCTAAGCCTGGTCCGACACCGGGACCGAAACCTGGGCCCACACCTGGGCCGAAACCCGGACCGAGTGGAAGTGGCTCGGGCCACTCGGGCTCGAGCGGGTCGAGTGGTTCCGGGCGCTCCGGATCGAGTGGCTCCGGGCACTCGGGTTCCTCGGGCTCAGGCTCGTCCGCCGGCCCAGGCTCATCAGGTCCCGGTTCGTCAGCGGGTCCGGGCTCATCGGCAGGTCCAGGCTCATCCGCGGGTCCGGGCTCGTCGGCGGGTCCAGGGTCATCAGCCGGTCCAGGCTCGTCCGCAGGCCCCGGGTCATCAGCCGGTCCAGGCTCGTCCGCCGGTCCCGGGTCATCTCCGGGGGGCACGGTTCCTGGCTCGGCGAGCACGTCGTTCGCTCGTCCGCTGATACGGCCCGCGCGCAAGTTGAAGAAATGAGCGATGCGTTGAGCCGCCGAGGCGATTGCGCTCATCACGCACTCGCCTCGGCTGGCAAGAGGTGAGCTCCGCCCTCAAGCCTATCCGACACCGAAGGACCGTTTGTGTCGCTCACATTCGAACTTCTCCGTCAGGACGATCTTCTCGCGCTGACCGTAGAGCTGCGCAACGTTCGCCTCGACAAGACGAATCCGAAAGCGCCGCTACTGACTGCGGACAAGGCCACCGACCCCGCGTACCTCATCGTTCATTTCCAGCCACAGACTATTCTCGAGCGTGCCTATTTCGAGACGGCACCGATTGCAAGTCCGCCTTTTAACCAACCGCCGCCACCCCCTGATCCCACGGTCGATCCGCTGAAGCCGCCTGGACAAGTCCCGGTCAGGATGGGCGGACCGAGTCGGCTGGTATTCCAACTTCCACCGGGCTTCAAACCCATACCACTCACGATCGAGTCTTTGCTCGATTGGTCCAGATTGAAGTTGGTGGTCTCGCCGATTGCGGCGGTGCTCCCGCAGGGTCCGATCCCTTCGGGCTTGAAGATTGCTGCACCGAAGGACCTCGAGACTTACTTTGAGCTGCCGTATCGCCTGTATCTTTCGCCCAATTCGAATGTCGGTTGGTTGCATGCAAAGCAACCAGTAACACATTCAGGGAGGAGCGAGCTCTGGCACACGCGCCTCGCGCGGTTGATTACTCAGGGCAAACCACCGGTCAACGTCGCAGTCGATCCCACTGCGCTGAATACGATTGCATTGCGTGCCATCTGGTCTCCGGATTTTCGGGACCATCAGGCTCTTCCCGGCTTCTTTGACAACACTCCATTCCTCGCCCCGATGACTCGCCGGGACCGGGACGAGATCGTGATCCTGACCTCGGGTTTCGAAGGCTACTTCGTCGAGGTCACGAACCCGGCAACGGGTCAGACACAACGGCTGCCGTTCAAGCCGACACCGATTCAGGCGAGTCGGCTGTTCCTCACGACGCTCGGTGGCTGGCTCAGCTCGCGGGGGCATTGGGACCCACTACCGAGCTACGAGATCTCGACAGCCTCTGTGGCGACGAGGGCTGTGGCACCCGCCGCTGTCGTGCCTTCCGTGCAGCCGCTGGAGCTGACCGAGTGGGTTCATCAGGCCACGGAGGCTCGGGATCACTACGTCAAGATCGTCTACGACGGCTACCTCTATCCGTTCGGCCATCGTGCCTCCCTGGTCAAAGTCACGGAGCGAAAATTCATCGGTGGCGATCAGGGCGTGGTGAATTCGCCCGTCGCCTATCTGCGGCAGCGCATGTACATCGTGGTGCGCGAGCTCGAGAAGAGCTACCCGGCCGCCAGTTACACCTCCAAAGGGCGCGAGATGCCGCTGCGCGCTCGCATCGCACTCAAGACGGTCGTGACGCCGGAGATCGATCCGCCCGGAAGCAGCCAGGTGCCGGGCTCCGCAGCCTCTTTCTGGGTCCGCGTTCAAAACGCCGATTTCCCCTTTCACGTGAACGGCGAGGACCTGGCCGGCATCCAAGTAGACTTTCTGGGTGCCCTGATCTTTGTTCCGGTCTCGGAAACCTCGCTTCAGTCCGTTCAGAAGCAATACGCCACATCGGGTGCGCGCCGGTCTTTTACGGTGCACTCTCAGAATGTCACGTATGCCGACCCGGCAGCCGGCGACACGGCGCTGAAGACCACAGCGCTCAATTTCGATACTCAGCCGGTCAAGGCCACTCCACCGTTCACACCCAAGCTCGACGGCAAAGACGCCGCCACGGTGATCATTCCGGCGCTCGAAGCGCTGATCGGCGGCTCACCCCAGATCGATATCCACCTGTACTCCGAATACCTGAGCAAGGGCCTCGATCAGCATGCGGGCGTCTTTGCGCAGATCAACCTGCCACCGCCAGTCAAGTTCACCGCCGGCAAGTCAGGCGGCTTCGCAACACCGAACCTGAGCGCATCGGGGATCTCGGCACGCAAGGGAGTCGTAGCCGGCAGCGTGAGCGACGCGGCAACAGGCCTGATCGATCCGGGGGCATTCTTTGCCGACGTGTCCGCCAAGCTGTTCGGCGTCATTCCCCTGAAGAATCTCATTCCGGTCAATGCGATCAATAAGGCCGACGCCAAGACGAACGCACCGGAGATTCGCACGCAGTCGATCCCGAATCAGAAAAACCCGAAGAAAGTAGTCACCAAGGTGAGCTGGGCACCGCAGTTGCAGAACTACCCGCTCAACACGACCGCGAGTTCGCCGCTGCAGATTCAGTTCAACACGGATAACAACAAATCCGCACTCACACTGCATGCAACTCTTGAACGCTATCTGGACGGCGCCCCGCCGACCAGCCAGATTAAGGGCGAGCTGTCGAATTTCCTGATCACACTCTTCGGGGTGATCGGTCTGCGGGTCTCCTCGATCACCTTCAACTCGACCAACGGGTCAAAGACGGATGTCGCGGCTCACCTGCCCGCTTCCAATCCGATCGCCTTTCTCGGCGCGCTCCAGTTCGTGCAGGCCATTGCCGACGTGCTGCCGCCGGGATTATTTGGCGGCGCCGGCCCATCGATTACGCTGGCGCCCAGCTACGTCAAGGTCAGCTACACGCTCGGGCTTCCGTCCCTCTCGGTAGGCGTGTTATCCCTGGAGCACATCGCGCTCACGACCGGGCTCGATCTTCCTTATCTGGATGGCAAGCCGGCTTTTGAATTCGCCTTCGCTAGTCGCAGCTCGCCCTTCCTGATCACGGTCGAATGCCTTGGCGGAGGGGGCTTCGTCCACCTCATCGTCAATGCCGACGGCGTGCAGATGGTCGAGGGCGCGCTGGAATTCGGTGGCGAGTTCTCGATCGACCTTGGTGTTGCCTCGGGCGGCGTGCACATCATGGCTGGGATCTACTTCCAGCTGACGAACACCGCTACCACCCTGACTGGTTTCGTCGACATTGGAGGCGAGGTGTCCGTTCTGGGCATCATTTCGATTTCCATCGATCTCAACCTGAGCCTGTCTTTCATACACACGAGCCAGGGAGACAAGGTTCAGGGCCGCGCGACGCTCACCATATCGGTGCATGTGTTCTTCTTCGGCATATCGGCCTCGGTGTCGGTGGAGAAAAGCTTTGGGAGTGGCAAGGGAGATCCGCGCGTAAGACAACTCATTGGACCCACCGACTGGGCAGCGTACGCAGCCGCGTTCGCCTGACCACGGAAGACACTTCCCATGCCGCAGCAGACATTCACATTTGTCGTGTTACCCAACGGGACCGGGTCGAAGGGCGTATTACGACTCTCGATTTACGTCACCCCACGTCTGGATGGCGCCGCTCAGCTGCAGAGTTTTCCAGACCTGCTCGATTGGACAGGCCGTATCAAGAACTTTGGCCTGAAATTCACGCTTTCGGACGGAACCCATACGACGGTCGCGGCTGTCAATCGCAGCGTCCTGCGGCCCGACATATGGAGCTCGATCTTCACGGCGCAAACGCTCGTCCAGCCTTTCAAGAATCCCGCGTTTGAAAAGCGTCTGCTCGTCTCGTACCCCTCGCGCAGCGCGCTCGCCTTCGTGAAGTACGCATACCAGATCCTGAGTGCCAACGTACTGCAGGCGTCCTCTGATGAACCCCGGATGCTGAATTCCCTCTTGAACCAGCTGATATTCCGTGACGGAGCGGTATCCAACCTGGACTCTGCGCTCGCTGCGCTGCGCGTCTCGCTCTGGAAGGCACAAAATGCGGTTGGCACGATAGCGACAACCGGCATCCGATTCGCCAGCGCCATCACAGGGCCGGCAGCTCCCGATGGCATACCGACGACCGGTCAGCCGCCGGCCGACACTCGCAGCATGGCCGAGCAGTTCGCGCTATTCCACCGCATGCCTCCGGCGCACAAGAGACCGCCGTTGCCGCATACCCCGGCGGATTTCGCCAAGCTGCTCGATTTTCACAAGGCGCTCACGGCGATCAATTCCTATCCGGCGTTGCTGCGCGCTTTAGGGCTGGTGTTCGATCTGGAGATACCATCCGCGGCTCTGGCGAATTCACCCGCCACCGCGGCGGGCAGCTACCTGACGGTCGCGGTGCAGCAGGTACAACCCGGGTTCAAGTGGAAAATAACTCCGGACCTGTGTCTGCCGCAGACGGCGTATCTGCGCGCGGGCGCCGCCTTCGCAGCAGCTCCGGTGACGCCCAGTGGTTCCTTGCCCGGCAAGAACTACACTCCGGGCGACGTCATCGATGGCTTCCTGTCACTGTCGCCGGACTCCTTCCACCTGGCTCAGCTGGACATTGACGGTGCCATGTTGAATGCGCTGGCGCTGGCGGATGCGGTGGCCTTCGCCGAGTTCCGCAATGCCGCCAGCCCCAGCATTCCCATCGCCGTAGAGCAGGCAATGGCCGCGCTTCGCTCCGGAGGCGTTGCCCTGATGGCTGACGGACGCGCGCTGCAGTTGCTGGAATCCATTCGGAACAATCAGGCATTCGATGCCGCGCTGAGAAGCAAGGGCCCACTGCCCCGTCCGTTCGCCGCGCGAGACCTGGTACGGGGCTACCGCATCGACATTCACTCGTCACAGACGAACCAGTGGCACTCGCTCCATCGCCGAAACAGCACGTATCTGTTCGGGACCGGTGCAGGCACCGTCCTGCACAGGGACGATGAGGAAGGCTTCACGCAGCTGGCCGTGGCGCAGCCGGCGGACGATCCCTCGCGCCAGGTCGACAAGGTTGCCAAGGCCGCCGGCGCTCCTCAGCCCGGAACCGACTTGTTCGTTCATGAGCGCGTGGCGCGCTGGAACGGCTGGAGTCTGAGCGTGCAGCGGCCCGGAGGTTCGCTCAATCGCAGCGCCGATCCCGCCAAGGCGTTGGACCCTGACCCGACCCGGAATGAGCCGGTGACGCCGTTCAAGATGGTGGCGAGCTTCACGCCTGTGAATCGTAGTCTGCCCAAGCTGCGCTTCGGCGTTCGCTATCGATTGCGCGCTCGCACGGTCGATCTTGCCGGCAACAGCGTCGCCGCGAGCTCGTCCTCGCCTCCCGAGTTGAACCTGCCGGCCGCAGGCCTCGAGCTGCCCTACCTGCGCTTCGAGCCCGTGCCGCATCCGATACTGGTGCTGCGCCAGGACCTCCAGCCCGGTGCATCGATGGCGCAACTCGTGATACGCAGTTACAACAGTGATATTTCACTCGACACTGCATCCACCTCCGAAACGGATCAGCGGCACATCTGCCCACCGCGCACGGCCGTTCGCATGGTCGAGCATCACGGCATGCTGGATGACGCACATGGCGAGCTGAAGGCGGACGCGGCAACGTATGACATGATCACCTCGCGGGACGAAGCTGAAATTCCCGTAAAGAACAAACAGCTGTTCGAGTCTCAGGCGCAGGCTGTCATGAATTATCTTCCCGACCCGCTCGCCCGCGGGGCGGCCCTGCGGAATCTCCCGAACATACGGTCCAACAGCAACGGCGAGTTGGTCCAGAACCGCCTGATCTACTCGGCCTCGCCGCAGGTCGAATGGCGCGCGGGCTCGGTCACGCACATCGATTTCGGCTCACAGTGGCCGAACCGCGTGCCCTTCAGAATGGTGCTTGCCGAAGGCAGGAAACAGCCGGGTTGGCAGGCCACGGAGCGAGTGCTGACCGTTTATCTGCCGAAGTCGGCCGTCACGGAGCTGGAGCTGAGCTCGTACTTGAGCTCAGGGGACCTGAGTCTCATGGGCGTGTGGGATTGGCTGCGACAGTATCTTGAGTTTGCGGAGCTCGAATCCGTCAACAGCGGCGGACCGGTCTATCCTTCGGACGGCATGGCCCGGTTGACGCAGCTCACGCTGGAAGGCGGTCACCCAATGATCACGCCGGCCCGCGCGGTGATGTTGGTCCACGCTGTCCAACAACCACTGGGTCGTCCACAATTCACCATGCTGCCGGTCGTCCGCCCATCCGGACAGTCAACCGCGCTCGCCATTGCCTTTTCACCCATCACCGCCTGGCGCAGCCCTGGCTCGCACAGCTGCGTGCTTCTGGGCGGCCTGCATGTGCATGGCAAGAGCACGGCCCAGGTCGACATACAGGCCTCGTGGCGAGAATACGTGGACGACACCTCACAGGCTGGGCCGCAGCAGTTGCCGGCATCGGCCCATGTGGAAAAAATCGAGTTGGGATCCCTTGACGGTGGGGTTCTCTACGCCGACGCGACCGCCAGCCGAGCGCTCGGCACCTATATTCCACAGGGTGACACGCTGTGGTTCTCGGCACCCGGCGACTCGCTGCCCGGAATGTCTGCGCCGTCGATGGTTGCGGCGCCTCAGCACGTGTTCAACGACACCAAGCATCGCCGCATTCACTATCAGGCGACCTCAACCTCCCGCTTCCGGGAGTACTTTCAGCAGACCGGCCTCGGCTTCACGCGTGTCAGTGACAAGATCGTGGTGAACGTGCCGAGCTCGGCGCGCCCCGCGGTTCCCGACGTGCGCTACGTGCTGCCGCTGTTCGGGTTCGAGCAGCAGGAGTCCACGAATGTCCGTACCACGGTGCGGCGGGGCAACAGCGTACGGGTCTACCTGGGCCGCTCGTGGTATTCATCCAGCGAGGCCGAGTTGCTCGGTGTCCTGCTGTGGAACTCCGGCAAGCAGCTGGATACGCCCGGGCGTGAGCTATACAAGAGCTTCTTTACGCAATGGGGTCAGGACCCCATCTGGCAAACGCAATTCATGGACGAGGTTCCGCAGATTCCGCAGCTGACCCTCGCCGTCGCCCAGGCCCAGGCGCGATCCCTCGAAGAGACTGATCTGAGGGTCGATGTAGCCGGCCATTGCGTCTTCTACGACGAGCAACGTCAACTCTGGTACTGCGACATCACGTTCGACAATCCCTCTACCTACACACCATTCGTGAGGATGGCTCTGGCGCGATTCCAGCCTCATTCGCTTCCAGGAGCCGAGTTATCGCACGTCGTGCTGGCAGACTTCGTGCAACTATCGCCGGACCGCTCCGCGGTGCTGAGCATCGATCCGTCAAACCCCAGGACCGCGCGGGTGTTCGTCGGCGGCCTGACGCCCGAGGGACCGCAGCCGTCGATGTTCCAGGTCAGCGTCGAGCGACGCATGGCGGGGGTGATCAGCGATGTGGGCTGGGAGAGTGCGCCCAAGCAGGTCGTGACCGTGGTAGAGGATGCGCCGGGCTCCGGGAACCCGGACGAAGCGTTGTGGGCCGGCACGATAACCTTTGTGCAAATACCACCGGCCAACCAATATCGCGTGGTCATCCGCGAATTCGAGACGCTGCCGGTTGATCCAACGGTGACGGCCAACATCGCCGCGGTCTCGCAGTTCGGTCACCGCCTGGTATACGCGGCAATCATTCCCTTCGATTTTCCGAAATGAGGATGGACCACAAGGGGAAACGCCGTGGGCTATTCGAGCTATCCGCCGTACCCTCCTAACCCGCCGTTGCCGCCCGCCCCGCCCTATCCGGTCTGGGCCGGCGGCGGATCTTCGCCGGCAGCCCACGCATCGTACCCACCGTACCCACCGTACCCACCGTATCCCCCGTACCCGCCTTACCCGCCGTATGCCGCGGCTCCGTGTGAGCCGCCGCCGTGTCCGCCGGCTCCGTGCCCGGAGCCTCCAACACCTGGACCAGCACCGGGACCTACCCCCGGGCCGCAGCCAGGGCCCGCTCCCGGGCCGTCACCGGGACCAACTCCGGGACCACAACCGGGACCAACTCCGGGACCCGCGCCCGGGCCGCAACCGGGACCCAAGCCCGGTCCAGGATCGACGAGCGGATCCAGCGGCAGCAGCGGATCGTCGGGTTCTGCGCTATGCGCGATCGGTGGGCGCTCGGGAAGCGGGGGCCTCTTGCCCACTTCGCTCTTCGCGGCTGCACCCATGTCGGCAACGCCATTCCCGCACCCGCTCGCACGGCGCTCGTGATTCGCTGAGTACGACGATGCCACGACTCGCCGACTTCAAAGGCATCCATCACGGGGAAGCCATCGTCGTATGCGGGCTCGGTAACTCCATCCGCTCGCTGCGGGATCCCCAGCGGTTTCGCACGATCGGCGTCAACGATATCGAGCGCGCGTTCACCCCCACTTACATGTTCTGCATGGACGCGCCGCACACCTTCACTCCCGAAAGGCTGCAATACATCCAAGGCTCGCAAGCGCAATTCGTCTTCACCGATCACGACCTCGGAATCAGCGGCCCACACATAGTCAGGTTTCCCATTCGCAGAGCGGAATCTCCGCGCCTCGATGATCCGGATGTCCTCTATCTCACCGGCCGACCCGTGACCTCGCCGTTCATGGCGCTGTGCCTGGCTGCGCACATGGGCGCCAAGGCGATCGGACTGATCGGAGTCGATTTCACCAACGGCCATTTCTTTGCGCCGGACGGTCAGCACCGACTCGCGAATCAGCTCGCCGGGATCGATCGCAGGTTCTATGCGTTGGGAAGCGAGCTCCTCGAGCGCGGCGTCAAGATCTTCAATCTCAGCGTGGAAAGCCGCCTGCGCGCGTTCCCGCGCCTTACCCCCGAGGAATTCTGGGATCTGCAGCAAAGTGGCCGGACCCACTCGTGGACGCGCCCGGTAAAGCGCGTGTATTTCTTTTCCTCCCGACAGGTCCAGCCGAACGCCGCACGCCTCTCGCGCCTCATCAACACCAGGACCTCAATCTGCTGCCGGCTGAGTGCGCCTGGGTCACCGGATATCGTTCCGGGCTCCATGCCCGATATCGAGCAGTCCGTGGCCGACGCCTCGACCGTGGAGCTCGATTGCGAGACCGCGCCACTGCCGCGTGCGCCACCAGCGCCACATGAGTTTTCAGACATCTGGCGCCGGCAGGTCAGGCCGCTGCTCTTTGGCTGTACGGCTGGCGCGCCGCGCAACGGAGCCGCAAGACCCCTCACAGTGAGCGCCATCGTTTCACAGGAGCGGTCAACATCCGAGGAGCTGAGAGAGACCGTTGCCACTCTCGCCGCGGACCTTTCTACTGCGGATGAGATTGTCGTCGTGAGTTCGGGTGGGACTTCCGAGCCGCAGGCAGACTGGGCATGCGGATCGGTTCCACTGCGCGGCATCGAACGGTGGCCGGGAGAAAGCTTCGTCGCAGCGAGAAACCGCGCCAGCATGGGCTGCTCCGGAGACGTGCTGCTGTTCACGGACGCGAATGTTCAGGCGCCCGAGTGCTGGTGCGCGCCGCTGCTCGATGTCTTCACCCATGAGAACACTGCCGCTGCCGGTCCGATGACCTCGGATATGTACCGGCGGGAAGTCGCAATGTGCGGCATGATGTTCGCCGATCCCGAGCTGAACACCATTGCACTTCCGAAGCGGCAGGAGACTCCATATCCCGTTCCGTTATTGCCTGCCAGTTTCCTCGCGATCAGGCGTGAGGTATTTCAGCAGGTGGGTGGCTGGGATGGCGGTATGCGTCAAAGCGGCGCCGAAGATCTGGAACTTTGCCTGCGCCTGTGGACCTGCGGTTTCCAATGTTTCGTCGTGCCCCAGTTGTCCGTTGCCTGGATGAACCCCTTTGCCGCTGGTGCCCTGCGGCCAAGGGATTACTGGCAGGACCTGCTCCACAATCTGCTACGGCTCGCAATCGTGCATTTCTCTCCTGAGCGGCTTGGCGCATTCCTGGCGTGCGTCTCGGCCTACCCGGAGTACCGCGCCGCCGCGGCGGCGCTATTGGGCGCGGAACTGACCCATCGTCAGTCACAGGTCCGGATGAGCCGCCGCCATTCAGACGACTGGTTCTTCGACAGTTTCAGCGGGTGAGGTCTGCAGATGTTTCTTGAGTCTTCGGCTCGCTTGTCGGTGCACGATCACCGGGTAGCGCCGTCCGTAAGCCCGGGCACTCAAGTCACCCCCCGTACCGGCATCTATCCACGCATATTCCGGAGGAAGGTTGACGATGCGCAGGCCTCGGCACTCCCCGATCACCTGCTGCAGATTGCGCTGATCCGCACAGCGTCCGTGCGGTCTCAAACGGTTGCGCCCGATCCAAGCCTCGACGACAGCCCGACTGTCGGCCCCGGGGGCGAAATACAGCGTACCGCTCAAGAGCTCCTTGTTGCGGTACCAGTGCGCCGCGAGATCACAATTCAGCCATTCGAACAATCGCGGCCGTTGCACCACCCGTGCGTCCGCATCGAGCCAGACGATCGGCTCCCCGGGATGACGGTCCTGCATGTCGCGGATGAACTCGGCCTTGTACTGTGTAGCCCTGTCCCAGCTCCAGGTGCGGCCAGCCGACCGCGGAGTTACTCCGGCGACATGATGTTGCAATTTGAAGGCTTCAAGCGTGCTCAACAATCCGGCAGCCTCGAGCTCATAGCCGGTGTCGATCGTGTAGTAACTCACGTAGAGAGGAGGCAATGATGTCACTCGTCTATCCTCTCCACGTTACTCCTCTCGGAGGCACGGATGTCTGACGAGAAGCCAACTCAGCCTCCGTATCCGCCCCTGCCGCCGTTCCCTCCATATACGGCGAATCAGAGTGGTGCGCCTTCGGCCTACCCGCCCTATCCACCGTATCCGCCCTATCCACCGTACCCGCATGAGCTGCCCGATTCGTCCGCCACGGGCCTGTTGCCGTCGACCGAACCACCCCCGCGGCCCGGGCCGATGGGTTCGACGCCTGGTCCCGCAATGTCCGGGCCGGGCTATTCAGGTCTTGCCGGCTCATCGGGGCATGCCGGGTCTTCCGGCTCTGGAGCCTCCGGTGACCTGGGGTCGTCGGGCTCGGGATTCTCGGGCCAGCCCGGTACCGGTTTCGGCAGCACATCGGGCTCAGGAGTGTCCGGCCAGTTAGGGTTCTCGGGCTCAGCGGCCTCGGGGTCTTTGGGCGCACCCGGCTCGTCGAGCGCGCCCGGCTCCTCGGGCCGCTCCGGCTCAGCCACCTCGGGGTTCTCCGGGCCGCCGGGATCTTCCGGCGCAGGATCCTCGGGTCGCGGCGGTTCATCGGGCTCGGGAGTCTCAGGTCAGCCCGGTTCCTCGGGCTCTGCGGGAACTGGCTCTTCAGGCCAGCCTGGCTCTTCAGGCCAGCCTGGCTCTTCAGGCCAGCCTGGCTCATCCGGTCATCCGGGCTCCTCAGGCCAGCCGGGATCATCAGGCGGTCCGGGCTCCTCAGGGACCACCGGACACTCAGGCTCCTCCGGCAGTCTGACATCAGGGCTCGGATCGAGCGGCATGAGCCACGTGTCCCCTTTTGATATCGAGCCCCTTCATCTTGACCCGATCCCCGGCTATCACAATGGTACCGGCTCGCACGGCCGTCGGCAGATGATCGTAGACCCGGGTTCCGTGCCCGGAACCGGCAAGCTGCAGTTCCTCGCGGCAAACGTGCACGTTGCGACGATGCTGTTCCAAATCAACCAACAGGTCGTGCCCAACTGGTTCGGTGTCGCGATTCCCGACAATGTCACGGACTTCTCGAGTCCGAACATTTTCTTCCACCCGCTTCCGGCTCAGGCTGGTTATATCGACGCCGACTACTTTTCCAAGACCGGTCGCGCAAGCGGCCCGATCTGGCCCGATCTGTTTTATTACATGGAGCTGCTCGGCTATCAGTTGGACGGAGCAATCAAGAACTACGGTGCGCCGGGCAACCAGGTGTTGATCATGCCTTTCCTCACCTCGACCGCGACCGACACGGGTATTTTTCACGCCAACTGGCAGGGGATCGTGACGGACATTCTGACCGATGCCCGCATCCTGAGCGGTGTCGGGGGCAGCGGGCCGGTCACCCTCTCCGAAGTCGTGGTCTCGAGTTTCAGCGCCGGTTACGTCTATTCTGAGAACTTCAGGCACACGGCAGCCGGCGTGCAGCCGCTGCTGCGGCAGGTCTGGGACTTCGATGGCTACCCCAAGACCGACTCCGACGAGCTGCTGACCACCGCCACCGTCACGGCGATCAAGTACGACCAGGCAAGCGAACCCGGAAGCTTCCACGTGCCGGCTGCACGCTGGAGCGAATTTCCGAATCCCGCTCCGGCTCCGAGCCCGCCGCCACCCGGCAAGGATATACACCACGCCATACGCAACTACATGTTTCTCGATGCCGCCACGCGCAGATAACGAAAGAGCCACGGACACTCTATGAGCAGCCTCGACAAACCTGCGTTTCCATTGGCCAGTGTACTGAATCAACGCCGCTGGCAGGTGTGCACCCGCCCCTTCCCGCACTTCATTGCACGTGATCTGTTCACACCCGAGTTCTACTCCCGTATCGATGAGTCGTTCGGCGAGATTCTGGATCGCGGCCTGTGCGAGGGCCGGGATGCGGCTCATTTCTCACGTAACATCTCCGGTTACGACGCTTACTCCGTCAGCTTTACCGAGCACATGCCGGCACCGTTGCATCTGTTCATCTCCAAGGAATGGCACGATATGCTGGCGCAGGTGACCGGCGTTCGCGCAACGTGTGATGTCGCCGGAGGATTTCATCACCATCGTCAGGGCAGCCGCAGCGGCGAAGTGCACAACGACTTGAATCCCGGGTGGTTCGCCGATTGTGCCGACGTCAACCGCGTCAACCTGTGCCGCGACGATGTCTGCGACTACAGTACCGGAGCTGGCAATGGCAGCGGTGCGCAGGTGCACGTGTCGGTACGCGCCGTCGCAGTTCTGTTTTTCCTCCATAATGACCGCTGGCAGGAGGGTTATGGGGGCGAGACGGGCCTCTACTCGCATCGCGAACAAGACGTATCGTCTCCGACCAAAGCCTTCCCGCCACTCAACAATTCGCTGCTGATGTTCGAGTGCCGACCCAATTCCTACCACAGCTTCATCGAGAATCGGGGCAATAGCCGGAATTCAATGATCATGTGGCTGCACCGCCCGAGGAGTGACGTCGTGCAGCGCTGGGGCGAAGCCGCGATCGTGGGCTGGGATCAAAAAGCCACGGCGGATGCACATGAACCTTGAAAGCGGCAGGAAGGTTTGTCTGTTTACCGGCGCAGGAGGCCCGCTGGGAGAGACCTTTTGCCGTATGTTCGGCGCGCACTACCAGATCGTCGCGGTGTTGGGTCGGCGGGTCCCGCAGATTGTGTCACAGGAGCAGTGGTGGGTCGATCCACTAAACCCTCACGCGCCGCTGCCGGAGAACCAGAGCGGCGTGTTTGCAGTTCAAGCTGATCTCAACGATGAAGCGGATCTGCGACGGGTGGTCGAGGTGACGCTGGCACGATGCGACCGTATCGACCTGCTGGTAAACGCTGCGGCGGCGGGCTACTGGGCCCCAATGCTGGAAGGCAATCAGCTCCTCGAAGCCTTTCAGGAACAATTCGACACCAACGTGCTGTTGCCACTGCGGCTCAGCTCATTGATCGCCGAGTACTTCTGGAAGAACCGCGAGGTCGAGAATCGGCAGGTCAACCGTTGCATTGTGAATATCTCGAGCACCGCCGGCATCTATATCTATCCGGGACAAGGGCAGAGCGTTTATAGCGCGTCAAAGGCCGCCCTCAACTATCTGTCAATGCACATGGGAGACGAGTTCGGTGGCATTGGTGTTCGTGTGAATGCACTGGCCCCCAACAGCTTTCCTTCTCGAGTTCCGACTGAATGGGTGGCGGAGAGCATTCGCCGGCTCGCGGAGTCCGATGCGAACGGGCGCATTCTGATCCTGGATGAAGGTGGGGAACGCTGGGTGTGACGAGGTACGAGCGGCTGCTCGGCGCCGCCGGGCTCACGCCGGCGGTCCATAGACGTCGATCCTGCCGTCATAGGTCGGTCGGTAGATGCGGCCGTTCCACACGATCGGGCGGTTGAACTTGGGGTGGGTAAACGCGTGCCGGCTCCCCGGTTCTCGCGCTGTTCTCCCCGCCGACGAAATGCATCCACCCGTGCTGAGTTGATTTCCACAGTAGTGGCGTCCCGTGCAGGTGACGCGTGGCACTTCCGCCGTTCGATTGCGCTTCTGCGTCGAACGCTTCTTCGCGCATTGGACATGACGGAGTCATATTGCGCAGTTCGAGACCACGTTTTGGCCGATCGTGCGATAATCCATGGCGAGTCCGCCGAGCGCCAGCGCTCTCCCTAGCGAAGGAACAGGTACTGCACGAGCTGCGTGCTGCTCAGGCTCCCGAGCGGCCATAGCAGCGCACGAAAAATAGGCTGTCCGAGCAAGGGGCCGTAGGCCCCAACGTTCAGCTCCCGCACGTGATTGATCAACAGCGGAAATTGGCGCCGCATGGTCTCGGCAGCCTTCGGGTCCACGTTCCCATCCCGCTGCAACTCGATCCACATGCGCTCCATCTCAGCGAGCGACTGCTTCCGAGCGCGGGTTGCGGTCCAATGCAGACCAAGCCACAAGAGCAGAAGGACTCCGATATAGAAGGCGTAGAGGCCGACGCGTGCGAGGCTGAAAACCCAGTCATCGAAGAGGCTGGTCATGGAGATCGCCAGCACGGCGAGCACGATGAAGGGGTAATAAAGATACTCAGCGATAGCCTCCGTTCGCTCGCCCACGACCTCGCAATCGATGTACTCATCCAGGTATCGCATGAGCTCCTTGCACAACCCCAGCCGCGCGCAAAAGTCTTCCTGCACGGGTTTGGGATACTCGCTACGCCCCTGGCCGAGGTCAAAGACAAACGACGTGCAGAGAATGGCGGCGTCGGCCACACCCGCCATGAGGATCGTGAGCATGAGGAAGTGGATACGGTCCAGCCACAACACCGTATTGTGAAAGGCGCCGCGAATGACTGGAGGCGGCGCGAGGTCCGGGCCATGCAGGAGGAGAAACGGAAGCAGAAACAGGGCGACCCAAATTCCGCCAATTCGAACCACCCGGCACAATCCGCGTGCACGCAGCTGGTAGCGGTTCCAAATGTCCTCAAACTTGACTTGAGTGGGCGAGTTGTGTGCGGTGGTTTGTCGCGACCCGAACAGGCAAGCCTTGAGCCATTCCCAACAGCCTGCCCATGTCCCCCTGCCTTCCCAACAGCGTGCCCATGTCTCCCCACCTTGGTTGGCCGCATCGGTCGCGTCACCCACAAACCGTGCTCGTGTCTCATCCAGGCGCGCACCCACCGTCCGTGCGATGCGCACCAGAAACATGAAGGTCAGCGCGAGGGCAAAACACCACAGCAATGCCACCGGCCAACTGCTGACCCCCTCGCTGAACAACAGCGGTTCCGGCGGATAGGCGCGGGCGCTCGGATGAGCGACCTGCCAGAGAAGTGCCGCAAACCATATCAGAGAGCCGATGAGCCCGAGCAGAAACACGTAGCTCAACACCGGTCCCACGTCAGTCCCACGTGTCGTGCCCGCGACGGGCCTGCGCCATGCCCACGCGAGCATGGCACACGCCGAGACGAGCCATAGCACCAATAGGGAATAGCGCACCAGTAAACCGCGTGGCGGCATGCTGTACTGTGGTTGCAGGCCCTGTTCCCGGCAACTCTGCAATGCCCCGAGCGCGCACGCGGATCGCTGCGTGGATTCGCCGGTGTCCGGCAGCAGGGGGACCAGGTGCGTGCGTCCGACTTCGTACAGTTGCACAGGCTGCAGAGCGAGGAATTGCCAATCTGCATCCGGGGCAGGGATCGCCGGAAGCTGGAGCGCCAGGCTCGTCGCGAGGAACGTCGAGGTCTGATAACCATCCCGGAAGGGTGGGGTGCGCTGCTGAACATCCTCGCCGAGAGCCAGCCCGTAAGCGCCGGCGATGATCAGGTTCCGTGCCCATTGTTGAACGAGCGGATGCATGTACCGCGCATCGACATCGGTCGTAAAAAATACAGCGCGTGGAAAGATCCCGCGCAGGCCTTGCAGAAGCAGGAGCTTGTCGTGAGTGTCGCTGGCGAGAATGCCTACCGCCGTGATGTACCGCGACAAGCTGCGTTGACTCAGTTGTTGCCCGATCCGGCGCAGGTAGTCGCGTTGATCGGGACTTTCCGGCCATTCAATTTGAGCCCCCGTGCCCCCCATGAATGCAGGGGACGGACTCGCGAGCGAGTCCGATGGCGCTTTACTGGAGCTACCCGGCGCGACACCATCCAGACCGCGAACGAATGAATAGGACAGAATGGTGGCATGTTTGTGGCTCTTACACTTGCCGCATGATTCGATGAGCTCCTCAAGGAACGTATCCTTGGCCCGGCGACCGTATTCGGTGTCCCATTCCCCCACAAGCAGAATGTATTTGGAGGAGTCACACAGCGGCACCTGTCTCGAACTCAATTCGCCCAGCAGTGCGTCGATGACGACCTGATCCTGCACGATCGTCGGCACGACCGTGAGTTTCCGGTTCCGCAGCTCGCTGCGAATCGTGTCGTCGTCGAGAACGTTCGAGGTGACGAATGGCGAGACGAGCCGGCTCAATGGAAAAGGCTGTGGGTTCTCCGAGGAATCCGGATCGCGCCCGAGTGCTTGGTAACGATCCGAGCTCGATGGCCCAATCACCGGAACATCACAACGCTGTGGCGCGGGCGGGCAGACGCCGAGGTTTCGCAACACGCTCGCCAGGGATTCAAGCCAGGTCGACCCCTTGCTAACCGGCGGGATCAGGGCCGATTCATCCACCCACAAAACGATGACGCTCTTCGGAAGGCCCGCAACCGCCCCACCCTGCCCCTGTGCCGTGGCTCGGAACGACTCGAAGGGCACGCGCACGGGAGGTGCGCCAGAGGGCGCATCGGTAGTGGCAACGACCACATAGCCGATATGGTCCCCGTCGACAGGGACATACCGGAGCTCATCGAGCGCCGCCAGCACCGCGTATCGCGTTCTCCGTCGGGCTTCCTCGTCCCCTACAAAATGCGAACCCGACATCAGGATCGGCAACGCTCTCGGGGGTGGAACCTGAGCTGATCCGTCGCCCTCGGGCGCCAACAGCTTTTTGAAGTCTTCAACCCTGACGCCGAAGCGTGCGACAGAAAACGGCGGCGCACCGGTCTTCGACTGTTCGGTCCTGTGGGACTCAGTCGCGGTCGCAGTCGGGGTCGCAGTCGTGACCTTCTGCGCATCGGCGTCGAAGGTCCGACGCGCCACTTCCCGGTGCTCAAAATCCTCGACCGCTGAAAACGGGTCCTGCCACAGGCGCGCATCTACGCGCTGCAACGCAATCGACAGGTCGGGAAACTTGGCCGATTCCGGCGGCCGCGTCGCCAGATACGGAACCTCATGCGACACGAACACGAAGAGTGTGGCCAGCGCCAGGCCCGCCAGTCCGGCCACCGGCAGCGAGGATCGGTTCCCTGAACTATCAGCCATACGCTCACGCTCACATTCGCGCTGCGGTGGCCCGCCACACGGGCGGTGCCCCTATGTTCACTTTCCCAGCGGACATGAGATCAGAAGATGGCAGGCGATCAGATCTCCGAAACCATGAAGAAGCTCACCGAGCATCGCTCCGGTCACAACGAATGCGGCCACCCTCAAGCGCGCACGAACCAGTCCCTCTTGCAGTGACTCTATCCGTTTCCGTATGAGCCGTGCCTGGAGAGCCCCGATCGGACTTGTGTCTTCGACCTCATGTGCCTCTTGTGCCTGCCTGGACAGCGCGTTGCGCTCTTCCTCGATCTTCAACTCCGTCCTGATTTGAAACAGCACTGCTATCGCGGCAATAGCGGCAATCGCTGCCCCACTACGCTCGAGCGAACGTGGCTCCTGGTGCCTGACCGTCGCCCAGACACCCCATCCGATACTTAGTACGATCGCGGCGATGAATACGATAGCCGCGCGCAGACTATGAAGTTGGATCGGCATAGAGCCCCTCCAGGCTGATGCGTGCCGGATATACCACCCGTTTATCGGCACTGCGACGCACCATGCCGAACGCACGTGAAAACACCGGGTGGAAGCAATACTCTCCGTCGCTGGCGAGGCCGAATGCACCATCAATATTGAAATGGAACTGCCCGTAGCAATAGCGATCGCTGCGTTCGACCTCGTGACTATTCGTGCCATCCGGGCCCGTGGATCTGCCTATCACTCCCATCTCAAACAGCGTGTTCCATACCGACGTCACATCATCTTCGATCAAGCGGTGGAATCGGTTGTCAACCTTGCGTAGTGTTGTGTAAGGACAAATTGGATCCAGGTCCGGAAGAATCGTGCGGCAATGCGCGAGGAGCTTCGGATAAACGTGTTCGAACGGCAGGAGAATCTGATTGGCGATCAGCTTCTGTACCGAGCTGACACCCTCTCGGATCGCCTCCTGCGTGACGCCCATGAAGGACTTGGTGTTCTTATAATGAATGCTGAGGGCCGAATTGAAGATGGCGAGTATGTGTCGTGGGAGGAGCTGGGTGTGACGAATGATATACGCCAATGGATCCTCTTCCGTGCCCTGCAGATTCATGATGCGGGGCGGAAGAATCAGCTTGAAAAGCTCGTGGATGTCCTGGCGACGCGAGAAGTCCAGGTCCTTGGCCCTGTGGTACAGATCGCGATCGTAGACGGATGCCGATACCCGGAGTCGGTGCGCCACGACGCGGAGCAGATCGATCGGATTCCACCGGATGCGGAATGATGACGAGAGATCTTTCATCAGATTGGAGGAACTCAGCGCAATGAATGCTTCGATTTCCTCCGGGATGCAGAAGGAGACCACGACACGGTTGGATTCATCGCTCAGCCTGGAGAGGCCCTGAAACAGGCCTCCCAGAATGCGGGCGAACGTCGGATTTCGCACCGGGTAGTCGTCCATTGAATCAAACAGAAAGTAGAGCGTGGCATTTCGCTGCTCGAGGAAGGAGAGCACGCAGCGCTTGGCTTCCTCAAACACCGCGATGGCCTGCTGCTCCGCACTGCCGTGGAAGAGACCGTCCACGTTCACGTATTTCTCCACCGGCTTCAGCGATTCCCGATGCTCGGCTTCGTGTGCGTGCTTGTAGAAGTACTGAAAGATCTCGTCCCATAGCGTCTGATGCCAGAGGACTCCAAAGTATTCTTTGGGGATCATCTCTTCGAAGCCCGGGTCCTTGCGGGATTGACTGCTGACATTGCGAACGATCTGGTGGAAGGAGCGCCAGGAGAAGATGTCGATCACATACTTGGGGGCAGAAGCCCGGCTCACCCTGGACCCGTGCGGCTCGCGTGCCTGCGACTTCTTGCGCGTGCCGAGTCGGATTTCACGAAGCACGGCCGACTTTCCTGCGCCCTTGCGACCCAGAAATAACAGGTGCGGCTTGTCTACCAGGTCACTGAAAAGCGTGATCTTGTGATAAACGAGATCGTCGGCGAGGTCGTCTACGATGCGCTCGTGCGCGATGGGGCCCAACGGCTCTGAAACCGTCAGAAGATTCCGGATATTCGAGTGGCTTGCGGATTTCATCGGCGGCTCCTTTCTGAGAATTACGCAATTACAGCGTTCGTCAACGCCTCACCGAGCAGGCGATAGCTCTCCCACTGATCCTCAGAGAAGAACTGGTCCACGGTAGACTGATTCGGGAAGGTACCGTTGGCCTTCGCATAATTGCAGACGTCGAGCGCCATTGGAGGTGGCGAAACCAGGCAGGGTTTGAGCACGACCAGCCAGCTTTCGCTCGCAGAGCCGTCGTAGGTGATGCGCGCCAGGGCTGCGCCGAACGCACCCTCCCGAGCGAGCGTGGCGAGATCGCCGAGAGCATTCGGTTGCAGCCAGCTCTGTATCCAGGCAGGAACGCTCGCGCCGCCGGCGGCCTGATGGATGGCAGCCCAATCGCGCGCGCCAGTGCCCCGCGCATCGGTGGGATCGATCCAGGTCAGTTTCGCGCGGAAATCGAGCCGTGCACGCCGGGTCAGCAGGGCCAGATCGTCGAACGCGTAATCGGGATCGTGACCCGCGTCGACGGCGATGATGAACGGAAGACGGCGCCGAATGAGCTCATACAGTCCGGTATTCTCCCAGTGGCCGCCATCGCTCAAGTACCACAGCTTGTGTGATGGGCCGGGAAAGTAGCCGCGCCACTCGTTGAGAAATGTGGCCTGGGTGCGAAAGAGCGCGCCCGGGATGGATTTGAGTCGTCGCCACAGGTCGGGAGGATATCGCCCCGGACGGTCCTTGGCGCGGATGTGAGAATCCCACCAATAGCCCAGTCGCACGTTGAATAAGCCGAGAAGCAGCGACTGTGGCAGATTGGTGAGGCGACCTTCGCCGGTTGAGATCGCCGCTCCCGAGATTGCCATCCACCGGCTGAGCCCGAGCGATTCGACCGGGACGGTTGACGTTTTGCGGCTCGCCAGCACATGGAAGGCGTCGGGGTTGGCTGATTCCCTGATCGCGCGCAGAGCGCTGCGCTCGACATCTGCAGGTGCGACAGGATTCTCCATCTGGCGGACCATCCGTTCGCCGACTGCGAGGTGAGTGGGATCCAGGCGATCCCACAGAGCGTGGAATCGTAGCCCGACCGAGACCCCCTGCGGCCCGAGGCACATCGGCAGTCCGCGGTCTTCGGAGAGTTGCCGCCCGGACGCGACATCGACCGTCTCGTTGACGCAAACATTGATGAGATGCAGCGGCCCACCGGCGGCCTCAGGGTGGTACTCACACAACAGCACATCGTCGCGGGGATCCGACTCGTCCACGTCCCGCGTCTCCGAGCTCTCGCCGGAATGCACTCGGTCTTCGTTCGCTGCTCCGAGATACGTGTGCGCCAGGCGGCCGGCATAAAGCGATTGAAGCGACGACAGGTTGACAAATCGCGTCGCGGGCCCGAGCACGATCGAGGCGATCGCCGTTGCGAGCAGGAACCATGTGCCCTGGCCGACGAGGAAAGCCCAATGTGCAATGACGTCCAGCCCGAAGATCAGCAGGCCCAGCAAAAAGAACGCCAATGCACCGAGAGCGGCATTACGCAACAGACTTTGACCCTCGGCTTGTTGCTCCGTTGGGCCGGTGCCGACCGGCTGCATGGGCTTACCGACCCCGTACTGCAGTAACTGCATGATGAGCGCTCGCAAAGCCGGAAGGGTCGCGGCAACGAGCCCCATCATCCCCACAGGGATGAGCGAACGACGCTGTGCCGCAAGACCCGCACCCGTATCGATCAGCACCCAAAGAAGTGCAGCGCCCAGTGCGCCCAAACCGATGCCGGCGGCGCGGCTCAAACGGCTCCGCGCGATGCCGCCGCGGCCGGCTCGATCAGTTGCGCGGCTGACACCCCACAAGGCTGCTTCCTGCCACAGCCATGACAGCAGCAGGATGGCGATCGCAGCCATCGGCAAGACGAAAGTGCCCGTCGTCGCGAGTGTCGCCACGGAACCGGCCAACGCGAACAGCCAGATCGCGAGCCCCCCGACTGACAGCGATCCCGTTGTCAGCGGCGTCGGCGCCAGCCAGTAACCGAACCAGACCGGCAGCAGACCCGGCAGAAGAACGGCGACCGGAACCCACCACCACGCGCTCAATGGAATCGCTCCACCCGAACCCGTAAGCGTCAACCGGGGCTGCGGGAAATCGAGCGCGATCGCGATCCAGCACAGCAGCAACTCGACGGCGAGGATCAGGAGCGCCACGCAGACGTGCATCGACAGCAGGTTCCGCCAGGCCGTCCCGGCGTTGGTTTCCAGATCCGTACGCCCCGCACCCGTGAGATACTTCGCATGCGAGCGTAACCACCAGAGTTGATCGGACCCACTGTCGGAAAGAATCTCCTGGACGCGCTCCACGGGATCACCCGCAGACATCCACATGTAGAGCCGGCCGAGGAATCCGCCGATGTACCCGCCGCCCGATACCGTCGAGAGGAAATCGACGCTCGACAACCGGCGCTTCTTTGCCAGGGCCTGAAGCACCCCGAGGCAATAGGTCGCGCTGCGGACGCCGCCTCCGGACAACGCGAGACCGACAGCATCCGCGGGCAGCCGCTCAGACTCGGCGGGTGTCGGGGCTCGCCCGGTGCCGCCCGCTGCTCTCTGTCGTCTCTCCGCAATCGCGTGTGACTCGGCTTCCTCGAGTTGCCGCGGATAGGACGCTGAGTCGGCCAGCAACGTATCCGCCGCTTTCTCGCCGATCATGAAGGTGGGCGTGACGATGAAGTACCCGGGAATTTCCGGAAAAGCGGACGCGTCCACGACGCGCAATCCGCTGACGCCGTGCACTCGAAACTGGCTGTCGAGAACCGCGTCGCGATCCCTCAGGTCCGCGACATTGGCGCGCCACGGGTCGGTCCCCATGCGACATGTACCGCAGGCGTGATGACCCCAGGCCTCATTTTCGACGAAAGCGGGGAGTCCCGGCCCCTGAATCGAATCGCCCGGTTGTATTTCCTTCTGGAAGACGCTGACGCGCGCATTGATATCGCGGACGAACTCGATTCCTTCGACAAGAGCCTGCCTATCCGCGGCCGCCTGCGGCGCCGGGCAGCCCTCGCCGAAAGAGTGGAAGTTGATCTCCGGTTGGCTGCGGGCGGAAGCGTTACGCAGTCTGACCGCACCGCCGTGGTTGCGCGTATAGGCCTTGAGCAGGATCCAGCTCCAGAGATTGCGCTGAACGACCTTCGACCCCTTCGTGGCGCGCAGCAGCTCTTTCGACCAATCCCAGTAGTAGCCACGAAATGCGGCCGGCGCGCCGAAGATGAACAGATCGGGCTCGCCATTACTGGCCTGAGTCGTCTGATAGAAGAAGGCCAGCGCTCCGCCGTTCGTGGTGTAGAGTCCCTCTCCGGTTTGCAGCCACTTCGTGCGTGCCGGATCGTCCTTGTCGCCCGGTTCGAAGGACACTCCGTCAAGCGTGGAGA